>WBZN01000056.1_pt1 | contig 177178 bp, 174 predicted proteins | sample 5204281 | NCBI WGS metagenome assembly WBZN01 (sample SAMN12344347, study PRJNA552823) | activated sludge metagenome | biome: Activated sludge suspended growth; feature: Nitrification reactor; material: Wastewater; isolation source: activated sludge from nitrification reactor of wastewater...
GCAAAAACAGGCCGGATATAAACCTGCAGCCTAACCTGTCGCTCATCACACGCAAAAAGCCCTTGCCCATCGGGAGGCGTCCATATAATGTTCATGGCCACGGGTTGGGCGGCGGAAGGCGCCGTGCAGGAACAGATCGATGCAACGGTGAAGGATGCGGTCGACCGCGCCAAGAGCCAGTTGCCCAAGGGCGAGAGCCTGTGGCATTGCGCCGAGTGCGGTGAACCCATCGCCGAGGCGCGGCGCGCGGCCATCCCGGGCGTTCGCCTGTGCATCGCCTGCCAGAACGAGCAGGACAAGCAGTCCGCGGCGTTCGCCGGCTACAACCGGCGTGGCAGCAAGGACAGTCAGCTGCGCTGAACCAGGGGTCGTTGCGCCGCCGTCAATGCCGCAGGATGCGGTTCTCCAGCAGCGGTGAGCGCACCAGCCGGCCGTGCGCGGCGGCAAGGTCCACGCCGCCCTTCGCCTTTCCGAGCACAACCGCCGGGCAGCTCGTCGTGCTGCGCCATCCCAGCGCCGCCGCCAGCCGTGCCTCCGCCTCGTCTCCCAGCGCGTGCGTGAAGTCATCGGCGACGGTGCAGCCAGGCACCTGTGCGCCGGCGGACGTGGCGCCCGCGGCGGGAGTGAAGCCATCGGGGTAGTCACCGAAGCCCTTGGCGTTCTCGCCCTTGAACTCGATGGAGAAATACGTGGTGCCGCAGTTGTCCTGCGGATAGAAGCCATAGGGCTTGCCGCAGGTGGTCTCGCCGATCTGGATCACCTCCACGTCCGCGCCACGCAGTCCGTTGATCACCGCCTCGCTGGCCGAGCAGGTGTCGGGTCCCGTGAGCACGAACACGCGCGGCAGGTTCAGCGTGGGCAGCGCCTGGTTGGCGGGCAATGCGCCGAACCCTTGCGTGGCCGCGAGGAAGCCCTCGGGCTGCAGCGTTGCGCCCGTCACCGGGTTCGTGTTCGGGTACTTGTCGTTGAAGGTGGGCTTCTCGAAGGTCTTGCCGGCGGTCGCGGCATCGCCCGCGATCATGTAGGCGAGTTCGCTGGCGATGTCGAGGTAGCCGCCGCCGTTGTAGCGCATGTCGATGACGAGGTCGGTGACGTTTGCCGCCTTCAGGGTGGTGATCGCATCGACCAGGCCCTGCTCCGCCCCGGCCAGATGATCGTTGAACTGCAGGTAGCCGACATTGCCGGTGGCGGTGGAGAGGGATTTCACGTTCATCACCGACGCGCCGGTGATGTTCTGCGAGACCAGCGTCACCGTGCGGTTCGCCGGAGCGCCGGGATCCTGCACCGTGAACTGATGCGACTCGCCCACGCCAGCCGGGGAGATGCCGGCGTTCAGCGTATCGACGCTCGCCTGGTCACCGGCATTCACCAGGTCCACCCCGTCCACGAACAGCACCTCGGCGCCGCGGGCCAGTCCCGCGGCGGCGGCAGGCGAGTTCGGCTCGACGTAGGCCACCACCAGCTTGCGCGGCGGCCTGACGGCGATGAAGGACCACTGCGCACCGTAGCCGGAGGACTGGTTCGATTGCGACAGCGCGATCCATTGGTCGGTGGGATAGGTGAAATGAAAGCGATCCTTGTCTGCACCGGAGGCCGTGAGCTGCGGGGTCTTGAGCACGTCGAAATAGGCCGCAGTGGTGCTGTAGTTGCCGGGGTCGCGATCGACGATCTCCCCGTACCACAGGTACAAATCGTTGCTCCAGGAGCGCAGCCAGTTGTTCTCGGTGAGCACGCTTCCCGCCTTGTCGGGCCAGGCCGCGCCGGTGGCGGGGTTGGTGCCGGTGCGCGGCGCGGCGCATTGCGCGGCGTAGGTGGAGGCCGGTTTGAAGACACCAGCGCTCCAGCCGCTGCCGACGATGGAGCCGCTGGAACTGCCGCCACCGCCGCCGCCGCAGGCGCCGAGCAGGACGGTGAGACCCAACAACGGGAGCAACCTGCGCATGACTCGGATCCTTGAGGGGCCCATCAGGAGGACACGTTATGATGCCTTACGTCAAATGCGCTGTGACGCAGGCCCGCAATTGATCGAAAAGACCCCCCGGCGCGGCGGGTCGCCCGGCGCGGCGGGCGGCTCAATCCCCGACGCGGATCACGATGACATCGATGTCCGTCTTGCGCAGCTTCTGCCGCATGCGGTTCAGCTCGTCCAGGTTGGAGATGGGGCCGATGCGGATGCGATGCCAGGTATCGGCGTCCACCGACACCTTCTGCACCTTGCTTTCGATGCCCTGCAGGGCGAGCTGCGCTCGGATGCGGTCTGCGTCGGCAAAGCTCTTGTACGAGCCTGCCTGCAGGACGTAGGTGCCCGGCCGGGTCTCGGGCGCCGCGCGCAGGTCGGGCTTCACGTCCTTTTCCTTCTCCGGAACCACCACCTCGAACTTCGGCAGCATGTCGTAGAAGTCGTATGACTTCGCCGGTGCCTCCTCCTCGGGGCTCTCCGCCTCGGCGCCCTTGCGCCGATCGTGGTGCGCGGGCTTCTCGGCGGGCGCGGCCGTCTCGCGCGGATGATCCTTGACCCAGATGAGTCCGGCGATCAGCAGGCCCAGTGCGAGTCCCAGCCCGAGGCCGAGCCAGCCGGAGAAGCCGCCGCCGCCGCGGCGCGGCCGGGTCTTGTAGTCCCTGGCCACCGCCTACATGGTCTCCGGCGCCGACACGCCCAGCAGCGTGAGCCCATTGCGGATGACCGTCTGCGCCGCCACGGCGAGCGTCAGTCGCGCATTTCGCAGCGCCTCGTCGGGAACGAGCAGCTGGTGTGCGCTGTAGTTGGTGTGGAAATCGTTGGCGAGGTCTCGCAGGTAGTGCACCAGCGTGTGCGGCGCCCGTTGTTCGGCGCTCGCCGCGATGATCTCCTGGAACTGCGTCAGCCGCCTGATCAGTCCCATCTCCTGCGGCTCGCGCAGGCATTCGAGCTGCGCCGCTGCGCCCGCCGGGGTGAAGGTCAGGCCCCGCTCGCCGAGCTGGCGCATCACGCTCGCCACCCGCGCATGGGCATACTGGATGTAGTAGACCGGATTGTCGTTGGAGCGCGACTTCGCGAGCTCCAGATCGAAGTCCAGGTGCTGATCGTTGCTGCGCATGACGTAGAACAGGCGGGCGGCATCGTTGCCCACCTCCTGCCGCAGGTCGCGCAGGGTCACGAACTCGCCCGAGCGGGTCGACATCTGCGCCTTCTCGCCACCGCGGTACAGGGTCACGAACTGTACCAGCCGCACCTCGAACTTCGAGGTGTCGCCGCCCAGCGCCTCCAGCCCCGCCCTCAGGCGCATGATGTAGCCGTGGTGGTCCGCGCCCCAGACGTAAACCAGGTGGGAGAAGCCGCGCTCCAGTTTGTTGATGACGTAGGCGATGTCCGAGGCGAAGTAGGTCTTGATGCCGTTCTCGCGCACCATCACCCGGTCCTTCTCATCGCCCCAGGCGGTGCTGCGGAACCACAGCGCGCCGTCCTTGCGGTAGGCATGACCTTTGCGTTCGAGCTGCGCGAGGACGCGGTCGATGGAGCCATCCTCCGCGAGGCTCCGTTCGGAGAACCAGCGATCGAAGTACACGCCGAACTGCGCGAGGTCGTCGCGGATGTCGGCGAGGATGTCGCCCAACACGAAGTCCTGCACCTCGCGAAACGACGCATCGCCCAGCAGCGTGCGAGCGCGCAGGACCACCGCATCGATGTAGGCGTCCTTGTCCCCGCCCTGCGGCTCATCCGGCGGCAGGCCCTCGAAGACCTGCGCGGCGGGCTTGCGGAACCGCTCGCCGGCCTTCGCGTGGAACTGGCGCGCGATCGGGATGATGTAGTCGCCGCGGTAGGCGTTGGCCGGCAGCACGAAGCGCTCGCCGCACAGCTCCAGGTATCGCAACCAGAGGCTGGCGGCGAGTATTTCCATCTGCCGGCCGGCATCGTTGATGTAGTACTCGCGGGCGACCTCGTACCCCACCGCCTCGAACAGGTTGGCGAGCGTGGCGCCGTAGGCGGCGTGCCGGCCGTGACCCACGTGCAGCGGGCCGGTCGGGTTGGCCGAGACGAATTCCACCATCAGGCGCTGGCCGGCGCCCGCATCGGACCGGCCGTAGGCCCGGCCTTCGCGCAGGATGTCGAGCACCTGCCCGTGGTAGGCGCCGGGGGCGAGGAAGAAGTTGATGAAGCCGGCGCCCGCGACCTCGACCTTCAGGATGGACTCATGGGGCGGAATCGCCGCGACCAGCGCCTGCGCCAGCTTGCGCGGATTCTGGCGCGCGGACCTGGCGAGGCGCATGGCGAGGTTGGAGGCGAAGTCACCGTGCGCCGGATCGCGCGTGCGCTCGACTTCCGGCTCGCTGCGCGCGGCGGCGGGTACCAGGTCCTCGGGCAGCGTGGCGAGCGCCGTGCCCAGCAATTTTGCGATCAGTTGGTTCATGCAAGGTGCGCGAGTTTACCCGATCAGTCGACTTCCGTCGGGTCCACATCGAGGCTCCAGCGCAGCCCCTGCCGCACCTTGAGCGCCTCGACCCGCGGCAGCCAGACGCCGAGGAAACGGTGCAGTTGCGGCCGGCCCGGCGCCTCGATCAGCAAGTGCGCCCGGTGCCGGTCGGCGCGGCGCGCGATCAGCGCCGTCGCCGGTCCCAGGATCTTCACGCCCTGCGCCGCGCGGCCCTGCCAGGCGGCCGCAGCCAGAAATTCCTCGACGGCCTTCGGGTTGCGCGCATCGGCACGCAGCAGCGCGAGGCGCGAGAAGGGCGGCCACTGCGCGATACGGCGCTCCTCCAGCGCATCGGCGGCAAAGCCTTCGTAACCCGCCGAGATCAGCCGTTGCAGCAACGGATGCTCTGGGTACTGCGTCTGGATCAGCACCTCGCCCGGCCGCGCCGCGCGGCCTGCGCGGCCGGCGACCTGCGTGATCATCTGCGCGAGCCGCTCGGTGGCGCGATAGTCGGTGGCGAACAGGCCCTGGTCGGCATCGAGGATCACGACCAGGCTCACCTCGGGGAAATGATGGCCCTTGGTCAGCATCTGGGTTCCGATGAGGATCCGCGCCGCGCCGCTGTGCACGCTGTCGAGCACCTGTTCGAGGCTTCCGCGACTGCTGACCGAATCCCGGTCCATGCGCGCCAGCGGCGCTTGCGGGAACAGCCGCTGCAGGGTGTCCTCGACGCGTTCGGTGCCCTGGCCCACCGGCATGAGCGGATGCCGGCAGGCGCCGCACAGCGAGGGGACGGGCGCCTCGGCGCCGCAGTGGTGGCAGCGCAGCCGCCCGGCGCGCCGGTGCACCGTCATGCGCGCATCGCAGTGTTCGCAGTGCGCGCTCCAGCCACAGTCACAGCAGAACAGCGTGGGCGCGAAGCCGCGGCGGTTGAGGAACACGATGACCTGGCCGCCGCTGGACAGGTGCGCGTGGATGGCGCCGATGGCAGGCTGCGACAGGCCGTTGTCGCTGCCGTGCCGGCGCAGGTCGATCACCTGTGTGCGCGTGGGGTGCGCGGCGGCGGCCCGCTGCGGCAGCCGGACCAGCTGGTAGCGCCGGTGCGCGACGTTCTCCAGGCTCTCGAGCGAGGGCGTGGCGGAACCCAGCACCACCGGCAGCAGCGCACGCTGCGCGCGCAGCACGGCGAGATCCCGCGCCGAGTAGCGGAATCCCTCCTGCTGCTTGAAGGAGGTGTCGTGTTCCTCATCGACGATGACCAGCGCGAGCTCGGGGAGCGGGGTGAACACCGCCGAGCGGGTGCCGATGATGATGCGCGCCGCACCGCTTCGTGCCGCGCACCACGCCTCGCTCCGTTCGCCCCCCGCGAGCCCCGAATGCAGCACGGCGATGCCGGCGCCGAAGCGTTCGGTGAAGCGCGCCAGCAGTTGCGGCGTGAGGCCGATCTCCGGCACCAGCACCAGCACCTGCCCGCCGCGTTCGAGCACCGCCTCGATGGCGCGCAGGTAGACCTCGGTCTTGCCGCTGCCGGTGACGCCGAACAGCAGGTGCGCCTCGAAGCGCCCGAGGGAGGCGATCAGGGATTGCACAGCCGCTTCCTGTGCCGGCCACAGCGTCACGGGGCTGGGTCGAGGGCGCGGCGGCGCGCCCTCGGGCTCGCGCTCGACGCAGGCCAGGAGTCCCCGTTCCTGCACGGCTCGCAGCAGCTCGGCCGAGAAGCCCGCCTCCAGGATCGCCCCCCGGTCGGCGAGCTCGTGTTCCGCCAGCCACGCGAGCAGCGCCTGCTGCCGGGGGGCGCGCCGGCCGGCGGTGGCGGTGTGCGCCTGCCGGCCCGCCTCGCTCAACGACCAGAGGATGAGGCGGTGGGCCAGCGGCCGGCCATCGCGCACCGCGGCCGGCATCGCCGCGGCGAAGACCTCGCCCACCGGGTGATGGTAGTAGTCGGCGGCCCATCGCAGCAGGTCGAAGGTGTGCGGGTCGAACAGGGGTTCTTCGTCAAGGATCTCGAAAGCCTCGCGCAGCTTGTCCGGCGCCACCTCGCTGTGCGCCACGATTCCCACGACAATACCCACGAGCCGGCGCCGTCCGAACGGCACGCGGATGCGGACGCCCTGCACCAGGCGCGCCGGGGCAAGTCCCGCCGGCGGGCGGTAATCGAACACCCGCCGCAATGGCGTGTCGAGGGCGACCTGCAGGATGGAATCGGTCATCGGCGTCCTGATATCAACGGGTTACGGGTCGACCCGGGCCGTCGCGGCCGCGTCAACCCAAGCCCGGGAGGCGCGTTGATAAGGCTATCGGTGCGCCGCCGTCAAGGGTACGAAAAATGCCGCGCTTTGCTACGCTCTCCTGCCCGTGGGCTCCCTGGGATGAGGCCGCTCCCCGGTCGAAGGACGCTGCCCTGCAGAACACGCGTGAACTCGAACAATTCCTGGCTGGGGTGGAGCGACGCGCCTTCCGCATGGCCCAGCTCGCGCTGCGCGATGCCGACGATGCCCTGGATGTGGTGCAGGATGCGATGCTGCGCCTTGCCCGCAGCTACGCGCATCGCCCCAGCGCGGAATGGCGGCCGCTGTTCTTCCGCATCCTGCAGAACGGCATCCGCGACCTGCAGCGGCGCGCCACGGTCCGACGCCGGTTCATGGCATTCTGGCCGGGCTCGCGCGATGCGCAGGACGCGGCGCCTGATCCGCTCGAGCAGGTGGCTGATCCTTCGCCGCAGCCCGCGGATACCCTGATGCAGGGGGAGGCGATGCGCCAGCTCGAACAGGCGCTGGGCGATCTGCCCGCGCGTCAGCGCGAGGCCTTCATGCTGCGCAACTTCGAGGGCCTCGATGTCGCCGGGACGGCGCTCGCGATGGGCTGTACGCAAGGCAGTGTCAAGACTCATTATTCGCGGGCCGTGCACGCCCTGCGCGATGCCCTCGGCGAGGTGTGGGAATGAACGCAAAGCGCATGCAGGACATCGAAGGCCGCAGCCGGGAGCTGTTCCAGGAAAGCGTGGAGGGCCTCGACATGCGCATGCGCTCGCGCCTGACGCAGGCACGGCACGCCGCACTGGCGGCGGCCGGTGCGGGTTCGCGCCCGCGCTGGATGTCCTTCACGCCGGCGTTCGGCGCCGCGGCGGCCCTGGTGATGGCGGTGGGCTTGTGGGTGGGCCACGGAGCGCAGGAGCGTGGCTCGCTCCCCGATGCGCGCAATGGCCTCGAGGACCTGGAACTCGTGGCCTCCAATGATCCGCTCGAGTTCCTGCAGGATGATCCGGAATTCTACGACTGGGTGCAGAAATCCGATGCCGCGGTCGCACCGGGCGGCTCGACGGGCTGATGCGCACGATCTGGGTCCTGCCGGCGGCCGCAGCCTTGTTGCTGGCGGGACTGGCGCGCGCGGAACCTCCATCGCCGGCGCCGCACGGGGACGCGGCATCGCGCGGCGGGACGCAGCCGGCGACGGCGTTGCCCGATGAGGCCTTGCTGGAGTTCCTCGGCCAGGACGATGTCGAGGATGCGAAATGGTGGGAATGGTTCAGGCAGCACCGCGGGGCCGCGCGCGAGGCAGGGGACGACCCTCCGGCGGCCGAGGACACGAGGTCATGATCAGCAAGCTTTTCCCGGCAGCGATGCTGTGCGCCCTGGCCCTGTTCGGCGGCGTGCCTCGCGCACAGGCGCAGGTCCCCTCCGCGGGGCAGAGCTGGCAGTCGCTCAGCAGCCAGCAGCAGCAACTGCTCGGCCGCTTCCGTGATAACTGGAACAGCCTGCCGCCGGAGCGCCAGCAGGCGCTCGCGCGGGGCAGCCAGCGCTGGCTCGGCATGTCCGAGGATCAGCGCGGCGAGGCGCGGCAGCGCTTCCGCGAGTGGCGGGCGATGCCGCCGGAGGAGCGTCAGCAGCTTCGCGAGCGCTGGCACCGATTCAAGGCGCTGCCGCCTGAGCAGCAGGCGCGGGTACGGGAGAACTTCCAGCGCTTTCGCGAGCTGCCGCCGGAGAAGCGCCAGGAACTGCGGCGCCGCTGGCGGCAGATGACGCCGGAGCAGCGGCACGACGACCTGCGCCGGCGATGAGGCGCAGATGCTGATCGGCGGTTGCCTGTGCGGAGCCGTGCGATACCGCGCCGATGCCGCGCCGCTGTACGAGCCCACGCTTTGCCATTGCCGTTCCTGCCAGCGCGCGGCGGGTGCGCATGCGGTGGCCTGGTGCACGGTGAGCCTTGCGGCCCTGCGGTTCGAGCGCGGTGAACCCGTGAGCTTCGGCTCTTCGCCGGGCGTACGGCGGACCTTCTGCGGCCGGTGCGGCACTCCACTGACCTACTGGAACGAAAAGCGCGGGGGTGAAATCGACATCACCGTCTGCTCGCTCGATGATCCCGCTCGTTTCGCGCCCGCCGATCACATCTGGACCGCGGATGCGGTCGCATGGGAACCGCTGCTGCCGACCCGGCCCCGATTCCGGCTCACGCGCGGCTCCTGACGGAGGCTCGATTGCGTTAGTCTCGCCGCATGCAACCGCATTGCGTGTTCATCAGATGTACCCGGCGTTCTGACCGAGGCAACGGGCGAGGCCTGTAGTATTCTCGACCCGGGGGAGCTTTCCGGGGGGATGAGTTCCATGCGAGATCCGCTGCCCGCCTCGCGGTTGCGGCGCCGGCTGCTGGGCCTGGCCGCGCGCGCGCCACTGGCGGCGCTGCTGCCGGTGCGTTCCATCGCCCAGGCGGTGGGCGCCCAGGCGACCGGCGCCCAGGACGTGCCGGCACTTTCACAGCTCCTGAACGTCGCGGAGTTCGAGGCCGTCGCACGCGCCGTGCTGCCGCCGGCGCATTTCGGCTACCTCGCCACCGGCACCGATGATGATCGCACCCTCGCGCTCAACCACGAGGCCTACTCACACCTGCAGATCCGCTCGCATCGCTTCGTCGATGTCAGTCATCTCGACACCGGCCGCACCATCCTCGGGCAGCGCTGGGAATTCCCGCTGTACCTCTCGGCCGTCTCCAGCCAACGGGCCTTCCATCCGCAGGCCGAGCTGGCGAGTGCCCGCGGCGCCGGCTCGCGCCACGTGCAGTACATGTCCTCGAGCTACGCCTCCACGGCGTTGCAGGGCATCGCCGAGGCCCGCGGCGCGCCGCTGTGGCAGCAGCTCTATGCCACCGACGACTGGAACGTCGCCCGCAGCGTGATCGGCCGCGCCAGGGCGGCCGGCTGCAGCGCCATCGCCCTCACCGTGGATCTCATGCCGGGGCGCAACACCGAGACCCTGTTCCGCGCCATGCGGCGCGACACGCGCAACTGCAATGCCTGCCACCTCGAAGGCTCGCACGACCCGGTGCGCAAGGCGCCGCTGTACGCGGGCCTGGATGTCTCCAAGGTCAAGGCGGATTCGCCGGTGGACATCACCTGGGACTACCTGCGGCGCGTACGCGATGCCGTGCCCATGAAGCTGATCGTCAAGGGCATCGTCACCGGCGAGGATGCGCAGAAATGCGTCGAGCATGGCGTCGATGCCGTGGTCATCTCGAACCATGGTGGCCGTGACGAGGAGACGCTGCGACCCACGCTCGAGTGCCTGCCCGAGGTGAGTGCCGCGGTCGCGGGGCGGGTCCCCGTGTTCATCGATGGCGGCATCCGCCGCGGCACCGATGTCTTCAAGGCGCTCGCCCTCGGCGCCACCGCGGTGGGCATCGGCCGGCCGTACGTCTGGGGACTGGCGGGGTTCGGCCAGCCCGGGGTGGAGGCGATCATCGACATCCTTCGGCGCGAGCTGCAGGTCATCATGCGGCAGGCCGGCACGCCGACCCTCGCCGACATCACCCCCGCTGCCGTGAACTGGGCGCGCCACCCCGCCTGACAGCCCCTCCACAGGTTGAAAAATTTCCATTCTGCTCCGGCCGATGTGCTTGAATGGCCCGGCGAAGGTGTCCCCTCGGCCTTGCGCCCCGCCGGTTGGCGCAAGGCCCTCCGGCGTCTCATGTTGCATCGAGCTACTTGAACTCCTTCCGTGGAACCGGTGACCCGCATGCTGACAGCGCAAACCATCAAGGACGATCATTCCGGCCTGTTCACCTGGTTGCGCGGTGACCTTGCGCAGGGCGCCAGCACCTGCCTCCCGCCCGCGGACGCCGGGCCCGAAAGCCTCGTGTACGCCACCGACCCCGAGCAGCTCGACCAGGCCCTGGAGCGCAAGGCGGCCATCCTGGTCTTGGACGCCAAGCTCGCTCCCCTCGTGCAGACCATGCCGCCCTCGGTCACCTGCTGCTTCTCGGTGCGCAACATCGCCATGGGCATGGCGGCGCTGCTGAACTACTTCTGCCGCAAGCAGGAGCGCTTCGCCCAGTGGGGAGATCGGCATCCGACCGCCGTGGTGCACCCTTCCGCGCGCGTCGGTGCGGGCACGCTGCTCGGCCCGTACTGCGTCATCGGAGCAGGGGCCAGCATCGGCGAGGACTGCCGGATCGGCACGCACGTGGTCATCGAGAACGGTGCCCGGCTGGGCGCCCGCACGGTCCTGCATGCGCACGTGTTCATCGGCGCCGACTGCGAGGTGGGACAGGATTGCGAGATCCACCCGCATACCAGCATCGGCAGCGATGGCTTCGGCTATGCGGTCAGGAGCGATGGCCGTCCGCTGAAGATCCCGCACCTGGGCAACGTGGTGATCGGCGATGAGGTGGAGATCGGCAGCAACTGCGCCGTGGATCGCGCCAAGCTCTCCTCCACCCACATCCGCACCGGCGCCAAGCTGGACAACATCTGCCACATCGCGCACAACTGCGACCTGGGCGAGAACGGCATGTACACCGCCGGCTTCATGATGGGCGGCTCCACCCGCATCGGCCGCCAGTTCGTCACCGGCGGCAATTCGGTGGTGACCTCGCACGTCACCATCGCCGACAACGTGATGCTGCAGGGACGCTCGAACGTCACCAACGACATCAAGTCGGCGGGCGCCTATGGGGGTTATCCGCTGCAGCCCCTGCGCGAGGCGCTGAAGACCACGGTGAGCCTCGGGCAGCTCAATGATCTGCGCAAGACACTGCACAGGCTGGAGCGGTGCATCGAGGAGCTCGAGTCGCGCGATCCGGTCACGGCCCCGTCCGGTGCGGACCGGGACTGATCAACCGCTCACTTCTTCGACAGCAGGTCCACCGAGAAGGTGAAGGTGCGCAGTTCCTGCGGCTGCAGCGCGCCCACCCCGACGACCTGGCGCGACACCTGCTCGCCGCGCTCGTTTCGGATTTCGATCACCACGCTGTACTCGCACGGCGCCGCGGTCGCCGGGTGACGCACCGTGCCTTCGACGCGCAACGCCGAACGGGCGGTGCGCTCGTACTCGGGCGCCAGCTTGCCGAACCGCAGGTGATGATTGCAGCCCGGACAGACGGCGGCGCTGTCGAGAATCGTGGCCTTGCAGTGAGGGCAGACCCGCGTTCGACCCACCGTGGTGGGACGGGTCGCATTCACGAGCGGCTACCGGAACCCTTCTCTTCCCAGCCGAACTCCACCTGGCCGCGCATGCGCGAACCCGCCGCGACGGTCAGCGAACCTGCCTTGACGTCACCGGAGATGACACCCGAATCGAGCAGCTCGACCCGCTTGGCGTGGGTGATGTTGCCCTGCAATTCGCCCGCCACCACGACCACCGCGGCGGTGACCTGGCCGGTGAGCACGGCGCCCTGGTCGATGGTCAGGTTGCCATCCACGCGGACGTCACCCTTGAACTTGCCGGCGATGCGCACGTGACCGGAGCCCTCGATCTTGCCCTCGATGGACAGGTCGGAGGCGATCACGGATTCCTTCTGCTCCACCCTCGGAGCGGGCGCAGCCGCAGGCGCCGGTGCGGGACGACGCACGGGCTCGGCGGGGGCGGCGCTGTGGGCGCCGTTCGCGCGCTCGGGCGCCGGGGCCTCGCGATGCACGTTGTGAGTCGAGGGGGCGGAGGGTGTCGGCGAAGGAACGGGAGAGGATTCTTTCCAAAGGGCCATGTTCGCATCTCCTGGGGTTTGTTCGGGCGGACAGGATAAGGTAACTCGCGCGGGCCGCACATGCCTGTCGGGTGGCAACGACAGAGGATGTTGCGGATTTGAGAACTGCCGCACGCTTGCGCCCGCTCGCCTGCTCGGGGTCAGCGCCAGGGGCGCGTGGGGAACTCGAAAGTGTCCTGGTCGCGGTGCCAGGTGACTGCCTCGGCGCGCACCGTCAGGAGCCAGGTCTGCTGCTCGGTCGGATGGGGAGGACGGAACACCGCGGGTGAGAGCACGGCCACCGCCGGGCCATGCTGCGGGTCGCGCACCGATTCGTAGCGGATCGCCTCGACGCCGGCGGCGCGCGCGGTGGCGGCCAGATCCTGTGTGGCGCCGTAGTCCAGCGGATGCACCCATGCCGCCCGGGCACGGCGGAACGGCGGCCGGGTCAGGTCGATGCTGCGCGCCTGGATGCGGGCGCGGAAGACGGTCTGCGGCGAGGGCCCCAGGGAGGCAAGCGCGGGGCTGTCGGTGAGGAAGCGCCAGCGCCAGTAACCCAGTTCCGCGCAGCAGGTGCGCAGTTGCTCCGCGCCGTACCAGATGCCCGGCTGCGAGGCGGCCCGGAATCGCGAGCCCACGGGCGATACGTAGCGGAACGGGGTGGCGAGCAGGAAGTGGAGCTCCCGGGCGCCAACCGGCAGTGCAGGCTTGGACTGCTCGAGGAGCCGTTCGAGCAGGAGCTGCTCCTCGACCCCGCCCACCAGCCGCAGCGTCGAGGCGACGTGCTGGGCTTCCACCGCGCGCCACAGCCGCCGCTGCGAGCGGCGCGCCTCAGAGGCGACCGCGGACGCTGTCCAGGTACTGGACGGCACGCACCAGCCCCTCGGTGCTGCGGAGCAGTTCGACCGGTCGCGCGCGCAAGGCGAGGTTCTCGCCCGTGAGCCAGGTGCGTGCCGCCGCATCGTTGGACCCGACCAAGGCGTCCAGTGACCGGAACAACCTCACGAACAGGGCGCCGAGTTCCCACTCCTTGCGCTGCGGGTCCAGCGCGTACTGCCCGCCGGCCATCCTGGACACGGTCGCCGGGCTCACCCCGAGGATCTGCGCAAGTGCCGACTGGCTGATCTCGAGCAGGCCGGCGGCGCGCACCACGGCGCTGGTCATCACCTTGCGGGGTTCAGGCGCGGGGCTGGCCTGCGGCCGGCTCATGAGTGCTTTCTCCAGAAACAAAATCAGCGAACTGATTCTACTGCAAGTGCTTGCCAGGATCAAAGGCGTGCGCTTCGCCGCCAGCCGCCGCCTTCAGTAGGCGCGGCGGTCCCCGAAGACCAGCAGGACGGTGCGCAGCAGGATGAAGAGGTCGAGCCCGAGCGACCAGTTCTTCACGTACTCGATGTCCAGGTGGACCCGCTGGCACATCGCATCCAGGTTGCGCGTCTCGCCGCGCAGGCCGCGGATCTGCGCAAGCCCGGTGATGCCCGGCCGCACCTTGTGGCGCAGCATGTAGCCGCTGACCACCTTGCGATAGTGCTCGTTGTGGGAAACCGCGTGCGGCCGCGGGCCGACCAGGCTCATCGAGCCGCCGAGCACGTTGAACAACTGGGGCAGTTCGTCCAGTGAGCTCTTGCGCAGGAAACGGCCGACGCGGGTCACGCGCGGGTCGTTGCGCCGCGCCTGGGGCACGTCCTGGTCCTCGCAGACGGTCATCGAGCGGAACTTGCACACCGTGAACTCGCGGCCATCGAGGCCGTAGCGCCGCTGCCGGAACAGCACCGGTCCCGGCGAGGAGCAGCGCACCGCGATGGCCACGGCCAGCAGCACGGGCGCGAACAGCAGCAGCGCGGCCGAGGCCAGCACGATGTCGGTGGCACGCTTGAGCACGCCCGCCATGCCGCAGAAGGGGGTCTCGCGGACCGCGATCAGCGGCATGCCACGCACCTCCCCGAGCCGCGCCTGCATCAGGTCGAAGGCCGACAGGTCCGGCACCATGTAGATCGAGGCGGTGGCGTCCTTCAGCTCATCGAGCAGCGCGCGGATGCGCGGCTGCGCGGAGATGGGCAGGCAGATGTAGATGCCGTGCACGCGATTGCGGCGCGAGTATTCCACCAGGCTCGCCGTGCGGCCGAGCAGGTGCGCGCGCGAGGCGCGCGGCAGGCGGTCGGGGCGCCGGTCGTCGAAGAATCCGTCCACCACGCCGAGCCAGGGCTCCTCGGCCAGCCGCTCCGACAGCTCGAGCCCGACGCGGGTCGCACCGATGATCACCAGGCGACGCCGGATGGCGCCATGCCGCCGCCGCCATTCGGTCACGGCCCGCGCGATGGCCTGAGCACCGAACATCATCACCGGGGCGAGCAGGCACCACAGCAAGAGCACGTGGCGCGAGAAGGGCCGGGTCACCTGGAACACGACCCCGATGGCGGCGAGCGTGACGATCACGTAGCACCATTCCACGAGGATGTCGCAGGCGCGACGCACCCAGGCGGCGCGGACCTGCAGGTGCTCGAAGGAGGGCCGCGACATCATCTGCACGGTAAGCACGAAGGCGAGGGTCATGAGGATGCCGTAGGCGCTGCTGAAGCGCTCATTCGCCCACAGCATGCAGAGGATCAGCGCGATGACGGCCAGTCCCGGGTTGAGGAAGTCCTTGATGAGCCACAGCCGCGTCGTCTCACCGGCGCCCGCGCGCACCCAGGCCAGCGGCAGGGACCGATCGGCCTGCCGGTCGAACACGGCGCTGCGCCGCGGCAGGTCGCGCAAACCCGCATCGCTGGTGGAACCGCCCATCAACACCCCCATCCCCGGAAAGCGCGTTATTGTGCATAACGGGTGAACGCCGGGATCGGTTCGCGACATAAGCGGCGCGATGAAGGGCCGCTCGTCGCCCGGCGGCGACAGGCGGGAGGTTCAGGCCATCCAGCCCGCAGCACTTGCGATCGCTTCCCGACTTCGGGGCCGGTGCCGGCGGACCTTTCTGCCGCACGATGTGCTTAACCACTATACTTGGCGGCTTCGCGTCCGCCGCCCAGGGCGGACGCCCGCTCATTGGAGACGACGAAGACCATGCCCCAGATCATTGGTGTCCCGCGGGAGAGCTATCCCGGCGAGAAGCGCGTAGCGACCGTGCCCGAGGTGGTGGAGAAGCTCGCCAAGCTCGGCTTCCCGGTGCTGGTGCAATCCGGCGCGGGGGAGGCCGCGAGCATCGGCGATGATGCCTACAGCGCCGCGGGCGCGCGCATCGTGCCGGATGCCGCCGGCATCTGGTCGGGCGCCGACATCATCTTCAAGGTCCGCGCCCCGAGTCGCGAGGAAGTCGCCTCGCTTCGCGAGGGAACGATCCTGGTCAGCTTCATCTGGCCCGCGCAGAACCCCGAGCTGATGCAGGCGCTGGCGGCCCGCCGGTGCACCGTGCTGGCCGTGGACAGCGTGCCGCGCATCTCGCGCGCGCAGAAGCTCGATGCGCTGTCCTCGATGGCGAACATCGGCGGCTATCGCGCGGTCATCGAAGCCGCGCACGAGTTCGGCCGCTTCTTCACGGGGCAGATCACCGCCGCCGGCAAGGTGCCGCCCGCCAAGGTGTTCGTCATCGGTGCCGGAGTCGCCGGCCTTGCGGCCATCGGTGCGGCCTCGGGCCTCGGCGCCATCGTGCGCGCGAACGACACCCGCCCCGAAGTGGCCGACCAGATCAAATCCCTCGGCGGCGAATACGTGCCGGTGGACTACGTCGAGGAAGGCAGTGGCGTGGGTGGCTACGCCAAGGTGATGAGCGAGGGCTTCCAGAAGGCGCAGCGCGAGGTGTTCGCGAAGCAGGCGCGCGAGGTCGACATCATCATCACCACGGCCCTGATCCCCGGCAAGCCCGCGCCGCGGCTGATCACCGCCGAGATGGTGCAGTCGATGAAGCCGGGCAGCGTCATCGTCGACATGGCTGCCGAGCAGGGCGGCAACTGCGAGCTGACCGAGCCCGGCAAGGTCGTGGTGAAGCATGGCGTCACCATCATCGGCTACACCGACCTGCCCAGCCGCCTGCCGCGGCAGGCCAGCAACCTCTACGCCACCAACCTGTTCCGCCTGTCCGAGGATCTGTGCAAGGCCAAGGACGGGGTGTTTGACGTGAACATGGAGGACGAGGTCATTCGCGGCACCACGGTGGTGAAGGACGGGGCGATCACCTGGCCACCGCCCGCGCCGAAGCTGTCCGCCGCGCCGGCCGCCGCCGCGCAGAAGCCGGCGGAGAAGCCGGTGGAAGTGAAGAAATCGCAGGGGCACGGCGGCGGCGGGGAGCCGATGTCGGCGGGCAGGACGGCGGTGCTGTTCGGCGCCGCAGCGCTGCTGTTCGCGCTGATCGGCGGCTTCGCGCCGCCGGCCTTCCTCGGCCACTTCACGGTGTTCGTGCTGGCCTGCTTCGTCGGTTACATGGTGGTGTGGAACGTGACGCCATCGCTCCACACGCCGCTGATGAGCGTCACCAACGCGATCAGCAGCATCATCATCATCGGCGCGCTGGTGCAGATCGCCCCGCCGCTCGCGGCCGGGCTTGACGCCTCGCGGCCCGGCGAGGTCATCCGCTGGCTCGCGGTGGTGGGCATCGCCCTGACGGCGGTCAACATGTTCGGCGGCTTCGCGGTGACCCGCCGCATGCTGTCGATGTTCCGCAAATAACGGAGAAGAAGAATGTCGGAGAGTCTCACCACCGTGGCGTACATCGGCGCCACCATCCTCTTCATCCTGAGCCTGGGCGGCCTGTCGAACCCCGAGAGTTCCCGCCGCGGCAACCTCTACGGCATGATCGGCATGACCATCGCGGTGCTGGCCACCGTGCTGGGCCCGCGGGTCAGCGCCGCCGGCATCGGCTGGATCCTCGCCGCCCTCGTGGTCGGCGGCGCGCTCGGGCTGTACCTGGCGCGCACCGTGCAGATGACGCAGATGCCCGAGCTGGTCGCGTTCATGCACAGCCTGGTCGGCCTCGTGGCCGTGGTCGTGGGCTATGCGAGCTACATCGACCCCACCGCCGCGGCCGGCATGAGCCCGGCGGAGGAGAGCATCCATCACGTCGAGGTGTACCTGGGCGTGCTGATCGGCGCCGTCACGCTGTCGGGCTCGGTCATCGCCTTCGGCAAGCTCTCCGGTCGCATCGATGGCAAGCCGCTGATGCTGCCGGCGCGGCACTGGCTGAACCTCATGCTGCTCATCGCCGTCATCGTCCTCGGGTACCTGTTCCTCGACGCCAGCTCGATCGAGGCGGGTATGAAACCGCTGATCGGCATGACGGTGATCGCCCTGCTGTTCGGCATCCACATGGTGATGGCCATCGGTGGTGCGGACATGCCCGTGGTGGTGTCGATGCTGAACAGCTATTCCGGCTGGGCGGCGGCGGCCACCGGCTTCATGCTGTCTAACGACCTGCTGATCGTCACGGGAGCGCTGGTGGGTTCCAGCGGCGCCATCCTCTCCTACATCATGTGCCGGGCGATGAACCGGCAGTTCCTGAGCGTCATCGCCGGCGGGTTCGGTACCGGAGCGGCGGCGGCGGGCGCCGGCGGTGCAGCCCAGCCGGCGGGCGAGGTGGTGGCCATCAGCGCCACGGAGACTGCCGAGCTGCTGCGCGAGGCGAACTCCATCATCATCGTGCCAGGCTATGGCATGGCCGTGGCGCAGGCGCAACACACGGTGTACGAGATCACCAGGTTCCTGCGCGAGAAGGGCAAGAACGTGCGCTTCGCGATCCACCCGGTGGCGGGCCGCATGCCTGGGCACATGAACGTGCTGCTGGCCGAGGCCAAGGTGCCCTACGACATCGTGCTGGAGATGGACGAGATCAACGCCGACTTCCCGGACACCAACGTGGCCATGGTCATCGGCGCCAACGACATCGTCAATCCGAGCGCACAGGATGATCCCACCAGCCCCATCGCCGGCATGCCGGTGCTCGAGGTGTGGAAGGCCCAGACCACCATCGTCATGAAGCGCAGCATGGCTTCGGGCTATGCGGGCGTCGACAATCCGCTGTTCTACAAGGAGAACAACCGGATGCTGTTCGGCGATGCGAAGAAGATGCTCGACGAGGTGCTGGTGGCGCTGAAGGCCTCCTGAAGGGTTGTGGTGTTGAACAAACACCAGCGCCTGCCTTATCTTTGCTGGATGAGTGACCTGTGGGCACCTGAGGAGTCCTTCGATGGGCCGGGGCGTGCGATGCACGCTTCCCGGGGCGTGAGCCTGTCCCAGCAGATCCTGCGCACCGACGTGTCCGGCATGCCGCTGGAGTGGGTCGACTACAAGGAAGCCGCCCGGCTGTACCACACCGGCCAGGTGTCCTATACCTGCGGGAGCCTCCTGTACCGCCTGTTCGGCGGCACCAGCGCACTCACCGGCCTGCGCACGGTGGTCGAGGTCAACTCCATCATCGCCACGCTCGGCCACACCGGCAACCCGGGCAACCTGCGCGGCGCCGGCTACGTGCCGCCGCTGAACAACCAGACCCTGTTCCGGCGCGATGCCTACCTGTGCCTGTACTGCGGCATCCGCTTCACCTACAGCCTGCTGTCGCGCGATCACGTCACGCCTTTCAGCCGCGGCGGCAAGGACGTCTGGAACAATGTCGTCACCGCCTGCCGCCGCTGCAACAACGCCAAGGCCTCGCGCACGCCCGAGCAGGCCGGCATGCAACTGCTCGCGGTGCCCTTCACGCCCACCTATGCCGAGTACATTTACTTGAAGGGCCGGCGCGTGCTCGCCGACCAGATGGAGTACCTGCTGGCGCACTTCCCGCGCTCGAGTCCGCTGCACGCGCGCATCCTGCGCTCGCGCATGTGAGCGGTCCGGGGCGTCCCAACGCCGTCTACCTGGTCGACGCGAGTTTCTTCATCTTCCGCGCCTGGTATTCGATGCCGGCCGACATGGTCGACGGCGAGGGCAATGCCACGCATGCGCTGTACGGATTCGCCCGCTTCCTGTCGGACCTGGTGGAGCGCGTGCGCCCCGATCGCATCGCCGTCGCCTTCGACACCTCGCTGCGCAGCGAGACCTCCTTCCGCAACCGCATCTACCCCGCCTACAAGGCCAACCGGGAGTCCCCGCCGGAAGAACTGCGCCGCCAGTTCGCGCTGTGCCGGCAGTTCTGCCGTCACCTCGGGCTGGCCGAGTATGCGCACGATGAATACGAGGCCGATGACATCATCGGTACGCTGGCCACGCGGGCACGGGCCGCGGGCCTTGCCAGCGTGCTGGTGACGCGCGACAAGGACCTGTCGCAGCTGGTGCGCGACGGGGATGTATTCTGGGACTACGCCGCCGATGCGCGCTATCACTACCACGACATCGGCCCCCGCTTCGGCGTACGGCCTGAACGCATGGCGGACTTCCTCGCGCTTACGGGCGATGCCGTGGACAACATCCCGGGCGTGCCGGGCATCGGCCCCAAGACTGCCAGCGAGCTGTTTGGCGAATTCGCCACCCTGGATGACCTGTACGCGGGGCTGGACCGGGTCGCCCACCTGAAGCTGCGGGGTGCGCGGGGCCTGGCCGCGAAACTCCTCGCACATCGCGAGGCGGCCTATCTCGCGCGGCGCCTCACCGGCATCGTCTGCGACATCCCGCTGCCGGCGAGTCTCGATGAGCTCAAGCCCCGCGTGCCGGATCGCGACGCGCTGCAGGGCTTCTTCGATGCGCAAGGGTTCGGGCGGCTCCTGCGCTCCCAGGCCGAGCGCATCGCCGCAGCACACGCGGGGACGGCCGCCGCCTGACCCTGCGCCTTCGCCGGCTCAGTCCTTCTTGTAGTCGGGGATCGACACCTTGCCGTGCACGCCGTGCACGTTCACATCGCCCGACCCCTTGCTGCCGAGGGTGAAATTCCCCGCCACGCCGTCGACGTCCACATCGCCGGAGCTGTCGCGGTCGATGGTCACGTTCGCGCCGGCATCGACGATGCGGATGTCGCCGGAACTGTCCACCTTCACCAGCACATCGCCATGCACGTTGCGCAGGTTCATGTCGCCCGAGCTGTCCTCCAGCGTGAGCTTGCCGCGCACATCGCCGATGCGGATGTCCCCCGAGCTGTCGACCACGTCGAGATCGCCCGCCACATCGTCCACCTCCAGATCCCCCGAGCTGTCGTGGATGGACCCGCCCGCGATGTGCGTGACCACGAGATCCCCGCTGGTGTCCTCGAGCGCGATCGGCACCTCGGCCGGCAGGTCGAGGTCCACGTCGATGTAGGGACTGGAGTTGCCGAACAGCAGGCCGTGCGTCTTGCCGCCTTCCGGGATCTGCGAGCTCACGTGCACCACATCCCCCTCCCGGACCACCTTCAGGGTGGTCTGGTCGAGCAGCGCCTGGCTGGGGGCGCAGGCCTTGCCATGGGCCTTGACCTCGCTGCCATGGGTCAGGCCGCGCACCTTGAGATCGCCCGCCCCCATGCGGATGAGAATGGACCGGGCGCCAGCCAGGTCCACCGCCGCTGTGCGTTCCGCCTTGAAGGCACAGTCGCTGCCGGGCCAGGCCAGGCAGGGGGTGGTCCCGGCCAACAGGAATCCGGCCACCAGGGCCGGCAGGATCTTGAGGTTCATCCCATGCTCCCGCGAGAAAGAGGGTCGGTGCAGCCCATTGGATGCGCGCATAGCCCAAAGGGTTTGAGCCATGCAAATGGTTCACGTCAGTATGCCGGTCGCGGACGGGGTTGATAAACTCCCCGGCTCCACCACGCGGGAGAGGCACTTTGTCCCAGAAGAACATCCAGTCCGTGCTGCATGAGGAGCGGTCCTTCCCGCCCTCCGCAGCCTTCACCCGGCAGGCGATCCTCAAACCGGCCGACCTCGAACTGCTGCATGCGCGCGCCGCGGCCGACTACATCGGCTTCTGGTCGGAGCTTGCGCGCGAGGAGATCACCTGGCACAAGCCCTTCACCCGCGAGCTGGACGACACCGATGCGCCCAATTTCCGCTGGTTCACGGACGGACAGCTCAATGTCTCGGTGAACTGCCTTGACGTGCACCTCGGCGCGCGGGGCGACAAGACCGCCATCGTGTTCGAGGGCGAGCCGGGGGATACCCGGCGCCTCAGCTACCGCGAGCTGCACGCCGAGGTCTGCCGCTTCGGCAACGTGCTCAAGGCGCAAGGGATCCAGAAGGGTGACCGCGTGGTCATCTACATGCCGCTGACACCTGAGGCGGTCATCGCCATGCAGGCCTGCGCGCGCATCGGCGCGGTGCATTCGGTGGTGTTCGGCGGTTTCTCGGCGCACTCGCTCGCCGATCGCATCAACGACGCCGGCGCGAAGCTCCTGGTCACCGCCGACGGCGGCTGGCGCGGCGGTCATGCCGTCGAACTGAAGGCGGCGGCCGACAAGGCCCTGGACATGGGCTGCCCGAGCATCGAGAAGGTCATCGTCTACAAGCGCACCGGCCATGCCTGCCACATGCACCCCGGGCGCGACCTGTGGTGGGAGGACCTGGTCGAGGGCCAGCAGAGCCACTGCGAACCCGAATGGGTGGATGCGGAGCATCCGCTGTACCTGCTGTACACCTCCGGTTCCACGGGCACGCCCAAGGGCATCCAGCACGCCAGCGCAGGCTACCTGCTGCAGACCAAGCTCACCTCGCGCTGGGTGTTCGACCTGAAGGACAACGATGTGTTCTGGTGCACGGCCGACATCGGCTGGGTCACCGGGCACTCCTACGTGACCTACGGGCCGCTGGCCTGCGGTGCCACGCTGGTGTTGTACGAAGGCGCACCCACCGTGCCCGATGGCGGGCGCTTCTGGAAGATCTGCCAGAACCACGGCGTCACCGTGTTCTACACCGCGCCCACCGCCATCCGCGCGCTCATGAAGCTCGGCGATGCGGTGCCCAAGCAGTACGATCTCACGCGCCTGCGCCTGCTCGGCAGCGTCGGCGAGCCCATCAACCCGGAAGCGTGGATGTGGTATCACAAGGTCATCGGCGCGGGCCGCTGCCCCATCGTGGACACCTGGTGGCAGACCGAGACCGGCGCCATCATGATCTCGCCCGTGCCCGGCGTCACCGCCACCAAGCCCGGCTCCTGCACGCGCCCGCTGCCTGGCATCTTTGCGGACATCGTCGACGACGAGGGACGTTCGGTGACCCGGTCCGATGCCGGCGGGTACCTCGTCATCAAGCGACCCTGGCCGGGCATGCTGCGCACCATCTGGGGCGACAACGCGCGTTACCTGCGTACCTACTGGGAGAAGTTCCAGAGCCGCTTCTACGTGGCCGGGGATTCGGCGCATCGCGACTCGGACGGTTTCTTCTGGATCATGGGCCGCATCGATGATGTGCTGAACGTCGCCGGACACCGGCTGGGCACGATGGAGATCGAGTCGGCGCTGGTCGCGCACGCGCGCGTGGCCGAGGCCGCCGTCGTCGGCCGCCAGCACGAGATCAAGGGCGAGTCCGTGTTCGCTTACGTGGTGCTCAAGGGCGCGCGGCCGGAAGGGGAGGCCGCGAAGGCGCTGGCGGACGAGTTGCGCCACTGGGTGTCGGAGGAACTCTCCCCGATCGCGAGACCGGATGATGTGCTGTTCACGGAGAACCTGCCCAAGACGCGGTCGGGGAAGATCATGCGGCGGCTGTTGCGGGCACTCGCCCGGGGCGAGGCCATCACGCAGGATGTCTCGACGCTGGAGAATCCAGCCATCCTCGACCAGTTGCGCGTGCACAAGGGAGGGGTGCCGGCGCCTGCGGCGAAAGCGGCTTCGAAGCCGGTCGCGGTGAAGGGGAAGGCGAAAGCAAAACCAAAAGCCAAGGCGATTCCAAAGGCGAAGTCACGCCCGAAGGCTCGTGTGAAAGCACGCATGAAGGCCCGTGTGAAGGCTGGAGCGAAGGCCATTCCCGGCCGGCGGCCACCCGAGAAGAAGAAGGCCGTCCGCAGCGCCCGGCGCCGACTGCGCCGGTAGGCTCACTTGGCCACCGGCCGGGAGTACATCGACTGGCTGCAGGACTGCCTGCGCCGGATCGATGGCATTTCGTTCCGCAAGATGTTCGGCGAGTACGCGATGTACGCGAACGAGGTGGTGGTGGGCCTCGTCTGTGACCAGACCGTGTACATCAAGGAGACGCAAGGGACTGCCGCGCTGTTGCGCGGCCGTGTGGGCATGGGCCCGCCGTTTCCGGGTGCGAAACCGTGGTTCATGCTCACCGAGGATGAGCTGCTCGAGGATGAGCTGGTGTCGCAGGTGATTTCGGCGGCGCTGCGCGACTTGCCCGTGAAATCGAGCCCGAAGCCGAAGCGGAACCGTATGACCCCGGCGCCCAAGGGCGCGACACCTCGTCGCGGGAAAGCACGGCGGCCGCGATGAACGTACCGGCGTGGACCATGGGCATGGTGGTTGCGTCGGTGCCGTTGGGCGCGTGGCTCGCGGGCGCCGGCTCGCGACGGTGGGTCGGGGCGCCGCGCAGCCTGCCTGCATGAGCTGTCACGGCCCCGGATTGCGCGGCAACGGGCTCATTCCGCCGCTCGCGGGCCATTCGCCGACCTACCTGGCCCGTCAGCTGTTCGCCTTCAAGGTCGGCACGCGCTGCAATCCCGGTGCATCGCCGATGCGCACCGTGGCGCAAGGCCTGTCGACGGGCGACATCATCGCCACAGCGGCCTTCGCGGGTTCCTTGAGTCCTTGATCCACGCACCAGGGGGAGGACGTTTCCGCGGAAACGTCCGAATGACCGACAAGTGGTCGGGACTCGGCGGGGCGAGACTTCGCTTACCAGGATTCCCGAATCAGACCGGGAACGCTATCGAAATGTGTGTCCCGACTTAAGACCGCGAGTCGGTGCTGCAAGGCAAGGGCGGCGATCCATGCATCGTTCGCTGGAATCGGGCGTCCACGGCGTTTGAGTTCTACGCGCAAATCCGAGTAGACACTTGCGGTTTCTTCGGTGATCGACAATATGAGAAAGTCCGGCAAGTGTGTGTCCAACCACGACTCATATTCGGATTGGTGCCTGGACTGCGCGATACCGTAGCGAAACTCTCCAATCACGATGACGGGAATCGCGGGCTGGGAACTCTTGAGAATGACCGTGCGCACGGATTCATCGCCATCCACGAACGCCGAGAGCGCGTTTGTATCGAGGATCACATGCGATCCTCGTCTTCGATGTCTTCAAACGCATCTTCGATGCGCCTTTCGACCAGGACGGTTTGCGCATGCAATCGACGAAGCTTTCCAAATCCGCGCATCCAGGCGGGTCCTGACGGCGCAAGCGTTTCCTTCCTTTGCAGCTTCTCTCGCAGTGCCTCTTCCAGAAACTGCTTGAGGGTCTGGCCGCGTGCGGCAGCCTGCGACTTTGCCTTGCGAAACAACAGATCCGGAATCTCGACGGTCGTTTTCATGGACCCATATTACAATATTTATGGGTTGCAGAGGGAATTTCGATAATTGGGGCGTCAATCTCACCAGGCGTTCCCGCGGAAACGTGCGAACAGCCGCAGCGTGGATGCGAGGTCGCGAAGCGCATGTTCATACCGAACCCCGCACATCGGATCAGCCGGCCGGCAGATCCCGGATGAAGTTTCGCTTCGCTTTGAACTCGATTTTCAGCTTCTGCAACCAGCTCGTCCGCCGTGTCGCGTCCAGCCGCGCGGCGATCTCCTTCACCAACCGCAATTCCTCCCTGTACGGGGTGCTCGCGGTCTGCATCGAGTGGGTGAAGACTCGCAGCAGCAACTTCACCGAATCCTCTTTGCGCTTTTCATCCAGGTTCAGCGCAATGAGACGAAGAATGTCCGGATGGCAGACCGCCGGAGGTTGTATGAGGCTATGCGCTTCGTCCCAACGTTTCTCCGAACACAGGATCTGCGCACGCAGCGATACATTTCGCTGGCCTGATGCTGCCTGGCTCGATGGCCGCATCATGGGTCTGCGAATTTTCCGCAGGTCTTCGGTCTCGCGTGTTTCGATCTCCGCCAGCAATTCCTGCCGCAGCGTTCCAGCGTCGATCCCGTCTTCGGCTCCGGCCCGCAGCGCCGCCTGGAAGGTTTCCACGCCGGGATTCTCTTTGAATTGCCTGCGACGCAGCGTGTACGCTTCCGCCGTCCAACCGTCGCGCTCATAGCAGCGCAGCAGATCTTCCTGTAGTCGCCAGTCATCCGGAAAGACCTTGCAGGCACGTTCGGCGTTCGCGAACGCTTCCCGAAAGCGCTGATGCCGTTCGAGGAAGTGAGTGACGGCGGTAAACCGGTGGGGCTCCGACAGGTCGGAACGCAAGACCGACAGTGTGCCGTCGATGTCGCCCATCTGGTCGAGTTGCACGAGCAGCAGGTGTTCGAGACTGAATAGCCGCGATGCGGTTTCATCTCTGCCGGACCATTCGCCTCGAATACGTCGAGGTCCCTGTTCGGCCTGCTTGGCGAGGTAGGCATCCTTGGTCTGACGCCATTCCGCATCCAGGGCGCTTCGGTACCGGTTCAGTGCCGCCGGTCCCATCGCCTTCTCCATGGCAAGTGGCTCGAAGCAGCCGAAAGGGTCTTCCAGTTGCAGGCGCAGGAATTTCTCGCCGAAGGCAGCGGGTTGGTCTCCGGCGGCTTCGATGGCAGCGACCCATTCACGCGCAATCGCGCCAACCAGATTGCCCATCTCACCATTCGAGTCATCCGCCTGCGTGAGAGCAGCCCAGCCGCGTCGCAGCGCATGGCGTCCCAGGTTCACGGCCGATGCCGCATCGCGCTCGCGCTCCCGTTGCAGCACGTCGAGCACCGCGGCGGCTCGATGCACGTACGCATGAACCTCCCGCAGGTCCAGGAACTGCCGGCCAGGAGTGAGCATCCCGCTGACCAGGGACTTCAGATCCGCAGGCTCCGCCTGGTGCATCTTCTGCCACTGCAGCAGCTCGCGTTCGATCTCCCGATAGTCATGCGCAAGGCTGAGGAGTTTCTCGGCAAGCACCGGAGCCGGTTGCGAGCGCAGAAACACCTGCAGCGCTTCTTCCCGGTCCCTGAGAGTCTGTGCGCGCTTGGCGCTGGCCTGCACTTTCTTGCGGGCATCTTCATCCACCGTGAGGCTTTCGCCCGATATCCGCTGTCGCCAGACGAGCGCGACGGCCACCTGGTGCTTGCAGAACCAGCCGTCCTGAGCGTTGGGACAGTCGCACCAACCTTCCAGCTCATCGTCGTCGATCCACACCTTGGTGGTGTAGTTCTGGGTCCCGGCGACGGTCGCCTCGATGGTGGGATTGGGCTTCGTTATTTCGCTTGCGACCTGGACGGCGCCGGAGGCGGCGTAGGTGCGGCCTCGTGCAAATATCTTGGGGCTGCTGCGCAGTGTCAGCGCCTCGTCGCTTAGAGAGTCGACTATCGTCGGCGATTCGATCGGCATGACGCTCAGCCCAACCGCCGTCGCCGAAAATCCTTGATGATTTCCCGCGCGGCGTTGTGCCCCGGTGCGCCGCTCACCCCGCCGCCGGGGTGCGTGCCGGCGCCGCACATGTACAGTCCTTTCAGTGGGCCGCGATAGTCGGCGTGCCCGAGCATGGGCCGCGCCGAGAAGAGCTGGTCGAGGCTCAAGGCGCCGTGGCAGATATCGCCTCCGATGAGCCCGAACTCGCGCTCCAGGTCCAGCGGGCTTAAGCTCTGCCGTCCGAGTACCGACGCCTTGAAGTTCGGCGCATGCTCGTTGACCAGGTCGATCATGAGGTCCGCGACCTTCTCGCGCTGATCGTCCCAGGACATGCCGTTGGGCAGAACTGGCGCGACCTGCTGGCAGAACAGGCTGGCGACGTGCTGGCCCCGGGGCGCGAGGCCATCGTCCACGGTGGAGGGGATCAGCATCTCCACGATGGGCCGGCGTGACCAGCCGTGCGCACGCGCATCGAGATACGCCTGGTCCATGTACGCAAGGCTCGGCGCCATGATGATGCCGGCGCCGTGGTGCTCGGCGGCCCCCCGGCCCGGCAGCACCGTGAATTCGGGCAGCTCCGACAGCGCCACGTTCATTCGGAAGGTGCCCGAGCCGCTGCGCCAGCGACCGATCTGCTCGCGGAAGGAAGGCTCGAGCAGGGCAGGGTCGATGAGCTTCTCGTAGAGGATCTTCGGATGCGTGTTGGACACGACGCAGCGCGCGCGGATGCGCTGGCCGGCCTCGGTGATCACCCCGGTGGCGCGGCCGGACTCCACCAGCACCTCGCGCACCGGCGAGGACAGCTCGATGCGCACGCCGCGCGCCGTGGCGCACTTGGCCATCGCCTGCGTGATCGCCCCCATGCCGCCAACCGCGTGGCCCCAGGCGCCCTTCTTGCCATTCACCTCGCCAAACACGTGATGCATCAGCACGTAGGCGGAACCGGCCGCATAGGGACTGGCGTAGTTGCCGACGATGCCATCGAAGCCGTAGGCCGCCTTGATGGGCGCGCTCTCGAACCAGCCGTCGAGATAATCGCCCGCCGACTTCACGAACAGGCTCAGCAGTTCGCGGCGCATCGGCAGGTCGAGCCGGCTGATGCGATTGCCGATGCCCGCGGTTCGCAGCAGCTCCGGAATGGCCTCGAACCACGAGCCTTGCGTGACATTCGGGGGCGTCTGCAGCATGAGCTCACGCAGCACATCGGCCACGGCCTCGATGCGGCGGCCATACTCCTCCAGCCGCTGTGCGTCTCGCTGGGAGAACTTCGCCACCTCGCGCATCGTCTGGCCGCCACCGACCTTCAGGTATTGGCCATCCTCCAGCGGCAGGAAATTCGAGATCGGGCGCTCCAATATACGCAGCCCGTGTCGCGCCAGTTCCAGATCGCGGATGATTTTGGGATTGAGGAGCGAGACCGTGTAGGCGGCAACCGAATTGCGAAAGCCGGGATGGAATTCCTCGGTGACCGCCGCGCCGCCGACGATCGCGCGCCGCTCGAGCACGGTGACGCTGCGGCCGGCCGCGGCGAGGTAGGCGGCACAGACCAGGCCATTGTGGCCCGCGCCGATGATCACCACATCGGTGTCGTAGCTGCTCATGTCTTGCGCAGGTTGCGCAGGGCGCCCGCACACAGGCCATCGAGGAGGGCCGACAGGCCGATGGCGGCTTCGCTGCTGATACGCCGCACCGAGACACCGTCGTGGCCATGGCGCTTCAGGCAACGCAGCGTGGATTCGATGAGCGCTTCACGCCGCACCGCGGCCTGCTCGCGGTGGAACTTGGGTTCTGCTCGTTTCTTCAGGACGGACATGGCAGCTGAGGCGAGTATCGGGTCGATGATGCCACGGGCGAGGTCTGGCAGCGGCTGCTCGGCGCGCTGTCGAAGGAGAACGTCGGCAGGGAACTCACGCGCGCGATGCAGGCGGAAGGTGACACGCTCACCATTCGCCTCCGCACCACGGCGCTCGACGCAACGCCGGTGCAGCGGACGCTCACCTCGTCGCGCGTGACCTGATCAGCCGACCACGACCTCACTGAACTGGAGCACCGGCTCAACATCGGTGTAGTTCGGAATGTCGCCCAGAATCTCCGCGGCATGCGGCCCGAAGCCACTCTGGAACTCCTCGAGCGAGTTCGCGAAGATGTGGCACATGGCGATGTAGGTTGCGGGTTGACCGGGCGCGCCGCCAGCCAGGCCCTTGTCGATGGTGTAGGACTTGCAAGCCGCACCCATGCGCGCCTTCACCAGCGGCAGGTGCTTGTTCTTGTAATACGTGTGATCGAACCGCGCGCCGGGTTTGTTCGGATACATCACGCTTGCCTTGATCATAAAGCCCCCCTGCTGAAGATCGATGAAGTCTGTACCGTGCATTCTGAGAAGCAGCCTGTCAACTGTGCGTCAAATCAGGCTCGAGACCGTTCACGCCTTCAGACTGATGACCGGCCAGCCGGCGCTGCGCGCGTGCTTGCTCAGTATCTCGTCCGGGTCCACGGCGATAGGATGCGTCACCTTGGACAGCAGCGGCAGGTCATTGTGCGAGTCGCTGTAGAACCAGCTCTGCCCGAAGCTGCCCCACCAGAGACCGAGCGATTCGAGCCAGGCCTCGACGCGCTCGATCTTGCCGGCCTTGAAGGCCGGCGTGCCGCGCGGCCTGCCGGTGAAACGGCCGCCTTCCTGGGCGGGAATCGTTGCGAGCAAGTGCGCAATGCCGAACTCGCGCACGATCGGCCCGGTGACGAAGCTGTTGGTGGCGGTGACGACGGCGCAGAGGCTGCCCTCGTCCAGATGGCGCCGCACCAAGGCTCGCGCGGGGGCAACGATCATGGGCCGGATGCACCTGGCCATGAATTCATCGTGCCACGTGTCGAGTTCCTCGCGCGGGTGGCGTGACAGCGGTGCGAGCTGGAAGTCGAGAAAGGCCTGGATGTCCAGCGTGCCGGCCTCGTAGTCGTCGTAGAACCGTTGGTTGCGTGCTTCGTATACTTCCCGGTCGAGCACGCCCTTGGTGATCAGGAACTGCGCCCACTCGAAATCCGAGTCGCCGGTGAGCAGCGTCTTGTCCAGGTCAAACAGGACGAGGTTGGTCTTCACTGAAGAAGGACCGGCAATCGCCTGCCGGCCCCACCTTCGATCAAGCCGCCTTGTACGCCTGGTAGCTGAGCCCCAGATCCCGCGCCACCGCTTCGTGCGTGATCTTGCCGGCATGCACGTTCAGGCCGCGCAGCAGTCCTGCATCGCGGGCCAGCGCCACCTGCCAGCCGTGATCGGCCAGCGCGCGCACGTACGGGAGCGTGGCGTTGGTGAGCGCGAATGTGGAGGTGCGCGGCACGGCGCCGGGCATGTTGGTGACGCAGTAGTGGATCACGCCGTCGACCACGAAGGTGGGCTCGGCGTGGGTCGTGGGCTTGCTGGTCTCGAAGCAGCCGCCCTGGTCGATGGCGATGTCCACCAGCACCGAGCCCTGCTTCATGCGCTTGACCATTTCGCGCGTCACCAGCTTGGGCGCCGCCGCGCCGACGATCAGCACCGCGCCGATGACGAGGTCGGCCTCTTGCGTCAGCTCCTCGATGGCATGCGCGGTGGAGTAGGCGGTCTTGAGGCGGTTGCCGAACAGCGCCGACAATTCGCGCAGGCGCTTCACCGAGCGGTCCACCACCGTGACTTCGGCGCCGAGACCTGCGGCCATTTCCGCCGCGTGCGTGCCGGATACGCCGCCGCCCAGGATCACCACCTTCGCCGGCGGCACGCCCGGCACACCGCCGAGCAGCACGCCGAAGCCGCCGTTGGCCTTCTGCAAGGCCGTGGCGCCCACCTGCACCGACATGCGGCCGGCCACTTCGCTCATGGGTGTGAGCAGCGGCAGCGAACCGTCCGGAGCAGTCACGGTTTCATAGGCGATGGCGGTGGCACCGGAGTCGATGAGCCCTTGCGCCTGCGCCTTGTCCGCGGCCAGGTGCAGGTAGGTGAACAGCGTCTGACCGCTCTTGAGCAGCTTGCACTCGGCGAGCTGCGGTTCCTTCACCTTGACGATCAGTTCGGCATTGCCGAACACGTCGGCCGCGGTGGCGGCGATGCTGGCGCCGGCCGCCTTGTAGTCGGTGTCGCCGAAGCCGATGCCCAGTCCGGCGCCGGTCTGGACGATGACCGAGTGCCCCGCATTGACCAGCTCCCGCACGCCTGCCGGAACCATGCCGACGCGATACTCATGGACCTTGATCTCCTTGGGGACACCGATTTTCATGGGCTTGCTTCCGTAGGGGTGGGGGGAAGCACAGGGTAGGATGGGACGCCGGACCGAAAATTGCGATCTGGACGGGATATACCCATCAAGATGGCATAAACTGCCAATTCTCCTGGGAACCGCGCAAGAAGCTGCTAACCATGAAGCTGGATTCCTTCGATCTTGCCATCGTGAGGCTCCTGCAGGCCGACGGTCGACTGACCAACGCGGCGCTCGCCGAGCGGGTCAGCCTGTCCGAGTCCGCCTGCCTGCGCCGCATCCGCGCGCTGGAACAAAGCGGCCTCATCGAAGGCTACGCCGCCATCATCAACCAGCAGAAGGCCGGCTGCCCGGTGAACGTGTTCGTCAACATCACGCTCGAGCGGCAGGAGCAGGCGCACCTTCGCGAGTTCGAGGAGGCGGTGCGCAAGGTGCCTGAGGTGATGGAGTGCTACCTCATGTCCGGCGAGTACGACTACCTGCTGCGCGTGGTGCTGGCCGACACGGCGGACTTCGAGCGGCTGCACAGCCAGCACCTCACGCGCCTGCCCAATGTCGCTCGCGTGCAGTCGAGCTTCGCGCTGCGCCCGGTGCAGAAGTCGAGAGAGCTGCCGCTGCGGTGAGCGCAGCGGCAGCTCACCGCATCACTGGTTGAGCGGCTTGCCGCCCAGCTTGTAGGTGAACTGCAGGTAGTAGCTGCGGCCCACCGAGTCGAACCAGGAAATGTCGTAATACGGATAGGACGCGTAGGTTGGATCCTTCGGTGGATTCTTGTCGAACAAGTTGTCCACCAGCAGCGCCAGCCGCGCATGGCTGCTCATGCTCCACTGCAATGATGCATTGAACAGGTAAGTGGCCGGGATGAACGCATCTTCGTCATAGTTGGGAAGCTTGTCCAGGCGTTGGCCATGGATGGTGGCGGTCCAGTTCTGCAACTGCCAGCCGAGACTGGCGCTGGCCTTGCTGCGCGGGATGTCGAAATTGCTGTCGACCTGGAACATGTTGACCGTCGGATCGCCCGGATATTGCTGTCGTGTGTGGTCCTTCACGTAGGTGTAGCTTGCCGCGAACTTGAAAGTGCCCGCCGGTGTGGGCAGTCGGTAGTGCATGGAAAGGTCGTATCCGGACGTCTTTTCCTTCGCGATATTGACGGGCACGATGCTCACGCCGATCAGGCCGTTCGGCGTCGCGGGATTGGTGGGGCTGTAACGACTCACCCGCGCGAATGCATCCTGACAGGTCGGAGAATTGACATCGACCGTCGAGCCGGATTCGGTGGTCCCGATCCGGCAAGCTGCCTCCACCCGCAACAGGCTGTCGATGCTCATGTCCAGCACTTGATTGGTCATGCGGATGTTGAAGTAGTCGGCCTGGATGTCGAATCCGCTGAACGGCGCCCACACGAAGCCGTAGGTGAGCGACTTGGCCGTTTCAGACTTCAGCGAGCGATTCCCCTGACGGGATTCGACGATGCCTTCGTCGGCGTAACTGCAGTCGCCGATGTCGGTGTCAGGTTCGAGAGTCCGGCACAAATAGTAGTCTGTGGCTGAAGGATGCGTGTGCCCGGGACCCGAGTACACGTAGTGAAGATCCGGAGCGCGGAATCCCGTGCCGTACGAACCCCGGACGAGCAAGGACTCCAGCGGGCGCCACTCGACCCCGAAGTTGTAGGTGAACTTGTTGGCACTGTTGCCGGCGAAACGATAGGCATCGTACCGACCGGCGTGACTCATCTTCACGCTCTGGATCACTGGAATGCTGAATTCGTAGCCGCCGGCCCAATGCGTGCGGCTGCCGGTACCGTCGGAATCCCGAAGACCGTAGTAATAGTCCGTCAGCGCCAGTGGATCCGTATTCAAGCGATAGCTCTGCTCGCCGTACTCGGCGACCGCAGCAAATCCCAGGGGGCCGGCAGGCAGGTCGAACAGCCGTGGCGTGTTGACGGTGAACGACAGGCCATCGGTACGGGAGCGCGGGTGGTATACCGTGCGTTGAGCGATCGAGTCATACTCAGCGCGGGTCAACGCCGTGTACAGACGAGTCGGATCGGCGTTGAAGATGGGATATCCCGAATCAGGATCCACTCCCAGCTGCGGTCCGAAAAACAGCGCATTGGCCTTGGCTGCGACGATCTCCGGCCAACTCACCTCCGAATTGAACTGACTATGGTTGAAGGAGGCTTCGTATTGCCAATCGCTGGAGCCGAACGACCCTTTGATGCCCGGCGTGATGCTGAACGTCCGTTGGGTGTTCTTGATCATGCCGGCATTGAGACCTCCCATTTCCTCGGGGGTGAAATGCCGGTACCAGTTGTCCAGCGCTCCGCTGAACTGGTTGTAGAAGTTGCCGTCTTCGCTTCCGTTTGCATCGGCGAACTGCCAGTCGGTCACATCGCTGAACATGCTTACCTTGGAGTGACCCAGCTGGAAATCCGCGAATGCCGTCGCGTTGTCGCCGAGGCGATAGTTGAACGACGCATAGACGCTGACGGATCGGCGCTTGTTCTCGATCGTGCCGTATCCAATCGAGGTGTTGCTGCCGCAATAGTGGCCATCGAGGTAGCCGTCGGTAGCGGGATCGTACGGCCCCCAGTTTGGCCTCGATGCATAGTAGATCGAGCCGCCATTCAGACGGGCCAGCGGCGCACACGCAGCGGCGCCCGGGTCGACGTATGCGTCTTCGATGGGGTCGTATCGCAGGAAGTCGCGCCGGGCAATGGGGCCGTCGGTCGTCGGATTGTCGGCGGTCGAGTCCTGGATACTGCGTTGATAGGCCCAGATGGGCTGCTTGTCCTGGAACTCGACGCCAACCACCGAATCGAAATTGCCGTTGGACCAACCATCCACCAATGTCAGCCGGTGCGAACGTCCACCACCCGCCTCGGTGGTGCCGTAGCGGTAGTCGAACTGGATGCCATCGGTCTTCTTCTTGAGGTTGAAGTTGACCACGCCTGCAATGGCATCGGAGCCGTAAATCGCTGAAGCGCTGCCGCTGAGGACTTCTATGCTGTCGACCATTCCGAGTGGAATGTTGGAGATATCAGTGAAATTGCTGCGGCCCTTGAACGGCAATGGAAAGTCGGCGATGCGCCGGCCGTTGACCAGTACGAGGGTGTGGTTCGGTCCCAGGCCGCGCAGATCCACCTGCTGTGCGCCCGGAGTGAACGATGCGCCGCTGAAGGACTGCTGGCTTTGGGTCTCACCGGCATTTTCCGTGATGGACCGCAGCACATCGGGTACGCTGACGAAGCCATTGGACTTGATGTCTTCCGCATCGATGCGCGTGACCGGCGCAGGGCCCTCGACGTTCACCCGGCGGATGCGCGAGCCGATGACCACGATCTCCTCGATGGATTCGGCAGAGGTCTTCGTCGCGGGCGGTCCCGCGGCGTCCTGCCCGGAGGCGGCAGTGAAAACGAAAGGAGACAGCGCCGCGAAAGCGAGCGCAACCGAACCAGAGCGAGTGGTGATCATGTGGACATCCCGGTTGCAGGGACCTTCGAAGTCCCGTTTTATGGGATGCACTCTACGTCAATGACGTGCAGAATTCCACGCCAATACGACATAGCTGAAGGCGCGCTTCCATGCATTTTCATGTAGTGCTCACCGTGGTCATGATTTCCGTGCTGACGGCCAGCTCCGCGCGCGCCGCTCCACCCGCGCGCATCGCCGAGCATCGCAGCGGCTATGACTACTACGCCATCGGCGATACTGCAGCGCCGCGCCCGGCGCCCGTCCAGCCCGGTTTCATGCTCAACGGCGGCGGTGAGTGGCTGCACTCTTCCTGGACCTGGTTCGCCGAACGCGCCGGGCACGGACACCTGGTCATCCTGCGCGCTTCGGGCGATGACGAACTGCAGCGTGAGCTGTACCTCGATGTCGGCGGGTTCGCCTCCGCGCAGACGCTGGTGTTCCACGGACGCGACGCTGCACAGGATCCCGCCGTGCTCGACATCGTGCGCCATGCGGATGCCATCTTCTTCGGCGGCGGAGACCAGTCGCGTTACGTGCGCTGGTGGAAGGGCATGCCGCTCGCCGACCTGCTCAACGAACACGTGAAGGCGGGCAAGCCCATCGGCGGAACCAGCGCAGGCCTCGCCATCCTCGGTGAATACGTCTACGGTTCCATGAGCGGCGTGAGCCTGGTCTCCCGCAACGCCATGGCAGCGCCGGGGGGCGCGGATGTGACGCTGGTGCGTGACTTCCTGCACCTGCCGTTCCTCGACCACGTCATCACCGACACGCATTTTGCGAAGCGTGACCGCTTCGGCAGGCTGATCACCTTCATCGCCCGGCTCATGGTCGAGGAGAAGGACACCCGCATCACCGGCATCGGCGTGGACGAGGACACCTCACTGTGCATCGACGGCAACGGCATCGGCCGGGTGTTCACGCTGCATCAGGGGTTCGCCTGGCTGCTGCGTCCGTTGCATGGACCGACGGATTATTCACCGGACAAGCCGCTGCATTTCGAGGGCGTGCCGCTGGTGGCGGCGGGGCCCGACAGCCGCATCGATCTCAAGCAGTTCGTGGTCGACAACCCGGCCTTCGCCTTCACCGTGGTGGTAAAGGATGGCCGGCTGCTCGGCAACGAGCGCACGCCCTCGGCGCGGCTGGAGCGAGTGCCGCGCTGGTCGCTCGCGGTGCACGGCGGGGCGGGGGTGATCGACAAGGGCGATCTGACGCCGGCGAAGGAGGCATCGCTGCGCGCCGGCATCTCGGCGGCGCTGGAGGCCGGCAGCAAGGTGCTGCGCGAGGGCGGCGGCGCCGTGGATGCCGTCGAGGCTGCGGTCAAGGTGCTCGAGGATGATCCGCAGTTCAATGCCGGCCGCGGCGCGGTGTTCTCGGCGGCGGGCCGCAATGAACTCGATTCCTCGATCATGGATGGGCGCACCCTGAACGCCGGTGCGGTGGCCGGCATCACCCGTACCCGCAATCCCATCAGCCTCGCCCGTGCGGTGATGGAACGTTCACCGCACGTGATGCTGGCGGGCGAGGGCGCGGATGAGTTCTCCCGCGAGCAGGGTCTGCCGCAGGTGCAGCCGGTCTGGTACCGGACCCCGGAGCGCTGGAAGCAATACCTCGAGTGGCGCGCGTCGCCCGAGGGCAGGGCTGCGACGAAGCCGCGCAAGCACGCGCAGCGCCAGGACCGCACTCACTTGTACGGAACGGTCGGCGCGGTGGCGCTGGACGTGAACGGGCATCTCGCCGCCGGCACCTCCACCGGCGGGCTCACCGGCAAGCGCTGGGGACGCGTCGGTGATTCGCCCGTCATCGGCGCCGGCACCTTCGCCGAGGACGACCTGGTGGCGGTGTCCGCCACCGGCACGGGCGAATTCTTCCTCCGCTCCTCGGCGGCACGCCAGGTGCGCGACCGCATGGAGTGGCAGAAGGACTCGCTCCAGGATGCGCTGGATGACACCATCGAGGACATCGAGATCATGGGCGGGGATGGCGCGCTGATGGGCATGGCCGACGATGGCGAGGTGGCCTTCTCGATGAACAGCCTCGGGATGTATCGCGGCGCCGTCAGCTCGACGAAGCCGCTGCGCACCGCGATCTACGCGCAGGACAGCGTCGAGCCTTGAAGCCGGCCGGCGCGTGCGCCGGCCCCGGTCATCGGGCGGAAACGCCCGGGCCCTCGATGCCGATGAAGCGCAGGAACTCCGCGCGCGTGCTCGCATCCGAGCGGAACGAGCCGAGCATCTTGCTGGTCACCATCGACACGCCGCGCTTGTGGACGCCGCGCGTGGTCATGCACTGGTGCACGGCGTCGATGACCACGCCGACGCCACGGGGCTTGAGCACATCGTGGATGGAGGCGGCGATCTGCGCCGTCAGCTTCTCCTGCACCTGGAAGCGTCGTGCGAACCCTTCCACCACGCGGGCGAGTTTGCTGATGCCGACCACGCGATCGGTGGGCAGGTAGCCGACATGCGCATGCCCGATGATGGGCGCCATGTGATGCTCGCAGAAGGACTCGAAGGAGATGTCGCGCAGCACGACCATCTCGTCATACCCTTCCACCTCCTCGAAGGTGCGGCGCAGGTACTCGCCCGGGTCGATCTCGTAGCCCGAGAACCAGTCACGGTAGGCACGCACCACGCGCGCAGGCGTCTCACGCAGGCCCTCGCGCGCCGGATCCTCGCCGGCCCAGCGCAGCAGCACGCGCACGGCCTCCTCGGCTTGCGCGCTGCTGACCGTCGGATTGATGGGCCTTCTCGGCATGGATCGCACCATACACCATCGGCCGGTGAAGGCGAATCCCGCGGCTCAAGCGGGCTTTCGCAGCAGTTCGCGTACCAGCAGCCGCTGCCACAGCCGCTCCTCGCGCGTCCGCGGCGCGGCGAGTTCCATCCGCTCGAGGGCCGGCACGCAGGAAGCGGGGATGTCCCGCCGGAACCACGCTGCGGCCGCCGCGGCGATCGCCCGCCACCGCCCGCTGGTGGCGTGCTTCAGGCGGGTGAGGGCTGCCGCGAGCGCGATCTCCTCACGCGACAGCTCGGTACCGAAGGGGAATTCGCTGAACAGCCCGCGCGCGCGGGCCAGGGCGAAACGCCGCTCGAGCGCCGCCGGTTCATTGGCGCGCTGGGCCTCGGGGATGCGATACGAAGGGTCGAGCTTGCCGGCGTTCACCGCCTGCCGGCGCAGTCCCTCCTGGAAGCGCGAATCGCAGATCCCCAGCATCGCCTTGATCACCTGCTCATCGGTCCGTCCGCGCAGATCCGCGATGCCGTACTCGCTGATGATGATGTCGCGCAGGTGCCGGGGTATGGTGGTGTGCGCATAGTTCCAGAGGACGTTCGACTCCGGCTGGCCGTGGGCGCCGATGCGGGTGCTGCGCAGGGCGAGGATGAATCGCGCCCCGGGCAGCGCATGCGCCATGGCCACGAAGTTGTACTGGCCGCCCACGCCGCTGACCACGCGCCCATCGGCAAGGCCGTCTGCGTTGGTGGCGCCGAGGAGCGTGGCCATCATCGTCGAATTGACGAAGCGGGCATCGCGCCGCTGCGCGATCTTCAGCGCGGACTGCGTGCCGTACAGCTCGTTGATGTACGAGATCGCCATCATCGGAAACTGCCGCCGCTCGGCGTCCGGCAACTCGCGCAGTGCCGCATAGAAGCCGCGTGGTCCGAGGAAGAACCCCCCATGGGCGAGCGCGCCGCCGCTGAGCACCCGCGCGGTGCAGTGCTGCAGCAGTTCGCGGCGCGACCCATCGTCATCGAGGCGCGCCGCGACCCGCCGGCCATCGCCGCAGAGGATGCCGCCGTCCTGCCACTGGCACTCGCGGCGGAACAGCCCGGCGCGCTGCAGGCTGGCGAATTCCGATGCGCCGAAGACCCCGCGCAACCCGGACTCGGCCAGTGCCGCGAGCATCGCGGCATCGATGCGCTCGTTGATGCGGCGGGCGGTGAGCAACTGCTGGAGCCTGAGGTCCTCGTATACCCGCCGCTTCAGCACGCCACTGCGGTACAGGTCGAGGAAGCCGTCGACCAGCATCTCGGAGCAGCCATACAGCCCCTCCTCGAACACGCCGTCACCACCGCAGGATTCGATGAGACCGGCGGCGCGCGCGCGCGTGTCGAGCGCGCGCAGGATGTCGCGGAATTCGCCGTTCTGCTGGTGGCGCAACTGCAGCGCGTAGACCACCGCATCGCCGAGCGCACCGATGCCGACCTGCAGCGTGCCGCCATCGCGCACCAGCGCCGCGACCTGCACGCCGATGGCGTGGTCCGCGGTGGCGAGCGCAGGATTCGGCGGTGCGAACAGCTCGCTGTCGTAGCGGGGATGCTCCAGCAGGTAATCGAAGCAGCCCGTCTCGACCTCGGCATCGCCGAACATGTAGGGCATCTGGCGGCTGACCTCGCCGATCATCGTCAGGCGTGATTCCTCGACGGCGCGCAGCAAATCGACGGTGATGTCCGGATTGGACCCCAGACTGTACTGCGCCCGTCCCTCGGGTCCCCGTCGCGCCACCCGCTGCGCGATGACGTTGACGCCGGCCAGCTGCAGGTCGCGCACCACGTGGGTGTAGTTGCTGCTGATGTAATGGCGTTGCGAATGCGCGATGCCCAGCGCCGAGCCGGGCTCCAGGAAGAACTCGGTCACCTGCACGTTCGCAGGCACCCTGCCGGCGCGCAGGTCGCGGAGATAGTCGAGCTCGAGGGTCCCGCCGAACAACCGCTCACCCAAGGGCTCGAGGAAGCGCCGCTCGAGCTCGGAGTGCCAGGCCGGACGGCCCAGGCTCAGCGCCGTGAATATCCGCAGGTCGATGCCGGCGTCGCGACTCGCCCGGCGGTAGAACTCGTTGGCGATGACGGCGGACTTGCCCACGCCGATGGGCAGTGCCAGCACGATGCGCCCGCCATGGCGCTGGAGGGTCGCATCGACGCACTCGGCGACGTCGTCGACGTGGCGCGTCGACCGGGACATCGCCTCAGGTCGCTGGCTTCAGGACGAGGGCGAACTCCACCTTCACCTCATTGCCCACCCACTCGGTACTCTGCCACTCGCCCTGGCCGACGCCGAAGTCCAGGCGCTTGAGCGTGGCATGGCCATTGAGCATCGCCCCTGCGGCCGTGCGCGTGAAGGTGAATTCGATGGGCACCGCGCGGCTCACGCCGCGCAGCGACAGCTTCCCGGAGCCTGTGAATCCCGTGCCCATCGCCGTGATGGCCTCGGTGAGGTAACCGGCCTGCGGGTGATGGGCGATGTCGAAGAAGTCCGAGCTCTTGATGGTCGTGTCGCGCTCCGCATCCTGGGTGTCGACGGAAGTGGTATCGATGCCCACCTCGATGCGGCCCGATGCGGGATTGGCGGGATCGAACGCGAGCTTCACCGAGAACCGCCGGAACGCACCCTTGAAGCTGGCGCCGGCCTGCGTGCCGGAGAAGCCCAGCGTGCTGTGCGCCGGATCCACGATCCACATCGGAGCCGATGAGCCCGCGGCGGGCGCGGGTGTGGCGGGCGCAGGGGTGGCGGCCCCGCAGGCCGTGCACAGTGCCAGGAGGAGAACCGAAACTCGCAGGCTGATCATGAACCGCTCCGTTGCCCGATGAAGGGCAGCATGCGCCGCAGGACATCGTCCTTGTCCCAGAAGTGGTGCTTGAGCGCGGCGAGCACGTGCAGCACCGCGAGGACGAACAGGATGCTGGCGAAGGTCTCGTGCGTTTCCTTGAGGACCTCGTAGGTGCCTTGGTTGCGCTGGATGAGGTCCGGCCAGGAGAACAGCCCGAACCAGCTCACCGTGAAGCCGCGGGCTGATGACATCAGCCATCCGGCCAGGGGTGTCGCGAACAGCAGCACGTAGAAGGCCCCGTGGGTGAGCTTCGCCACCAGCCGCTCCCAGCCCTTCATCGCGACCGGCAACTCCGGCGGCCGGTGGAACAGTCGCCAGGCCAGGCGGATCACGGCCAGCATCAGCACCGTCATGCCGAAGCTCTTGTGGCGGGTGAGCAGGGCGAGCTGCTGCATCTTGGAGGGGGCGTCCTCGGCGCGGCTGGCGAGCACGAACTGCACGACGATGAGCGCGGCGATGGCCCAGTGCAGCAGTTGCGCCACGGGCGTGTAGCGGACGGCGGGCGGGGCGGCGTTCATTCAGGATCCCTGGCGGCGGTGGAACAGCTCCATGCTAGTGTAGCAAGGGACCCCGGCAACACGGCATCGTCATGCGTACCCTTCCGATCGCCATCCTGGGCCTTGCATCGTTGTTCTCGGCGGCCTGCAGCATTCCACCGCGTGTGCCGCCGTCCGCACCGGCTGGATCAGCGACCAGCACCGTGCCGCCGGCTGGCACCGAAGGCCGGGGCGGTGTGCGGCGGCTGCAGGTCATTCCCGCGGAGTCCCTGGTGCTGGTGCGGGTCTATCGCGCCGGGCCGTTCGCGAACCTCGGCCACAATCACATCATCCTCTGGCATCCGGTGGGTTGGGTGGAGCAGGCTGCGGACCTGCCCGGCTCACGCTTCGAACTCGACATCGACCTCGCGCGGGCCGAGATCGACGATGCGCGCAGGCGGGCGACGGAAGGGGCGGATTTTCCGGGGGAGATCCCGCCGTCCGCACGCGAGGGCACCGCCCGCAACATGCTCGGCGATGCGCTGCTGGACGCTGCCCGCCACCCGCGCCTGAACATCCGCAGTGTGTCGATCAGCGGCCAGGGCGCACCGTCCGCGCGGGTGGCCGTGCAGGTGGCGGGACGCGAGTCGCTCCTCGAGGTGCCGTTCCGGCTGGTAGGGGACTCGCAGCTCATCGCCAGCGGCGAGTTCAGCTTGACCCAGTCGCAGCTCGGCTTGAAGCCCTTCTCGGTGATGCTGGGAGCCCTGCAGGTGCAGGACGAAATGCGCGTCCGCTTCCGGCTCGTCGCGCGCGCCGTCAATCCGTGAGGCCGCGCACCAGCACCAGCGTGCCTTCGGGCGCCCGGTACAGCGCGGCTGAAAGGCCGCGCAGCGCAGCGGGCAGGCTTGGTTCCGGCTCGAGACCGGCAGTCGCCAGCCGGGCCAGGCGGGTACGGATATCGTCGGCCTCGAACACCAGCATGGGCTCGCGCAGGCGCTCCGCCGCGTACAGGCCGAGATCGACGTGGTCGCTGGTGCAACTGACGTGCGGCAGCAGGCCTTGCGTTTCCTCCATGCCGACGAATCCCTGATCCTCCCAGAAGCGCTTGGCGGTGGCGGGATCCGGCGAGGGCAGCGCGATCTGCTCGAAATAGCCGCAGGTGGAGAATTCGTTGGGCTTGCGGTCGCTGGGCGAGAAACTGCGCGCCTCGATGAGCCGCACCAGCATGCCGCCCGGGTCGGCGAAGGCGATCTCGTTGAACTCGGCGTTGCCCAGGCGTCGCTGCGTGATCTCGATGCCCGACTCCTCCAGGCGTGTCATCTGCCGGAGGATGTCCGGGCGCACGAAGGTGAGGCAGGCCTCGGCAGGCGCATCGGCGTGCAGGCCGATGCACAGCCGGCCATCGGTCACCACCGCATAGGCGTGTGACCAGGCATCGTTGACCCGTGCCTGTGTGAAGCCCAGCCGCTCATAGAACTCCAGCGAGCGCGGGATGTCCGCGCTCTGTACGGAGTACTCGAGGAAGCGGCCCAGCATGGCGGTGTCGTGGAGGAAGCGCCTCTAGCTGATGCCGCCGACGCACATGTACTTGAGCTCGGTGTAGTCCAGGATGCCGTACTTCGAGCCTTCGCGCCCGACACCGGATTCCTTGATGCCGCCGAAGGGCGCCACTTCGGTGGAGATGATGCCGGTGTTGATGCCGACGATGCCGTACTCGAGCTTCTCGGCGACACGCCACGAGCGTGCCAGGTCGCGGGTGTAGAAGTACGAGGCCAGCCCGAACTCGGTGTCGTTGGCCATGGCGATCGCTTCCTCCTCGGTCTTGAAGGGGAACAGCGGCGCCAGCGGTCCGAAGGTCTCCTCGCGCGCCACCAGCATGTTGCGGCTGACGTTGGCGAGGATGGTCGGCTCGAAGAAGGTGCCGCCGAGCGCATGGCGCTTGCCGCCCGCGACCACGCGCGCGCCCTTGGCCAGCGCATCCTGGATGTGCTCCTCCATCTTGGCCAGCGCCTTCTCGTCGATCAGCGGTCCCTGCTCGGTCGCGCCCTGCAGGCCATCGCCGACGCGCAGCTTGCCCACCGCTTTCGCGAGCTTCTCGGCAAACGCCTCGTACACACCGGCCTGCACCAGCAGCCGGTTGGCGCACACGCAGGTTTGCCCCGTGTTGCGGTACTTGCTGGCGAGCGCGCCCTCGACGGCGGCATCGAGGTCGGCATCGTCGAAGACGATGAAGGGCGCATTGCCGCCGAGTTCGAGGGAGATCTTCTTCATCGTGCCCGCGCACTGCTCCATGAGCTTCTTGCCGATCTCGGTGGAGCCGGTGAAGGTGAGCTTGCGCACCGTCGGATTCGAGGTCATCTCCCCGCCGATGGCGGTGGCCGAACCCGTGAGCACGTTGAACACGCCGGGCGGGATGCCGGCGCGATGCGCGAGTTCCGCCAGCGCCAGCGCCGAGTAAGGCGTCTGCGTCGCGGGCTTGCAGACGAAGGTGCAGCCGGCGGCCAGCGCGGGGCCGGCCTTGCGCGTGATCATCGCCGAAGGGAAATTCCACGGCGTGATGGCCGCAACCACACCGACGGGCTGGCGGATCACCACCAGGCGCTTGTCGGCCTGGTGACCGGGGATGACATCGCCATAAAGGCGCTTGGCCTCCTCCGCGAACCACTCGATGAACGAGGCGGAGTAGGCGATCTCCCCCTTGGCCTCGGCCAGCGGCTTGCCCTGTTCGGCCGTCATGAGCACGGCCAGGTCTTCCTGGTTCGCCATCATCAGGTCGAACCAGCGGCGCAGGATGACGGCGCGTTCCTTCGCGGTCTTCGCCGCCCAGGCCGGGTAGGCGCGCGCGGCCGCCTCGATGGCCCGGCGCGTTTCCGCCGTGCCCATCGCCGGGATGGTGCCGAGCTTCGCGCCGTTGGCCGGGTTGGTGACATCGATGGTCTTGCCGCCGTCGGCATCGCACCATTTGCCGTCGATGTAGCAGCGCTGCGAGAAGAGCGAGGAGTCTTTGAGTTTCATGTGGTTCAGCCCAGAGTTTTGCGGAAGAATTCGATGCTGCGCTCGAAGGCGAGTTTCGCGCTCGGCGGGTCGTAGCTGGCGCGGTCGGTGCAGTTGAAGCCGTGCTCGGCCGGGTACAGGTGATAGGTCTGCTGCGGATGCGCCTGGCGGATCTTCTCCACCGTGGACATCGGGATGTGCGCGTCCTTTTCACCGAAGTGCAACATCACGGGCACCCGGGGCATCTCGTCGATGAATCTGGGGATCGAGCCGCCGTAGTAGGAAACGGCGGCGGTGATGTCGAGGCGCGCGGCGGCCAGGAAGGACATCGCGCCGCCCCAGCAGTAGCCGACGATGCCGACCTTGCCGGCAGGGCGCACGTGGTCGAGGGCCGCCTTCATGTCGAGCAGGGTCTCATCGTCCTTGAGCTGCTGGACCAGGGCGAGGCCACCGGCCACGTCGCTGTACGGCAGCGTCATCTGCTTGCCGAGCCGGTCGAACAGGGCAGGGGCGATGGCCCGGTAGCCCTGTTCGGCGTACTGGTCCGTGACCTTCCGGATGTGCGAATTGACGCCGAAGATCTCCTGGATCACGACCACGGCGCCGCGCTCCCGGCCTCGTGCGGGCGCGAGATACCCGTCCAGTTCATGGCCATCGGCCGCCTTCAACGAGACTGTGCTGCCCATGCTCGTACCCTTCCCGCAAATCGATGGAATGCAATCGCGGCGCGCGATTAGCGCTCGAGGATGGCCGTCACGCCCATCCCGCCCGCGGTGCAGACGGAAATCAGGCCGCGCTTTCCCTGTTCCTGGTCGAGGATCTTGGCGAGGCTCGCGACGATGCGCGCACCCGTCGCCCCGAAGGGGTGGCCCAGCGCAAGGCTCCCGCCGCGCACGTTCAGGCGCTTGCGGTCGATGCTGCCGAGCGCTGCGGGAAGCCCGAGCTTGTCGCGGCAGAAGGCCGGATCGTTCCAGGCCTTGAGCGTGCACAGCACCTGCGCGGCGAATGCCTCGTGGATCTCGTAGAAATCGAAGTCCTGCAGCTTGAGGTTTGCATCCTTCAGCATGGCCGGAACCGCGAAGGCGGGTGCCATCAGCAGGCCTTCTGACTTGTCGAAGAAGTCCACGGCCGCCACCTTGCCGTAGGTGAGATACGCAAGGATCGGAAGCTTGCGCGCCCGCGCCCATTCCTCGCTCGCCAGCAGCACCGCCGCCGCGCCGTCGGTCATCGGCGTGGAGTTGCCGGCGGTGAGCGTGCCGGCCGAAGGGTCGAAGGCCGGCTTCAGCGCAGACAGCTTCTCGATGCTGGTGTCGGAGCGGACGTTGTTGTCCTGCCGGATCCCCTGGTACTCGAACACGAGGTCGTCGTAGAAGCCGGATTTGTAGGCGGCGGCGGCCTTCTGGTGGCTTTCCAGGGCGAGCTGGTCCTGTTCCTCGCGGCTGATCTTCCACTGCCGGGCCATGATCTCGGTGCTCTGGCCCATCGACAGGCCGGTGCGCGGCTCGGCCACTCCGGGCAGCACGGGCTTGAAGTGACGCGGCCGCAGGGACAGCCAGGCCGACAGGCGCGCCGAGGTGGTGCGGGCCCGGTAGGCGGTGAGCAGCAGTTCCTGGAAGGACTTGGGGAACACCACCGGCGGATCGCTGACCGTGTCGACGCCGGCGGCGATGCCGGAGTCGATCTGGCCCAGCGCGATCTTGTTGCCGATGAGGATGGCGGCCTCGAGGCTGGTCCCGCAGGCCCGCTGCAGGTCCAGGCCCGGCGTCTGCGGCGACAGGCCGCAGCCCAGCACGCTTTCGCGCGTGAGGTTCCACTGGCTCGAATGCTTCATCACCGCGCCGGCCGCGACATCGCCGAGGGTCTGGCCCGCGAGGGAGTACTTGCGCACCAGCGCACTCAGCGCGGCGGTGAGCATGTCCTGGTTGCCGGCCTGGCTGTAGGCCGTGTTGCCGCGGGCGAAGGGAATGCGGGCACCGCCGACGATGGCGACACGGCGGGGTGAGTTTCCGACCAGCATGGCAACGATCCTGTGCGAAAAGCGCAGCGCGGATCATACCGCACCGGCGCTTATTCCGCGGCCGGGGGCGCCGCCGGCCGATGCCCCTATAATCCGTGCATGACCGGTTGTCCGCGTTCGATTCTCCCCTGCATCCTGGCGTGCGCCACGGTGCTGCTGCTCCCGGCCTGCCACCGTGCCCCGGTGCCTGCGACGGCCGCGCCCGCGGCCCTCGCGAGTGCGCCTGACCCCAGGGCGCAGGCCGTCGCGCTGTCGCACCTGATCGACCGCTACTGGGAAGGCTACCTCGCGCTCAATCCGACGAAGGCCAGCGCGACGGGCGACCGGCGGTTCGACGCCGCGATCGAGAACGACCTGGCGCCCGCCTGGCTCGGCGACTCGCTGGCGCTGGAGCGTCGCGCGCTGGCCGAGCTGTCGAGCCTTTCGCCACGGTCCCTGGATGCCGCTGACCTCCGTCTCTACGAGGTATTCCGCGCGGGACGGGAGGCGCGCATCGAAGGGTTCCTGTATCCACGGGAGCTCCTGCCCCTGGATGCGGCCGCCGGCATGCCGCTCACCATCGCCCGCATGGGCACGGGCCAGGGAGCCCATCCCTTCCTCGATGCCAGGGGGTACGAGGACTGGTTGCGGCGGATCGATGCGTTCGGTCCGTGGGTGGAGCAGGCGATCGCGAACCTGCGCGAGGGCCAGCGGCGCGGCTATCTCGAACCGCGTCCGCTGGTGGAGCGCGTCGTCGGCCAGCTGGCCACGCTGGCGCGGGGCCAGGCGGAGGGCGCCTTCCTGCGGCCGGTGCAGCAGTTCCCTGCCTCGATCAGCGCAGGCGATCGCGACGGCCTGCGGGCACGGTTCACCGATGCGGTGCGCTTGCGCCTGCTGCCTGCCTGTTCGCGGCTCGAGGAATTCCTGCGCGTGGAATACCTGCCCCGCTCGCGCGCGACACTGGCGCTCTCCTCGCTGCCGCTGGGCGAGGCGTGGTATGCCTACCTCGTGCGCGAGCACACGGGCAGCCGCATGACGCCCGCCCAGGCCCAGGCTGCCGCGCTGGCCGAGGTGCAGCGGTTGCACGGCCACCTGCAGGAGCTGGCGGCGCAGTCCGGGTTCGCCGGCAACCTGCCGGGATTCCAGGCCTTCATCGGGCAGGACCCGCGGTTCCACTTCGCCGCCGAAGCCGAGATGCTCGATGCGGCGCGGCAGGCCACGGCGCAAGCGGAGGCCGCGGCCGGTGCGGTGTTCGATGTGGCACCCGCGGCGGCGCCCGCGGCGGCCCTGCAGGTCCAGCCCGTGGCGGTGGCGCCCTCGGGTCGGGTCCTGGCTGGTGACGGCGCGCGGCTCGCCATCCTGTTCGTCGATGTCGGGGCCTGGCGCACGGCACCGCGCATCAGCCTGCCGGCGCTGATGCTGCGGGAGGGTGTGCCGGGCCGCCTTGCGCTGGTGGCCGGCAGCGCCGGACGGGCGAGCCTGTCGCGCTGGCGGCGGTTCGAGCGCGATGCGGGTTTCGAGAATGCCTGGTCGGCGTACGCAGTCTCGCTGGGAGAGGACATGGGCCTGTACGCGGACCCCTACGCCCGCATCGGCGCGACGCTCGAGGAACTGCGCGCGGCGCTCCTGGCCGTGGCCGACACCGGCTTGCAGCTTCGCGGCTGGAATCGCCAGCAGGCCATCGACTACCTGCGCGAACAGATGCCCATCGAGCCCGAGGTGGCCGCGTGGGACATCGACCGGTGCATCGCCGAGCCAGCCGCCGCGCTCGCCGCGCCGCTGGGAGCGGCCCGGATCCGGGGCTGGCGCGCGCGCGCGCAGGCCGCGCGGGGTGTGCAATTCGACCTGCGCGCCTTCCACGCCATGCTCCTGTCCGAAGGGTCCCTGCCGCTGGACCTGCTCGAGCCGAAAGTGGATCGCTGGCTGAAAACCCCGGTCTATAATCCTTCGCCATGATCCGCAGAGCCCTCACCTCATCGGTCGCCGCCGCGCTGTGCCTCGCGTCGATGGGCTGTGAGAAGCAGCCTGCGCCGCCCCCGCCGCGCATCAAGGAGGTGTTCCATCTCAACAACTACGAGAAGGACTTCGGCTACGCGCAGGCGGTGCTCATCGACAAGACGCTGTACGTCTCGGCCACCGTCGCCGCCGACACGCAGGGGCGGCTGATCGCCCCGGGCGACATGGCGGGCCAGCTTCGGGCCGTGTACACCAACCTGCAGCACACCCTCGAGGCCCACGGGGTGAGCTTCGAGCACGTGGTCAAGGAGACGCTGTACACCACGGACATGGATACCCTGCTCAAGTCCAAGGACGTGCGCCTGGAGTTCTACGAGAAGGAACGGCTGCCGGCAGCCGCGTGGGTGCAGGTGCAACGGCTCGTGGACCCGGGGTTCCTCGTGGCCGTCGACGTCGTGGCGGAACTGCCATAGTCTCCCCGTGCGCAAGGGCATCGACCGACATTTCGAGCGCCGGCTCGCCGGGCTGATCAACTCCGGCGAACGCGCGGTGCTGCGCGGCGGACGCAAGGGGGTGGAAAAGGAATCCCTGCGCGTCACACCCGCAGGAGAGATCGCCCGCACCCGTCATCCCGAGGCGCTGGGCTCGGCGCTCACCAACGAGAACATCACCACCGATTTCTCCGAGAGCCTGATCGAGCTCGTCACCCCGCCCTTCCGCGAGACCTGGGAGCTGGTGCAGTACCTGTGCGACATCCATCAGTTCGTCTACCGCCACCTCGGCGATGAGCTGCTGTGGGCCACCAGCATGCCGGGGCACCTGCACGGCGATGCCAGCGTCCCCATCGCCCTGTTCGGCAGTTCCAACGTCGGTCACATGAAGACGGTGTATCGCAATGGCCTGTCACTGCGTTACGGCCGCATCATGCAGGCGATCTCCGGCGTGCATTTCAACTACTCGTTCTCGACCCACCTGTGGGACGTGCTCGAGCACGTGCTGGAGTCGAAGCAGCCCCGGCAGGATTTCAAGTCGGAGCAGTACTTCGGCCTGCTGCGCAATTACCGCCGCTACGGCTGGATCGTGCTGTACCTGTTCGGCACCTCACCGGCGGTGGGAGAGAGCTTCTTCGCCGGCCGCGAGAGCACCAGCCCGAAGCTCGATGAGGACACGCGCTACGAACCGCATGCCACCTCGCTCCGCATGAGCGACATCGGCTACCGCAACAAGAACCAGGCGGGCCTGTCCGTCTCGGTGAACAGCATCGAAGAGTACGTCCGCGATCTGTCGCGCGCGATCAACACCTCGTATCCGCCGTACGCCGATCTCGGCGTGAAGGTGAACGGCGAGTACCGCCAGCTCAACGCCAACATCCTGCAGATCGAGAACGAGTACTACAGCTTCATCCGCCCGAAGCGCGTGGCGCGCTCGGGCGAGCGGCCGACCAGCGCGTTGCAGCGAGCCGGGGTGGAATACGTGGAGGTGCGCGCACTCGATGTGAGCGCCTTCGACCCGGTGGGCGTCAACCAGAACAAGCTGCGCTTCCTGGAAGCCTTCCTCGCGCTGTGCCTGCTGAAGGACAGCCCGCCGCTCGATGCCGAGGAGCAGCAGCGGCTGGACGCCAACCACGTGCTCGTGGCGCGCCGCGGCCGCGAACCGGGACTGGTGCTGCAACGCGAAGGCCGCGCGGTGCCCTTGCGCGAGTGGGCCGCGGAGCTGCTCGATTCGATGCAGGGCATCTGCGAGCTGCTCGACCACGGCGAGTCCCAGGACCCTTACCGCGCGGCGCTCGAGCAGCAGCGCGCCAAGGTCGAGGATGTCGAGCGGACCCCGTCGGCACGGCTGCTCGCCGAGATGCGCCAGCAGAACTTGAGCTTCTTCGAGTTTGCCCGGCGCATGTCGCAGGTCCACAAGGACTACTTCCTCGGCCTGTACCCGCCCAACGAGCAGCAGCTCGCCGCCTTCACCACCGCGGCGGCGGAATCCCTGGAGGCCCAGCGCAGCATCGAAGCCGCCGACCGGGTGGATTTCGACACGTATCTCGCGCAGTACTTCAGCCGGTGAGCGTCCCGTCACGATCCTTGTAATTTTGACATAACGCGAGGTTCCAAAACTGTGGCCTGAGACCGGTCTCCCGCAGTCAAGGGTGTTATGTTGACATGCGATGAGCGCTGAAAACCGCTTTTCAATCGAGGACCTGCCGGACGCCCCGCACGCGCGCCAGCTTCGGGAGGGGTTTGCCTGGCTCACCTTCACCCCCGACCTGGAGGCGGATTTCCGCCGCCACCATCTCGCCGAGAACCTTCGTTATCTGCGCATCACCCTGGTGCTCGGCTTCCTGATGCTGGTGGCGTTCTCGGTGATGGAGTCCACCATGCTGGGGCCGAGCGTCAGCCGCATTCCCAACCTGGTGCACTTCCTGGTGATCGTGCCGATGATGCTGGGCATGCTCGCGGTGACGTTCACCGAATTCGGGCAGCGCCACTTCGCCCCGCTGATGATGGCCGTCGGTTCGCTGGTCGGCCTCGGGGTGGTGGTCTCGCAGCTCGTCGCCTCGCACGCGGGCATCACGATCCTGTTTCCCTGCCTGATCCTCACCACCACCTTCCTGTACCTGCTCACCGGACTCGTGTTCTATCAAGCGCTGACGGTGAACCTCGGGGTGTTCGTGGCCTATCTCATGGGCGCGGCCGGCACGGGAATCACGCCCAGCGAATTCGCCTACAACGCGCTCGCGCTGTTCGCCGCCAACACGCTGTGTGCCGCGGTGGTGTACATGCACGAGAAGGCGGTGCGTACGCGTTTCCTCGAAGGGCACCTGCTGCGCGACATGGTGGCTCGCGATGGCCTCACGGGCATCCAGAACCGCCGCATGTTCGACCAGCACATCCACCGCACCTGGCAGCTCGCCATGAGCGAGCGGCAGCGGGTGGCGGTGTTCCTGGTCGACATCGACTGCTTCAAGGACTACAACGACCGCTACGGACACCAGGCGGGCGATGAATGCCTGCGGGCGGTGGCGGTGTGCCTCAACCAGTGCGCGCGCCGGCCGCTCGATGTGGTGGCGCGCTATGGCGGCGAGGAATTCGCGGTGGTGTTGTACCAGGCCTCGCGCGACTACGTCGCCGAGGTGCTCACCCGGATCCAGCGCTCGGTGGCCGAGCTCAACATCCCGCACGAGGCCTCGCGCGTCGCCACACGGCTCACCGTGAGCATCGGCGCCGCCTACGTGCTGCCGGGCCCGAACCGCACGGCGGAAGGCCTGATCCAGCTCGCCGACGAGGCGCTGTATGCCGCCAAGGAGCAGGGGCGCAATCGGGTCGTGGTCATGGAAGCCGAGTACCAGTCGTTGCAGACGGGCCGCTTCGAGCGGCGCCGCAGCGCCGAGCGCGCGCAGTCTTCGAAGATCGGCCAGGCATCGTAGGACGCCAAGCCTCGCAGGGCGTTCATGCCTCGTAGATCGCCACGCGGGCCTCCTCGCCCGCGCGCACCCAGCCGCGGAACATGCCCTGGCTGTTGAAGTCCAGGCACAGGTTGCCGCGAGCATCCACCGCGATCACCCCGCCATCCCCGCCGAGGTCGGCGAGTTCACCGTGCACCACCTCGCGCACCGCCGCAGCAAGCTCGCGTCCGCCATGGCGCATGCGCGCGGCGATCTCGTGCGCCACACCGATGCGGATGAAGCTCTCTCCATGCCCCGTGCAGGAGATGGCGCAGCCCCGATCGTCGGCCCAGGTGCCGGCGCCGATCAGCGGCGAGTCTCCGATGCGGCCCCAGCGCTTGCCGGTCATGCCGCCGGTGGAAGTGGCGGCGGCGAGATGTCCGCGGGCGTCGCAGGCCACGGCGCCCACGGTGCCCACGTGCGAGATGGTCAGCGGCGAGACCGACGGGTCGCCGGCGAGGATGCGCTGCAACTGCTTCCAGCGGGCTTCCGTCCAGAAGTAGGCCGACGGCACGAACGCGAAGCCGCGGTCACGCGCGAACTCCTCGGCGCCGGCGCCGCTGAGCATGAGGAAATCCGAATGCTCCATCACCGCGCGGGCGAGCAGCACCGGATTCGCGATGCGCGTGAGGCCGCAGACCGCACCGGCGGCGCGCCCCGCGCCCTCCATGACCGAGGCGTCGAGCTCGTGGCCACCCTCCCGGGTGAACACCGAGCCGCGCCCGGCGTTGAACAGCGGACAGTCCTCGAGCTGAACCACCGCGGCGGTCACCGCATCGAGGCTCGCGCCGCCATCGGCGAGGATGGCCGTGCCGGCCGCGAGGGCACCGTGCAGCGCAGCCCGGTAGTCATGCTCCAGCGCGGTGCTCATCTCGTGCCGAGGCAGCGAGCCCGCACCGCCGTGAATCGCCAACGCAAACATGTGGATTTCCTGGCAGATTGACTTTGCGCAAGGCTATCATCGTTCAACGATGAGCGCGTCCACCTCTCACTTTCCGATCCGCAGCCTGCTGATCGCCAACCGCGGGGAGATCTCCATCCGCGTCATGCGCGCGGCCGCCGAACTCGGCATCCGCACGGTCGCCATCTACTCGAAGGAAGACCGCTTCTCGCTCCATCGCACCAAGGCGGACGAGAGCTACCTGGTGGGAGAGGGCAAGGGTCCCATCGATGCCTACCTCGACATCGAGGACATCGTGCGCATCGCCTCCGAGGCGAAGGTGGATGCCGTGCACCCGGGGTACGGCTTCCTGTCCGAAAGTCCGGAGTTCGCCGACAGCCTGATCGAGGCCGGCGTCATGTTCGTCGGGCCCACGCCCGACACGATGCGGCGCCTGGGCAACAAGGTGCAGGCGCGCAATCTCGCGCGCGAGGCCGGCGTGCCGGTGATGCCGGCGACGCCGCCGTTGCCGGCCGATGAGGCGCAGACCCTGAAGCTGGCGCGCGAGGTGGGCTTTCCCGTCATGCTCAAGGCGAGCTGGGGCGGTGGCGGACGCGGCATGCGCATCGTCGAGGACGAGTCGCAGTTGCGCGAGGCGGTGGCGGTGGCGCGCCGCGAGGCGCGCGCCGCCTTCGGCAAGGACGAGGTGTACCTCGAGAAGCTCATCCGGCATGCGCGCCACGTCGAGGTGCAGATCATGGGCGATGCTCATGGCAACCTCGTCCACCTGTTCGAGCGCGACTGTACCGTGCAGCGGCGCAACCAGAAGGTGGTGGAGCGCGCGCCGGCCGCCTTCCTGACCGACCAGCAGCGCAGCGAGCTGTGCTCCGCGGCGCTCGCCATCGGCCGGGCGGTGTCGTATCGTGCCGCCGGCACCGTCGAATTCCTGCAGGATGCGGACACCGGCAAGTTCTACTTCATCGAGGTGAACCCGCGCATCCAGGTGGAGCACACCGTCACCGAGTGCATCACCGGCATCGACCTGGTCAAGGCCCAGATCCGCATCGCCGGCGGCGCGCGCATCGGCACCCCGCAGAGCGGCGTGCCGGCCCAGCGCGACATCCGCATGAATGCGCACGCCCTGCAGTGCCGCGTCACCACGGAGGACCCCGAGAACAACTTCGTGCCCGACTACGGCACGATCACCGCCTACCGCAGCCCGGCCGGCTTCGGCATCCGCCTGGATGCCGGCACCGCCTACGCCGGCGCCATCATCACGCGCTACTACGACTCCCTGCTGGTCAAGGTCACGGCCTGGTCGCCGACGCCGGAGGAGACGATCTCGCGCATGCACCGCGCGCTGTGGGAGTTTCGCATCCGCGGGGTGGTGACCAACCTGCGATTCCTCGACCAGCTCATCACGCACCCGCGCTTCGTCGAGGCCGACTACACCACCAAGTTCATCGACCAGTGGCCCGAGCTGTTCCAGATCCCGCGCAAGCGCGACCGCGCCACGCGGCTGCTGAACTACCTCGGTGAGACCATCATCAACGGCAACCCGGAGGTGAAGGGACGGGCGAAACCCCGCCAGCCGGTGTTCCCGCGCGCACCCAGGCTCACGCTGCCGCCGCCCGCCAACGGCACGCGGCAGCTCCTCGACGAGCTGGGTCCCGAGCGATTCGCCCGCTGGATGCTCGCGCAGAAGCGTGTGCTGCTCACCGACACCAGCATGCGCGATGCGCACCAGTCGCTGCTCGCGACCCGGGTGCGCACGCACGACATGGAGGTCATCGCGCCGTACTACGCCTCGCTCCTGCCGCAGCTCTTCTCGGTGGAATGCTGGGGCGGCGCCACCTTCGATGTCGCCATGCGCTTCCTCAAGGAAGACCCATGGGACCGCCTCGCCGCCTTCCGCGAGGCGATGCCGAATCTGCTGCTGCAGATGCTGCTGCGCTCGGCCAACGCGGTGGGCTACACCAACTATCCCGACAACGTGGTGCGCCATTTCGTCGCGCAGGCGGCCCGGGCCGGCATCGACGTGTTCCGCATCTTCGACTGCCTCAACTGGGTGCCCAACATGCGCGTGGCGGTCGAGGCGGTGCTCGAGACGGGGCGGCTGTGCGAGGCGGCCATCTGCTACACCGGCAACCTGTCGGATCCCCGCGAGACGAAGTACTCGCTGCGCTACTACCTGGACCTCGCCCGCGAGCTCAAGGCCATGGGTGCGCACGTGCTGGGCATCAAGGACATGGCCGGCCTGTGCCGGCCACGCGCCGCCGGCGTGCTGGTCAAGGCGCTGAAGGAGGAGATCGGCCTGCCGGTGCACTTCCACACGCACGACACCAGCGGCATCGCGGCCGCCAGCGTGCTGGCCGCCGTGGAGGCCGGGGCGGACGCGGTGGACGGGGCCATCGACTCGATGTCCGGGCTCACCTCGCAACCGAACCTCGGGTCCATCGTCGAGGCGCTGCGCCATGGCGAGCGCGATGCCGGCATCGATGCCGACGCGCTGCGGCTGATCTCCGGCTACTGGGAGCAGGTGCGTCACGGCTACGTGGCCTTCGAAAGCGACATCCGCTCCGGCGCATCGGAGGTGTACGTGCACGGCATGCCGGGCGGCCAGTACACCAACCTGCGCGAGCAGGCCCGCTCGCTGGGGCTGGACGATCACCGCTGGCCCGAAGTGGCGCTGGCCTATGCGCAGGTCAACGAGATGCTAGGCGACATCGTCAAGGTGACGCCCACCTCCAAGGTGGTGGGCGACATGGCGATCATGATGATCACCAGTGGCCTGACCCGCGAAGCCGTGCTGGACCCGGCCGTGGAGATCGCCTTTCCCGAGTCGCTCGTGCAGCTCATGCGCGGTGATCTCGGACAACCGCATGGCGGCTTCCCGCCGGCACTGCAGCGCAAGGTGCTGCAGGGAGCGGAACCCGTGCACCGTCGTCCCGGCGAACTGCTCACCTCCACCGATCTTGCCGCCGCGCGCACGACCGCCGAGGGCAAGAGCGGACGGCCCCTCAGCGACACGGACCTCGCCTCCTATCTCATGTACCCGAAGGTGTACCTGGAGTACGCGGCGAGCCGGGCGACCTACGGCAACCTGTCCACGCTGCCGACCTCGGTCTTCTTCTACGGCATGGAGCCCGGCCAGGAGATCAGCGTCGACCTCGAGCGCGGCAAGACGCTGATCGTGCGCTATGTCGCCACCAGCGATGCGCACGATGATGGCACTCGCACGGTGTTCTTCGAGCTCAACGGCCAGCCGCGCTCGGTGCGCATCGCCGATCGCAGCCAGGTCGCCAGCCGCCCGCCGCCCCGCAAGATCGAGTCCGGCAACACCGGCCACGTCGGCGCGCCGATGCCCGGCACCGTCGGCACGGTCATGGTGCACGCCGGCCAGAAGCTCACGCGCGGCGATGCGCTGCTCACGCTCGAAGCCATGAAGATGGAGACCACGGTGCGCGCCGAACGCGAAGGTGCGGTCAAGGAAGTCCTGGTGAAACCGGGGCAGCCCGTGGATACGAAGGATCTGCTGATCATCATCGAGTGAGATTCCCATCCGCCGCATCGCCCTTGCTTCCTTGCTCGGTGGGTTGCTGCTCATCAGCCCGCCTGCCGTGTCCGGCGGTGTACTCTGGGACATCGGAGCTGCTTGCGGCTACGCCTGCCTGATCCTCATCCTGTGCCTGTATCTGTTCCCCGTGCGGGCCGATGGCCTGCCGCATGCCCGGCTGATGGGGGTGTCGCAGCACCGTCTGCTGGGATGGATTGCGCTGGTTTTCGCGACGGCTCACATCGTCATTCTTCTGTTCGACGAGCCGCAGGTCTTGCGCTACCTCCTGCCCTCGGCACCCGTGTACATGTGGGGCGGCGCTGTTGCTGCGCTGTGCGTCATCGCCGCAGTGATCACCGGCATCTCTGCGCGGGCGCGCCTGCGGCTCGCGCGCGCGCCGGCCCAAGCGACGGCCCACATGGTGCTCGCCGCGGCCTTCCTGCTCGCGGTCTGCGCTCACGCCGTCGGCAGCTCGCAACTGCTGGGCAGCACCGCCAAGCTGATCGTCGTGCTGTTGCTGCTGTGCCTGCCGCCGGCCTGGTACGCGCTGCGTCGCCGGCCTTCACGCTCGCCAGCCCGCAGCGCGAGCCACGTGGCCGCCGTGTGCCTCATCGCGCTGCTGCCGGCGCCGACATCGAAGCAGTTGCTGCTGGAGCCCGCGGTGCAGCCGGATGTGATCCCGGTGCGCTTCCCCCATGAGCATCATGTGTCGGTCAATTGCGTGACCTGCCATCACAACTTCACGGATCACACGGGCAACGTCACCTGCATCGCCTGCCATCGCAGTGCACGAACCGATCTGGTGCGCTCCAGCGAGGCCACCTTTCATGTGTTCTGCTGCGATTGCCATGCGAAGACCGCGCTGCTGGAGCAGAAGCATGGTCCGACGCGGGCCTGTTCGGCCTGCCATCATTGAGGCGTCGAGTACGAAGCATGAATTGTCTTGTGAAGCCGAAGTCGTGTCCGAAGCAGCCCCGGATCACGTGTCGGCCAACTGCATCGCCTGCCATCGCTGAAACTCCGACGGCCGAAGACGGAATCTGGCGATATTGCCCTCGTGAAGTCCAGTCACTTCCTGCAACACCAGACGTGTAAACCGGGGAATGTCCTGTGCGTCGACGGTCTGACGGGCGAGGTTTGCCATGGCCGCATTTGTCAGAGGAATGCGTCCTCGGACGATTTCGGCTACGGCTTCGGTGAGCGCCGCACGATAGCGTAGACGGAAGGGGTCGGGCTCGGGCAGCGAATCGCGCAGCGTCTTGTATTGTCGCGCCGAGCGTTCGTAAGCCCAGACATACAGATCGCGAAGCAGTTCGATTCGGTTCAGTTCGTGGATTCCGATGAGACCTTCGATGTACGTCTGTTCCGGGACATCGAGAAATGACAGGGGCACCAGATTGCGTTGGATCAGTGGAATGTTCGACGCAAGCCTGGAAGTACGCTTGTTGACATCGACGAATGGTTGCAGGTAGGGGATGTGGACCATCAGAAAGAATGACTGCTCGAATGCATCGCGGATGGCGCTGCCCGTTTCGATCAGACGAGTGAACATTTCTTCGATCAACTGTGGAATGGCGGTTGGGACATAGGTGGAGGCTCCGATGGCGATTGGCGCTATCCGCAGTCTTCCAGCGTTTTGAGGGTCGTCGAGCAAGTTGTCAGCCAGCAGGGCATGCAGATTGGTGATGGTGAATCGATTGACTCCAATCTCCTCTGCCGAGTCGACCAATAATTCGATTGCGGCCTTGTGGTTGAGGATCATCTGCGTTTCTTTGGCATCCTTGCCAGCCGCAACTGTGCCGTGCTCGAGCAACTCACGTGTGTCGAGCAGAGAGTAGGTATTGCCTTCCAGTCGGCTCGACGACCAGGAGAGGTCGATCAGCAGCCGGTTCAGAATGTTCCGAGCGTATGTTCCGCCAGGACGCGCCCCGTCCGGTGTGCGCCCGAGTTCCTGCAGATGCGTCCTTATCACCTCGGGCAGGTACGCTGTTTCGTTGGGGACATACGCTTCCAGGAATGCGCGTTCATATCCGACTGGCATCCTGTCGGTCAGTGGCTTGCGAACGAACGCCTGGATTTCCTGGCCGGCGGACGAGACTGGCATGCCCGTGTTCGTGCCCGCCGGATCGGTTCCGGCCGATGACGGTTTCGACCGCGCCAGGAGGGCAGCGGGTGGTTCAGGACTGAGGTAGTGCCGGCTGCGCCGTATGCCTACGGCGCGAAGCTGGTGGTGTCGTACCCACTGATCCAGGCGACGCTGCAGGGAGCGGCGGCTCGCCACGCCCCGGAATGATTCCTCGATTTCCTGAAGCGTCAGTCCCTCGGGATGGTTGTGGAGTAAGGCCGTTACCTGTTCCAGCAGATCGGAAGGTAGGCGTTTGGGCATGGTGTGTGGCGCAATTTGGCGTTTAAGGCCAATAAATACGCTGGATTGGCGCATTAATCAAGCTTGTGCGCCAATAGACTGACTCTTTTGGCGCAAGAGACGCCTGGCTAAGCCGAGGTTGGAGCGCAAGGCCGTAGGGGCGGCTACGCGTGGCCTGCGCGGAATGGAAACCACGGGAGGACGTCATGGAGCCATCGCATTCTGGAAAGCAAAGACTCGCCCGCTCAGTGGCTTGTTCCTTCCTGTTCTTCGGATCGTTGGCTTACGCGGACTCGCGCGATACGCCGATCAATTCCGGAAGCGAACTTCGGGATTGGTGCAAAGCCGAGTCGGAAGCATCCCTGATCGGCAAGGGGATCAGACCGGCGAACTGGACGGCCTCGTTCTGGTCAGAGGGCAATACGCTCATCGCCAAAGGCCAATGGCGCATCGACGCCTCCGAGGTGAACGTCGAGTGCAGAGTCGCACGTGGAGCGCAGAGGCGCTACGCCTCCATCTCCTGTTCCGGCAAGTCTTGATGGCCTATGACGATGCCTCGCGTATCACCGGGTTCACCAATGCGTTCGCGGCAACGAGGTATTCATCGTCACGCTCGTCCATCCTCGCCACGCCCGTGCAACCGCCGTTATCGCATCTGCTCTCGGAATCGATGAGTAACCTGCACGCTGTAGATCAACAAACATGTGAACCCCGCCGACCACATCAAGTAATGAAGGACTGTCGGATGAAGTCTTTGAATGTCGATCGCAAAGAAATGGACAGTTGGCATTAGTCCAAGGACGAGGAATATGTGTCGCTTCAGAGTCTGCATAGCGAAGTGATGCTCAACACATCGTTGTCAGTCCCAGGGGGTCTACACCGCTGACCGGGTTGCTTCGACCAAAGATCAATTCATGCGGACCGCATCCCGCAACCCAACCCCCGGATCCGCCAGCTTCTCAGGATCCATGATCACCCGCTCGGTGATGAGCTTGCGCGCCGCCATGTAGTCCTTGGCGTGGTTGATGGTGTCCACCGCCAGCAGTTGACCGTCCTTCAGGTAGCACACGCTGAAACTGCGCGTGGCGGGGTCGCCGCGAAGCACGATGCGATCGTGGTCCTGTGACAGGCCGACGATCAGCAGCTTGAGATCGTATTGATCCGACCAGAACCAGGGCACCTTGTCGTGCACCGTGGGCTTGTCGAGCATGTTGAGCGCCGCGCTCTTCGACTGTTCCACCGCGTTGTCCACCGATTCCAGCCGGATGCGCCGGCCGTAGTGGGGCGAGGGGTGGCTGCAGCAGTCCCCGGCGGCGAACACATCCGCATCGCTGCTGCGGCAGTATTCGTCCACGCGGATGCCGTTCTCGCAGGCAATGCCGGCATCGCGGGCCAGCTCGACATTCGGGATGGCGCCCACCCCCACGACGACCAGGTCGGCGTCGACCCGAGTGCCGTCGGCGCACAGCACGCTCTCCACGTTGCCATGTCCCTCGAGGCCCGACACCAGCGTGTTGCACACGATGCGAACGCCCTGTGCCCGATGTTCACGCATGTAGAAGTCCGACACCAGCGGAGCGACCACCCGGTTCATCGCGCGGTCCGCCATCTCCAGGATCGTGACCTCGCAGCCGGCCTTGACGGCAGTGGCGGCGGTCTCGAGGCCGATGTAGCCGCCGCCGATGATGACCATGCGGGCGCCGCTCTTCATCTGCGACCGGATGGCATCGACATCGGCGATGGTGCGCAGCGGATGCACCCGTCCCAGGTCCGCGCCCGCGCAGGTGAGCAGCCGCGCGCGGGCGCCGGTGGCGAGCAGCAGGCGATCATAGGCCAGGGTTTCGCCATCGGACAGCGCGAGGCGCTTCGCGCCCGGATCCAGGCTGCGTGCGTGGACCCCCGCCTTCAGCTCGACGCGGTGCTCGGCGTAATAGGCGGCATGGCGAAACACCAGCCGGTCTGCGGCCAGCTCCCCCGCCAGGTACTTCTTCGACAGCGGAGGCCGCTGGTAGGGGAGGTGGGGTTCGTCGGCGATCATCACGAGGCGGCCGTCGAAGCCGTCCCGCCGCAGTGAATCCACGGCCTGCGCACCGGCCTGGCCGCCGCCGATGATGACGAAGGTCTTGCTCATGCGATGTTCATCCCGGTTGCACCATTGCGGGGCGTCATTCTAGCGGTCGTGCCTGCTTGCGGGGCAGGGCGGGCCTTGCGTCCGGGAGGTCAACCCGCCAACTCTCTGATACTGTGTGCATCGGGACACGGGCACGAATGATGCAAAGATTCCGGCCCGACAGCAAAGACAAAAGTACCCTCGGAGTTCGCCATGAAGCTGATCACTGCCATCATCAAACCCTTCAAGCTCGACGATGTGCGGTCCGCCTTGTCCGACATCGGGGTGTCCGGCATGACGGTGACCGAGGTCAAGGGCTTCGGCCGCCAGCGCGGTCATACCGAGTTGTACCGGGGCGCGGAGTACGTCGTGGACTTCGTCCCCAAGACGCGCGTGGAAGTCGCCGTCCGCAACGAGTTGGTCGACCAGGTGGTCGAGGCCATCGTCGGCGCCGCCAAGACGGGCAAGGTGGGCGATGGCAAGATTTTCATCGTCGACATCGAGCGCGTGTTGCGTATTCGCACCGGCGAGACGGACAACGCTGCATTGTAAGCACTTTCAGCGTTGGATATTGCTAACATGTTCGTGAGGTACGGACATGGCAAAGGCAATCGTTCTGCATCGGGCCGGTGGCCCGGATGAGCTGCGCTACGAGGACGTCGAGGTTCCCCCGCCTGCCGCAGGCGAGGTGCAGGTCCGTCACAGCGCCGTCGGGCTGAACTTCATCGACGTCTACGACCGCACGGGCCTGTACCCCATGGCCCTCCCGGGGGTGCTCGGGCGCGAAGCCGCCGGGGTGGTCACCGCGGTGGGCCCCCGCGTCCGCTCGCTCCAGCCCGGGATGCGGGTGGCCTATGCGCTCAACGCGCCGGGCTCTTACTGCGAGCTGCGCAACGTGAAGGCCGAGCGCATGGTGCGCGTCCCGGATACCGTCAGTGACGAACAGGCGGCGGCGATGATGCTCAAGGGCATGACGGCGCAGTACCTGTTGCGAAGCACGCATCGTGTCCGCCGCGGGGAGACCATCCTCATCCACGCGGCCGCCGGCGGCGTCGGGTCCATCGCCGCGCAATGGGCCAAGGTGCTGGGCGCGACGGTCATCGGCACCGTCGGCACGGAAGCCAAGGTTGCCCTCGCGCGCGAGCAGGGCTGTGACCATGTCCTCGTCACCGACAACCAGGACTTCACCGCACGCGTGCGCGAGATCACCGGCGGCAAGGGCGTCGCCGTGGTGTACGACTCGCTGGGCAAGGACAGCTTCTTCGCCTCCCTCGACTGCCTCGCGCCCATGGGGATGATGGTGACCTACGGCAACTCCACGGGGCCGGTTGCGCCGTTTGCCCCGCTGGAACTCACCAAGCGCGGCTCCCTGTTCGTGACGCGCCCGGCCCTGTTCCACTACATTGCCACCGCGGCGCGGCTGGCGGCGAGCGCCCGCGAGCTATTCGAGGTCGTGGGCAGTGGCCGGGTGAAGATACCGATCGGCCAGCGCTATCCCCTGGCCGATGCGGCCCGGGCGCACCGGGATCTGGAGTCGCGCAGGACCACCGGGTGCACCGTCCTGATTCCGTGACGGCCGGCGCGGTTGACCGCGCGGCCGCGGGAGTCTAAGACCGCATGCGATCCGTCTCTCAACGCTGGCTGGTTCTCGGGCTCGCCCTCGGCGTGGGACTGGCGGGCATCGCGCCGGCCGCGAAACTCAAGGACACCGAGAAGACCCGCATCGACGAGCCGCGCCCGGCGGACCTGCCCAGCGATGAGCGCATGCTGGCGGACGGTGCGGTGATCGGCCGCATCATCATCGACAGCCGCCAGATCTTCGACGAGTCCGATCCGCGCGAGAACAACAACCTGTACATGCTCGCGAACCGCCTGCACATCCGCACCCGGCCTTCGGTGTTGCGTGCGCAGCTTCTGTTCCGGGAGGGAGAGCGATTCGATCCGCAGAAGCTCCAGGAGACCGAGCGCAACCTGCGGGCGATGCGGCCCTTCTACGATGCGCGCGTCGTGCCGGTGCATTATGCGGACGGCAAGGTCGACGTGAAGGTGATCACCAAGGATGTGTGGACACTGAGCCCCGGCATCTCCTTCGGCCGCTCCGGCGGCACCAATGCCTCGCGGTTCGAGCTCGAGGACACGAACCTGCTCGGCCTCGGCAAGAAGCTGCAGTTCTCGCACGGCAGCAACGTCGATCGCACCAGCAACACCCTCGAGTACGATGACCCGAACCTGTTCGGTTCGCGCTGGACACTGGGAGCGCTTTATTCCGATGCCAACGACGGTTCGGACCGCTCGCTCGCCCTGGGCCAGCCCTTCTACTCCCTGGATACGCCCTGGAGCGTCACGCTCAAGGCCCGCCAGTTCAACCGGACGGTGTCGCGCTACGACCGCGGGGTCATCATCGACCAGTTCCAGCGCGATGAGGACTACTACGAGGTGAGTGGCGGTGTGTCCAGCGGCCTGGTGAATGGCTGGGTGCGGCGCTGGACCGCTGGCGTGCGCTACGACCGCAACGTGTTCGCGCCCATCGGCGGACAGTATCCGACCTCCGTGCTGCCCCCCTTGCGCACCACGGCCTACCCCTACATCGGCTTCGGCATCCTCGAGGACGACTATCGCAAGGTGGGCGACCTGAACCAGATCGGCCGCACCGAGGATCAGTACTTCGGCACGCAGTTCAACGTCGAGCTCGGCTACGACTCCACCGCCTTCGGCGCCACGCGCAACGGCGCCATCCTCAACGCCAACGTGCTCAAGGGCTACCAGCTCACCCCGCTCACGCAGCTGTTCCTGACCTCGACCTTCACCTCGCGCCTGGAAGGCGGCAAGGCGAACAATTTGATCCTCGACGGCACCGCGAGCTGGTACTGGCGATGGCGCCCGGACCGGGTGCTTTACCTGTTCCTGGGAGGAACCACCACCCATGGCCTGGATCCCGAGAACCAGCTGCTGATCGGCGGCGACAGCGGCCTGCGCGGCTACCCCTTGCGCTATGAAGCGGGCACCTCGCGCGCGCTGTTCACCATCGAGCAGCGCTTCTACACCGAGTGGTATCCGTTCCGGCTGGCCCGCTTCGGCGCCGCGATCTTTGCGGATGTCGGACGCACCTGGGGACGCGATGCGGTCGGTGACAGCACGGCCGGAAACCTCAGCGACGTGGGCTTCGGCCTGCGCTTCGGCAACACGCGCTCTGGCCTGGGCAACGTGCTGCACATCGATTTCGCCTACCCGCTGGTCGATGGGCCGGGAGTCAAGAAGCTGCAGGTGCTGGTCGGCACGAAGCAGAGTTTCTGATCGAGGCTCAATCCTCGGCGCGCGCGGCCGCAGCCTTGCGCCGCCGCGAGATCAGCATGAGGAGGCCGATGCACACGGCGAAGTTCAGCACCCACCACAGGAACTGCCGCAGTTGCCCGTTCTCCTGCACGCCCTTGTCTGCCGGGGGCGCATCGAGCGTGCCCACCAGCTTCTCCGTCACATCGCCCTGCCGCACCAGGAACGCCACCATCGCGGGCCCGTCGGCTTTCAGCGCCGGATTCTTCACCTCGTAGCTGCCGTCCGTCTGTGCCACCGCGGGAAGATCCAGCGAGCGCATGTTCAGGTGCAGCGAGGCGTCGTGCACCGGCGCGTTGTCGAGCTGCCGGCTGAGGTGGATGACCATGCGGTCGCCTTCGAGCAGCCCCACGGCCACGAAGCTCTTCGACTTCGCCTCCACGCGCGCAGCGGCGGCGAAAGCCTGCGTCGCCCACGCCAGCGCCAGCATCGCGACGAAACACGCGCCAGCGCGGGGCATGCGTGCCGGCCTGCGCCTCAAGGCTCCTGTCCCAGCACGTTGTGTTCGACGAAGTGAAGCACGACGTTGACGATGAGCACCATGCCCGCGAGCAGGCAGGCGAGCCAGGGTCGCCCGACCCCGCACAGCACGCCCACCGCCGAGGTGCACCACAGGGTCGCCGCGGTGTTGATGCCGCGCACGTCGGCTCCCTGGTGGAAGACGACGCCGGCGCAGATGAAGCCGCTGCCGGTGACCACCTGCGCGGCCACGCGGGAGGGGTCGGCGCCGGTGATGAACCCGGCGATGACGAAGGCGGCTGACCCGAGCGAGACCAGCGAGTTGGTGTGCAACCCGGCCGGGTGGCCGCGCAACCGGCGCTCCAGGCCGACGATGGCGCCCAGGCTCAGGGCCAGCAGGAGCCCCTGCGCGGTGGGCCAGAAATCCGCGGGAAGCGCCATGTTCATGCCATCCGCGGCACTTGAGGCACAATGCGCGGGGTATGGCGCATCGGATCTCCCGGCTCATCCTCGAGCACAATGCCGGCCGCGACCCGGCGAGGCTCGCGCTGAAATTCGCGCGCTTGCGCCAGGACGTGTTCTCCTTCTTCCGCGGGACGAACCATCTGTTCCTCAATCTGCTGCCGCGCTTGCACCCGTTGTGGCGCGCGCCGCGGCTGCACGTCTGTGGTGATCTTCACCTGGAGAACTTCGGCACCTACAAGGGCGACAACCGGCTGTGCTACTTCGACATCAACGATTTCGATGAAGTCTGTCTTGCGCCCGTGAGCATCGACATCGTGCGCTTCCTCACGAGCCTGCACGCCGCCTCGGCGGCGCTTCGCTGGACGGCGCGCCAGCGCGATAGTCTAGCCCGTTGCTTCATCGACGCCTACTGCGCCGCCATCTTCGATGGCAAGCCGCGCTGGGTGGAGCGGAGCCTTGCGGAAGGCGCGGTGCGCCTGCTGCTCAAGCGCGCCGCCAGCACGCAAAGCTTGCAGCGGTTCGTGCGCTCGCGCGGCTGGCGGCGGCAGGCGATCTCGCTGGCCCGCTCGAGCTTCCAGGGCTTGTCGCGCGCGTGGAAGCAATATGCTGCCGACTACGATGCGGGCCGCATCGTTGACTAGTCGCATCGTATACTAGGGAAATGGCTGCTCCCCGACCCCCCGGCTTCGAGACCCTGAGCCTGCATGCCGGTCATCACCCGGACCCCGTGCACGGTGCGCGCGCGGTGCCCGTCTACCAGACCACCTCCTACGTGTTCGAGGATACCGACCACGCCGCCTCGCTGTTCAACCTGGAGCGTCCCGGCTACGTCTACAGCCGCATCTCCAATCCGACGGTGGCGGTGCTCGAGGAGCGGCTGGCGGCGCTCGAGGGCGGCGTCGGGGCGGTCTGCACTGCCAGCGGCATGGCCGCCATGCACATTGCCATCGCGACGCTGCTCGGCGCGGGCGATCACATCGTCGCCTCGGCCTCGCTGTATGGCGGCACCATGAACCTGCTGTCGCACACGCTGCCGCGCTTCGGCATCACGACCACCTTCGTCAAGCCGCGCGATGTGGCCGGCTTCCGCGCCGCGGTCCGGCCCGAGACGCGCTTGTTCATCGGCGAGACCATCGGCAATCCGGGGCTCGAGGTGTTCGACATCCCCGCCATCGCCGACATCGCGCATGCCGCGGGCGTGCCGCTGCTCATCGACAGCACCTTCACCACGCCCTACCTGTGCCGGCCGCTCGACCTCGGCGCCGACCTCGTCATGCATTCGGTGACCAAGTGGATCGGCGGACACGGCATCGCCATCGGCGGCGCCGTCATCGACGGCGGCCGCTTCGACTGGGAGAAGTCCGGCAAGTACCCCACGCTGAGCCAGCCGGTGGCCGGCTACCAGGGCATCGTATTCACCGAGCAGTTCGGGCCCGCGGCATTCGTGATGCGCGCCCGCACCGAAGGGTTGCGCCAGTTCGGCGTGTGCCTCTCACCGATGAATGCCTTCTACCTGCTGCAGGGCGTGGAGACGCTCGGCCTGCGCATGCAGCGCCACATGGAGAACACCGCCGCGGTGCTCGGCTTCCTGCAGTCGCATCCCGGCGTCGCCTGGGTCCTGCACCCGAGCCTTGCCTCGCATCCGGATCACGAACTCGCGAAGCGCCTGTTACCCAAGGGCGCAGGCTCGATGATCAGCTTCGGGGTGAAGGGTGGGCGCGCCGCGGGCGCGAAGTTCATCGAATCCTTGCGGCTCGCCAGCCACCTGGCCAACGTGGGCGATGCGAAGACCCTGGTCATCCATCCCGCCACCACCACGCACCAGCAGATGAGCCGGGAGCAGCTCGAGACCGCCGGCATCAGCGAGGACATGGTGCGGCTGTCGGTGGGCATCGAGTCCGCCGAGGATCTCATCGCCGATCTCGGCCAGGCGCTGCGCGCCGCCACCAAGGGTTGATGTCCATGGCGGTCTCACCCCGGGAAAGCCTGCCCGTATTTGCCACGGGCGGACGGCCACACGCCGCCGGCCAGCCGCTGGCCATGCTCGTGCACGGCGCGGGCATGGATCACACGGTCTGGGCGTTGCAGAGCCGCTGGCTCGCCTTTCACGGCTGGAATGTCGTGGCGCTGGATCTCCCGGGCCACGGCCGTTCGCCCGGCGCACCCCCCGAGTCCATCGATGCGATCGCGCAGATCGTGCTCGGCCTCATCGCGCGGATCGGCGCCGGCGCGCCCGCGGTGCTCATCGGGCATTCCATGGGGTCGCTCGCCGCGCTGCGCGCCGCGGCTCTCGCGCCAGTCGCCGTGAGCCGCCTCGTGCTCATCGGCACCGCGGCCGCCATGCCCGTGCATCCGGACCTGCTCGGCGCCGCGAAGGCGAACGATCATGCGGCCATCGACATGGTGAACCTGTGGGGCTACGGCTTCGCCGCCGGCCTCGGCGGCTGCCGCTTGCCAGGCGTGTGGATGGCCGGTGCGGGTGAGAGGATCCTCGAGCGCGCCGCACCCGGCGTGCTGCACAACGACCTCGCCGCCTGCAATGCCTACCGCGACGGCCTGACCGATGCCGCCAAGGTGAGCGCCCCCACGCTGCTCCTCTGCGGCGAGCGCGACCAGATGACGCCGCTGAAGAGCGCCAAAGCGCTCGGCGCAGCGATCAAGGGCTCCACGCTCGTAGCGCTCCCGCGGGCGGGGCACATGCTCATGATCGAGAGGCCTTACGAGGTCATCGATGCTATTGCGGCGTTCCTGCGAAGCTGAGTGCGCGGAGGCGATCTCGCACGGCCGGGGAAGTGACTATTTATTGGGGCGGCGAAGCCCTTCGGCGCGCGGCATTGCACTTGATCACGCCGTCTCGATCTCCTGAGTCTCCTCTGCTCCTGATCACCGACACCCTCACACGGTGCGTTCCGGGCAGGCAGCTACTTGGGCGCGTGTGAGCGCGGCCGTCTTGCCGCGTTTGGCGGCGCTGAGCTGCTTCGATGGATGCCCTGGTGGCGCCAGGTGCGCTAGCCGCCATAGCGGCAAGACGGGGATTTCACCGCGCGCCCACGCGCCCAAGTAGCTGCCTGCCCGGAACGCTCCGCGCGCCGACGACGGCGACAAGGCAATAGAGGCAGAGAATTCGCCAGGAGTTCAGAGCGCCTTGTGAGTGCCATCGCAAAGCGGCGCCTTTGCGGAGCGCTTGCAGCCGCAGAACCAGACCTTGGAGCTGGCCGTGGCGGTGTACTTCTCGGGTGTGAAGGGACCGCCCTTGTGCGAGCCGTCGCAGAACGGTTGCGACTTCGACAGGCCGCATTTGCACCACCAATAGGTCTTGCCGGCCTCGACGTCGACACCGAAAGGGGTCTTGCTGGCCACGACTGCATCGCTCATCTCTACTTACTCCTGGTTGAAACGTTCCGGCCTGAAAGGCGCCAGCGCAGCGACGCGTTCGCCGCGCAGGATCTCGCGGGTCACGTGCCGGCCCAGGATGGGCGCGAGCGTGACGCCGCTGTGAGTAACGGCAACATACACATCGCTCATGCCCGGCACCAGTCCCACTACCGGCAGTTCATCGGTGGGCATCGGCCTGAAGCCCAGCGTCAGGCGGTCGAGGGCGACGCCGCGGGCGCCGGGCAGCACGGCGCCGATCTTGCCGAGGATGCGGTTGCCGTGCATCGCCGCGAGCTCGGCACTGCGGAACGGCATGGTGTGATCCAGGATCTCGCGATGCGCGGGAATGTCGGGCGGATGCGGGGAGTCGGTGCCGACGATGCTGCCGTCGGCCATCTGCTTGATCGACAGCGTGCCGGGTGCATCGAAGATGGTGCGTGTCAGGCGCTTCACCGGCACGCTGTGCGCGAGGATCCCGGGCTGGTGCTTCAAGCGCAGCGCGAATCCTGCCATGCCGGTGAGCCGCGGCGTGTCTACGCCGCTCGCGATGACCACCCGGTCCAGGGACACGGGGCCCGCGGGAGTCTGCACCCCGCGCAGCTCCCCGCTCGCGAGGTCGAGCCCGATGACCTCGGTGTCGAGCCGCACCTGCGCGCCGAGCCGGCGCGCCTCGCTGACGAAACGCTGCGTCACGGCCACGGGGTCGAGGTGTCCGTCTACGCCTGAGTAGAACGCCTCCTGCACCTCGCCCGCGATGATGCCAGGCGCGAGTGCCTGGAGTTGCGCGGGGCCGATGGGCTTCACGGGAAAGCGCGAGCCGCGCATCTGCGCGATGCTCTCCTGCAGAAGCTTGAGGTCAGCCGGCGCGCTGGCCCAGCTGGCATAGCCGCCCCAGAGGATGCCCAGGCGCAAACTGCGATCCAGCGTGTGCCAGTGCGCCAGGCTCGCCAGGCGCAGCTCGCGGTATGTCGGGTCGTCCACGAAGGCATTGAGCCAGGCAAAGGAGTTGCGCGTCGCGCCGCTGGCCGGCTGTGCCTTCTCGAACAGCGTGACGCGCGCGCCGGCGCGCGCCAGGTGCCAGGCGATGCTGCTGCCGACGATGCCGGCGCCGATGACGCCGATGCGCGGTGCCGGACGGGACGCACCGCGCAGCGGCGCGGCGCCCAGGGCGGTCAGCGCCGCCGCATGCCGCAGAAAGATTCTTCGTTGCATCGCTGGCCTCTCGCTCACAGGAAAAGACCGCCGGTGACCGGTACGACCTGGCCGGTGATGTAGCCCGCCCCGGCGCACAGGTAGACGATGACCTCGGCGTAATCCTCCGGCTGGCCCACGCGCTGCAGCGCCGTGGCCGTGCGCGCGGCCGCAAGGCCGCGCGCCAGCTCGCGCGTGAGGCCGGCCAGCGCATCGGCGGCGCGCCGCGCGATCTCGCGCGAGGTCGAGGCCTGGCCCACATCGCCGGGGATCGCGATGACATCGCCCCCCTCGCCGCGCAACAGTTCCACCGCCGCATCCAGCGCGGGCGTCGGCAGGTCGTTGAGCGCCACGCGCGCACCGCTGCGCGCGAACAGGCGCGCCGTCGCAAGGCCTATGCCTGAGGCTGCGCCGGTGACCAGTGCGCGGCGCCGCTCGAGCTCGAAACGGATGACGCTCATCGGTTCCTCGTCATGTCGCCGTCGCGATGCCGGTAGGCGCCGTTTCGGTGGACCAGCGCAGCGGCGCCACGCGCGGCAGCACGAGCACCCAGCCGACGAACCCCAGCAGGCTTACCACCGCAGCCATGGCGAAGGCGAGCTCAAAGTGACCGGTTCTCTGCAGCAACTCGCCGGTGATCCACGGAGCGATGAAGCCCGCGCAGTTGCCCGCGGCGTTCTGCAGGCCCACCCAGCGTCCGGTGGCGTTCGATCCGGCGATGATCTGCGGAATGGCGAAGATGCCGGGGTAGGAGGCGCCGCTGATCAGCTCGAACACGAACAGCGAGGCCAGCGAACCGGCTTCCGGCAGCGCCACCACGCCGATCATGCAGGCGATGCCGCCCAGGTGCGCGACGGCCATCGCCAGCTTGTAGATGAGCGTGGTGCTGCCGCCGCCGCGGATCCACCGGTCCGAGGCCCAGCCCATGAACAGCGCGCCGCCGGCATTGACGATGTAGGCGAAGGTGAGGAAGTCGGACATGCGATCCATGGAGTAGCCGCGTGATCTCACCATGTAGAACGGCAGCCAGGACAGGATGAAGTAGTAGCAGTAGTTCGAGGAGAAGTGACCGAGGCAGGTGCCCCACAGGGCGCGCTGGCGCAGGACCTCGCCGAAGCCCGGCTGGGCCTGCGTCATCGCCGCCGCATTCACGGGCGGGGGCAGGCGGGTGCGCGACCAGGGCAGGATCCACAGCGCCGACAGCGCGCCGAACAGCAGGAACACCGGCCGCCAGCCGTACGCGGCCATGAGATGCCCGCCGGCAAAGGTGCCGGCGGCGGGCCCGAGCAGGTAGCCGAAGGCCAGCACGCCGTTCGCCAGCCCCAGGTGGCTCACCGGCACCGCGTCGGCGATGAGCTTGGAGGCGCTGGGAAAGGTGACGCTCTCGCCGATGCCGAGCAGGATGCGCAGCAGCAGCAGGGTCACGAAATCGCCGGCGAATCCCGTCAGGAAGGTCGCCGCGGACCACAGCGCCACGCCGGCGCCGAGCACCGCGCGCGCGCCGAATCGTTCCGCGAGCCAGCCCGTGGCCGGCATGCAGGGCACGTAGCCCCAGTAGAAGGCGGAGAACAACAGTCCGAGCTGCCTGGCCGACAGGCCCAGCTCGCCCTGCATCAGCGGCGCTGCGGTGGGTACATTGCCGCGATCGAAGTAGTTGATGAAGGTCGCGAGCGTGACCATGGCGACCAGCGTCACGACCCGCCATTGTTCCCGCGTCACGGAGTGCCGGAAGGAGGTCACCGGATTTACACTATCATCTGGCCGGCGGAATGCACAATCCAATCGAGGAATCCATGTTCAAGGCAATGGTGCTGGACAATTCAGGTGGGACCATCAGCGCATCGGTGCGCGAGATGGACGAGTCATCGCTCCCCGCGGGCGATGTCACCGTGGCGGTGGAGTTCTCCTCGCTCAACTACAAGGATGGCCTGGTGGTGGGCGGCACCGGGGGGCTCGTGAAGAAGTATCCGCACGTCCCCGGCATCGACTTCGCCGGCACGGTGCGCGACAGCCGCCATGCCGCGTTCAAGCCTGGCGATCCTGTCCTGCTCACCGGCTGGCGGGTGGGAGAGGTCCAGTGGGGTGGCCTCGCGCAGCTCGCGCGGGTGAACGGCGACTGGCTGGTGCCGCTGCCGCCGGGGATGGATGCGCGCCGCGCCATGGCCGTGGGCACGGCCGGCTTCACCGCCATGCTGGCGGTGATGGCACTGGAAAACCATGGATTGAAGCCCGGTGGCGAGGTGCTGGTCACCGGCGCCGCCGGCGGCGTCGGTTCGGTGGCCGTCGCGCTGCTCGGCAAGCTGGGACATGAGGTCGTGGCATCGACCGGGCGCGCGGAGACCCGCGATTACCTGCTCGCGCTCGGCGCACGCACCGTCATCGACCGTTCACCCTTCGCCGATCCACCCACCCGGCCGCTCGAGAGCGAGCGCTGGGCGGGCTGCGTGGATTCGGTGGGCGGCCCTACGCTGGCGCGGGTGCTGGCGCAGCTCAAATACGGCGCTTCCGTCGCCGCGGTGGGCCTGGCGGGCGGCAGCAAGCTCGATACGACGGTCATTCCCTTCCTGCTGCGGGGAGTGAACCTGCTCGGCATCGACTCGGTCATGTGCCCGATGGCGGCACGGCTGGCCGCGTGGCAGCGTCTGGTGGGCGATCTCCCGGCCGCCGCGTTCGATTCGATGATCGTGGAGGCGGGCCTCGCCGATGTGCCCAAGCTGGGCGCGGACATCCTCAAGGGTCGCGTGCGCGGCCGCATCGTCGTCGACGTCAATCGTTGACAGGATGGCCTCATGAAGAAGGTTCCGGAACCTGCCCGCGAAGTCGATGTGATCCTGGAGACCGACGTGCTGGTCGTGGGCAGCGGCCCCGGCGGGCTCGCGGCGGCGCTGGCGTCCGCGCGCGCCGGCGCCCGCACCGCGCTGCTCGACCGACACGGCTGCTTCGGCGGCAACATCACGCAGGTGGGCGTCGAGGGTTTCGCCTGGTACCGGCACGAGAAGACCATCGACTGCGAGGGCATCGGCATCGAGTTCGAGCGGCGCGCCAAGGCCATGGGCGCCGCGCTCCCCGAGCCGCAGTCGCTCAGCCATGCGCTGGATGCCGAGATGTTCAAGTGGGTGGCGGACGAACTGGTCCGGGAGGCGGGCATCACGCCGCTCCTGCACCGGCTGTGCGTCGCGCCCATCCTCGAAGGCAATGTCATCCGTGGCGTCATCACCGAGAGCAAGGCGGGACGGGAGGCCATCCTCGCCTCGCGCATCATCGATGCCACCGGCGATGCGGACATCGCCGCGCGTGCCGGTGCGCCCGTGCACAAGACCCCGCGCGAGCAGATGATGGCCGCGAGCGTGATGTTCTCGATGAGCGGGGTGGACAAGCGCCGCTTCATCGAGCAGGTGAAGGCCGACCCGCAGACCTACAAGGACTGGTGCGGCAATGGTGAATGGGACATCACCACCACGGGCAAGGAGGACGCGCTGTTCTCGCCCTTCCTGCGCAAGCCATTCAAGCAGGCCGTGGCGGCAGGGCTGATCCCCGCCGGCCTCAGCACCATCGCCGGCACTTGGGGCACGGTGAGCGACCAGGGCGATCTCACCTACCTCAACCTCGTGCACCTGCCGCAGATCGACGGCACCGACCCCTCGGACCTCACCCGCGGGGAAATCGAAGGCCGGCGCCAGGCGCTGCACGCCATCACGGCCCTGCGCCGCTTCATGCCCGGCTGCGAGCAGGCCAAGCTGCGCAACTTCGGCATGACCATCGGCATCCGCGACACGCGCAAGATCGATGCCCTATACAACCTCACCGAGGCCGATGTACGCGAACAGGGCCGCTTCGAGGACGTCATCGGCATCTTCCCGGAATTCATCGACGGCTATGGCGTGCTGATCCTGCCCACCACGGGACGCTACTTCCACGTGCCTTACCGATCACTGGTGCCGAAGGGCGTGGAGAACCTCATCATCGCCGGCCGCAGCATCGGCGGGGACCGCATCTCGCACGCGGCGGTGCGCAACATGATGTGCTGCGCGGTGGCGGGGCAGGGCGCCGGTGTGGCCGCCGCGGTGTCGCTGCGCACCGGCCAGCCCTTCGACCGGCTGCCGGTGGCCGGGGTCCAGGCGGAACTTCGCCGACAGGGCGCGCGCATCCATTGAGCGCGCCGCTGGCAAGAGGCCGCGCCAGTCTCAGTGTTCCTGCCGATCGCTGTAGTTCACCACGCCGTTGGCATCGACCCAGCGATGGATCTTTCCGGGTCCGGATCGCGCGCCGTCGACGGGCGGGGTGCTTGTGGGCAAGTCGCCTGCATGCGGCGGTATCACGGCAGGCGCCGGCACGATCTCGGTCGGCACCGGATGCGACGGCGGCAATGCGATGTTGTCGATGAGAGTCACCCGGATGCGCGCGGCGTCGAGATCCGAGAATTCGAAATGCAACCGGCCGATCTGTGCACGAAATGCGTTCTCGCTCAGCCATTCATCGAGGTGGACATCGAGTCCTGGCCGTCCCGCCATCGGCGCAGGCGATCCGGGGATATCGAACAGGTCGAAAATGGCCGCGGGATCGATGCGGCGGAGCCGCACGATGCGCTCGCAGGCTTCCCCGTCCGCCATCACACCGCCTATCGTGGTGATCAGCGCGTGCACCGTTTCCCGTGTGGAGTCCGGCGAATCGCCGGACAACAGGCGAATGACGCGCTCGCTGCCCGCGCAACCCGCGACCCGGTTCACGGCCTGTGGAGGATCGATCTGGCTGCGCCATTCCGCCGACCCGCCGCTCATGCGGATCGGGGTGAGTGGATCCATCTCCCCGCCACGTTCGATGAACTCCCGCCCGGAAGGGAACGCCACATATCGAAAATCCCCGGCGGCCAACGGCGCCGCCGGCAGCGGATGGATCTTGCACGCCACTCCGCCGCGATCTGCAGACCGCACCTCGGGGTGCTGGTTGAAGTGGGAGATGAACAGGCGACGCTGGTAGCCCTCATCCTGCGCCGGTGGCTCGCGTTGCAGGGTCAGCTCGAACATCCCGGCCGCAATCGTCGTCATCCGTCCGGGAGCGACGAGCTGGAAGTCGAGCGCGAGTGCACCCGCGGCATCGCGAGCCGAAACCGGTGTGGCTGACAATTGCTGCTGCTTCAGGACGAAGCAGGCGGGAACGATCGCATCGCCGTCGCTGTTGAGACTGGGAAAGGTCAGGTACCCCTCGTCGAAGTACACGAAGCGGCCCCGGAGGATGGCAGGAATGCCGCCAAGGTCGGCGGGCACACTGGCGGGCGGCACCACCCGCGATGCGACGATGCGCCAGCGCTGGAATGCCGGGTACACATACCCGCCCTGTTCGCGCACGATGTCCGTGAATGTGGCAGCGGGCGTCGTACCGGGCGCGCTGCCAGTGCCATGGCCGCAGCCCGCCAGCAGCAGCGTGAGCGCACAGGCCAAACCCCGGCGTCCTGGTGTGATGACGGTGGTCATGATGTCCTCCCTGGATCCGGCGACCGGTATTGTGCCTTCCAGCAAGACTGGCCGCTCCTTGAACCTCGCTGAAGCTGGTTCAGCGCACCGCGTGGATGCGAGGGTTGGCGTGCGAGATGCCCAGCGCGCCGCTGCGCACCACCTCCAGCACCTCGCCAAAGGCGCCGACCTCGGCGATGAACTGGCTGATCTGCGCCTCGGTGCTGGCGAGTTCGATGATGAAGCTGCCCGGGTTGGGCGAGAGCACCTTGCCGCCGGCGCGGTGCGCGAGATCGGTGAGCACCTCGACCTGAGCGTGCGTGGTGTGGAGCTTGACGAGCAGCAGCTCGCGCGCCAGGTGCTGGCCGCCGGTCATGTCCTCGACCGACACCACGTCCACGAGCTTCAGGAGCTGCGAGTTGATCTGCGCGATCACGGGGTCGGCGCCCGTGGTGACCAGGGTGATGCGCGAGACGCTCGGGTCGTCAGTGGGTGCGACCGAGAGGGACTCGATGTTGTAGCCGCGGGAGGAGAACAGGCCCGCGACGCGCGTGAGCGCGCCGGCCTCGTTCTGCAGGCGGATGGCGATGATATGACGCATCCGCCCAAGCATACGGGCCGCGGCACTTGGGCGCCAGAGCTGGACCTGTTACGCTTTCAGGTCGACCAATTCAGGACCTTCAGATGAAAGAGCGACACGACATGATGAGCCAGCGTGCCCACCCGCTCGCCGGCGCGACGATGACCGGCGCCGAGATGCTGGTCCAGGTGCTGGCCGATGAGGGCGTGGAGACCGTCTTCGGCTACAGCGGCGGGGCCATCCTGCCCATCTACGATGCCGTGTTCCTGTTCAACCAGAAGCATGACAGCGCCATGCCGCTCATCGTCCCCGCGAACGAGCAGGGCGCGGGCTTCATGGCCGCCGGTTTCGCGCGCACCAGCGGCAAGGTGGGCGTTGCGCTGGTCACCTCCGGACCCGGCGCGACCAACATGGTCACGCCGGTGCGCGACTGCATGGCCGATTCCATCCCCATCGTGGTCATCTGCGGCCAGGTGCCCACCGGCGCCATCGGCACCGATGCCTTCCAGGAAGCGCCGGTGCCGAGCATCATGGGCGCGGTGGCCAAGCATGTCTTCCTGGTCACCGATCCCGCCAAGCTCGAAGCGACGGTGCGCACGGCCTTCGAGATCGCCCGCACCGGCCGTCCCGGGCCCGTCGTGCTCGACGTGCCCAAGGACGTGCAGAACTGGAAGGGCGTGTTCCATGGCTCGGGTCGCCTGCCCGTGGCCGGTTACCGGCAGCGCATGAACCGCGTCGCGGCCAACAAGCTGTCGGATTCGGCCTGCGCGGAGTTCCTCAGCCACCTGCGCGAGAGCAACAAGCCGCTGATCTACGCCGGCGGAGGCGTCATCAACGGCAGCGCCGCGTTCGCGCTGCGCGAGTTCGTGCAGGAATTCCACGTGCCCGTGGTGACCACGCTGATGGGCATCGGGGCCATCGACACCACGCACCCGTTGAGCCTGCGCATGCTGGGCATGCACGGCGCGGCCTTCGCCAACTACGCGGTGGAGGACTGCGACCTGCTGCTGGCGCTGGGCGCCCGATTCGATGACCGTGTCGCCGGCGTGCCGGCGCGCTTCGCACCGAACGCGAAGTACATCGCGCACTTCGACATCGACGCTTCCGAGATCGACAAGGTCAAGCGCGTGGACTTCCGCCACGTCGGCCTCATGCCCGATGCGCTGCTGTCTCTCGTGGACTACGGCAAGCGCGTCGGATTCAAGCGGGACTTCTCGCCCTGGCACCGTCATTGCGAGGCGCTGCGGGCCGCGCATGCCATGAACTACGATCGCAACAGCCCGCTGATCCAGCCCTATTACGTCATCGAGGAGATCAACCGCCTGACGCGCGGCGAGGCGGTGATCTGCACGGGCGTTGGCCAGCACCAGATGTGGGCGGCGCAGTACTTCGATTTCCGCAACCCGCGCCAGTGGCTCACCTCCGGCAGCATGGGCACCATGGGCTTCGGCCTGCCCGCCGCCATCGGCGCGCAGTTCGCGCAGAAGAACCGCATGGTCATCGACGTCGACGGCGATGGGAGCATTCGCATGAACCTCGGCGAGCTCGAGACCGTCACCACTTACGACCTGCCGGTGAAGGTGATGGTGCTGAACAACTTCGGCGACGGCATGGTCAGGCAATGGCAGAAGCTGTTCCACAAGAGCCGCTTCAGCGCCAGCGACAAGAGCCTGCACAAGAAGGACTTCGTCAAGGCCGCCCAGGCCGACGGCTTCCAGTGGGCCCAGCGCCTGGACAGCAAGGCCGACGTGCCGCGCATCGTGGAGGAATTCATCCGCTTCGCAGGTCCCGCCTTTCTCGAAGTCATCATCGATCCGGATGCGGGCGTCTACCCCATGGTCGGGCCGGGGCAGGCTTACGATGGCATGATCACCGGCGAGTTCATCGCCTCGCGCAACAAGGTCGAGGTCAAGGCGCCGGGGGCGTCCGAGATGTTCTAGGGCCTGCTGGCTAACGGATTTGTCTGGCCCGCGGAGTTTGGGATGAAGCTGCGTGCATTTGAGGCGGTTGCTACTGAGCTTTCGCGCGCCAACGTCCGCTACCTCGTTGCTGGCGGTCTTGCGGTCAACGCACACGGGTACTTGCGTTTCACCGCGGATATCGACCTCGTAATCGCACTGGATGCGGGGAATGTCCTGGCCGCATTCGCGGCGCTTTCCGCGGCCGGCTATCGACCCAATGTTCCGATCACCGCTCAGCAATTTGCCAATTCCGAGAAACGCCAACAATGGATCGCCGAAAAGGGAATGCAGGTTCTGAACTTCTTCAGCGACGGACACCCGGAAACTTCCGTCGACGTGTTCGTCTACGAACCATTTGAATTCGACACGGAATACCAGGCGGCGAGCACCGGTGAATTGCTGCCCGGGTTGACGGTTCGTTTCGTTGCCATTCCGGCGCTGATTCGCATGAAGCAGCAGGCCAACCGACCTCGCGACTTGGACGATATCCAGCATCTGCGCTGGATTCTCGAGGAGGGCAATCGGGATGAATGACGATGAACGGCACATCGACTGGTCCAAGACCACCTTTGAAGGTAGCCGCCGCGAGCAGCTGCGGAGGTGGTGCGCACTGAGTTTGCGGCAGCGTCTCGAAGCGTTGGACAGGATGACCGACGCCGCTGTTGTCGCATCTCGAGGCGCCGGGGGTGCTGCGGCTGGTCGCCGAGACCGATGATGAGTAATTGGTTGAGTAACTCGCCCGCGGCGGCTCTCGGGGTCACCACTGACCCACGTTAGGCATGGAAGCCCAAGGCTCCTTCGGCGCCAGCGCCCGATCCTTCTGCAGCAGCTCGATGGAGATCCCGTCGGGTGAACGCACGAAGGCCATGTGTCCGTCGCGGGGCGGGCGATTGATGGTGATGCCGGCATCCGCGAGGCGCTGGCAGGTGGCGTAGATGTCATCCACCTGGTAGGCCAGGTGCCCGAAGTTGCGTCCTCCCGTGTACTGTTCCGGGTCCCAGTTGTAGGTGAGTTCGACCTGCGCGGCCGTATCGCCGGGCGCGGCGAGGAACACCAGCGTGAAGCGGCCCTTCTCGAACTCGCGCCGCTTGACTTCCGCAAGGCCGAGGGCGTCGCGATAGAATCGCAGGGATTTCTCCAGGTCGGTGACGCGCACCATCGTGTGCAGGTATTTCATGCGGCAAGCATGCCGAAAGGAGCGCATCGTGCACAAGAGCAGACTCGCCGGATTCATCATCGATTGCCAGTCGAAGGACCTGCAGGCCTGCGGCGATTTCTGGAGTGCGGCGCTGGGCATGCGGCTGCAGCAGTTGCCCAGTGACGAGGCGGATCGCTACCAGCGGCTCGTGGATCCGCACATCGACCTGCACATGGAAGTACAGGTCGTCGATCATCCCAGCCGGGTCCACCTGGACATCGAGACCGACGACATCGAGGCGGAAGTGGTGCGCCTGGAGATGCTCGGCGCCACCCGGGTGGGCAAGGTGCATACCTGGGTGGTGATGCAGGCGCCCACCGGTCACCGGTTCTGCGTGGTGCAGGCGGCCTCCAGGGGCTTCGCCACCGAGGCATCGGTCTGGACATAAGGTCCAAAGTTGTTGCAGACATGTCACAAAACAGCGACAGGATTTTACATAGTCTGTTGATTTTTCTATGTTGTGAACCCAAATGCTAGATATGCTTGCGCTTTCTGGGTAACCTGATCTCGACTAATCCGTTGCGTCTCCGACACATGTGGGGAAGGCGAAACGAAAGCTTGGTAATGAAATAGGTCGAGCGTTCCTAGGTTTTTAGCGGCGCATCTTCCATCAACGGACGTGCCGGGCAATGCGACCCGACACCTGTTCCACTCAACCCCGGGCACTGACCCGGGGTTTTTATTTGGCCCTTCCTCCACCAGCGGGATACTCTTGCGCCGGCGTGAAACTGCTGCGCTCGCTCTACATCCAGGTCCTGATCGCGATCGTCCTCGCCGGCCTCCTGGGTCATTTCTTCCCGGCCACCGCCGTGGCATTCAAGCCCCTCGGCGACCTCTTCATCCGGCTGGTGAAGATGCTCATCGGCCCGATCATCTTCTGCACCGTGGTCAGCGGCATCGCCGGTGTGGCGAGCATGCGGCAGATCGGCCGCACGGGAGGCCTTGCGCTGCTGTACTTCGAGGCGATGAGCACGATTGCGCTCATCATCGGACTGCTCGTGGTGAACCTGCTCCGGCCGGGCGCCGGCATGAACCGTGGACTGGAATCCCTGGATGCGAAAGCGGTAGCCGCCTACGCCGAGCCCGGCCGCATGCAGTCGGTCGCCGACTTCCTGATGAGCCTGATCCCGACCTCGGCGATGGACGCCTTCGCCCGCGGCGATGTGCTGCAGATCCTGGTGTTCGCGCTGTTCTTCGGCTTCGCCATGCAGGCGCTGGGCGCGCGCGTGAGTGCGGTGCGCGGGCTCATCGATTCGGCCTCGCAGGTCCTGTTCGTCATCACCGGCATGGTGATGCGGCTCGCACCGCTGGGTGCGTTCGGCGCCATGGCCTTCACGGTGGGGCAATACGGGCTCGGCTCGCTGGCCAGCCTCGGCAAGCTCATGGGCAGCTTCTACCTCACTTGCCTGGTGTTCGTGCTGGGCGTGCTGGGTCTCGTCGCACGCCTGCACGGCTTCCGGATCATCCAGCTCATCGCCTTCATCCGTGAGGAATTGCTGTTGGTGCTGGGAACCTCATCCTCGGAAGCCGCGCTGCCGCTGATCATGCGGCGGCTGGAATCCCTCGGTGCGGACAAGTCCGTGGTGGGTCTCGTGGTTCCGGCCGGCTATTCCTTCAACCTGGACGGCACGGCCATCTACCTGACCATGGCCGCCGTGTTCGTCGCGCAGGCGACGCACACGCCACTGGACCTCACGCACCAGTTGACCTTGCTCGCGGTGCTGCTGCTGACCTCCAAGGGTGCGGCCGGTGTGACCGGCAGCGGCTTCATCGTGCTGGCGGCGACGCTCTCCGCCGTGGGAACCGTGCCGGTGGCGGGCCTGTCCCTCATCCTGGGCATCGACCGGTTCATGTCCGAGGCACGGGCCCTCACCAACATCGTGGGCAATGCCGTGGCCACGCTGGTCGTGGCAAAGTGGACCGGCGGTCTGGACGAAGTGAAGTTGCACCGCGAGTTGGGATCGAACGAACGACGACAGGAGAGCGCATGAACATCAAGGATGGCTTCACCGAGGCGGTGGGCAACACTCCCCTCATCCGGCTGCGCCGCTTCAGCGAGGAGACGGGATGCGAGATCCTCGGCAAGGCCGAGTTCATGAACCCGGGCGGATCGGTCAAGGACCGCGCCGCGAAGTGGATCATCCTCGATGCGGAAGCGCGCGGGGCATTGAAGCCGGGTGGAACGGTGGTGGAGGGCACCGCGGGGAACACCGGTATCGGCATCGCCCATCTGTGCAATGCGCGCGGCTACCAGTGCGTCATCGTCATGCCGGACAACCAGGCGCCGGAGAAATTCCAGATCATCGAGTCACTTGGCGCCGAGCTGCGCAAGGTGCCCGCGGTTCCCTACAGCAACCCCAACCAGTATCAGAAGGTGGCGATGCGCCTGGCCGCGGAGCTGCCGAATGCGATCTGGGCGAACCAGTTCGACAACACCGCGAACCGGGATGCGCACTTCCAGAGCACGGGCCCGGAGATCTGGCGCGACACGGCGGGCAAGGTGGATGCCTTCGTCGCCGCCACGGGCACCGGTGGCACGCTGGCGGGCGTTGCGCGATACCTCAAGCAGCAGCGCGCGGGCGTGCGCATCGTGCTGGTCGATCCTCCGGGAAGCGCGCTGTACCACTGGTTCAAGCATGGCGAGCTCAAGAGCGAGGGCAACTCGATCACCGAGGGCATCGGCACCGGCCGCGTCACGGCCAATCTCGAGGGGACTCCGCTGGATGATGCCGTCCGTATTCCCGACGAGGAGACGATGCAGGTGCTGTACCGGATGCTGCGCGAGGAAGGGCTGCTGCTCGGCAGCACCTCGGGGATCAACGTCGCCGGCGCGCTGCGCGTGGCGAAGCAGATCGGACCCGGGCATACCATCGTCACCGTGCTGTGCGATGGCGGCGCCAAGTACCAGTCGCGCCTGTACAACCCGGCCTGGCTTCGCGAGAAGAACCTGGCATCGGCGATCGCATGACCTCGGCATGGGCATGACCTCGGCGGCAACATGAAATACGGACTGCCTTTCAACTTCCCGGACTGGCTGCGCAGGAACGAGCACCTGCTGAAGCCTCCTGTCGGCAACCAGCAGATCTGGAAGGATTCGGACTTCATCGTCACCGTCGTCGGGGGTCCGAATGAGCGCACCGACTTCCACGACGATCCGCTGGAGGAGTACTTCCACCAATTCAAGGGCAACGCATCGCTCCTGGTCGCCGTGGACGGCCACTTCGAGCGGGTCGAACTGAAGGAGGGCGACATCTTCCTGCTGCCGCCGCACGTGCGGCACTCGCCGCAACGCCCCGAAAGCGGCAGCCGTTGCCTGGTCATCGAGCGTGCGCGCCCGGCCGGGCTCGTGGATGGCTTCGAGTGGTACTGCAGCCACTGCGGGCGGCTGGTGCACCGGGTCGAGGTGCAACTCGCGAGCATCGTCGATGACCTGCCGCGCGTGTACCAGTCCTTCTACGCGCGCAGCGAGGAGGAGCGTCGGTGCGCCACCTGCGGTCACGTGCATCCGGGGCGCGACTGGCAATCCTGGCATCGCGACGCCGCCAGCCGCATCCAGCCTGCGCGGTAACGGGCCGTGCAGGCGGTACGTGACCTCTCGCACCGCCTGGCCGTCGAGGCCGATCGGGACGTCATCGCCTCGTTGATGGAGGCCGCCATCGGCGAATTGCAGCGACCCTTCCTCACCCCCGAGCAGATCACCTCCAGTCGCGCCATCATGGGCCTGGATTCGCAGCTCATCGCCGATGGCACGTACTTCGTCGTGGAGTCGGAAGGCCAGGTCGTGGGTTGCGGTGGCTGGAGCCGGCGCGCCACCCTGTATGGCGGGGACCAGACGACGCAGCGCAGTCCCCGCCTGCTCGATCCCGCGAGGGAAGCCGCACGCGTGCGGGCCATGTACACGCATCCCGCTCATGTACGCCGGGGCATCGCTCGCCTGATCCTCGAGCTGTGCGAGCGGGCCGCGTCCGCCGAAGGCTTCACCACCGTCGAGCTGACGTCGACGCTGTCGGGCGAGCCGTTGTACGAGGCCTGCGGCTATCGGGCGCTGGAGCGGGTGGAGGATGCGCGCGGTGGCGTGCCCGTACCCTTGATCCGCATGCGCAAGGCCGTGGTCAGGTGATGAGCGCGAATGCGCCGAGATCGATTGGCGGGCCTTGGAGGTCTGGCGAGTCGGTTTCAGTAACCCCGCCGGCGGTCCACCAGCCCGATCATCGGTTCGCCCGCATACAATCGCCGCACGTTCTCCGCCAGCGTCTGCGCCGCCGTCTCGATCTGCGTCAACGCTGAGATGTGCGGTGTGAGCCGGATCTTCGGATGCGTCCAGAACGGATGCGAAGCGGGCAGGGGCTCCTCGCGGAACACATCCAGCGTCGCTGATTCGAGGTGGCCGGCATCGAGCGCGGCGATCAGGTCCGCATCCACGACATGCCGGCCGCGCGCCACGTTGATGAGGCTCGCACCCCGCGGCAGCATCGCCAGGCGATGCGCATCGAGCAGGTTCTCGGTCTGTGCGGTGAGGGGCAGCAGGCACACCAGGATCTCGGTGCGCGCCAGGAGCGAGGGCAACTCGTCGGGCCCGGCGTAGGTCTTCACCTGCGCGAGCCTGCGATAAGTGCGGCTCCAGCCGGCCACGTCGAACCCGAGTCCGGACAGCGTGGTCGCGCAGGTGCCGCCCAACTGCCCGAGACCGAGAATGCCCACGCGGCGTTGTTGCGGCAGCGGTGGTACCCACTGCGCCCAGTGTGGCTGCGACTGCTGCGCTTCGTAGCGCGGCATCTGCCGGTGATGATGCAGCGCCGCCCACAGCACGTATTCGTTCATGCCGGCAACGAGACCGGGATCCACCATTCGCACCAGCGGCACGTCGGGCGGCATCGATGGGTCACGCAGGATGTGCTCGACGCCGGCTCCCAGGCTGAACACCGCGCGCAGCGCGGGCAATCGTCCGAGGAGCCCGGCAGGATGACGCCAGACGAAGGCGCATTCGATCTCCTCTAGCGCGCCGGCCTCAGGCCATACGCGGATGTCGGCGAGGGGCAGGGCGCGGCGCAGGCCGGCGAGCCAGTCCTCGGTGTCGACGTCGTCGCAGGCGTAGAGTAAAACCGGATTCTCGCGGCTCATGAGCCCATTCTAGCGGGCCTTGGTGGATCGAATCATCAACCGTACACTCGTTCAACAAGAACCGCCGAGGGCCTCCTTCGTGACCGACCGCCTCAACGTCCCGCGCCGTTCCCGCGACCAGCGCCTGGCCCGCGCCCGCACGCCCGCCAACAAGTACCCTTTCATCCGCCGGTTGTTGAAGCCTGTGGAACTGCTCGGTTCCGAGGCCGTCGAGATCATCGAAGCCAACGCGGACACGATCCTGGAGGAGATCGGCATCGAGTTCCGGCGCGACCCCGAGTCGCTGCGCCTGTGGAAGGAGGCGGGCGCGGATGTGCAGGGCGAACGCGTGAGGCTGCCGCGTGGCATGGCGCGCCAGCTCATCGCCTCGGCGCCCCGGGAATTCACCGTGCACGCCCGCAACCCCGCGCGCAGCGTGCGCATCGGTGGCGATGCCACCGTGTTCTCGCCGGTGGGTGGCCCGCCCTTCGTCAGCGACCTCGACGGCGGCCGCCGCTACGGCACCCTCACCGACCTCGAGAACTTCATCAAGCTCGCGCACATGGCGCCGGCCATCCACTTCAGCGGCGGCTGCATGTGCGAGCCCATGGAGATCCCGCCGAACAAGCGCCACCTGGACACGATGTATGCGTTCTTCCGCTGGTCCGACCAGGCTTGCGAAGGCACGCCCGAGACGCCGGGCCATTCGGCCGATGCCATCGAGATGGCGCGCGTGCTGTTCGGCGCCGAGCATCTCGAGCGCAACGTGGTCCTGCTGGGCAACATCAACTCCAACTCGCCGCTGACCTTCGATGGCCGCATGCTGGGCTCCCTGCGCCAGTTCGCTTCCGCCAACCAGGGCGTGCTGATCGTGCCCGCAGTGCTCGCGGGTGCGATGGGGCCGGTCACACCCGCGGGCTGCCTGGCGGAGATCCTCGCCGAGACCCTGGCGGGCATGGCGCTGGCGCAACTCGTGCGTCCCGGTTGCCCGGTGATCCTTGGCTCCTTCGTCGGCGCCATCTCCATGCGCACCGGCGCGCCCACCTTCGGTACGCCCGAGGCCACGCAGATGATCTTCGCCACCGCGCAGCTCGCGCGCCGGCTCGGCGTGCCCTGCCGGAGCGGTGGCTCGCTGTGCTCATCGAAAGTCGCCGATGCGCAGGCGGCCTACGAGAGCGCGCACACGCTGCTGCCGACGTTGCTCGCGGGCGTGAACCTGGTGACGCATTCGGCTGGCTGGCTGGAGGGCGGCCTCGTCGCTTCCTACGAGAAATTCGTGATGGACGCCGACCAGCTCGCGATGATGCAGGCACTGGCCGCCGGCATGGACCTGAGCGAGCGTGGCCAGGCGATGGATGCGCTGCGTGAGGCGGGCCCGGGAAATCACTTCCTCGGCTGCGCGCATACGCAGGCGAATTTCGAGTCCGCGTTCTACCAGTCGAACATTGCTGACTACTCTTCCTATGAGCAATGGTCGCTGGAGGGCAGCCAGGATGCGTTGCACCGGGCGAACCGCCTGTGGAAGAAGATGCTGGCGGATTACCAGGACCCGGGGCTGGATCCGGCCAAGGACGAAGCGCTGCGCGATTTCATGGCGCGCCGCAAGGACGCGCTGACCGATGCCATCGAGGAGGAGTGACCTCAGGCGGTGAGGTGTCGTTCCTCTTCCAGGGAAGCGGGATTGAACCAGCCCAGCACGGAGCCCAGCGCCGCGACATCACCGACGATGAGCAGCGCCGGGGATTCGATGTTCGCGGCCACCGCGATGCCCGCGATGTCCGCCAATGTTCCCTGCGCCACGCGCTGACTGGGCAGCGTCGCCTGCGCGACCAGCGCCACCGGCCGGGTGGACGGAGCGCCATGCGCGCGCAGTCGCTCGCTGATGTGCGCCAGCTTCGACAGTCCCATGTAGAACACCACGGTGTGGCCGGCCTTCGCGAATGCGCGCCAGTCGGGCTCCTGTCCCTCGGGACCCGCATGGCCGGTGACGAAGCTCACGGCGTGCGCATGCTCGCGGTGCGTGAGTGGAATGCCGGCGTAGGCAGCACCCCCCAGCGCGGCCGAGATGCCGGGTATCACCGAGAACGGGATGCCTGCCGCCGCCAGGGCCTGCAGTTCCTCACCGCCGCGGCCGAAGATGAACGGATCGCCGCCCTTGAGTCGCACCACGCGACGGCCGGCACGTGCGTGCTCGATCAACAGTTCGTGGATGCGTTGCTGCGGAGTGCTCGGCCCATCGGCTTCCTTGCCCACGCTGATACGCACCGCATCGCGCCGCGACAGCTCGAGCACCGCGGGCGAGACCAGCCGGTCGTGCAGGACCACATCGGCGTCCTGCAGGGCGCGCAAGGCCTTCAGCGTGAGCAGTTCGGGATCGCCGGGCCCCGCGCCGACGAGCGTGACCTCGCCTCGCGGAGGCGGGGCCTGCGTGCCCAGCGCAAGCTGTTGTCGGGCGATGCGCTCGGCGCCCTTGCGGTCACCATCCATGAAGCGGCGGGCCGCGGGGCCATCGACCAGGTCTTCGAAGTATCGGCGCCTGTCAGCGGAATCGCGCAGCCGGTCGAGCGCCTGGCGGCGCAGATCGGCGAGCCACCGTGCCAGTTCGCCGATGCGACCTGGCACAAGGGCCTCGAGACGCTCGCGCAGGCGCCGCGCGAGCACCGGCGAGGTTCCGCCCGTGGAGACCGCGATGGTGACAGGGTCCCGGTCGATGATGGCGGGCACGATGAAGCGCGAGGCCTCGCGATCATCGACGACGTTCGCGGGAATGCCGCGGCCATCGGCGATCTGCGCGATCCAGCGGTTCACGGCGCGCCGGCTGGTGGCGATGATGACCAGGCGCCGGCCATCGAGGTCCTGCGGCTGGAACTCGCGCCTGATGAGCGTGAGAGAGCCCTGGCCGGCACGGTCCGAGATGTCCGGATGTACTGCCGGAGCCACGACCGTGATGCGCGCGCCCGCGGCTTCGAGCAGCAGGAGCTTGCGCAGCGCCACCTTGCCGCCGCCAACGATGAGCACGGGCTGGTCGTCGAGGTCGAAGAAGACCGGAAAATATTTCATGGGGGCTGCAGCGCGGGGATCGGCGCAGCGGCCGGTGCCTGGCAGCGCGGATGCAGGCCGCATTCGCGCGACTCGGGCCGCTCCCACCACCATCGGCCGGACCGGGCGTCCTCACCGGATTGCACCGCGCGGGTGCAGGGCGCGCAGCCGATGCTCGGGAAACCCGTGTCGTGCAGCGTGTTGTAGGGCAGGCGGAGCTTGCGGATATACGCCCAGACATCCTTCTCCGACCAGTCCAGCATGGGGCTGATCTTGTGCAGGCCGTACTCGGCGTCCCACTCCACCGGCGTCGCCAGCGCCCGGCTGGCGGACTGGCCCTTGCGGATGCCCGTCACCCAGGCATTCTTGCCTTGCAGCGCCCGGCGGAAGGGTTCGATCTTGCGGATCCGGCAGCAGTCCCGCCGTTCCTCGACACTGTCGCGAAAGCCGTTGATGCCGTTGCGGGCCACCCAGCGTTCGACCTGCGAGCCGTCGGGAAAGAAGATGCGCAGGCCGCGATCGTACCGGTGCTGCAGCCGCTCGATCAGCTCGTAGGTCTCCGGAAACAGCCTTCCGGTGTCGATGCTGAACACCTCGATCGCCGGCACTTCGCGCCAGATGAGATCCGTGAGCACCATGGACTCGGCGCCCAAGCTGTTGGCGTAGGTCACATTTTTGTATTCCGCGACGGCAGCGCGAAGCTGTGCCACGGTGGCGGCGGCCTTCCGGCGCAGATCCTCGGGGAGCTCGGAGACTGACATGGGCCGCAATATAGAATCCACGCGAGGCGGCCCGGAACGAACTTGCGATTATGAGCAGATGCGTTTTCGTCATGGGGCGCGCCTGCGCGGCGCTCTACACTAACCCGCACCCGGGAGGCACGAGACGGCGATGAAATTCCAGCAATTGCGCTACCTCGTGGCGGTGCACGAGAACGGCCTGAACATCACCGCCGCGGCGCGCCAGCTGCACACCTCACAGCCCGGGGTGAGCCGCCAGCTCAAGATGCTCGAGGAGGAGCTGGGATTCCAGCTCTTCGAACGCGAGGGCCGGGCGCTGACCCGGACCACGCCGGCGGGCGAGGAGATCATCACGCGGGCTGCCAGCATCCTGCGCGAGATGCACAACATCCGCCGCACGTCGGCGGAATTGCGCAAGGCCGATGGCGGGTCGCTGTCCATCGCCACCACCCACACCCAGGCGCGCTACATCCTGCCGCCGGTGATCCGCGAGTTCCGTAACCGCTACCCGAAGGTGCGCCTGCACCTCCACCAGGGCACCTCCGAGCAGATCGCCGAGATGGTGGGCAAGGATCGCGTGGATTTCGCCATCGCCACGGGGTCCGAGGAGCTCTTTCCCCACTTGGTGCGGTTGCCGGTGTACCGCTGGCATCGCACCGTCGTGGTGCCCAAGGCTCATCCCCTGACCACCGCCGGCCGGCTCACGCTGAAGAAACTTGCGGAGCATCCGATCATCACCTACGTCTTCAGCTTCTCCGGACGATCCTCGCTCCAGTCGCTGTTCGACAAGGCGGGACTGACGCCCGATGTGGCATTGACGGCGCGGGATTCGGATGTCATCAAGACCTATGTGCGGCTGGGCCTCGGCGTGGGCATCATCGCCAGCGTCGCCGTGGAGACCGGGGCGGATGCCGACCTTGAGGTGCTCGACGCACGGCACCTGTTCGACGGGCACCTGACCTGGATCGGCTTTCGCCGGGGAGCGCTGCTGCGGGCCTACATGTACGACTTCATCGAACTGCTGGCCCCGCACCTGCCGCGTCGGCTGGTGCGGGAGACGGAGAAGGTCGAATCCCAGCTCGAGGTGGATGCCGCGCTGGAGGATATCCAGGTGCCGCTGCGGGACATGCAATAGCGGCCGACAGCGTTTCCGCGGGAACGTTCTTTGTCCGCAGGGAGAACAAGGCGGAGACGGCGAGGTCATAGTCCACGCGCGTGTCAGCGAAGCTGCGCGTCGCGGCCGCCCGCGGATCGATGCCGGCGACCTCGGCTTCGGCCGCCCACACCGCCTCACCTCCCAGCTGCGGCGGATGATGAGGCACCTGCGTGCCATCCGCCCGACAGAAGCGCAGCGCGCCATCATCGAGCACCTGGATGGTCATTCCCCCTTCATGCACCGCGCGATGATGGTACCGGCACAGCGTGACCAGGTTATCCAGCCGCGTCTCCCCACCATCGGCCCAGTGACGGATGTGATGCCCATCGACGTAGCGATCGTGGTGGCACCCGGGAAAGCGGCAACCCCGGTCGCGAGCGTTGAGCGCCCGGCGGATGGCCGGCGGGATGCTGCGGGACTTGCGCCCGATATCCAGCACGTTGCCGCTCTCATCGTGGGCCAGTTCCACGAGGCTGGCATCGCAGGCCAGGCGTCTCGCGGTTTCGGCGGCAATGGAGGGCCCTTGCTCGAACTCGCAACGGCCCGCGCAGCGCTCTTTCAGCACCTGCTCATCGACATGCACCACGATCTGCTGACGCTCAGGCCCGGACTGGGCCTTGGGACCTTCGGCCAGGAAGCCCTCCGCCACCAGCCCCAGGGCATCGGCCCGCCGTGCGCAAGGGTGCGCTGAGCCATCCGCGATCTTCAGTTCCGCTGCCGGCGGACGCGGCAGGCACTCGAGCGCCACCTCCACCGCATTGAGCACCAGCCGCCCCGTCTCGGCGGGCAGGCGAGCCTTGATCAGGATCGAGCCATCCTCCAGATACTCATGGTACAGGGAGCGGTGCCGCTGCTGGCGCTCTTCGCGGCTCAGCTCCTCACACTCCTGCGCGCATCGGTAGTAGCGCACGATGCGCTCCACCTGGCTCGCACTACTGTGCAGCGCCGTCATCAAGAGCGCATCCTCGTTACCCGCATCGGCGATGCGCGTCACGGCCCGCACCTTGGAGTAGCTCAGCTCTCCTCGCTCCATCGAGGCGCCGATCTTCGGCAACTGCTCGAGCGCATGCGCCACCCGCAGCCGCTCGCGCGCCGTGCCCAGGTCGATGCCGCATTGCCAATTCAGCCAGTGCGCGCAGCTCGCGATGCCCGGCCCTGCCCAGCCCTTGCGTCGGTCGAACTCGGCGATGAGTGCAAGCCAACGTCGCTCCAGGCAGTTGAGCTGGCCGGAGAGATGGATGATGTGCTCGCCGATAGTTTCCAGGCTGTCCATAGCCGCTTCACCCGATACTGAATGGATGTACAGTGTAGGCCATAAATAGTTTGTAGATCAATATGATATTGATCGTCAACGTGCAGATTTGCGAACCGTCTTGACTCGATACTTTGAGTGCAAATAACGTCGCTCGCATGGTCAAGGGAAGGCGGTTGGTTACTGCGGAAAAACCTCGAGGAGCTTGGAACGACATCGATCGTAATTTGAAGGTCGTTCGAAAAGCGGTTCGACATTCGTTCCCGTCGGTGGAGATGTCGGTCATGTTGCATGACATTGACTCTGGGTACGCCACAAGGGATATGGCTGAACCTTCGCTGGCTTGAGTGTCTGACTAAAGGAGATCCGGGGGGATGCAACGAGCGATCCTGGTCCTGTTCCTGGGAGTCTTCCTCATGACTCATTCCAACCCCTCAACGCCCGCCGAACCCGCCGGCCACATCACCGGCATCGGCGGCATCTTCTTCAAGGCCAAGGACCCGAAGGCTCTCGCGAGCTGGTACCGCGAGGTGCTGGGCCTGCCGCTGGAGCCTTGGGGCGGCGCGGCGCTGCGCTACGACGCGCCGAAGCACCCGCCCGTGCTGGTCTGGAGCGCGTTTCCCGCCTCGACGGACTATTTCGCGCCATCCACCAGTGCGCTCATGATCAACTACGCGGTCGATGACCTGGATGCCTTTCTCGCGCGCTTGCGCGCGAAGGCAGTCGCCGTGCTGAAGCAGGACGACAAGGATCCGAACGGCCGCTTCGCGTGGATCCTCGACCCGGAAGGCAACAAGGTCGAGCTCTGGGAGCCGAAGCGCGACGCAAAGCCCTGAGCTTCAGTTGCCCTGAGCTTCAGCCGCCGGAAGAGCCGGGACAGGAGCCCGCTCAGCGCCGCAAGAGTCTCGCGGGCAGTCCCGTGTCGTTGCTGGCCTGATACGCCGCGCTGAAGGTGAGAAATCCCTGCTCGGCCGAGGCCAGCTCTGCAGCAGGCAGTTCCAGGGCATTGAACCCGCAGCGTGCGAGGAAGAACACCTGATCGCGCCGCACGTAGCCGCAGGCGCGCAGCTCGCCCTTGAAGCCGTATCGCTCGCGCAGCAGGCGAGCCTGCGTATAGCCGCGACCATCACTGGGCCCGGGAAAATTCGCCGCGACCAGCGAAAGCAGCGGCAGATCCGGCGCCAGATCCTCGACACGATGCACCGCCTCGAGCTTCACGCCCAGCAACCCGCCGCGCGCAACGAAGTCCGAACGCTCGCGCCGCCACCGATCGAACCCGATGATCCATGCACCATTGTCCGGCAGAGGGTCCTCCCCCAGCTCCTGCCAGCCGTCCTCGATGGCAACGCCGTCAAGCAGCAAGTGGCGCGGCATATACCCGTTCCTTGAAGGGCTTCACACCCAGCCGGCGCACGACGTCGATGAACCGCTCCTCCTCGCGACGCTCGAAGACGTAGACCTCGAGCAGCCGGGCGACGGTCTCGGCCACATCCACCTTGGCCACCGAGGGGCCGATGACGGAACCGAGCGCCGCATCCGCGGCGGCGGACCCACCGATGGTTATCTGGTACCACTCCTCGCCGTTCTTGTCGACGCCGAGGATGCCGATCTGTCCGACGTGATGATGGCCGCAGGCATTCATGCAACCGGACATCTTGATGTCGATCTCGCCGAGGTCGTACAGGTAGTCGTAGTCATCGAAGCGCTGGTTGATGAGCTTCACGACCTCCAGGCTCCCGGCGTTCGCGAGGCTGCAGAAGTCGAGCCCGGGACAGGCGATCATGTCGGTGAGCGTGCCGATGTTCGGCGTGGCGAGCTTCGCGGCGCGCAGCGCCTGCCACAGCTCGAACGCGCGCTCCTGCTCGACGTCGGCGAGCAGCAGGTTCTGGGTGTGAGTCACCCGGATCTCGCCGAAGCTGTACCGGTCGGCAAGCTCTGCGATGAGGTCCATCTGCGCGTCGGTGGCATCCCCTGGCGGGGCGTCCGGCGCCTTGAGCGAGATGAACACGGCGCGATAGCCGGGCACCTTGTGTGCATGGGTGTTGTATCGATACCAGGCCTGGAAGGCCTTGTCGCGGCCCGCGCCGACATCGCGGTCGGTGAGCTGGCGATAGGCTGGCGGCGGAAAGAACGCGCGTATGCGCGCGACTTCCGCCTCGCCCACATCGAGCGCGCCATCGCGGATCTGCTCCCATTCCGCCTCGACGCGGCGGCGGAACTCGGCCAGCCCCAGTGCCTTCACCAGGATCTTGATGCGCGCCTTGTGGATGTTGTCGCGGCGGCCCTCGCGGTTGTAGATGCGCAGGATGGCCTCGAGGTAGGACAGCAGGTGCCGGCGGGGCAGGAACTCGCGCACTACCTGGCCGAGGATCGGAGTCCGGCCAAGGCCACCCCCGGCCAGGATCTCGAAACCCACCTCGCCCCGTGCATCCTTCACCAGGTGCACGCCGATGTCGTGCACCTGCGAGGCAGCGCGATCCTCCGGGGTGCCGGTGACCGCGATCTTGAACTTGCGCGGCAGGTAGGTGAATTCGGGGTGGAAGGTCGACCACTGGCGGATGATCTCGCACCAGATGCGCGGGTCGTCCAGTTCGTCGGGCGTGATGCCGGCGAGGTGGTCGGAGGTGACGTTGCGGATGCAGTTGCCGCTGGTCTGGATCGAATGCATCTGCACCTCGGCCAGCTCGGCGAGGATGTCGGGCACCTGCTCGAGCTTCGGCCAGTTGAACTGCAGGTTCTGGCGCGTGGTGAAGTGCCCATAGCCGCGATCGTAGCGGCGCGCGATGCTCGCCAGCGCGCGAAGCTGCGCGGAGCAGAGCAGGCCGTAGGGAATCGCGATGCGCAGCATCGGCGCATGGCGCTGGATGTACAGGCCGTTGCGCAGCCGCAGGTGACGGAATTCGTCCTCGCTCAGCTCGCCCGACAGGAAGCGCTGCGTCTGGTCGCGGAACTGCGCGACCCGTTCGCGCACCAGCCCCTGGTCGATGGAATCGTATCGATACATGGATCGACCCACCTTAAGGGTGTACGGGACCAGGCTCCAATAATCCCGCAACATGTCGATATAACCGCGCCGCATATGGTTGACAAACCCAATCCGTGAAGGGGTCGGCATCGGGCCATCGCGGTGCAGGGCATCATTTCCCGCGTCCCCGGAACGAGGATTGTTCGCTTGCCCAAGGTCCTGCCCCAGATCATCGTCAGGCCCGACACCTTCGAGGTGTCGCCAGAACCCGTGATCCTGGTGGCGAACCTCAAGGGAGCCATGGGGCTGTGCCTGCACGATGAGGGTCGCGGCGTGGGCGGCCTGCTCCACCTCCGCTACACCAGCGATGATGGCCGCCCGGCGGACGTTACCGACAATACGTTAAGTTCGGTGCTCCTCGTGCTGGACAAGTTCAAGAAGGCGGTGCTGGGCAACAGCTTCCGCTACGACGAGGTGCAGGCCAGGGTGCTCGCGCATTCGATGCCGCCGCAGATCGAATCCGAGCCCACGGCGACCATCGTCGATCTCGTGAAGGCGGATTTCGCCGACAGCAAGATCCACTGCGGATCGCAGATCATCCGTCGCGCCGACGGAATCCGTGTGTGCTTCGAGCCCTTCCAGGGCCGCGTCTGGGTGTGCGGTCCCGACGAGGACGGGCTGCGCCGCGGCGGCCTGAAGCGTTCCACCAGCGCCCGCTGAGGTTCCCCCAACATCGCGTAACATCGCGCGATGCCCGTTCCATCCCTCATCCTGCGAGCTTGCCTGTGCCTGCTGCTGGCCGGCGCGCTCGGGGTGTCTGCCACCCGCGCCCGCGCGCAGCCTCGCGATGCGACCCTCCAGATTGCGACCTGGAATCTCGAATGGCTGATGACACCGCAGACGCATGCGGCGTTGCGCCTGCATTGCGTGCCCGAGGGGGAATCGGGCGCGTCTGTGCGCAGCATTCCTTGCGATGTGGCGCGCCAGCGCAGCCGCGGCAGGGAGGACTTCGACAAGCTGGCGGAATACGCCACGCGGCTCGATGCGGATGTCATCGCCATCCAGGAAGTGGATGGGCCGGAGGCCGCGAAGCTGGTGTTCCGCGATCACGATTTCTGCTTCACGGCGCGGCGCGCGGTGCAGAACACGGGCTTCGCGATCCGGCGCGGGCGCGGCATCCGCTTCCGCTGCGATGGCGATTTCGAGCCGCTGGCGCTGCATCATTCACATCTTCGCGCAGGCGCACAGCTCACGCTGTTCGCCGGCAGCGCCGACGAGTTGCACCTGCTGGGCGTGCACCTGAAATCCGGCTGCGCCGGTCAGCGCCTGGACCAGCCTCTGCAGGCCTGCGAACTGCTCTCGCAGCAGGTGGCGCCGCTGAAGACCTGGGTCGATGCGCGGGCGCGCGCCGGGCAGCGGTTCATGCTGCTGGGGGATTTCAACCGACGTCTCGCGCAGGAGCGCGGCAGGCCCCGCGATGGTTCAGGCAGGCTGGTGCGGATGTGGCCGGCGCTCGATCAGCCGGATGTCACCGGCGCCGATCTCAACGCCATCACGCAGGGGCGCGCGTACATCAAGTGCCGCATCACCGAGCGGCACGGCGCCTACATCGACCACATCATCGCCGGCGAGCGCGCGGCCGATCGCTGGCTGACGGAAAGCTTCCGGCGGGTCGGCTATGCGCCAGTGGATGCGGCACGCTGGATGCTGTCGGATCATTGTCCGATGTCGATACGTTATCGTCTGGTCGGAAGCGATGGGCGCGGTGGGTGAGCCGGGTGAAAAAAAGGCCGGGCAATCGCCCGGCCTCCTGTTCCCCATGCCGTCCGCCCGCGCCTTGAAGGCGTATTGTTCGGGCGTTGGTCTGCCTTACTTCCCCAAGAACCTTGCGCAACACCTCGACCTGTTGCGCGCGTGTCGGGGAAATTACCCTGTTGATACAGGGACGTCAATGGTCTGTTGTTTTTATGACACAATGTGGAAAGGAGGATGAAGGGTGAACAAGACCGAGGTCAGGCTGCGGCGGGCGTACTTCGATACGCGCTTTGGTCAGTTGCACGTCAGGACCGCCTTCCCGGGAACCGGCGGTTTCGACGAGCACACCACCCTGTTCTGCGTCCACGCCGCAGCGGTGGGGTCCTCGAGCCGCGATTTCGCGGGGCTGCTCGGCCTGCTCGCGGCGGACCGCTCCATCTACGCTCCCGACCGTCCCGGATATGGCGAATCGGATGAGGGTGGCGCGAGGGACGTTTCCTCGCATGCACTGGCGCTGGCGGACCTTGCGGCGGACCTGCGGCTGCGACGCATCGACCTGCTCGGTGCGCAGGAGGGCGCGGCCGTGGCGGCCGCACTGGCAGCGGCGCAACCGCAGCTCGTTCGCCGGGTCGTGCTGCTGGCGCAGGATGCGGCGCTGCGCGGGGCGGCGGTCGCGCAACCCGTGCTTCGGGTTCGCCTGGGCGGTGAGGGTGCCGAGTTCGCGGCCGACGCCTGCAGCGCGGATCCCCAGGGGCTCGCGCGCGCGGTCCGGGGATTCCTCGATCGTCCATGAGACTGAACAAGTTCATCGGTGAATCCGGAGCCTGCTCGCGCCGCGAAGCGGACAAGTGGATCGAGCAGGGCCGCGTCAAGGTCAATGGCCAGGTGGCCGTGCTGGGCACGCAGGTAAGTTCCGATGACGAGGTGATCATCGACGGCCGCCCGGTGGGAGCGAAGAAGCGGCCGGTCTACATCGCGTTGAACAAGCCCGTGGGCATCACCTGCACCACCGATGCGCGCGTGGCCGGCAACATCGTCGAGTTCGTGGGCTTCCCTGAGCGCATCTTCCCCGTGGGCCGCCTCGACAAGGATTCCGAAGGACTCATCCTGCTCACCAACGATGGCGACATCGTCAACGGCATCCTGAGGGCGCAGTACGGGCATGAGAAGGAATACATCGTCGAGCTCGACCGGCCCATCACCGATCTGAACATCAACATTCTCGCGAGCGGCGTGCGCATCCTCGGCGTCATGACCAAGCCCTGCAAGGTCTGGCGCATCAACCAGCGCACCATCCGCATGGTGCTCACGCAAGGGTTGAACCGGCAGATCCGGCGCATGTGCTCGGCGCTCGGCTACCAGGTCCGGCGCCTTCAGCGGGTACGCATCATGAACGTGCACCTCGGCAAGACCGCCGTGGGGCGATGGCGGCTGCTGTCCGATGCGGAGGTGAAGGGTCTAAGCCGACCAGCCTTGTCGAAGTTGCGCGGGATCGACGCCGTCCGACCAAAGTCGGGCGCAGCTTAAGCGCCATTGCGGATCCGCGGCGAGCTCGGCCAGGGTGCGAAAGAAGTCGGGGCCGCGGCCGGCCCAGTAGCGTTCGTGATACAGCGTGGCGCCGCCCGGCGCTTCCACCCGGAACTCGCGACGCAGCCCCGCGCTGAGGATCTCCGGCTCGCATATCAGTTGCGGAACCTCGGGCAGGAGCGAGATCTGGACATCACCCAGCTGCAGGTAAAGCTGGCCGGCGTGACCGTACACGCAGGCGCAAGGCAGGGATGGCCTGATCAATGCGAAGCCGTGCACCAGGTCGACCGCCTCCTCGTGCGATGTGCCCGCGCCACGCCCGACGTCCCAGCGCACCGCCATGCGGCGCCGGCGGAAGTCCAGGACGGTGATGATGTGGGCGGCGTCGACGGACATTCAGCGGTCGGGAAGACCCGCAAAGGTGTTGCGAACCAGATCGGCACTCAGCAGTTGGGGCAGCACCAGGGGTTCGTGATTGCCCGCCTGCGCATTATAGACCACGTACAGCGGCACCCCGGCGCGCCCGAAGCTCGCCAGTGCCTGCGTGATGGACGGCTCGCGATTCGTCCAGTCGCCCTTCATCAACACCACACCCTTGCGCGCGAACACGGATTCCACTTCCCGGTCGGCGAAGGCATTGCGCTCGTTCACGAGGCAGGTGAGGCACCAGGCGGCAGTGAAATTGACGAGCACCGGCCGGCCTTGCGCGACGAGTTGCTGGAGCCTGGCGGCATCGTAGCTCTGCCAGGCCGACTCACCGGAACCGGCTGGCGAGTCGTGCGAGGCGCCGGCGCCGCCGGGCGCGGCATCCATGCGCGTCGGCAGGAACAGGGCGATGGCCATGGCGATCACGGCGGTGAGCAATGCCACGACGCGCGAGTGTCCGAGCGCCTGGCGCGATTTCTGGAAGGACCACGCCGCCAGCCCCACCAGCACGAGGCCCGCAAGCGCGGCAGCGAGACCCAGTTCCGAGACTTCGCGCGCCAGCACCCACAGCAGCCAGGCCGCCGAGGCATACATCGGGAAGGCGAACACCTGCTTCAGCGTGTCCATCCACGCGCCGGGTCGTGGCAGCACGCGACGCAGTCCGGGTGCGAATGACAGCAACAGGTAGGGCAGCGAAAGGCCGAGCCCGAGCGCGGTGAAGATCAGCAGCGACTGGGCCGCAGGCAGGGTCAGCGCCGCGCCGACGGCAGTGGCCATGAAAGGCGCCGTGCACGGCGTGGCCACGAGGGTGGTCAGCACGCCGGTGAAGAAGGAGGCCGACAGCCCATCGCCGCGGGTGAGCCGGTCGCCGACCCCCGCCATCGAGCCACCGAACTCGAACACGCCGGACAGGTTCAGGCCCACCGCCAGCAGCAGGTAGCACATGAAGGTGACGAACACCGGGGACTGCAACTGGAAGCCCCACCCGATCTGCTGTCCGCCGGCCCGCAGCGCCAGCAGCACGGCCGCGAGCGTCAACATCGAGGCGATGACGCCGGCGGCGAAGGCCACGCCCTTCATGCGCACGGCGCCGGGGCTCTTCTTCGCCTGCTCCACGAGGCTGATCGCCTTGATCGACAGCACGGGGAAGACGCAGGGCATGAGGTTCAGGATGAGGCCGCCGGCCATCGCCAGCAGCAGGTTCGTCGCGAGCGAGGATGATTCAGGCACGCTTGCCGCGCTTGCCGCGCTCGCTGCGTCTGCCGCGCGCGCGAACCGCGGGCTGCCCGTGCGGGTCGCCCCGGCGATGATCGTCAACGGTGCGGCGATCGCGAACGGCACGCTCAGGGCCGCGGCCCCGCTGCCCTGCCACAGCACCAGCACGCCTTCCAGCGGCCCCGACTTCGGCGGTGAGTAGCCCGGTTTCATCGACAGCTGCAGCCCATCGCCATCGCGGCTGAGCCGTTGCGGGGCGGCGTATTCGATGCTGCCTTCGGCCACGGGGTAGAAGCTGGCGCCGTCGGCGTGCGCGATGACCTCGCGCCAGTCGGGCTTCAGCGTGAGCAGCAGGTCATTCGCGCGCAGCTCTGCCGTCACGCTGCCCATGGGGCGCTGCGGCAGGTCCGCGCGCGCGGCGGTGAAGCGCCCGGCCACCGCGGCGTCCGGCGCGCCATCGCCGACCGCGAGGCCGATGCTGAGCTCCGCGCTCTCCGGGATGCAGATGTCGGAGCACACCAGCCAGTTGGCGATGGCGGCGAGTTCGAGCCGCGTGCCGGCGGCGAGGCTCGACGGTGGGGTGATCTCGACCAGGTGCATGGCGTGGTGGGCGTAGCCGTAGTTCACCAGGGGCGGGATCTCGAAGCGATGCGGGGCCGTCCACTGGATGGCGCCGGCCGAGAAGCCGGGCGGCAGTTTCCATCCCAGCCGCGTCGCCTGGCCCGAATCGCCCGGATTGAGCCAGTAGGTGTGCCAGCCGTCGCGGATGTCGAGCTCCAGCGCGACCGTGAACGGCTTGCCCGGTGCGATGCTCGATGCCTCGCTGAGCAGCCGCGCCTTGACGTTGTCGGTGGCGACGGTGGGGCCGCTGCCGGCGGCGGCCAGCGCGGGCAGGAGCAGGGCGGCAAGCAGGAGCCGGGGACTCATGGGCCGCATTTTACGCCCGCGGTGAATGGCTGGGCGGCGCAACCGCACCATCCGTGCCCCGCCTCACAAAGTAACGGTCTCGGAACCGTCGTAATCCTGCGACGGTGCCGGCTGCAGGTGCCGCCGGCGGATCCAGAGCAGCATCACGCCGGCGATGACGACCTGGGCGAGCACCATCCAGGCAAATGGCACCGGCGAGTGATTGGCAAGGTGCGCATTGAGCTGGGTCGTCAGGGCCGCGATGGCGAGGTTGGTGAATCCCAGCACGCCGGAGGCTGTCCCGGCGATGTGCGGATGCGTCGCCAGGGCGCTGGAGGTGCTGCTCGGCGAGCCGAGCGCATTGGCGAACCCCAGCCCCGTGGCTGGAAGGAACACGGCCAGGGGATGCCAGACGTGCAGCATCACCAGCAGCGTCATCGTCGCCGCCGAGAGCATGCCGATGGCAAGGCCGGTCTGCAGCAGCCGCATCGCGCCGAAGCGGCGCGCGATGCGGGCCGCGAGGAAGTAGCCGCTGAAGGCGCCGATCGCCGGGATCAGGAACAGGTTGCCGTAGGTCGAGGGCGCCAGGTGCATCACCTCGATCACCACGTAGGGCGCGCCGGTGACCACCGTGTAGGAGGCGGCCGTCATGAACGCACCGAACAGCACGTAGGCCATGTAGTCCGCGGAGCTGAACAGATGCCGGTAGCCCTGCCGGGACCGGGGGCGTGGATGCGCGCCGCGCACGGGAGGGTGGGTCTCCGGGATGCGCGCCCAGATGAAGCAGAGCACCGCCGTGCCGACCAGCGCGCAGCAACCGAAGATCCACTGCCAGCCATGGAATTCCGCGAGGTATCCGCCCAGGGTCGGCGCGAACATCGGCACGATCAGGATGGCGCTGGCCGACCAGGCGATGCCGGTGGCGGCGCGGCGGGGACCGAAGTAGTCGACGATGGTCGCGCGGGCAACCGCGAAGGCGGCCCCGCCGCCGAAGGCCTGCACGACGCGCGCGAGGATCAGCCATTGTATCCCCGGCGCGAAGGCGCCGAGCGCGCTCATCAGCACGTAGAGCGAGAGGCCGGTGAGCGTGATGGGGCGCCGGCCGATGCGATCGGACAGAGGCGCCACGACGAGCTGGCCGGCACCGTAGGCCAGCAGCGAGAGGCTCACGACGAGCTGCGTGACGCCGACGTCCGTGTGGAAGGCGCTGCGGATCGCGGCGAGCGCCGGCAGGATCGAATGGGAGGCGAAGGACCCCGCCGCGCCGATGGTGGCGCTGGCGGCGATGACTTGCCAGGGACGGGACCTCTTCAAACGGAACCAGCAGCACAGCGATCTTCGGGTCGCCAGAATACCGCGCGGCGGCCGCATGCGCTAATGTAGGCGGCCATGTCCGAGAACTACGTCGAACGCATCCTCAAGGCCAAGGTGTACGGCGCGGCCGTCGAGACGCCGCTGGAACCCGCGCCTCGCCTGTCGAAGCGGCTGGGCAACCAGGTGCTGTTCAAGCGCGAGGACCTGCAGCCGGTGTTCTCGTTCAAGATCCGCGGCGCCTACAACAAGATCGCACACCTGTCGGACGGTGCCGCGCAGCGCGGGGTCATCTGCGCCAGCGCCGGCAACCATGCGCAGGGCGTGGCCCTCGCGGCGCGCATCCGTGCCATCCCGGCCGTCATCGTCATGCCGCGCACCACGCCGGAGATCAAGGTGCGCGCGGTGGCGGACATCGGCGGTGCGGAGATCGTGCTGCACGGGGATGACTACGACCAGGCCTACGAGCATTCACTGCAGATCGCGCAGCAGCGCGGCCTCATCTTCGTGCATCCCTTCGATGACCCCGAGGTCATCGCCGGGCAGGGCACCATCGCCGCGGAGATCCTTCGCCAGCGGGACGGCGAGCAGATCGACGCCATCTTCGTGCCCGTCGGTGGCGGCGGCCTCGTGGCCGGCATCGCCGCCTACGTGAAGTGGCTGTACCCGCGCATCAAGGTCATCGGCGTGGAGCCGGAAGATGCGGCCAGCATGCACGACTCCCTCAAGGCGAAGAAGCGCATCACCCTGGACCGGGTGGGCATCTTCGCCGATGGCGTCGCGGTGAAGCGCGTCGGGGAGGAGACCTTCCGCCTCGCCTCGCAGTTCGTCGACGAGGTGCTGCTGGTGAACACCGACCAGATCTGCGCGGCCATCCAGGATATCTTCGAGGACACCCGCTCCATCGTCGAACCGGCCGGCGCGCTGGCGGTGGCGGGCATCAAGAAGTTCGTCGCCCGCGAGAAGCCCTCGGGCCGCAATTTCGTCGCCATCAACGGCGGCGCCAACATGAACTTCGACCGCCTGCGCCACGTGGCCGAGCGCGCCGACATCGGCGCCCAGCGCGAGGCGCTGTTCGCCGTGCAGATCCCGGAGGTGCCGGGCACCTTTCTGCGGTTCTGCGAGTTGCTGGGCGATCGCAGCGTCACCGAGTTCAACTACCGCTTCGACGATGCCGCCGCGGCGCAGATCTTCGTCGGTGTGGGCATCTCGCAGGGCCGCCAGGAGCGCGATGCGCTGGTGCGCCGCATGGGCGAGGGCGGCTTCGTGGTGCGCGACATGACGGACAACGAGATGGCCAAGCTGCACGTGCGCTACATGGTGGGCGGCAGGGCCCGCGGCCTGTCGCACGAGCGGCTGTTCCGCTTCGAGTTCCCCGAACGGCCCGGCGCCCTGCTGAAGTTCCTGCAGGCCATCGGCTCGAGCTGGAACATCAGCCTGTTCCACTACCGCAACCATGGCTCGGACCACGGCCGGGTGCTGGCGGGCATCCAGGTGCCGCCGGACACGGCCACGGACTTCATGATCCACCTGCAGGATCTGCACTACGCGTTCGTCGAGGAGACGGACAACCCCGCCTACCGGGTGTTCCTGGGCGCCTGAGCGCGCGCCTGGTCGCGCCAGCCGCGCGCCGTGGCGACGAAGCGGTCGTTCTCGCCGCGGGCCTGCGCCAGCGTCGGCAAGGCTTCTTCGAGTTCACCCAGGGCGAGCTGTGCGCGCCCGAGCTTCAGCAGCGCATAGCCGTGGATGGCATGCGCCTGCGCGGTCTTGGCGCTGCCGGAGGGCGATGTGGCCGACCAGATCGCGATGGATTGCTCGGACAGACGCCGGGCCTCCTCGGCGCGCGCATCGTCGGCGAGCAGCCGCGCCAGGTGCATGAGCGCCGAGGCGCGCCACTGGTGCATGGGCGGCAGCGTGCGATCGTAGACCGTGAGTGCCTGGCGGAACTCGCTCTCGGCCGCGTCGATGTGGCCCTGTTCGAACAGCACGATGCCCAGGCTCACCCGATCGTAGGCGACGTCGAAATGCGAGGGCCCGTACAGCGCCAGCATCACCGACAGCGCACGCCGCAGGTAGCCTTCCGCCTGCGACAGCCGGCCCAGCCGCGTGAGCAGCAGGCCATAGTTGCCCCAGGCGGCCGCCGTGATCGGGTGATGATCGCCGTAGGCGCTCTCGTCGCGCCGGATCGCATCCTCGTACAGCGCCTGGGCCTTGCCCAGGTCGCCGAGGTTCTCCATCACGAAGGCGAGGTTGTGCAGGTACACCGCCAACCGCGGGTGGTCCTCGCCCAGCAGCCGGCGGTCCATGTCCAGCGCGCGCTCGTAGGTGAGGCGCGCGAGCGGCCATTGCTGCTCGCGCTCATAGATCTTGCCCAGGTCATCGAGCAGCCAGGAGACATCGGTGGGTGAACCGTGCTGGGTCTCGAAGATCGACAGGCCGCGCTTGTACAGGCCTTCGGCCTCCTGGATGCGGCTTTGCGCATGGCGCAGTTCGCCCAGCCCCCACAGCGCCCGGCCGGCCTCGATGCTGCCGGCCCCGAACTCATCCTGCGCGAGCTTCAGCGCCATGATCAGCGAGCCGTCGGCCGCGGCGAGATCACCGGACCCGAGCCGCGCGCGCCCTTGAGCCAGGAGAGTCGCGAGGCGCACGCGATCGTGCGTGCCCGACTGCAGCGCGAGGGATTCGTCCAGCACCGGCAGCGCCTCGCGGTACAGCCCGAGGCTGTTGTAGACCGAGCCCACGGTGGACAGCAGCGCGGCGCGCGTGGCCGGCTGGTCGGTGAGACCGGTCCGCAGGCGCTGCGCGCCCAGGTTGAGCAGCTCGCGCGCGGTCACCTGGTTGCCGCGATTCTCCTGCGGGTCGGACAGCTTGAACAGGTTGACGAGGAACTCCGAGACCTCCTCGGCGCGCGCCCGCTCGTGCTCCGCGTTGGTGCGCTGCAGGCGCACCTCGTCGCGTTCGGCCGCGAGACGCTGCGCCTGGCGGAAGGTCACCAGCGCGAAGGCCGCGGTCAGCAGGAACACCGCGGCGCCCGCGCCCACGCCCAGCCAGTTGCGGCGAACGAACTTCTGCGCGCGGTAGGAGAAGGTGTCCGGCCGCGCCACCACCGGCATGCCCTGCAGGTGCCGGCCAATGTCGTTCGCGAGCTGCTGGGCCGAGGCATAGCGGCGCTGCGGCTCCTTGCGCATCGCCATCAGCACGATGTTGTCGATGTCCCCGGCCAGCGCGCGCTTGAGTCGCGGGGGCGTGGCCCCGCGGTTCTGTGCCAGCGCCTGCACCGCGGCCGATTCGCTGGCGAACACCTCGCTGGGACGCGGCGGCTCCTGCAGGCAGATGACCCGCTCGATGTCGGTGAGCCGCAGGGAGGTGATCACGAATGGGCGGGATCCGGTGAGCAGCTCGTACAGCACCACGCCCAGGACGTAGATATCGCTGGCGGTGGTGATGGGGAGTCCCTGCACCTGCTCGGGACTGGCATGGTCGGGCGTCATCACCCGGATGTGCGCCTCGGTCACGGCGAGCGTGTGCTGCAGGTCCTGGCCGTCGTCGAGGAGCTTGGCGATGCCGAAGTCCAGGAGCTTGGGCACGCCATCGACCGTGACCAGGATGTTCGAGGGCTTGAGGTCGCGATGCACGATCAGGTTCTGGTGGGCCGCGTGCACCGCGCCGCACACCGTCTGGAACAGCCTGAGCCGGGCCTCCACCGACAGCTGGCGCTGGTCGCAGAAGGCGTCGATGGCGATGCCATCGACGTACTCCATGACGAGGTAGGCGGCGCCGTCGGGGAGCGATCCGCCATCGAGCAGGTGCGCGATGTTCGGATGGTCGAGCTGCGCGAGGATCTGCCGTTCGATTTTCAGGCGCGACTGCACGCTGCGCGCGAGCACGCCACCGCGCACGATCTTGATGGCCACGCGCTGCCGGAACTGCTCGTCGGCGCGTTCGGCCAGGTACACTTCGCCCATGCCGCCGGCGCCGAGCGCGCGTAGAATGAGGTAGGGGCCGATGCGGCTCCCCGACAGGTCCTGCACCGGCGCCAGCGTGGCGTCCGCGGAAGGGACTGGCTCGCCTGCAGTCATGGGCCTTTTGCTCGTGGCGGAACGCGGTCATTGTACAAGCCTGGGGAAGACACATGGCAGTCAGCAAAGCGAAGCGAAAGACGCCCAAGGGCGCACGCAAGGCGAAGAAGTCCAAGCGCACGGCGCGCGGCGGGCCCACCCGTCCGCCGCAGAAGACGCGCTGAAGACGCGGGTCCGCGCTTGAGGGAATACCAGCCGCGGCGCGTGCCGCGCCACGACAGCATCCGGCTGCGCGGCCTTTCGACCCACCTCACCTGCTGGGGTCCCGCGCCATCGGCCGGGCAGCCGCCCCTGTTCCTGCTGCACGGCTTCCAGGACACCAGCGACACCTTCCAGTTCCTGGTCGATGCCTTCGTGTTCGACGCTGCGCTGGTCGCACTGGACTGGCGGGGTTTCGGCCGCACCGACTGGCCGGCCGATGGCTACTGGTTTCCCGACTACGTGGCCGACCTCGATGCACTGCTCGAGGCGTTCTCGCCCGGTGAACCGGTGAGGATCGTGGGTCATTCGATGGGCGGCAACGTGGCCGGCATCTATGCCGGCGCCCGTCCCGATCGCGTGCGATGCGTCGTGAACATCGAAGGTCTCGGGTTGCCGCGCACCCAGCCCTCGCAGGCGGTCGGCCGGCTGGCCCAGTGGCTCAAGCAATTGCACGAGCAGCCGATCCTGCCGAGCTATGCGGATTTCGAAGAACTGGCCGAGCGCATCCGCCGGCGCTACCCGCGGGTGCCGCCCGAACGCCTGCGATTCATCGCGCGCAGTTGGGCGCGGACCGAAGCCGATGGCCGCGTCCACCTGCTCGGCGATCCGCGGCACCGTCGCGTCAATCCGGTGCTGTACCGGCGCGATGAGGTCGAGAGCTGCTGGTCGGCGGTGCGCTGCCCCATGCTGATGCTGTTCGGCGGGAAGTCGGGGTTCGCCCAGGCGCTCGGGGCCGATGGGAGCGAGGCGCGCTTCCGCGAGCTGATCCCCGGGCTTCAGACGCGCACCATCGAGGGCGCCGGCCACATGATGCACCTGGAGTGCCCGGAGCGCATCGCGCCGCTGATCCAGGCGTTCCTCGAGGCACATTAGCGCATGGCCCAGCTGCGAAAGGTGTTCGGTACCCGCTACGGCCACGTGCACCTGCGGCTGTCGGAAGGGCAGGGGCCGCCGCTGGTGCTGCTGCATGGCGCCGCGCGTTCCAGCCGGCTGTGGGAGCGGCTGCAGGCGCGCATCGGCCGCGCCACCATCGCGGTGGACCGGCTGGGCTTCGGCTTCTCCGACGCCCCTCCCTGGGCGCTGACCATGGAGGAGTTCGCACGCTGCACGCTCGATGCGCTGGATGCCGGCGGCGTCGGCGAGAGCTTCGATGTGCTGGGCGTGCACAGCGGCTCGCTCGAGGCGGTGGAGATCGCGCACCTGGCCGCGCCCCGCGTGCGCAAGCTGGTCCTGGCCGGCGTGCCGCTGTTCGATGCCGCCGAGCGTGCGCGGGCGCTGGCCCGGCTCGCCGAGCAGGGCATCCGTCCGGCCGAGGACGGCTCGCATCTCCTGGCCGCCTGGCGCGCGCAGTTCGCCTATCGCCAGCCGCCGTATGACCTCATGGATGCGCAGGATCGCCTGCTCGACTTCCTGCTCGCGCCCAACCCGGGCGCGGATTACCGCGCGGTGTGCGGCTACGACGCCGAGCGGCGCATCCGGCAACTGAAGGTGCCGATGTGCGTGCTCGCCATCCACGACGACCTGCTGGAACAAACCGCGCGCATCACGCCTCTCATCAAGGAGGGGGACAGCTACGTCGACCTGCCTGGCCAGTCGGTGGACGCCTTCAGCGAGGGCCTGGACGTCATGATCGATCTTCTCAATCAGCATCTGCCGCGCTGAAGGGTACCTTCGCATGGAGATTCCCAAGCCCTCGCTCTCCGCGGAGGCACTGCGAACCCTGGCCACCCCGCTCGGCGAGCGAGGCACGCCGGCGGCTTCCGCGGGGGCGTTGCTCGCCGACCGGTCGAGCATCAAGCCGCTGGACCTTGCGGGCGCCTTGCAGGTGCTCATCGCCGAGCTGCGCCTGGCGCTGGTCGAAGCGGGGTTCCACCCGCCCGATGCCCTTGATCCCGCGGCGTTGCAACGCTGGGCGGCGGACACGGCGGGTAACGCGGAGATGCCCGCGCCGCGGCTGGCGCAACCACTGCTCGAGCTGTTCATCGCCAACCTGCCGCCGGAGGGCGACCCGCCGGCGAGCTGGCTCGCGGCCGTGCAGCGGCTGGAGCAGGTGATCTTGCGGGCGGGCGCGGCGGCCATCGAGCGCATTGCCTCGTGGCGCGACACCCCGGCAGCGATTCCCTCGCTGCTGCGACGAGCGCTGGATATCGTCCTGCCGCAGATCCACGAGGATGCACCACCGCCGCTGCTCGCACGGCCCGACTGGCCGGGGCTCGCGGCGCTGCAGCGCTTTCGCCGGCTGCGGCGGCGCCAGCGCCGCCTCGCCGCGGGCGAGCTGGCGGATGACTGGCTCGAACTCGAGGATCCGGATGCGGCGCTCCACGGCGAGAAGCCTTCGCCGCGGGAGCGGCGGCGTTGAACCTGCCATCTGCCGGCGGCCCGCGCTGGTGGCGCTGGCTGCGCCGCATCGGCATCGCCATCGCCGGCGGTGGGGTGCTGGCCATCGGCATCGCCATGATCGTGCTGCCGGGGCCCGCCATCGTGATGATTCCCGTCGGGCTCACCATCCTCGGCCTCGAGTTCGCCTGGGCACGGAGCTGGCTCGCGAGGATGCGCGAGAAAGCCCGCTCGCTGTCCGGTTCGAAGCGCCCGCCCGCATGAGTGGATTTGCCGCGCTCCGACACCGCGACTTCACCCTGTTCCTGATCGCCAAGTTCTGCACCTCGGTCGGGTCGCAAATGCTCGTGGTGGCGGTGGGCTGGCAGGTGTACGCCATGACGGGACGGCTGCTGGACCTCGGGCTGATCGGCCTGTCGCAGTTCCTGCCCTTCATCGCGCTCGCGCTGGTGGCGGGCCACACGGCCGATCGCCACGACCGCAGGCGCGTGCTGGTGCTGTGCAATCTCGCGCTGCTGGCCTGCTCCGCGGCGCTGCTCTGGCTCACGCTGGGTGGCGTTCACCGGGTCTGGCCGATCTTCACCGCGCTCGGCGGGCTCGGCATCGCGCGCGCCTTTCATGCGCCGGCCGCGCAGGCCATCATGCCGAACCTCGTGCCCACATCTGCCTTCAGCAACGCCGTGGCGCTGAACTCCTCCACCTGGCAGATCGCCACCGTGGCGGGTCCGAGTATCGGTGGCGTACTGTATTCCCTGGCCGGTGGAAGCGGAGCGGCGCTGGTCTATGCAGTGGTCGTGGTGCTGCTGCTGGGCGCCGTGGTGCTGATGTCGCTCATCCGCGCCCACCAGCCCGCGCGCTCCGATGCCGAGTTCTCGCTGTCGCAGATGCTCGAGGGCTTCCGGTTCGTGTGGCGCCGCAAGCCCGTGCTCGGCGCGATCTCCCTCGACCTGTTCGCGGTGCTGTTCGGAGGCGCCACGGCGCTGCTGCCGGCGTTCACGAGCGATGTGCTGCACGCCGGGCCCGACGTGTTCGGCCTGCTGCGCGCCGCTCCCGGCGTGGGCGCCGGCATCACGGCGCTGCTGCTCGCGTTCTGCCCGATCACCCGCCGCGTCGGCGTCTGGATGTTCGGCGGCGTGGTCGTGTTCGGCATCGCCACCATCGTCTACGCGCTGTCGCGCGAGGTCTGGCTGGTCCTGGCTGCGCTCGCGATACTGGGCGCGGGCGACATGGTCAGTGTGTTCATCCGGCACATCCTCGTGCAGATGGAGACGCCCGACCACATCCGCGGACGGGTCAGCGCGGTGAACTCGGTGTTCATCGGCGCCTCGAACGAGCTCGGTGAGTTCGAATCCGGGCTCACCGCTGCCTGGCTGGGGCTGATTCCAGCGCTGGTCATCGGCGGGGTGCTCACCCTGGGCGTTGCGTTCCTGTGGGCGCGGGTCTGGTTCCCGATGCTGTGGCGCATGGACAGCTTCGACGAGCCCGCGGGGTAGGGCTGCGGTAGAATCCGGCGCATGCACGGGCATGGGCATCACGAGCACCACCACCACCACGGCTCGCCGAAAGGCCGCTTCGAAACGCCGATCATCATTGCCATCGTTCTGAACCTCGTCTTCGTGTTCATCGAAGGCGTGTTCGGCTGGGTCGCCAATTCCATCGCGCTGGTCGCCGATGCCGGTCACAACTTCAGCGACGTGCTCGGGCTGATAGCCGCCTGGGGCGCCATGGCACTGTCGCGCCGGCCCGCCGGCGCGCGCTTCACCTATGGACTGGGCCGCTCCTCGGTGCTGGCTGCGCTGGGCAACGCGGTGCTGTTGCTCGTTGCCTGCGGCGCCATCGCCTGGGAAGCCCTTGGCCGCTTCCTCACGCCGCCCCCGGTGGCCGGCGCCACCGTCATGTGGGTGGCCGGTGCCGGCATCCTGGTCAACGGCGCGAGCGCCTGGCTCCTGCATGCGGGACAGGACGAGGACATGAACATGCGCGCCGCGTTCCTGCACATGGCGGCCGATGCCGCGGTGTCGGTGGGCGTGGTGCTGTCCGGCCTCGTCATCCTCGAGACCGGCGCCCGCTGGATCGATCCGGCGGTCAGCCTGCTGGTGGTGGCCGTCATCCTGTGGAGCAGCTGGGGCCTGTTGCGCGATGCCGTGCACCTGTCCCTCGACGGTGTTCCCGGCAACCTCGACACGGTGTCGATCCGGCAGTTCATCGAAGGCCACCGCGGCGTCGCCGAGGTCCACGACCTGCACGTGTGGGCATTGTCCACCACCAGCGTCGCGCTCACGGCGCACCTGGTGGTGCCCGACGGGGATGCCGGCGGCAAGCTGCTCGATGCCCTCTCCGAAGGGTTGCGGCAGCGCTACCGGATCGACCATGCGACGCTGCAGATCGAGCAGACCGTGTGCGCGAGCGCCTGCACCGGAACGCCCACGGCCGCCTGATCCCACGCACGTGCCGGTCGAGCTGCTCTTTCCCACGCTCATTTACTCCGCGCCGCTGGCGAGGCGCGTGCCGGGCCTGAACGCAAGGCTGCTGCGCGAGTGCCTGCAGCTTCGCGAGGACGATGCGGCGGGCCGGCGATGGTCGGAACGGCGCTATCCCGGCGGCTTCACTTCGTACGGATCGGTGCATCGCCTGCACGAGATCTCACCCACTTTCGATGACCTGCGCGTGAAGCTCGATGGGCATGTGCGGCGCTATGCGCGGGCGCTGCAGCTCGACCTGTCGGGGCGCAGGCTGGCGATGACCGATTGCTGGGTGAACATCATGCCGCACCAGGTGACGCATGGGCTGCACGTGCACCCGCTGTCCACCATCAGCGGCACCTACTACGTGCGCACGCCGGCGCGCTGCTCGCCGCTGAAGTTCGAGGATCCGCGCCTCGCCGGGTACATGGCCGCGCCGCCGCGCCGCCCGCAGGCGCCGCGCGCGATGCAACCGTGGGTGAGCGTGCCGGCCCGCGCCGGCCGGGTCGTGCTGTTCGAGAGCTGGCTGCGGCATGAAGTGCCGCCCAACCCGAGCGCCGGCGAGCGCATCAGCATCAGCTTCAACTACAACTGGTTCTGAAAGGGAGGGGATGAACATGCAGAAACTGAGTTTCGCCGGCGTCCTGGGGCGGTTCGCGGCATCCTTGCTGCTGGTGCTGCTGACCTACAATCCCACCGGTCACTCCTACCTGCACTGGATGGCAGCGGATTTTCCGCATCTCACCCCGCTTCAGGCGGTGCTCGGGCTCGCGCTGCTCGGCGTGTGGCTGTTCTTCCTGCACGCGACCTGGCGGTCCCTGGGCGCGGTGGGCCTCGCGATCGGAGCAGGCATCTGCGCGGCGCTGGTGTGGCTGTTCACGAGCTGGGGCTGGTTCAGCCTGTCGAAACAGGGCGCACTCGCCTGGGTGGTGTTGCTGGTGATCGCTTGCCTCATCACCCTGGGCCTGTGCTGGGCGCTGATCCAGGCGCGGGTATCGGGACAAAGCGTGGTCGAGGAAGTCCGTTCCTGACCGCCTCGCGATGGCGCAGAACATCTCATTCGAGCAGGCCGTCGAGCTCGCCCGTTCGGGTGATCCTGAAGCGCAATACGCGCTGAGCTCGGTGCTGCACCAGCGCCAGCAGTTCGACGAGAGTCTGCGCTGGCTGCGAACCTCGGCGGCGCGCGGCTTTGCGCCCGCGCGGATGACCCTGGCGACGCTGCTGATCGATGGCAGGCATTGCGCGCGCGACCGGCAGCAGGCCATCGACCTGCTCCAGCCGCTGGCGGCGCGGGACGCGCAGGCCCACCTGCTGCTCGCAGAGTTGCACGGCTTCGCCGCCCTGGGCGGTGAGTCGCGCGAGAAGGCGCTGCGCCACCTGCTCAGCGCAGCCCGGCTGGGCGAGCCGGGCTCGATGCGACAGCTCGCGCTGCTGGCTGCCTGCCAGCAGCGATGGGACCTGGTGCGGCCGCTGCAGGAGGCCCTCGCGCGGCGCCCCTCGACGATCGACTGGGCTGCGCTTGCCGGATCCCTGCCGCAGCTTGCGAGCCCGATACCCCTGCCACCACCGGAGCGCCTGCACGAGGCGCCGCTGATCCGCCGGTTTCCGCGCGCCATCCCTCCCCTGGTGGTGAAGATGATCATCGATCTCGCAGCTCCGCTGGTGAAGCGCTCGCAGATCGTCGATGCGGTCAGTGGCGAGGTGCGCGCCGACCCGATGCGCACCAGTTCCCACGTTACCTTGGGGCCGCGCCAGCATGATCACGTGCTCGAGGCGCTGGAGCGTTGCATCGGCGGGGTCGCGTCGGTCCCCCCGCTGAACGCCGAATTCCTGCAGATCCTGCGCTACCGGCCCGGCGAGGAGTTCCGGCCGCACGTGGATTACTTCAACGAAAGCGGCGCGAGCGCCTACCGCTCGCTCGCCGACGGCGGCCAGCGCGCGCAGACCGTGCTCATCTACCTGAACGAGGAGTACACCGGCGGCAGCACCGCCTTTCCCTCGCTGCACATCGACGTCAAGGGCGCCTGCGGCGACCTGCTGCACTTCCACAACGTCGATGCGGCCGGGGTCGGCCACCGCGACAGCCTGCATGCCGGCACGCCGGTGGTGACAGGGGAGAAGTGGCTGCTGTCGCAGTGGATCCGCCAGGACACCTACCCGGCGCGGCTGCGCTGGTAGCCAGGGGCGCCGCTCAGCGCCGCGCCTGTCGCAGGCGCTCCGCCGCCATCTCCGGGGTGATGTCGCGCTGGGGACCGGCGAGCATCTCGTAGCCCACCATGAACTTGCGCACCGTGGCCGAGCGCAGCAGCGGCGGATAGAAGTGGGCGTGCAGGTGCCAGTGCGGATGTTCGCGGCCATCCGTGGGCTGCTGGTGCAGCCCCATGGAGTAGGGGAAGGGCACCTCGAACAGCGCATCGTAAGTGCGGGTGATGGCGCTGAGCGCAGCGGCGAAATCCTCGCGATCACCGGCATCGAGTTCGGTCAACGAGGCGCGGTGCCGGCGTGGCAGCACCAGGGTCTCGAATGGCCACATCGCCCAGAAGGGCACCACCACCACGAAGCCGGCGTTGTCGAACACCACGCGCTCGCGGCGCGCAAGTTCCAGCGCGAGGTAATCGCACAGCAGGCATCGACCCTGACGCTCCAGGTGCCCTCGCTGACCCGCCGCCTCCTTCAGCGCCACATCGGGCACGGAGCGGTTCGCCCAGATCTGGCCATGGGGATGCGGATTGCTCGCGCCCATCATCGCGCCACGATTCTCGAAGACCTGCACGTGACCGATGTCCTTGCGCGCGCCGAGCTCGCGATACTGCGCGCTCCAGCAGTCGATGACCCGGACGATCGCCGGCAGCGCCATGCCCGCCAGGGTGAGGCTATGGTCGGGCGAGAAGCACACCACGCGGCACAGGCCCGACTCCGGCTGCGCCACCAGCAGGTCCGCCTGGTTCGATTCCCCGGATGCGCCGCCGGACCCGGGCTTCAGCGCGGCGAAGTCGTTGTCGAACACGAAGGTGCTGGTGTAGGCGGGGTTGCGCGCGCCGCCGGCACGCTGATTTCCCGGGCACAGGTAGCACCCGGGATCATGCGAGGGGAGCCTCGTGCGTTCGGCGGTTTCCACCTGGCCCTGCCAGGGCCGCTGCGTCCGGTGCGGTGAGACCAGGACCCATTCACCGCTGAGCGGGTTGTAGCGTCGATGCACCTCGGCCTGCAGGTTCATGTGACCGGCCCCGCGCCATCGACGGCTTGGCAGCGGTAGATCTCCGGGCTGCGGCCGGTGCTGCGCTCGTAGCCTTCGCCCACGTATCGCAGCATCTCCGGCACGGCCGCCTCCGCAACGAGGTTCACGGTGCATCCGCCGAAGCCACCGCCCGTCATCCTCGCACCGTACACGCCGGGCACTTGCCGGGCCAGGGTCACCATCAGGTCGAGTTCCGCGCAGCTCACCTCGAAGTCCACCCGCAGGCTCTCGTGCGAATCGCGCATGAGTTCGCCGGCCTCATCGAACCGGCCAGCCGACAGCGCATCGCGCATGGCCAGCACCCTGGCATTTTCGCTCAGCACATGCCGGCAGCGGCGATGGATCACGGGGTCGAGCGTGGCGCGTGCGGCCGTAAGGTCAGCCGGCTCGACATCGCGCAGGCTGCGGATATCCGGCCGGCGTGAGGCCAGCGCCTGCACGCCGGCCTCGCATTCGGCGCGGCGCCGGTTGTACTCGCCACCCGCAACCTGGTGGCGGACCATGGTGTTGCACACCACCAGCGCCGCGCCGCCCAGCGGCACGGGCTCATGCTCGAGCGAGCGGCAGTCGAAGTACAGTGCGCAGCCGGCGCGGCCATGGACCGAGGCGAACTGGTCCATGAGCCCGCAGCGGGCGCCGACGAAGTGGTTCTCGGCGCGCTGGCAGAGCTGGGCCAGCCGCATCGGCGCAAGCTCCCCGCCGCTGGGCGCGAGGAGCGCCAGCGCGCTTGCGACCTCCAGCGATGCCGAGGAGGACAGGCCGGAGCCGATCGGCACCGAGCCCTGCACCTGCAGGTCCGCGCCGGTCAGCGCGAGTCCCGCATCCAGCAGCTCGCAGGCAACCCCGACCACGTAATCGCTCCAGTCGCCGCTCCGCGGCGGCCGCCCGCCGGAACCGGGCGGTGGCAGGGCTACCTCGCGCTCTGTGCCGAGATTCTGCGAGCGCATGCGCAGGATCCGGTCGGTGCGCGGCACGACGGACACGCGGGTGTCGAACTGGATGGCGGCGGGCATCACCAGCCCATCGTTGTAGTCGGTGTGCTCGCCGATGAGGTTGACGCGGCCGGGCGCGCGAAAGCGCCTGGCGGGCTCAGCGTCGCGCATCGCCGGCGCTTCCATTGCCGGCGCTTCCATTGCCGGCGCTTCCAGCGCGGCGCGCCAGCAGCAACGCGGCCGCGCCGAACAGCAGCATCACCACGCCCCAGGCGAGGTTCACCGGCAGGCCGCGCGAGCCGGCGGCATCGGAGACGCCGGTGAGGGCGCCCTGGAGCAGGAGCAGGATGCCGATGATGCTGAACAACAGGCCGATCGGAAGGCGGATGTCGAATCCCATGGGATCACCAGAACACGATGTTGAGGAGGGCGACCGCCGCCAGCACCACGAGACCCAGCAGCCCGGGGCGCAGGTACCAGCGTTCACCGCTATCCACGATGCGCGGCGTGCACGACCACACCAGCCCGGCGAGCTCGCGCTCATCGCGGGGCCGGGTGATGAGGCTCACGAGGATGGTCACCACGAAGCAGGCGGTCCAGGCGTCGATGGCCGTCCAGAAGTTCTGCGCCATCTCGCTGGCGTAGTGATGCGTGATGCCGAGCCAGCCGCCCTTGATGCCGGGCACGGCGTGTGCCGGGAGCGTGAGGCCATGATGGGCCGCGGCGGCCAGCGTGCCGGCGATGAGCCCGGTGAAGGCGCCATGGCCGGTGGCGCGTTTCCAGAACATGCCGAGCAGGAAGGTCGCGAACAAGGGCGCATTGATGAACGCGAACACCAGCTGCAGCACGTCCATGATGTTGTTGAAGCGCGCGGCGAGGTAGGCCGCCGCCATCGCGAGCAGCACGCCGCCGATGGTGGCGATGCGCCCCATCCACAGGTAGTGCCGGTCGCTGGCATCGCGCCGGAAGTAGGCTTGATAAATGTCGTAGGTCCACACCGTGTTGAATGCCGTGATGTTGCCCGCCATGCCGGACATGAAGCTGGCCATCAGCGCGGTCAGGCCCACGCCGAGCAGGCCGCTGGGGAAATAGTGCGACAGCATCATCGGGATGGCGAGGTCGTAGTTCAGCGATCCATCCGGCTTGGCCGGCAGGTGGAAGCCGCTGGCGCCGCCATCGTGGGTGAGCGCGATGGCGATCATCCCCGGCACGATCACCAGGAACGGGAACAGCATCTTGGGGAAGGCGGCGATGAGCGGGGTGCGCCGCGCCGCGGACATCGAATCCGCCGCCATCGCGCGCTGCACGATGAGGAAGTCCGTGCACCAGTAGCCGAAGGACAGCACGAACCCCAGGCCCATGGCGAGGCCGAACCACTCGACGCCCATCGGGTTGGCGCCCGGGTTGCCGAGGTAGCGCCAGGAGTCGATCATCGCGCCCGGACCGAAGCCCTGTGACTGGGCGACGCGCGCCAGCCCGGCCGTCAGTCCCGACCAGCCACCGACATCCCGCAACCCCAGCATCACCAGCGGTGCGAAGCCGAAGACGATGAGGAAGAACTGCAGCACCTCGTTGTAGATGGCCGAGGTCAGCCCTCCCATGACGATGTAGGCGAGCACGATGGCGGCGCACACCCACATGCTCAGCGAGAAGTCCCAACCCAGCAGCAGGTTGAGCAGCAGGCCCATGGCGTACATGGAGATGCCCGAGGAGAACACCGTCATCACCGCGAAGGACACGGCGTTGAAGCCGCGCGTCTTCTCGTCGAAGCGCAGCTTCAGGTACTCCGGCACCGAGCGGGCCTTCGAGCCGTAGTAGAAGGGCATCATGTACACGGCCAGGAACACCATCGCGGGGATCGCCCCCAGCCAGTAGAAGTGGCTGGTGGCCATGCCGTACTTGGCGCCGGAAGCCGCCATGCCGATGACCTCCTGTGCGCCGAGATTGGCGGACACGAAGGCGAGGCCCGCGATCCAGGCGGGAATCGAGCGGCCGGAGAGGAAGAAGTCGAGCGTGGTCTTCATGCGGCGCTTGAGGGCGACGCCCACGCCGATGACGAAGGCGAAATAGAGCAGCATGATGCCCCAGTCGACCGGACCCAGTTTCATCCGCGTGTCTCCCCCAGCCAGCCTTCCTGCCGGCAATGGGCGAAGTGTAGCTTCGGACGGGAGAAAAGGGGCGCAGACGTCGGTGAGGGGCGCGGTCAGGCAGACAGGCCGCAGCCGGCCGGCGTAACATCGGCGGCATGTCCGTCGCACGCAAGCGTTCCGGCAACACGAATAAATCCGCGGCAAAGGCCGGCGCGAAACCCGCGACGCGCAAACGCCGCCCTTCCCTGGCGCCGGCCCGCGCAGCAAGGGGCCTTGCGGCGGGTGAAGTGGTGCTTGGCATCGACGATGCCGCCATCGCCGATCTCGTCGCGCAGGTGCGCGCGGCGGGCGGGGCGCCCATCGGCGCCTACCGCGAGCCGCTGTCGGGGCATCCGCTGCTGCTGGCCTCGCTCCCCTTCGCGGCCATCCAGCCCACGCCCTTCCAGCGCGACCTCTCGCCCACTCACGCGAAGCGGCTCTCAGCGGCCATCGAGGCCACCGATGCCTTCCTCGACCCGCTGATCGTGGTGCGCGGCGAGGATGGACGGCTGTGGACACCGAACGGCCGGCACCGGCTCGCGGCGGCGAAGGTGCTCGGGCTCAAGCAGATCACCGCGCTGGTCTCGCCAGACGAGTCGCTGTCCTACCGGATACTCGCGCTCAACACCGAGAAGGCGCACAACCTCAAGGACAAGAGCCTGGAGGTGATCCGCATGGCGAGGAGCCTCGCGAAACGTCATCCCGGACATGCCGAGAAGCAGTATGCCGCGCAGTTCGAGTCGGCCGAGTTGCTCACGCTGGGCCTCATCTACGAGGACAATCCGCGCTTCGGCGGGGGCGCCTACGGATCCTTCCTCAAGAAGGTGGACCGCTTCGCCGATCGGACGCTGCCGGCCAGCCTGCGCGAGCGCACCGCGTGGGCCGCGCGGCTGGCGGAGATCGAGAGCCAGGTGAAGGACATCGTCGCGGCGCTGCAGGCGCGCGGCATGAAGTCCCCGTACCTTCGCAGCTACGTGGTCGCGCGCATCAACCCGGTGCGGTTCCACAAGATGAAGGCCGGGGACCCGAAGCCGGTCATGCCCATGGCGCAGGCGCTGTTGAGGATGGCAGCCGCCGCGCGCAAGTTCGACCTTGCCAAGGTGTCGATGAGCGACCTGGCCTGGGTGGCGGCGGGAGCGGAAGCGGCGGAGTAGCGACCGGCTTGGCCGCGGCCCAAGCTTGGTAGTGCCCATCGCCGTCGAACTCGGCCTTCTCCATCATGTCGAGGAACGCTGGGCTCAAGGGGATCTCGTGCGGGACCGCGGCGGCCAGCGGATTGTCCGCCGCGGGGGGCAGTTCCATCGTTCTCGCTGCGCGCACCGCGCGCCAGGCCTTGGTAGAGCAGTTCGCCCGCCGACTCGACCAGCGCCAGCACCTTGAGTTCGTCCAATCCCAGGCGCTTCTTGGTCTTGAGCAGATCGAAGGCGGCAACGAGGTCAATGAGATATCCGGAAGGCAGGGGACCGTGGCGGGTGTTCACGCGAACCAGTGGGAAGCCAGATTGGCAATGGTGCCGGCTCGCGGGTATCGACCTAATCGGAGGCCTTGGCTGTCCACTGATCACTCAGTTGCCGATGGCGCCGTCGCCGATGGAACCCTTGACCGGCTCGTTCACAACAGCTACCGGATGCAACCAACATCCGCCCCGACGCAAGTCCATCGTAACGATGGTCGTTTCTCTGGAGGCGATCGGCGGCTAAAGGGGCGATGACGAAGGCACGTTCGCCGGAGGTCTGCGGGAGCTCGGAGGCATCGTAACATCAGCCGCCGAAGCGGCAGCCAGCGCCATCTCTTCATGACTGGCCTCCAAATGAAAACCTGCCGAGGGGAATCGTGCTGACCCGTCCTTAACGTTATAGAACTCAACAATATGACTCCCAATATGGCGCTCTTGGGAGCCGGAAATGGCCATGAACCGAACTAAACAGATAATATAGGCATTGCCGATAACGCACGACAGGCCCACGCCATGCACACCCAGGTCAACCCCAGAACCGGCCTTACACTGCCGACCATCGCTTCACTGCTGGATGGGCTCATGACCAGGACCCCCAACTCCGAGACCCTGGGCGCACGCCTGCGCCGCGACAAGGGTTTGACCCAGAGCGAGCTTGCCGAGCGCCTCAAGGTCTCCCAACCCGTCGTCTCCGACTACGAGAACGATGTCATCCGCCTGGCCGCCGATGTTGTCGCCCAGATCGCCCAGCTCCTCGACGTCAGCACCGACGAGTTGCTCGGCATCAAGGCAGCCACGCGCCCCGAGGGCACCCATGGCCAGATCAAGAACCGTCGCCTCTATCGCCGCATGCAGCAGATCGAGCAGCTGCCACGGCGCGACCAGGAGGCGCTCCTGCGCACCATCGAGGCCTTCATCTCCAAGACCGCCTGATCCCTATGAACGCCAACACCCGCTCCCTGATCGACAAGCTCCAGCGCCTGCCGCCTGAGCGCCAGGCCGAGGTCGAGGATTTCGTGGATTTCCTGGAGAAGCGCGACGCGCAGACACGTTCCGAGGCCGCACGGCGGCTTGGCGAGGCGTTCCAGCGGCTCGACGCCCTCGATGAGCCCCCGATGAGCGCCGAGGAGATTCAGGCCGAGATCGACGCTGTGCGTGCCGAGCGCCGCGCCCGTGCGGATCGTCGCTGACACCAACACCGTCCTGTCGGGGCTTCTCTGGCAGGGATCAGGACCACCGCGCCAGATCATCAACCGGGCGCGCGCCGGGGCCATCACGCTGCACACCAGCCTCGTCCTGCTCGCCGAACTCGCCGAGGTCATCGCTCGCAGCAAGTTCACCCGGCGTATCCTGAACGCCAACCTCTCGGCCGCTGGCCTCGTCGCGGACTACCAGCGTCTGGCGGTCCTCGTCGATCCGCAGCCGCTCCCAGCACCTGTCAGCCGCGATCCCGACGATGACCAGGTGCTCGCCTGTGCGCTCGCCGCCGGCGCCTACCTCATCGTCTCCGGCGACCGCGATCTGCTCGATCTCGGCACCTTCCGCGACATCCGCATCCTCGCCGCGCGTGAGGCACTCGATCTCATCAGCACCGCCGCGCGCTGAACTGCCGCCGGTACCGCCGTGGGCCACAATGGGTCACAAAAGCCGCTTCAACCATATCCTGCATGTCGTCGATTCTGGCACCACGATCAGCAGCGCGGCGGCAGCCGCCGCTCCGCGCCGCGTGCCCACGCGGCGCTCCGGAGGGCCCGGGCATAGTGTCAGTTATGCGGCGGAGGCGGACAGCGCTCGGGCCGTTCCTGCGGCCCGACGCTGCGCATAACGCGACATTATGCCTGGGACCGATATTCAGCCTTCTGGCGCGCGGCGCACATCGAGAAGTGGCTGCTATTGTCGGCGTGTCCGGCAAAAAAGCTACAACCCCGCGTAGCGAACGAACCCTTTGGTCCACACAATGTTTTTCGCCCCGTCGACCTTCCAGAACACATTTGCCGTCATTGCCGCTGAGAACACATTACCGCCATGCTGAACAAAGGCGGCCCCATGAATGGAACTGTCGCCAGGGCACGGTGGCAATTCAGTGAACCCCCAATTGTTTAGCCTTTCTCGAAGAAGTAATTCGGCTGTGCCGGGTGGGAACGATTGATTCAAGTGCTGGTTTAGCTCAGGTGAAATGGCAAGAGGCATACCTTGCCTGAGCCGCGCATCTTCCACTGTCTCGGCAGGACAGGCACCCCACCATCCGCCACCAGCGGAGACATTCCTCAACAACGGCGGAAGTGGAGGCGTCGGGCTCCAACATCCAGCAGTGATCGTTGTCAAACCGACAATCAGCCACACTTCCAATTGCCGTTCCATCTAAGGCACCTGAAAGTCATCGGAGGTCATCACTTCGACAACGACAAGAAGTCAAAGGGATCGAAGTGATTGAGGTCTTGAGAATACGCCGGCGTCCAGTACGGCCACGCGGAATCCGGCACATTGATTCCGGCATCTCTGAGCATCGTCCCTGCAAAGGAATTGCTGTTTTGGCCAAGCGGATCGTAAGGTATATCGTGCGCGTTAGTACGATTTATCGTTCCATTGAAACTGTCATTGTAGCAGGCGCAGGGCTTTCCATCGTCGACAATGACCTTGACGAGGGGCTCAAACGCGGGATTTTTTCCGGCGGCGGCACGCAGATAACCATAAGAGCTCGGTCCTTCCGGCTTTCGCGATGGGCCCCCAGCGAACCACATACTTCCGCTCGAATCGGTCGTTGTGACCGTAATGTGGTACCCAGGTATCCACGAGATTGGACGAGAAAATTGCAAAGCGATTTTGCAGAGCCCCATCGGATCAATGAAACTGACCGGATTGGAGCCGACATATTGATACGTCGAATAACTTCGGCCTCGCAACCCGATTGGATTTGACTCCACGTATCGACCTGTGAAGCTCTCATAGTCCCTGAAGTAGTTCTGGTCATCAATGATCGAGTTCAACGGCCTGCACCCTGCCATCTCTAACACGAAATTCTAGGTCTCCGACATTTAGATTGTCCCCATCTCGCTTTACTGCGACACCTAGTCTTAACAAAGCCTGACGGAGTGTTGCTAATTCCGTAACTGTGCGTCCCTGCCAATCCAGTTTCAGTATCTGAACCTGAGACTGTACCTGCTCAGTCAGATTCTTCGTCTGTGCTCTCGCATAATCCAAGCTGACTACTGTATCAAAAAGCTTATAAGCCAAAAACGCGTTTGCCAGTACCGAAGCAAGAAGTGCCGCCCACAAGTAGCGTCTCATCACTTGGCCCTGCCTGCTTCAATCGCTTTGCGCGCGAACGTCTTGCAGTGATTCGGCCGCAGTGGATTCCAGCTGTACGGAGGTCTATTCGGATCCTTGCGAAATTTTTCTGCGAAATTAACAATCTTATTGAAGTCGGCATCGCTTCTGCACTCCGATTCCGCAGGTTTACCCTTACCTTGATGCTTGGAAAGGTAATCCAGCAGCTTCTTCATGGAAGCCGGCGTTGGTTTGCCGTCAGGTCCAATTACCAAGTCGGGGACATAGCGCCGCTCAACTTCGCCGTTGTCGGTTTCATAACGACCGTATTCATAGTAACGCGTGGCACCTGTTGCTGGATCGTACGCAACAACGCCGGCGTGCCCGAGCGGCAAGGAGATTTTTGTATTAGGAATGACTATCGGATAATCGCTAAATTCGACGTAGCACCCGTCCAGGCCCGACGGATCACTATCATCTAGCGGGTTGTCTTCGACGTATGTGTAGGTATTGACTCCGCCGTTCAACCCTATCGGATCTGACTGAACATACATCCGCCCAGACGCGATTCCATCGTAACGATGGGCGTTTTTCTGGAGGCGATCGGCGGCCAAAGGGGCGATGAGGAAGGCACGTACTCCCGAGGTCTGGGGAAGGCTCGGAGGCATTGTCGCCCCGCCCAGGAGGCGACCGCAAGGCGAGGGATTATTGTTCGGCCAGGGCGGCCGGGAGGCTCGGGATGTCGATCTCCAGCACGTCAAGGACAGCATTGCCGTTGCGGGCGAGGTGCGCCCGACGGGCTTTCTTGCGAAATTCTTCAAACTCGAACATCTACACCCCTGTTTCGACCTCAGCGGTCGACAAAGCCCAATGTCTGAGGCGTGCCTGAATGTCGGAGAGGTTTGCCCCATTCTCCAGCACGTCGGTGACAGAACAGATTGTCCCCTTTGTTACAGGATTTGACAGTACAACAATCTCGTCGCGCCAATAGCGACGAATGGAGAATCAATGGCGGAAGACCTTTGCTAGCTTAACGAAACCGCGCAATACGCAACCGACAACAACTCCGCCCAGGGCATACAAGACCGCGTTCACGATGGTCGCAATAGCGGCCATTTCATAAAAAAAGCTATCGATAATTCCACTGGCGGCTCCAATCATATAGCTAGAAGGAAACACGTAAACTACCCACGGCCGCCAAAATCCTCCACTGACCAGGCGGTCGGCGGCAACAATCGCAACGGCAACTAGGAGGCCGAGGGTCGCGAACGACGTTACGAGTAAACGGAATCCCACTACCATGACCCGCTGTATCCGGGCGAATAAGCTCTTCGAATAGCGCCATAAAAATTCGCCGGCACCGATTGAGAAACTGCATCTCTTAGACTGAGCGCTGAGTATCGGGCATCCGATGGCAACGGAACTCCCGCAAATCCCAGAGTGTTTCGCACGAATGCTGTGCACTGATTGCTGCACAAATTATATTTTTCAGTACGATTGTTTCTTTCCCGGTCAATGAAATACTGCGCGAGTGCATCTTGTATAGGGGACGTGGGGATTACGGTGCATTGTGACGATCCGGGAGCATGTCTTGGCTGATCGGGCTGGATTATGCCTTGTGCGTCATGGCAGAACGCCAATCCTGCCGATCTCTTCACAGGGTAGAGCCCCTGAGTGTCGGCGGAATTGACGCCGACACCAACGTGACCTGGAACACCGGGGAAGAAACACACCGTAATGTCAAGGCCCGAGGGATCGACCAGAGAAATCGGATTCCCTCCAACGTATGCATAGGTATTGATGCCGCCTTTCAACCCTATTGGATCTGATTGAACGTATCTCCCAATAGCAGGATCATAGTCTCTGAAGTAGTTCTGATTGTTGCCAGTCTCGCTCATCAGGAACTGGCCCGGGAATCTTAGATTGTAGGTGAAGGCGCCCAAGGCGTCGGGGTTCTCGTTCGGCGCTCCAGTGCCAAATGGACTGGACATGCCCCATTGCCAGCGTCGCTTGTTATCAATGACGGCGGATCCGATGATTCGAAGCATGTGCGTCGCTGCAGCGGCGGTTGTCGTGGATTGATTGCAGCGGTGGACGCGGAAGAGTCCCTTCATAACCATCACTCCTTGTTCAAGACTTCCCTATCACGTGTTGCGGTCCGGGAAGCGCGCGAGTGACCTTACGCCGTTGAGGGTTGCCGTCAACTGTCTCCAATCGACGAATGCATCACGATCCAGTTGAACGAAGTCGCACAGTGCGCTGGTGTGTCAGAAGAAAATCATTGGCGAGCGCGAGGTAGAAAAATATTTTTCGAAAATCGTGAGGGGATTTCTGAAATCTGACGCTATAGCCTGAATGGCTACTCGTAGACGACCGATATCACGATCGGCTCTCGAGACCAGTGCTCCGCCCTGACTGACGTCGAGCAGCACGGCGCAGCTGGGGTAGTATCTCGCGCCGGAAGGTGTAGGCTCGCAGGTCTCGACTCTCGTTGTCTGATTCGGATCCGCCAACCATGAAGAAATTCCAAACCCGCGTTGCTGCCTTGCGAACCGGCCTGTTCCTGCCGGTCGCGCTGCTCCTGGCCGCCGGTGCGGCCTGCGCAGCTTCGCCCGGAACCGGCAGTCCCGCCAGCGCTTTGCGGCTGCCGGCTCCCGTGGCGCGGGCAATGTCGGGTATCGATGCCGAGCGCATCCGCGCTCATGTGAGTTTCCTGTCGGACGACCTGCTCGAGGGCCGCGGCCCCGGTGTGCGCGGCGGTGATATCGCCGCCCACTACATCGCTGCGCAGTTCGAGCAACTCGGCCTGCAACCGGCCGGCGACCACGGCAGCTATTTCCAGCAGGTGGCCTTCAAGGGCGTGCAGACCCTGCCGCAGTCCACCGCCAGCATCGAAGGCTTGCCCGCCGGCACGCTGCCGTTGAAGCTCGCCGAGGACTTCGTCACCAGCAACCAGACCCAGACCGCGGATGTGCAGGTCGATGCGCCCATCGTGTTCATGGGCTACGGCATCGAGGCGCCTGAATTCAAATGGAACGATTACCAGGGCGTGGACGTGAAGGGCAAGGTGGTGCTGGTCATCGTCAACGAGCCGCCGTCGAAGGATCCGGGCTTCTTCAATGGCATCGCGCTGACCTACTACGGGCGGTGGGTCTACAAGTACGAGGAAGCCGCGCGCAAGGGAGCCGTCGGCGCGCTCATCATCCACCGCACGGACCTCGCCAGCTACGGCTGGGACGTGGTGCGCAATTCCTGGAGCAACGAGCAGGTGTACCTGCGCGATGACCAGGATCCGAAGCTCAAGACCGCCAACTGGATCCAGCTCGACGTCGCGCGCAAGCTGTTCGCCGGCTCTGGCCTCGACCTCGACCAGATGATCACCGCCGCCGGGCAGCGCGGTTTTCGTCCGCGCGAGCTGCCGTTGCGGTTCAAGGCGCACACGCTGAGCACGGTGCGCCCCTTCGAGTCACCCAATGTGCTGGCCATGCTGCCGGGCGCCGCGCCGGGCCGGCCGACGCAGGCCGTGGTGTACAGCGCGCATTACGATCACCTCGGCATCGACCCGTCCATCAAGGGCGATCAGATTTTCAACGGCGCGGTGGACAACGCCACGGGCTGTGGCGTGCTGCTCGAGCTCGCGCACGCCTTTGCGACGCTGGACGTGAAGCCCCCGCACCCGGTGCTGTTCGCGGCGGTGACGGCGGAGGAAAAGGGACTGCTCGGCTCCAACTACTTCGGCAAGCACCTGCCGCTGCCGCCAGGTGACATCACGCTCGGCCTGAACTACGACGGCCTGCTGCCCGAGGGCGTTCCCGCCTCGGTGAACGTCGATGGCGCGGAGCGCACCTCGTTCTTCCCGACGGTGCAGAAGACGGCGCAGGCCTTCGGTCTCGAGATCCTGCCCGACGCAGAGCCGGGTGCGGGACACTATTACCGTTCCGATCACTTCAGCCTGGCGCGCACCGGCGTGCCGGCCTTCTCGATCAACGAGGCGTCGAAGTATGTCGGCCATCCGCTGGAGTGGGGCAAGGCCCTGCACGAGCGCTACACCGAGCAGCACTACCACCGCCCGAGCGACAACTACTCGCCGCAGATGGACTTCACCGCCACTGCCCTGCTCGCGCGCCTGGGTCTGGCGCTGGGCTGGGAGGCGCTGTCGGCGCCGAAGAGCGTCTCGTGGCGGGCGGGGGATGAATTCGAGGCCGCAAGGTTGCGCAGCCGGGGTGCACGCTAGGCATCGAATCCATCACTGCGCCTGCCTGCTGCTGATCGCAGCGCTGGGCGGCTGTGCCTCAGTGGCGCCCCGGCCCGCCGTGTCCTCGCTGGGATGCATGCGATCCATGCGCGCCGAGCTGCCGCGCGGCCTGCGGGACAAGCAGGCGCATTGCCTGGCGGCGGGACTCATCGCCCGGCATTGCAGCGTGACCGAGGCGTACCTCGCCGGCGCCGGCAAGGAGATCGCGGACCTGTTCGGTCACGGGGATGCGCAGTGGTCGGACTGGAAGGCGGATCGCGCGGGCATCGCCTGTGCGCGACGCGCGCAGGACGATGGCGCACTGGGTCGCTGCTGCGAGCCGCCCCTCATCGCGAAGTAGGCGCCAGTTCGTGCGCACCGGCGCGCCAGCGGTCTGGGGAACTCGAGGCGGTGGATGTGGCACAGGTCTTTGGTGAATTGGGCAAACCCATTTGAAAGTTCGCTTTCTTCTGGATATTTTCAGCGCGACATCGGAAAAGTCTTTTGAAACAGTCCGCGCTTGACGAGTTCGGCGCGTCGTTCAACCCGACGCTCGGCATTCATCTGCAGCAACGCGACCGTGGCTCTACCTACGGGAGTGAGCCCCACCATGCGAAAACCTCGAAGCGCGAAATGCGAGTGCCAGCTGGCCCACCGAGGATTGAAGAGCTGGACGATTTCCTGGCTTTCAGGATCGATGCTCGAGAGGTTGGGGCCCTTATAGAAGTTGCAGCGGTGGCAGGACCAAGCGAAATTTTCAGCTTCGCTTTTGCCGCCGTGCTGACGCGCAATGATGTGCTCCAGATGAAAGGCTTCAAGGGGCGGAAGCCAGTCGGGCAGGCAGCAATATTCGCAAAGACCACCGGCGCGAGTGCGGACAGAATCCCGCAGCTCCTCGCTGCTCATTGAGCAACGGCTAGACCGGTATGCCGTTCGGCTTTAAGGCGCAAGGTGGCGATGATGTCGCCCAACTCGATAAAGCGCTCATATTCACGAGCTTCTTCTTGCGACAGCTGGCCTTCATTGGCCTTTTGCGCGAGGTGATTCAGGCGAGTCTGTTCGGTGGCATTGAGCTTCAGCTCACCTAAAGCGCGCACGCTATCGCCATTCAAGCAGCGGGCGGCCGATTCCAGCAGGCTGTCGTCTAACCCCAAGTTCGTGTTCGCATCTTCGGACATGGCTAAGTATGCCCCTAAATTCACGGCCTTTTCCACTGGGCGGGTTTCACGCTTCATGTATTATAACTCATTGATTATATTATACTAAATCGAACTCTCGGCGATACCGCAATACCCTTCGTTTATAACAGCGTGATTCGATAGCCCCTAATCAAATTCTTTTGCCGGCGCACTGGGTCGCTGCTGCGAGCCGCCCCTCATCGCGAAGTAGGCGCCAACTCGTGCGCACCAGCGCGTTCCAGCATCTGCACGATGCGATCGCGCTGCAGCCGGTGCGCCAGCGCCAGCGGTGTGTGGCCCAGCCGATCGACGGCATCCGGGTCGGCGCCCTGTTGCAGCAGCTCGGCCACCAGGGTTTCGCGTCCCAGTTCGATCGCCAGCAGGAGCGGCGTGCGTCCCTGTGCATCGCGTGCATCGGAAGGCGAACCGGTCGCGAGCGCCTGTCGTAGCTGGTTGAGATCGTTGCCGCGCACGGCTGCGAACAGCAGCGCAGCATCTGCCGCCGCAGGCTCATATTCACTCGACTGCGCCTGCACGGAGCCGGAGGCCTGCGCATCGGCGCGGCCTGCGCCGCGCTCGATGCGCTTGTCGGCGGCTGTGGTTGCCACGTCCGCGGCGACCGGCGCTGCCGCGTTCGGGGTGGTCTGCGCTGTCACGCTCGCATTGGCCTGCGCTGGAGCAGTGTAGGCCTGAACGGATTCGCTCTGATTCGTCCTGGCGGCGTCGTGTTCCACGACGGCGGGGGCCACAGCTTCAGTTGGCCGTTCCTGTCGCAGGGCCACGCCCGGTGCCGCTGGCGCTGCCCTGGGTGCTGGCGCGGCCGCGAGTTCCGGAACAGGGGCGCGCTGCGCATCAGGCGCCAGGGAGGACGTGGAAGACGGGGCGGGCAGAAACCGTGGCAGCACCAAGATGCCGGCGAGCGCCGCAGCGCTCGCCGTCCCGATCAATGGATACAGCCAGCGAAAGCGGCGTGCGCGGCGCGCGGCGAGGCTGGCGGTCGCCATGCCGGCCACATCGTTGAGCGGCGCCTGCGCGGCCGCCGCGTGGCGCGCCGCGGCCGCACGGCCTTCGGCGAGGATGGCCGCGCGCACGCTCTGGCTGGGCGCAGCGGGCTGCGCATCGCTCGCCTCGCGGTAGCGTCGCAGCAGGTCCTCGTCGGGTTCGCCGCCGGTCATGCGTACTCCCACAACAATGTCTTGAGCTTGGCGCGCGCATAGCGCAGCCGGCTCTTCACGGTCTCGAAGTTCGCGCCGGTTGCCTGGGCGATCTCCTCGAGGCTCAACTCGCCCTCCGTCTGCATCAGGAAGGCATCGCGCTGATCGGCGGGCAGCCGGGCCACGGCGTCGATCAGCGCCTCGGCCTGCTCTTCGCGGCTGGCGCGCCGCTCGGGCTCCTCCCGGCCATCGGCCGGGAGCCGTTCGCGCAGCGCTTCTGCCTCATCGTCCGCCTGGTCCAGGCTCTGCTGCGGCCGCTGCTTGCGCAGCACGTCGATCATCCGGTTGTGCGCCAGCGTGAACAGCCAGGTCGTGAATTTCGCGCTCGGCTGGTAACGGGGTGCGCTGCGCGCCACGGCGAACCAGACATCCTGCATCACATCGTCGGCGCCGGCCTGGTTCCTGAGCTGCCGGAACAGGTAGCGGAACAGGCGCGACTCGTGCCGCTGGTAAAGCGCTTCGAACGCGGCCGCATCGCCGCGTCCGAAGCGCAACATCAAATCCTCGTCGGACTCTGCCTTGAGATCCATCGGCTCCTATTATCAACCACCTCCGGGTGGATCCGGAACATACGAGCGAAACGGCGTATCCGGGAAGGGGTCGGGCGAGGGCGCGGGCCGCCAGCGGCGCGGGATGATGCCCATGGCAACGAGGTTGTCGTAGCTGTCGTAGCGGATGCGGATGATCTCCGCGGGTGTCTCGCTCAGCTTGTCGAAGCGGGTGCTGTCGACGTGCGAGTATTCCCGGGCGCCATGGCCCGTGCCCAGGCTGGGCGCGCGGGCGGCATGCTCCGCGCCGGCCACCGCCTTGTCCTGCCGGGCGGTATTGCCCGACTGCGAGGGGGCGGGCGCCGCCGCCGGCGCCGCCTCGCGCGAAGCTTCCGCCCTCGCATCATCTGGGGTGTACCGGCGCTGCGGCTCCATGATCGGCGGCGGCAGCGGCCGTTCGCGAAACACCGCAAGGCCAATGACGCCGATGTTGCCCGGCCGCCCGGTGCGCGCCGCATAGGAATCGGGCGATGCGGTGAACTCGAAGGCCGCGACCTCATCATCGCTCTTGCGCCAGCCCGCCACCTCGCAGGATTCGCCCGGCGCGAACACGTAGCCGCTCTGGTTCCAGCCGCCGTTCTGGCCGGTGATCACGTTGATGCCATCCACCGCCATCACCGCCATCAGCCGCTCATCGCGCGGGTTGGTGATGCGGATGGCGTAGCGCGCGCCGGGCCGTCCGGCCACCCAGTACTCGCCATGATGACGGTAGGGCGTGAGGATGGCGCCGCTGTCGCGGTCCACGATCTGCACGCGGGCCAGATGGCCCACCCCCTGCGCCTGGCAGGCGCTGACCAGCAGCAGGGCTGCGATTCCGAAGCGTTTCATGTCGACTCCTGGTGATGAACCCGAAGGAGTGAATCGCGGCGGGCGGCGCAACAGGGTTACGCCAGGGGGAATGGTCCGGGCCGGCAGGGCGCGGGAACGCCGCTGCGGCTCGTGACATCCATCACGTACCTACCAACATCCAAGGGGACCGCACCATGAAACTGTCTTATGTCGCATACCTCGCCATCGCTGTGGCCGGGGTCGCCAGCGCCGCTGCGTCCAAGGGCGGCCCCAGCGATCCGCAGATCGCCGCCATCGTGGTCACGGCGAACCAGGTGGACATCGACGCCGGCAAGCTGGCCGTGTCGACCTCGCACAGCACACCGGTGCGCGATTTCGCGCAACTCATGATCACCGACCACAGCGGCGTCAACCAGGCGGCAACCCAGCTCGTGCAGAAATTGCACGTCACGCCCGAGCCCAATGACACGAGCAAGAGCCTGCAGAAGGGCGGCGATGACAATCTCGCGGCGCTGCGCGCGCTGCAGGGCGCCGACTTCGACAGGGCCTACGTGGACCACGAGGTGTCCTATCACCAGGCCGTGCTCGATGCCGTGGACCAGGTGCTCATCCCGAATGCGCACAATGCCGAGCTCAAGGCGCTGCTGGTGAAGGTGCGGCCGGCGTTCGTCGCGCACCTGGAGCATGCGAAGAAGCTGCGCGGAACCCTGGGTTCCGCAGGCGGCTGAAGTGCGCGCGGTGGCTGCAACGCTGCTGATGACGCTGGCCGCCACCGCGGCGGCCGGCGCCAGTCCCCGGCTGCACGTCATCGTCGTGGAGAACATGCGCTTCAACCCGCAACAGATCACCGTCAACCGCGGTGATCGCATCCGGTGGGTGAACCGCGACCTGTTTCCACACACCGCCACCGCGAGCAACGGGGCGTTCGATTCGCATGAGATCGCAGTGCAAGGGACCTGGACCTATGTCGCCGCGCGCGCCGGCGAGTACGATTACCTCTGCGTGCTCCACCCGACCATGAAGGGCCGTATCCATGTCCGCTGAAGACTCATTGGGGAAAGGCCGATGATGCCGCAGGATGCCCTGCTCGCCGGCGGACGGGCGGCCGATGATGCCGGGCTCGTGCGGCGCATCGCCGGCGGTGATCGCGCCGCCTTCGAATCCCTCATGCGCCGCTTCAATGGCCGGCTGTTCCGGCTGGCGCGCGCCACGCTGGGCGTGGATGCCGAGGCCGAGGAAGCGCTGCAGGAGGCCTATGTACGTGCCTGGCTCGGCATGGGAGGATTCCGGGGCGAAGCCTCCCTGTCCACCTGGCTGTCACGCCTCGTGCTCAACGAATGCCTGGCGCGGCGGCGGCGCGTTCGCCGCCGCGACAACATCGTGCCGATGATCAGCGAGCAGGAGGCGGGACCCCAGATGGATGGCGTGGCCGACGACTCACCCGAGCCCGATCGCGAGGTCGAGCGCCAGCAGATGCGCGAGCTGCTCGAACGCAAGGTGAGCGAGCTGCCGGAGTCCTTCCGCGTCGTGTTCGTGCTGCGCTCGGTGGAGGATCTCGACGTCGGCGAGGTGGCGAGCGTGCTCGGGCTGCCCGAGGAGACGGTGCGCAGCCGGCATTTCCGTGCGCGTAGCCTGCTGCGCGAGTCACTGGCCCGCGACGTCGACCTCGCCGAGCGCGAGCTGTTCCGCTTCGACGGCGCGCGCTGCGATCGCATCGTGCGCGAGGTGCTGGAGCGGCTGGTCTTGATGGTGGGGTGAGTCCTCAACCCCACAATCCGGAAATCGGCACCGCCAGGAGTCTTTCCCCAAAGGGTACGACGGTATCGTGGTCATACAGCGCGATACCCAGCGCGAATCGCTTTCCGCACACCTCGGCGAGCTTGCGCAGGCCCGAGAGAGGCGCCGAGACCGGTGTAGTTCACCAACTGCGCCGAATGCTGCGCCAGCAGCCGCAGGAGTCGCGGCAGGTGGCGCATATGATGCACCTTCGCGCGCACCGACCCCACCCGCGCTACACTTCGACGCTTTCCCAGGAGTGTGTCATGCCCCAGATCATTCCCGACAAGTTCCGTGATCTGTTCGAGAAGCCCGCCTTCGCTCATCTGGCCACGGTGATGCCGGACGGGCGGCCCCAGGTCACCCCCGTCTGGGTGTCCTACGATGGCCGCTACATCCACGTGAACACGGCCATCGGCCGGCAGAAGGATCGCAACATGGTCCGTGACGGGCGCGTTGCCCTGTCCATCCTCGACCCGGCCAATTCCTACCGCTACCTGGAAGTGCGCGGCCGCGTGGCTGAGCGAACCGAGAACGGCGCGGATGCCAGCATCGATGCGCTGTCGCAGCGATACCTGGGCAAGCCCTATCCGTTCCGCCAGCCGGGCGAGAAGCGCGTGTTGTTCAAGATCGAGCCGGAGCACGTGTCCGCGATGGGGTGATCACGCGGCGCGGCATGCGCGCCGCTTCCGCCGGCGCTACGCTGGGCGCATGCGCGTTCCCATCAAAGGCCGCGGCACCAGCCAGAACACCGAGGGTCGATTCGAAAGCCGCCGGGTCGAGGCGGTGGATGATGGCTGGTGGCGCGAGGTCGAGGAGTCGCCGGTGCCCACGACGGTGCGCGCGGAGGTCGCGCGCAGCATCATCTCGCGCAACGATTCCCCCGACATCCCCTTCGAGCAGTCGATCAATCCGTATCGCGGCTGCGAGCATGGTTGCATCTACTGCTTCGCCCGGCCTTCGCATGCGTACCTGAACCTTTCGCCGGGGCTGGATTTCGAGACGAAGCTTTTCTACAAGTCCAATGCCGTCGAGCTCCTGGAGATGGAGCTGTCGGCGCCCTCCTACGTGCCCAGGCTGATCCAGCTCGGCGCCAACACCGACCCCTACCAGCCCATCGAGCGCGAGCTGCGGATCACGCGGGGCCTGATCCAGGTGCTGCAGCGATTCAACCATGCGTTCACGCTGGTGACCAAGAGCCATACCGTGCTGCGGGACCTCGACCTGCTGGCCGATATGTCAAGGCGGGGGCTCTGTCAGGTGTTCATCAGCCTCACCACCCTGGATGAGGAGCTGAAGCGGAGCCTCGAGCCGCGGGCGCCAAGTCCTGCCGCCCGGCTCAAGGCGATCCGCTCCCTGCACGAGGCGGGCGTCGCCGTGGGCGTGCTGGCGGCACCGATGATTCCGGCCGTCAATGATCACGAACTCGAGCAGATCATCGCGGCCGCGGTGGCCGCCGGCGCGGGCAGCGCCGGCTATGTCCTGTTGCGTTTGCCCAATGAACTCAAGGACTTGTTCGAGGATTGGCTGCGGACCCACCTGCCGCTGCGGGCCGATCACGTGCTTTCGCGCATCCGGGCCATGCGGGGCGGGCGGCTCAACGACACCCGGTTCGGATCGCGCTTCAAGGGCCAGGGAGTGGAGGCCCGGCTATTGGCCAGGCGCTTCGAGGTCCTGGCCCGGCGCTTGAAGATTTCTGGCTTCCCGCGCCCGACCCTGTCCTGCGACCAGTTCAAGGTGCCGGCCCGGAGCGGAGATCAGTTCGGCTTCGGCTGGTAAGGTCGGCGGGAACTTGGGGCCTTGCCGTATACTCGAAAACCCCACAGATTCGGGATGCGCCCCATGCCCAGCAGGCGTCCGGCAATGCTCATCATCTGCGCCCTTGGCTGCGTGGCGCTGGTGGGCTGCATGCGCGCGCGCACCGACGAGGTCCGTGAGATGGCGACGGTGGTGGGCGCCGATGAGGGCATCGTGGTCCTGGCCAAGCCCCAGACCGACGGCGCCGGCACGGAAGCCAAGTTCCTGGACTGCGTCGGCGACCGGCTCAAGTCAGGCACGAACGGTTTCAAGGTGCACGACAATGAGGCATTCGTGAACGCGATGTTCCCATGGTTCGAGCCGAGCACGGCGCCGGTGCGGGCCGAAGCCGTTTCCGACCTGCTCTTGCACGAGGAGGTGGCGCACCGGCTCGAGCAGACCGGCGTGCGGTACGTGGTATGGGTGAATGGTGTGACACGCAAGACGGACAGCGGTGGAAGCCTCGCCTGCGGCGCAGCGCCCGGCGCGGCCGGCTGCATCGGCTTCGGCTGGTGGGAGAAGGAGTCGGATTACCAGGCCACCGTCTGGGACCTCAGGCAGTCGCGTTCCGCTGGCACCGTCAGTGCGGATGTCACCGGCACCTCGGCGCTCGTGGGCGCCGTCGTGCCGCTGCCCTTCATCGCCCGCGTGCAGGGCACGGCGTGCAATCGCCTCTCGGACCAGCTCAAGACCTTCCTGCGCGGTGAACCGGCGGCCAAGCCGGTGGCACCCACCATTGCCCGACACTGACATGTCGACGTCCATGATCTACCCGACCCTGAAGCTGCGCCGGACATCCCCCCTGGTCACGGTGCTCATGCTCGGCTGCGCCATGGCGGGCTGTGCGAGCGTCGGCGGAGGCGCGGGCGCCGGAGCCGGCGCCGGAACCACCGGCGGAGCGGGAGCAGGAGTAGGAGCCGGCGCGGGAGTCGGCGTCGGAACCGGTGCTTCGGCGGGCGCGTCGGCCGGGGTTGATGCAGGGGCCAGCGCAGGTGCCAGTGCCGGCGCCACGGCCGGTGCCAACGCGGGTGCCAGTGCGGGCGCAAGTGCGGGTGCCAGCGCAGGAGCCAGCGCAGGCGCGAGCGCCGGTGCCAGCACCGGTGCGACTGCCGGAGCGCAGTCCGGCGCGAACACGGGGGCCCGCAAGGGCGCCAATGCCGGCAGCGGTTCGGGCGCGGGCCCTTCCGTGCCGGCGCAGACGCCGGACGAACGTCGAGCCGCGGCTGACCGACAGCTCGATGCTTCGCTGGGTGAATTCGACTCGCAGGTTCGCAAGGAGCAGGCACGCATCGCCCGCGAGCGCGAGGATCGCCGCAGCGCACGCAATGGTGACGGTGGCGGCGAGGGCGAAGGACCCAACGGTGGCCCCGATGGCGATGGCCGCGGCGGCGCTTCGCAGGACCGCGGGGCGCGTGACCGCCGCGGCGATGGCGACATGCGTTCCGATCCCGAAGGACGCGAGGAGCGCGGGCAGGGACGCAACGGCGACCTGAAGTCCGACAAGAGCGGCGGCGCCGGCACGCAGGGTGGCGGCGGCAAGGGGCCGAGCAATATCCCACCCGGCGTCGGGAGCGGTGAGAACGATGACCTGGTGGCCAAACAGCTGCGCGAGGCGGCGGAGAAGGAGACCGATCCGGAACTGCGCGAGAAGCTGTGGAAGGAATACCAGGACTACAAGAACAGCGTCAAACGGTGAGGCATGCGTCCGGCGTGCATTGAGGTAGGAAGCAGCGTTCGGCTCCGTGCCGTGCAAGTCTTGCCGCGCATCGCGCTGTTGCTCGGCATGCTCGCCGTGGCCATGGTTCCCGCCGGCTGCATGGTGCAGGACACCAAGCCCCAGCCCAAGCTTCAGGCCACGGTCGCCAGCGCGGAGATTCCCGAGGCTCAGCTCCTCGATGTCGGCATCCGCGTGTTCGACACGGGCATCCCGAAGGAACTGGAGAACAACCCCACCGAGCTCGAGAAGAAGCGACTCTATCCGGACGTGCGCAGGACCGAGGCGCGCTTCCTCGCCAATGGCCTGCGCGACACGCTGGCGGGCTCGGGACAGTGGGGTGCCGTGCGCGTGGTGCCCGACAGCGTGCAGTTCGTCGACGTGCTGGTCGCCGGCAGCATCGTCGAATCCAACGGTGCGCGCCTGAAGCTCGATGTCAACGTGCACGACAGCACGGGACGCAAGTGGCTGTCCAAGCGTTATGAAGGCGATGCGGACATCTCCTCCTATCACGATGCCGCGGCCACCAAGGCGCGGGATCCCTTTGCGAACCTGTTCGTGCTCATCGCCAATGACATCCTGGCTGCGCGCGAGAAGCTCGGGCTGGCCGATCGCTCCGCCATCCGGGAGGTGACGGAGCTGAAGTTCGCGCAGGACCTGGCGCCGGACAAGTTCAGCGGCTACCTGCAGACGGACCGCAATGGCATCGCGCATCTGCAGCGCCTGCCGGCGAGCGATGATGCGATGCTGCTGCGCGTGCGCAAGATCCGCGAGCGCGACTCAGCGTTGATCGACACGGTGAGCGACCAGTACGCCAGCTTCTCCGAGCAGGTGACCGATTCATACAACGGCTGGCGCCGCGACAGCTACACCGAAGTGCTGGCCGAGGAGAAGCTCAAGAGCCAGGCGCGCACGCGCACCATCCTCGGCGCCGCCGCGGTGCTGGGCAGCATCTTCGCCCCGGGCGCCTGCGGCAGCAGCAATTACAGTTGCCGCCGCGCCGAGAGCATGGCGCGCACCGCGGCGGCCGTGGGCGGGGTGTATGCCGTGCTCTCGGGTCTCAAGAAGAATGCCGAGGCCAAGAACCACACGGCGACGCTCAAGGAACTCTCCGCCTCCCTCGATGCCGAGGTCAAGGGTCAGGTGGTGGAAGTCGAGGGCCGGACGCTGAAACTGACGGGCAGTGCCGAGCAGCAGTACGTCGAGTGGCGCAAGACCTTGCACGAGATCTACTCGGAGGAGGCTGGTGTGGCCGCTTCGCCCGCCGCCTCGCCCCCGCCCCTGCCCTCGGCACTCGACTCGGCGCCGGCCACCGCTCCGCCCGCCGCACCCGCCGTCTCGCCAGCCACCGCGCCAGCCGCTGCCCCGGCCCCCGCACCAACCGCCGCGCCAACCGCTGCGCCAACCGCCGCGCCAACCGCCGCGCCGGTTGAGCGCTCCGCGCCGACGCCGGCCTCCAGCACACCGGTGCCCCCGGCAGCGCCCGCCCAGGAACCGGCCTCGCCGCATCTCGCGCCAGCCTCCGCCGGCGTTTCACCATGATTGCGCTCGAACCCGGCCAGCAGTGGCTGTCTCAGTTCCGGCTGCTGAAGGAACTGGCGCCGCGCGCTGACAAGCGACCCAGCATCTGGCTCGCCGAGAAGCAGGGAGGCAATGCGAAGGTGGTGCTGAAATTCCTGCGCTCGGGGCCTCCCTCGGCGCACCTGGTGCGACGGCTGGCGGACTGGCGCGCCACGCGCCTGCCTTGCTTCATGCCGCTGCTGGGTGTGCACACCACCGCCGATCAGGTCGCGCTCGAACTGCCGTACGTGGCCGATGACAACGCGGCGCTGCGCGGTGCGCCTTACACGAAGTGGTCGGTGTGGCTCGAGCGGGTCGCGGAGACCCTGCAGGCGCTGCACGGAGAGAATTTCATCCACGGTGACCTGAAGCTCACCAACATCCGTCGCGATGCCGAGGGAAAGCCGCTGCTGTCGGATCCGTGGCTGCCGGGCGATGGCCGTTCACCGTATTCCGCCAGTCCCGAACGGCTGAACGGTGGGCCGATCTCCGTGGCGGATGACCTCTACGCGCTGGGCGCGTTGATGCACGAGCTGGCGACCGGATATCCGCCGCGGTACCCCGGAATCGAGCCGGACAAGGGGTCAAAGCCCCGCCCCGACATGCCGGCCGAGGCGCGCGATCTCATGCTCGCGCTGCTCAGCGCCGATCCGCGGAAGCGGCCGGCGCTGAAGGATGCGTTGGCCCGCATGGTGCCAATGAACGACACCCACCCGCAGGCGTCGGCCTCGCATCCGCCTGCACCTGTGCCCCCACCGGCTGCGCCCCCACCGGCTGCGGCCGCGCCGGCGCCCGCACCGACGCAGCGTCCGGTGCCTCTGCGCAGCGCCCCGGCCCCCCGCTCCGCGAGACCCGCCGAGGAGCCGCCGCGCACGGTGGTGATGGGCACGCCCATCCCCTTGCGTGTCACGCCCCGGGCTGCACCGCCGCCACCGCCGCCATCGCTGCCATCGCCACCACCGCTGTCGACGCCGACGGCCGCGCCAGCGCCTGCGCCTACGGCGCAGCGGCCCTACGATCCCACCATCATCATCCACTCGCCGCCGCCGCTCGAGCTCGATCCGGCCGCCAACGTGCCATTCGAACCCGTGCCGCTGGTGGTCGAACCCCGGAGCTGGGTCCGGCCGGCGGGGACGGGCGTCAATTCGCCTTCGCCCTTCCAATCGCGCGCCAGCGTGTGGCGATGGCCGCTGCTGCTGCTGTTGCTGGGTGCGGCCATCGCCGCTTTCGTCTGGCTGCCCGACGAGGTGCGCCAGCAGGCGGTCGAGCAGGTGACCTCGATGGCGGCACGAACCGGCCTCCTGCCAGGGCCTCCGGCTCCGGTGGCGCCCGCACCGGCGGACCTCAGGAAGCTGGCCGAGCAGAAGCTCGCCGCGGAATCGGCGCGCGACGGCGTGACCGCGCTCGAGGCGAAGCTCCGGGCGGGTGGCGCGGCCGCCCGACAGATCCCGACCTTCCTCGCCGGCGGTGAATCGCTGAAGCAGGGACTGGCCGCGTTCGATCGCCGCGACTTCGACGGCGCGCGCACCGACTTCGAGACGGCGCTGGGCTCCTTCCAGGCGACGCAGCAGGCGCTGCCCGATCTGCATCACCGTGCCCTGGAGGATGGGGATGCCGCGCTGGCTCAGTGCCTGCCCGCGCAGGCGATCGCCGAATACCGCTATGCGCTCGCACTGATGCCGGAGGATCAGGCGGCTTCGGAGGGCATCCAGCGTGCGCAGGTGTGCGAGCAGGTGTTCGTCCACACCAGCGCGGGCGCGAAGGCCGAGCAGGCGGGCGATACGGCCACGGCGGTCAGCGAATACAAGGCTGCCCTGCAGATCGATCCGAAGTCTCCGGCGGCTCGTGAGGGTCTTGCGAAGCTCAATGGCCAAGCGGACCAGGCGCAGTTTGGCCGCCAGCTCGCCGCCGCGCTGGAGAGCCTGCGGACCCATCGTTACAGCGCCGCGGCCACGGCGCTCGCCGCCGCGGACCGCCTGCGGCCCAACAACGAGGACGTGGCGCGCCTGAACCAGCAGCTCGGCGAAGTGCGCGCCACCGACCGGCTGCAGGCGCTGAAGGCCGAAGCCGGCGAGGATGAACGCAAGGAGCGCTGGAGCGAGGCGCTGGATGCCTATCGCGCCATGCTCTCGGTGGATGGCACGCTGGTGCTGGCACTGGAGGGTGTGCAGCGCAGCCAGGATCGCGTGCAGCTCGATGCGGAACTGGCGGGCTACATCGACAACCCGGCCAGGCTGTCGGCGGAGGAGGTGCGCTCGGCGGCGGCGGCGGCCGTGTCGCGCGCGCGGTTGCTGCCGAATCGCGGTTCCCGCATCGAGACCCAGATTTCGCGCGTCGGCGTGCTGCTCGGGCAGTTCGATTCGCCGGTGCAGGTGGACCTGCGATCGGACGGCATTACCGAGGTGACCATCTACCGGGTCGGTGCGCTCGGCAAGTTCGCGCAGCGCGCGGTCAGCCTGAAGCCGGGACGATACACCTTCGTCGGCTCACGCCTGGGCTATCGCGACGTCCGCCGCGAGGTGGAGGTGGCGCCCGGCGAGAAGGGCGCCGCGGTCGAGATCCGCTGCGAGGAACAGATTTGAGCGCAGCATTGCGCGGGAAGCGCGGCCCGATCCCCACATGATGGATGCCATCCGGCTGCGCGAGCCTCTCGGAGACCGCACCCTCACCGCAGCCCAGTTGCCGGCGAGCCTCGGCGGACCGGGAGCCGCCATCGTCGTTCCGGGCGCCGCCGCCGGCGAAGTGCTGGCCACGCTGGGATTGCGCGAGGGACGCGCCTACCTCGAGCGACAGGGCGAGGCGTCGCCGCTGTGGTTGCTGCCGGGAACGAGGCTCGCGCTGGCGCAGGCGACGCTCCTTGCGCTGCCTGGCGAGGCGATCGAGCTCGAGCTGCAGCACGATGCGGACAATCGCACCGCGCCACCGGACATCCTGCCACCGCCCGCCGATGCGCAATCCGATCCGGCCGATGTGCCGCTGTCGCGCATCGCATTCCACCCGGCCGCGGCCGCGGCGGCGCCCTCGGCGGGCGCCGGGGCGCATCGCCGCTGGCTGCCGGCGGCGGGCCTCGCGTTGCTCGCGGCCGCGGCGGTCTGCGTGTTCGTGTTCGGCGCGCGCGCCATCGGCGTGCGGATCGAACTCGACCCGGCCGATGCGCAGCTGTCGGTCGAGGGCGGCGCCTTCCATCCGCGCATCGCGGGGCGTCACTGGCTGCTGCCGGGCCGCTACCAGCTGCGGGCGCAGCGGGCGGGCTTCGAACCTCTGCGCCGCGAGTTTGCCGTCGCGGACGGCTCGCCCACCGAACTGCGCCTGCAGATGGTGCGCACCCCGAGTCCGGTGAGGATCGACGCGCTGCCGGCGGCGGCGCAGGTGTTCTGGGACGACCAGGCCGCCCGCGGCAATCCCACGGTGCTGCCCGCCGGCCGCCACCGCCTGCGCATCCTGGCGCCGCGTTATGCTTCCTACGAGGGGAGCGTGCAGGTCATGGGAGGCGGCGCCGTCGAGGTGGTCAGGCCAGCGCTGGTCGCGCAATGGGCACGCGTGCGCGTGCTGAGCGAGCCGGCCGGCGCGCAGGTACGGGTGGACGGTGCTGCGCGCGGCGTCACGCCGCTGGATCTCGAGCTCGATGCCGGCTTGCGCGCCATCACCCTGTCCTCTCCAGCGGCCAAGGAATGGCATGGCAGCGTCCTGGTCCATGGCGGCGAGCAGCAGACGGTGGGGCCGGTCCGGCTTGCCGCGCCCGATGCGCGCCTCTCGGTGAACTCTAGCCCCTCGGGCGCCGATGTGAGCGTGGGCGGACAGTATCGCGGCCGCACGCCGCTGACCGTCAGCCTGCCGCCGGGCCTCGAATACGAACTGGCCGTGCAGCGCGCCGGCTACGAGCCCGCGACCCGCCGCGTCGATCTGCGCAGCGTCCCGGCCGCGCGCGTGGAAGTGCGGCTCGCCGCGGTGATGGGTGAGGTGAGCGTGCAGGGCGAGCCCGCCGATGCGCGGGTGTTCGCCGACGGACGTGAGCTCGGCGCCGCCGGCCAGGTGTTCCGCCTGCCTGCGGCCGCCACCGCGATCGAGGTGCGCAAGACCGGCTTCGATGCGTTTCGTACGACGCTCACGCCCAAGGCGGGCTACCCGCAGGCGGTGAGCTTTACCCTCGCCGCGGCGGGAACTTCGGGGCAGACTGCGCTCCCTAAGGTGCTCAGGAATTCCCTGGGGATGGAGCTGCGGCTCATGCCGCTGGGAGACTACGAGATGGGCAGCAACCGCCGTGAGCCGGGGCGCCGCTCCAACGAGGTGCAGCGCCGCGTGTCGCTCAAGCGGCCCTTCTACATCGCCGCCACCGAGACCACGAACCTGCAGTTCCGCCGCTTCCGGGAGTCCCATGCTTCCGGCGTGTATCGCAGCAAGACCCTCGACCTCGACACCCAGCCGGCGGTGAACCTGACCTGGAACGAGGCAGTGGACTTCTGCAACTGGCTCAGCGCGCAGGAGAAGCTGGCGCCGGCCTACGTGAAGGAGGGCGACGGCTGGAAGCTCGCATCGCCCGCGACCAATGGCTACCGCCTGCCGACGGAAGCCGAGTGGGAGTTCGTGGCACGGCATGATGGCAGCGGCCCGACGCTGCGCTATCCCTGGGGTGCCTCGCTCCCGGTGGCGCCGGGCAGTGGCAACTATGCCGATGCGTCCGCGCGCTTCACGCTGGACACCACGCTGCCGGACTACAACGATGGCTACGCCGTGAGCGTCGCTCCCGGCAAGTTCCCGGCGAACGCGCTCGGGCTGTCCGATCTCGGGGGCAATGTGTCGGAGTGGGTCAACGACTGGTACAGCGCGGCGCCACCGGATTCGGATGCCGTGTCGGTGGACCCAGTCGGTCCCGCGAGCGGCAAGGAGCACGTCATTCGCGGTTCCAGCTTCCGCAGCGCCACGATCACCGAGCTGCGGGTGGCCTGGCGCGACGGTGCGCTCGACCCGCGCGTCGATCTCGGCTTCCGGGTGGCACGCTATGCAAATCCCTAGCCGCCGCCCGATGCTGGCCGTCGCAGCGATGCTGCTGGTCGCCGGCGCCGGCGCCGGCGCCGGCTTGCCGGGTCAGGCGAGGGCCGATGAGCCCAAGGGAGTGCCGCCGGCCGCGGACAAGCCCGTTCCCGACAAGCCTACCTCGGACAAGCCTGCCGCGAAGAAACCCGCAGACAAGCCGGCGGACAAGCCGGCCGGCAAATCCCCGGCCGCCGATGCCGGTGATGATGAGGAGGCGCCCTCGAAGAAGGCGCCCAAGCGCTTCGTGCCCTCGGAGAAGGGCAAGGCTGACGAGGACATCCCCTTTCCCGTGGACATCTGAAGAATGAAAAGAAAGTATCCCAATGAATTCCTGTTCGCGGCCGTGGCGCTGCTGGTGGTGATCATCAGCGTGCAGACGCTGTACGCGACCTTCATCCGGCCCACCGCCCATGCGCTGCTCACCGACCAGGCGCGTCGCGCGGCCGACCCCAGCTACATCCCCGAACGCTCGGTGTTCGTGATCGTGAAGGACTACGAACAGGAGTCCTGCATGATCATGCTGCTGTGGGCCGTGTCCATCCTCATCTACAAGGCCGTCCACCTGCGCCGCGAGCAGCGCGTGCTGGAGGAGGACCTGGTGCGCATCCCGGAGGGCGTGAAGATCCTGCCGGAGGACACGCGTGAATACTCACGCAACATCGAGACCTTCGAGCAGGGCCGCGGCAGCTACCTGCTGCCGCGCGCGCTGCTGGTCGCCCTGGGCCGCTTCGCCGCCACGCGCAACGTGCAGGATGCGGCGAATGCCTCTCACGCGGTGTGCCAGACGGAAGGCGACCGGCTCGATTCCGAACTGTCGATGCTGCGCTACATCGCCTGGGCGATCCCGGCCATAGGCTTCATCGGCACCGTGCGCGGCATCGGCAATGCGCTGGGCCAGGCGCAGAAGGCGGTGGGCGGGGACATCTCCGGGGTCACCTCCGGCCTCGGCATCACCTTCAATTCGACGCTCATCGCCCTGCTGTTCTCCATACTGGTCATGTTCCTGCTGCATGCGTTGCAGCGCACGCAGGAGCGCTTCGTGCTGGATGCCGAGAGCTATCTCGACGACCGGCTGATCCGGCACATGTACGTGCGGTGAGAGCATGAGCGCCTACGCGCTGGAACTGAACGACGCTGAATTCGTTGCCTGGGATGCGACGAGTGAGCGGCTGCGCGAAAGCGGCTATGCGGCGCTCGGCACGGGCACGGGCACCGGCGCGGATGCGGCGCGGTGGCAGTTCGGAGCAGCGGCCGCCGCCACCGCCCGGCTGCGCCCGCACGAGTCGTTCACGGCGCAGTGGGCCGCCCTCGATGCGACGGCGGTGGGCGCCGCCGCCATCCCCGCCGCGGAAGTGGCCTGGCGCCAGATGCTCGGCTGGCGAGACGCGCTCGGTGCGGACCCTGGAATCTGGCTGGCCAGCCCCGCGGCCACGCATGCGCAGTTGGGGCTGCTGCTCGGCATCGCGCAGGCGGCGGAGCTCGAGGTTGCCGTGCTCGCCGATCGCGCGGCCGCCGCGGCTTCCGCATTGCCGGTGGAGGGCACGGTGTTCTGCATCGACGTGGAGCTGGAGCGCGCCGTGCTCAGCGAGGTGCGCCTGCACGCGGGCCGTGCGGCCCGTCATCGCGTGGCGGTGCTGCCCGAGCTCGGCCTTCGTCCCTTGCTCGTGGCGCTCGCCAAGGGATTCGCCGCGCGCATGGTGCGTGAGACCCGGTTCGATCCGCTGCACGATGCGGCGACCGACCAGGCGCTGTTCGATGCGCTGCCGGGCTGGCTGGAGCAGCTCGCGCGCACGGGCCTCATCGCCGAAGCGGCGATCCCGGCGCATGGCGATCGCTTCGCGATCGAGTATCGCAGCGCGCACGCCGCGGCGGACCTGGCGGAGCCGTATCGCGCGCTGTTGACGAAGCTGCATGGCTTGCGCCCGGCGCAAAGCTCCGCGGCGCTGCTGCTCAGCGCGACGGCCGCGCGCCTGCCGGGCCTGAATGAGGTGCTCGGCGAGTTCGCCGATGCCGCGCTGTACACGGCCAACGCCGGCCAGGCGGCGCAGGCGGCGCTTGGACTCGCGGCGTCGATCCAGCCCGACAGGCGCGCCGATGCGCTGCAGCTCACCCTGCCGCATCATCCCTACGAGGCCTGGCTGCCGGCGCGCACCGCGCTGCCGCCCGCGCCGGAAACCTGTGCGACCCACGTGGTCTTCCAGGGCAGGGCACTGGCCCTTGCCTCGCAGCCGCTGCCGGTGGGCACGGCACCCGCCGGTCCGCGCACGCTGTGCATTCCGGCGAGCGTGCCGGGGGTGTCGCGCCGCCATTGCACCCTGCTGCTCGAGGGCGGCCAGGCCTTCGTCGTGGATCACAGCCGCCATGGCAGTTTCCTCAACGAGGAGCGCATCGCCTCGCGGGCGCTGCTGCGAGTGGGAGACCGGCTGCGGCTGGGCAACCCCGGCGTCGAGCTGGGCTTCGTGCGCATGGAGTGATGCATGGCCTCGCGCCGCCGCCGTCGCCTCGAAGTGTTCAGCATGTCCTTCCTCGACTGCATCTGCTGCGGATTCGGGGCGGTGGTGCTGATCTACATGATCATCGCGGCGCAGAACGGCGCGCGACAGATGCACAAGTCGGTGGAACTCTCCGCCGAGGTGAACCTGCTCGAGGAGCAGGTCATCGACGGCTACAAGAACCTCGCGGTGCTGCGCAACACGCTGCAGAAGACCGACCAGGAGAAGGCGCAGGCCTCGGGACGTGCGGACCGGGTACTCACCGACATCGCCCGCATGCAGCAGGAACTGGCCGAGTACCAGGGCGTGAACATCGCCAAGCGCGAGAGCATCGAGAAGCTCCGTGCCGACGTGAAGTCGCTGGACGAGGGCATGCGGCGGCTGGAAGGCGGCACTGTCAACAACGGTCCGCGCGGGGAGAAGCTGGCCTCCTTCCGCGGCACCGGCGAGCGGCTGTACTTCAACGGCCTGAAGGTGAGCGGGGATCGCATCGCGATCCTGGTGGACACCTCGGCGAGCATGCTGGATGAGACCATCGTCAACGTGCTGCGCATCCGCAACCTGCCCGTCGAGCAGCAGCAAGCCACGCCCAAGTGGCGGCGCACCATCGACACGGTGCGCTGGATCACGACGCAGGTGCCGCTGGATGCGAAGTTCCAGGTCATCGCCTTCAACACGCAGGCGAGCTTCCTCGGTGCGGGCGGCGCGGCGCAGTGGCTGGCCGGGAGCGACCCCAACGCGCGCAATGCGGCCCTGGACTCGTTGCGCAAGATCGTGCCCAAGGGCGGGACCAGCCTGCTCAACGCCTTCGCGAGCCTCGGCCGTCTCGAGCCTCGGCCGGACCAGGTGATCCTGCTCACCGATGGGCTGCCCACGCAGGGCGCCTCGGCGCCGGCCGTGAAGGACGTGGTGCGGGCCAAGGAGCGGCTGTCGCTGTTCGAATCGGCCCGCAAGGCGCTGCCCTCGGGAATGAAGGTGAGCACGGTGCTGTTCCCGATGGAAGGCGACAGCTCGGCGCCGAGCGCATTCTGGCGGCTCGCCAACGCCACCGGCGGCACCTTCCTCGTGCCTTCCGCGGACTGGCCTTAGAACGATGCGCCGCCGCCGCCGCGAAACCGAAGTGTTCAGCCTGTCGTTCCTCGACTGCATCTGCTGCGGTTTCGGGGCGATGATCCTGCTGCTGGTGCTGACGCAGGTGCAGCAGCCGGTGGTGCTGGAGAAGACCGAGCAGAACCTGGGCGGCCAGGTGGAGAAGCTCGAGAACGCGCTGTACGAGATCCGCGGCGAGACCGAGATCCTCAACCGCGAACTCAAGGGCCGGGTGGAACAGGTCTCCGAGGAGAAGAGCCGGCTCGCCCGCCTCGGCGGGGACCTCACCAACGTCCAGGGCCGGTACAACGCGAGCAAGAAGGATGCGGAATTCAACAACCAGCTGCAGCAGCAGTTGGTGGCGACGTATCAGCGACTGAACGAGGACCAGCGGCGCATGCTGGCGAATTACCGCCGCCCTAGCACCGCCCCCATGGCGGGCATCCCCGCCGACAGCGAATATGTCGTCTTCGTGATCGACACCTCGGGCAGCATGCAGGAGAACCATTGGGAGGCGATGAAGCAGCACATGCGCCAGATCCTCGACCTGTATCCCAGGCTCCAGGGGTTGCAGGTCATGGACGACGAAGGCGCCTACCTGTTCCCCAGTTCCGCGGCACGCTGGCTCTCCGACAGTCCGGAGCGCCGCAAGGTGATCATGGATGCCCTGGAGCACTGGGTGACCTACTCCAACTCCTCGCCGACGGAAGGAATCGTGCGGGCCGTCGATGACTTCTGGTCGCGGGAGAAGCGGGTGAGCATCTACTACCTCGGGGACGACTTCACCGGCCCGTCCATCCAGGACGCACTTGACCAGGTCGCCCGGCTGAACAAAGATCGTCGCATGCGAATCCACGCGCTCGGCTTTCCCATGCCGCCGGACCAGCCGCAGGAGACCGCGCGGCGCTATGCCGAACTCATGCGCCTGATGTGCGAGCAGAATGGCGGCGCCTTCGTGGGGCTTCCCCCCTCGACGGGCCATCGCCGCCTGCCGCCGCTGATCCCCGTGGGCTGAAGGCCATGCTGCGCCGCCTGTGCCTGCTGCTCGTGGCCGCCAGCCTCGCGGCCTGCGGCGCGACGCAGGTGCGTCCGCAATTGAAGCTGCCGAAGGCGCTGATCACGCCGCTGGACATGGATGTCGGTGTGTTCTACGGCCCCGATTACCGCAAGTTCGAGCATCGCGAGACGCGCTGGGGATCGGACTACAAGGTCGCGCTGGGCGATGAGCACGTGCGGATGACCGATGCGCTGTTCTCCCAGGCGTTCACGCACACGACCCCGCTGGCGAAGTTCCCGACCGAGACCGAGCCTGCGCCGGCCGCCGTCAAGGCGGTCATCGAGCCGCGCATCGTGCAGTATTCCTTCATCACCCCGCGCGACACCAACAGCGATTTCTACGCGGTCACCATCAAGTACCGCCTGAATCTGTCGACGCCGGCCGGCGTCGCGGTGGATTCGTTCCAGTTCACCGGTTACGGCACCGCTGATTCCGGCGGCATGTCCTCGGAGAAGCCGATGCAGGCCGCGACCACCACGGCGATGCGCGATGCGGCGGCGAAGTTCCTGGTGCAGTTCCCGAAGCAGGGCTCGGTGCTGCGCCTGCTGCGGGGCGAGACGCTGCTGGCCGCGGATGCGGGGCAGGGCACGAGTGAAGCCGAAGAAGTACCCATGGTCGACTGATGCCGCACGCCAAGATCACCGGTCTCAACCTGTATCCCGTCAAGTCCTGCCGCGGCATTGCCGTCGAGTCGGTGACGATCACCGACACCGGCTTTGCCTTCGACCGCCGCTGGATGGTGGTGGACGAGAACGGCCGCTTCCAGACGCAGCGTGAACTGCCGCGCCTGGCGGTGATACACACGCAGCTCTCCGATGGCAGGCTGCGGCTGTCGGCCAACGACATGCCCGACCTCGTGGTCGGTGATCCCGGCCAGGGCGAGCGCCGCGCGGTGAAGGTGTGGAGCGATCAGTGCAGCGGACTGGATGCCGGCGATGCCGCCGCCGGGTGGCTGAGCCAGTTCCTGCACAAGAAACTCCGGCTGCTGAGCTTCGACACCTCGACCCGGCGCGCCTGCGATCCGTCGTATGCCGGCGATGTGCCCGCGACCACGATGTTCGCCGACGCCTTTCCGTTCCTCGTGCTGTCGGAGTCCTCGCTGATCAACCTCAACCGCCGGCTCGACAAGACGTTGCCGATGAACCGGTTCAGGCCCAACATCGTGTTGAACGGCGTGCAGGCACACGAGGAGGACCGGATCCGCGAGCTGCGCGCCGGCGATGTCTGCATCCGGCTGGTCAAGCCCTGCGACCGGTGCTCCATCACCACCACGGACCAGGTCACCGGCCTGCGCCGGGGTGATGAGCCCTTGCGCACGTTGAAGTCGTATCGCTGGGACCCCAAGCTCCGGGGCGTGACGTTTGGCCAGAACGGGATCCTGGTGAGCGGCGCGGGCGCGTCCTTGCGCGTGGGCCAGGAATTCGACATCACCTGGGTCTGACCCGCCGGGTCCCATGACAGAACCCGCCAACGACAAGCTGTTCGCCGGCGCGATACCCGACATCTACGAGCGGCTCCTGGTGCCATTGATGTTCGAGCCTTTCGCGGCGGAGCTCGCGGGGCGGCTGAAGGGCATGAGTTGCGGCGAGCTGCTCGAGCTCGCGGCGGGCACCGGCGTCCTCACGCGGCGGCTCGCCGCCACGTTGCCCGCCGGTGTGAGCATCACGGCGACCGATCTCAACCCGCCCATGCTGGAGATGGCGCAGAAGCGCGGCACCTCGCGGCAGGTCACCTGGCAGGTTGCCGATGCCATGGCGCTGCCGTTCCGCGACGCCAGCTTCGACGCGGTGCTGTGCCAGTTCGGGGTCATGTTCCTTCCGGACAAGCCGCGCGCCTTCGCCGAGATGCGCCGAGTGCTGCGGCCGGGTGGCCTGCTGCTGTTCAACGTGTGGGACGGCGTCGCGGACAACGAATTCGCGCAGGTAACGGGCGAGGCGCTGGACGTGCTGCTCGCGCCCGACCCGCCGCGGTTCCTCGAGCGCATCCCGCATGGCTATCACGATCCCGTGCAGATCGCCCGTGACCTGAAGGCGGGCGGCTTCGCCTCGCGTCCCCAGGTCGATACCGTCACGGCGAGGAGCCGGGCGGATTCGGCCAAGATCGCCGCGGTCGCCTTTTGTCAGGGGACTCCGTTGCGCAACGAGATCCTGGCACGCGACCCGCAAGGGTTGCTGCCGGCCACCGAAGCCCTCGCACGCGCCTTGCGCCGGCGCTTCGGGCCTGCGGCCATCGAAGGGCGTATCCAGGCGAAAGTGGTCAGCATCCGGCGCTGAGCGCTTCAGGGACTGGCTGGCCCGCAAGCCTGACCGGCCGGGCATGCGGGCGATGACCTGTGAGCCGGTCGCCGCGCCGGCCCCGGTAGCGTGACGCTCTCCACCAGCGACAGGCCGCGGCCGCGGGCATCCGAGCCTGCGGTGACCTCGCCCTGGTCGCTGACCTCGATGGCCTGCAGATCCCCAAATTCCCAGGGACTCTGCTGCGGCGTGTAGCCGAGCTTGCGCAATCCCTCGATCGTGTCCCGCGGCAGCGCGCAGCAAGGCGAGTAGATGATGCGGTCCGGGGGCAGGAGCTGGTGGTGGAACCGGCCGGCCGACACCGCTTCCTTGGGCGTCATGTGGAAATCGTAGAGGTTCAGGAAGGCCTGGAACACCGAGGTGAAGATGGTGGAACCACCGGGCGTGCCGATCACCAGTGCCACGCGGCCATCACGCAACGCGATGGTCGGGGACATGGACGAGAGCATCCGCTTGCCGGGCTCGATGGCGTTCGCATTGCCACCGACCACGCCGTACAGGTTCGGCACGCCGGCCTTGATGCTGAAGTCATCCATCTCGTTGTTCAGCAGGAACCCCGCACCCTCGACCACCACACCATCGCCGTACCACCCGTTCAGCGTGTAGGTATTGGCCACGGCGTTGCCATGCGGGTCGAGGATCGAGAAGTGCGTGGTGTGCATGCCTTCGGCCGGGAGCTGTTGCAAGCCTGGCTTCACGCTCTCGACCGGCGAGATGCCATCCAGCCGGACCTCGGCTGCGCGCCTGGCGATGTACCCTGAGTCGATGAGCTGCTCGATGGGCACCTTCACGAAGTCCGGGTCGCCCAGGTACTCGGCGCGGTCGGCGAACACGCGCTTCTCCATCTCGGCGATGAGGTGCACGTACTGCGTGGAGTTGTGCGCAAGTCCCGCGAATTGCGCGGCCAGCGCATCGTGCATCTCGAGCAGCTCGATCAACGCGAAGCCGCCCGAACTCGGCAGGGGCGCCGTCAGGAGCTGCATGCCGCGCCACTGGCCCACCAGGGGTTCGCGCCAACGGGCCTGGTAGCCGGCGAGGTCCTTTGCGGTGATCAGCCCCCCGGTGCGCATCTGACGCACGATGAGCTGTGCGGTCCTGCCCTGGTAGAACTCCTTCGCGCCGGCCGCGGCGATGCGCTCCAACGTGGCCGCCAGGTCGGGCTGGTGGAAGACCTCCGCGCCATGCACGTTGCCGAAGTACTTGTCGAAGTTGGTGCGGCCGGCATAGTCGGGACGCGCCTCGTCGATGCGCCGGGCCATGTGCAGCGGGGCGGTGAAGCCATGTCGCGCCAGGCGGATCGCCGGTTGCAGCAACTCGCGCCAAGGTCGCTTGCCGTAGCGTTGATGCGCCAGCCACAGGCCCGCCACGGTGCCCGGCACGCCGGCGGCCTTGGGACCGACGGTGCTGGCATCCGCGATGACCTCGCCCTTCTCGTTGAGGTACATGTCGCGGCTCGCCGCCGCCGGCGCGGTCTCGCGGTAATCCACGAAGGCCGGCTTGCCGTCCATGTAGATCATCATGAATCCGCCACCGCCGAGGTTGCCTGCCTCGGGATAGGTGACGGCCAGCACGAAGGCGGTGGCCACCGCGGCATCCACGGCATTGCCGCCACGCCGCATGACGGCAAGCGCAGCACGGGCGCCGAACTCGTCGGGTGCGGCCACGGCGGCGGTACCGGTGCGAGCGGCGCCGGCAGGCAACGCCAGCAGCAGCAGGAAGAGAAACCCCAGGTGCCTCGACAGGCGGAAGCGGATGGAAGCGTCCATGGCGATCACGCTAGCGGCTGCGCTGCAACAACGCAAATGGGGCCACGCCACCTGGCATGCCTACCGGAGCCTGGTCCGCTAACGCTTGTTGTAGACGGTCTCGCGGAATGTCACGCCGGTGGCGGAGGCGAGCCGGCGATCCACCATGCGCGGGCGGTACAGCGCGCGATGCATCGCCGACATGACGGACTTCTGCTGTGACTCGCTGGCATCGCTCTTCGTGACCTTGATGTCACCCACGCGGCCCTTCTCGTTCACCGGGAATTCCATCTCGACGAACTTCTCCTCGATGTCCTCGGGCTTGGCCTTCGGATTCTTCGTTGCCGCCCGGGGCTCTGAGTAGAAGAGCAGCAGGGGCTGCGCGAGCGGGTTGTCGGGGCCGGTGGAGGCGCGCTCCTCGGTGCTCATCAGGTCCCACGCCGTTGCGTAGTAGCGCTCCGCGTCCCTGGAATCGCCGGCCACCCAGTTCCAGTCGCCGATGTCGAGGGTCGTGTCGCGCTTCAGGCGCGTGCCCAGCGGACCGTTGGCGTTCTGCAGCAGCACGAGCGCATTCTGCAGCAGGTGCTCTCCCTCGGGATCGAGCCGATTGTTCTTCTCCTGGGTCAGGGAGGGCGCCCCGAGCTGGAAGGCATCGTTGCTGTTGACCGGCGACTCCGCATCGGCTGCCCCATACAGGAACTCGTTGCGGTAGCAGCGGGCCAGGCCCCGAAGCTGGTTGACCTGGCGGATGTCCTTCACATCGCCCGCCCTTCGCGTGAACTCGATGGCCCTGGCCCAGTAGTGCCGCGCGGCCACGAACTTGTACTGCCGCTCCTGCCACAGCGCCTGGCGTTCGATGGAGGCGATGAATTGCGGGCTCTGCGGCGGAAAATTGCGCTCGGCGATGCTGACGAGGTACTGCTCCTCACGTTCGGCATCGGCGGTGTGATCCGCGCGCTCGTAGGCGTCGATGAGCGGATACAGGTAGGGGAGCTGGGTGGTGGAGAACAGTCCATCGCTCTTGCGCGTGATCTCCACCGCGCGCTTGAACATGGCGATGGCGAATTCGTCCTGGCCCGCGGCGACGTAGACCTTGCCCAGCCCGAAAAGCGTGCGGGAGAGCCGGGGGCTCGTGCCGGCGCGCGTCTCGATGATCTTGATGCTGCGCAGGTACTGCTCCTCGGCGGCCGAGTAGTCCTTCAGCGCGTACAGCGTCTGCGCGAAATTGTTCAGCGGTGTGACCAGCTCGATGACCTCGCGACCGTCGAGCTGCTCGGTGAGCTGCACCGCGCGCTCGGCGAGCGGACGCGCATCCGCGTAGCGTTTGGCGTCGAAGGCCGCGCGGAACTGCTGGTAGGTGGACTTCTGCTCTTCCCGCGTGGCCGGTGGGCCCGCGGGAGCCGCGGGTGCGGTGATGGTCCCGTCCGCGGACGGCGCGGAAGCGGCCGGGCTCGTGGGCGGCGTCGGCGCGGCAGTTGGGGCTGGCGTTGGGGCTGGCGTTGGGGCTGGCGTTGGAGCTGGCGCCGGAGGCGGGGCCGGCTTCTGCACCGTGCGCTCCTCCGGGGGTGGCTTGGGTGCTTCGATCGCGGGCGCGTTCTGGGCGGCGAATGCCGCCGCCAGCAGCGCCATGGCGCAGCCTTGTCGAACAGATGGTGTGAAACGAGCCACTCGCATCCCCGGGCGAAGAACACCCGCCAGTATACCCACCATCGCGCGGGTCAGGCCTTGGATGCGCGCTTCCAGGACATCCCCAGTGCGTACGGCTGGAATTCCCGCGCCAGGAAGAACGCTGCCGTCAGCAGGGCGATCAGCAGCGGGTCGGTGATCTCGGCGCGCCGGTCCGGCATCCACATCTGCTGCAGTTCCACCATCGTGGTCAGGGCGAAGGCGGCGATGAAGGCGATGCGCAGGCGTCCGGCCGCCAGGGTGAGGGTCCACAACAGGGCGGCGTACAGGAACAGCTTCTCGAGCAGCGGCTGGTAGTCGCGGGTGAGCAGCAGGTTCCCGGAGAAGGGCACCCAGTGGAAGCGCTGCGGGTCCGCCGAGAACTGGAAGGGCCACAGTCCCGCCAGCAGCAGGGCCATCGCACAGGCGCCCGCGGCGATGCCGGCGCGCAGCCGGCTGTGCGGCTCGCGGGCGATGAACAGGCTCGCCACGGCGATGATCCAGGCGATGACCTCCTCGAAGCGCAGCCGCTGGTCGATGATCCACAGACGGGCGAACAGTGTCGCCGCGATGAGTCCGGCGAGCGCCGCCGCCGCGTAGCGCGGCATCCAGATGCGCCGCATGGTCTCGGCCAGCACCAGCCACGCCGCGATGGCGAGGCTTCCGTCCAGCACCGACCAGACATAGTGATGCTCGAGCGAATCGGTGGAGGCCTGCAGTTGTGCCGAGTCGAGCACCGCCTTGTAGGGGGAGAACTGCGAGAACAGCCACAGCAGGATCACCCACATCGGCACCAGTGCCGGACGCGGATCGACGAGGCTGCGGAACCGCCAGCGATGCCCGACCAGCAGGTACACGCTGATCATCAGGGCGCCGCAGAAGGCACCCACCGAGTTGCTCAGCCAATCGTAGATGCTGGTGACCCGGCGCGGCGTGAAGGCCTGGGCGAACTCCAGCGTGAATGACAGGGCCGACCCCAGCATCGTCGCCACCAGCACCTGCATCCAGCGGCGGCGTCCGAACAGCGAGAGCATCAGCATCGCGCCCAGCGGCAGGTAGATGAGCACGTTGGAGATGAGATCGCTCCGGGACATGCGGGGGGAGAACCCGGCGAGCAGGCGATTGCGCAGCTGCCAGTAGTTGCGCGGCACGAAATCGAAGGGGAACAGCGAGCCCCAGAGGATCAGCAGCACCAGCCCCGCGGTGAGCCAGCGGGCGATGTGCAGGTAGGGCGGGGGCTTCGGCCGCATCGAGTCTCCGGGACGCTCAGCGCGGGCGGGCGCGCCGCGTCGGCACCGCCGTGTGCGGATCATCCGGCCAGTAGTGCTTCGGGTACCGCCCTTTGAGGTCCTTGCGGACCTCATGATAGCCCCGTTGCCAGAAGCTGATGAGATCCCGCGTGATCTGTACCGGCCGTCCCGCGGGCGAGAGGAGCTTCAGCAGCAGGGGAACGCGCCCGCCGCCGGTCACCGGCGTCGTGGTGAGGCCGAACATCTCCTGCAGCCGCACCGAGAGCGTCGGGGTGTCCCCGTCGAGGTAGTCGATGGCAATGCGCGAGCCGCTGGGCACCGTGAAATGCGTGGGCGCCTCCCGCTCGAGCGTGGTGGACTGGGCATGCGACAGCCGCGACCGCAATGCGCCGGACAGGTCGATGCGCGGGAAATGCGCGGCGCGCGTGATGCCCGTGAGCCACGGCGGTGCCCATTCCTCAAGCGTCGCGAGCAGCGCCGCATCCGACAGGTCGGGCCACGCAGAGGCGCCGGCCGCATCCAGCGTCTGCGCGCGCATCAACGCCACGCGCGCCTGCCATTGCCGCAGGTCCTTCGTCCAGGCCAGCGCGCCCAAGCCCTCGGCACGGATCCCCTCGATCACGGCGCTCATCACCGCACCCTCGTCGGGCTGCGCGAGGGTGCGCGTCTCCAGCACCATGGCACCGATGCCCCGCTCCCGCACCGCCTTCACGGCCCGCTCGCGCTCATCCCAGCGGATGATCTCGCGATGCTCGATGAGCCGGGCATGATGCTGCTCCAGCAAGGCCGCCGTGACCGGCGCCGCGAGGTAAATGCGGGCCTCGCGCTCGGCGCCATCGAGCTCCGCGGCCACGATGAACTCCGAGCGCGTCAGGGCCTGCGCGTCGCTGAACAGCGCGCCGCGCCCGTTCGCGAGCACGTATCGGCCTCCCTCGCCGCGCGTGCGCCCGATCCGGTCCGGATAGGCGAAGGCGAGCACCACACCGGCCATCGCATCCGTATCCTCCTGCGCCGCATCGCCAGCCGCGTATTGCCGCTGCCATTGTTTTGAGACCTGGCGCGACTGGGACAGCGCCCGCTCGTCCACGTGCATGCCGGCGGGGACCTGGCGCCGGCCGCCACGCAGCACGTCGAGCCGCAGGCGGATGTCGGCATCGCGCGATCCTGGTGCGGCACGCAGGATGTCGCGCTCACCCAAGATTGCCGCCAGGTCGCAGGCCAGGGCGGGCGTGCCGAGCTCTCGGCCTCGCACCAGCATGTGCGCGAGCCGAGGGTGCGCACCGGCGCGAGCGAGCTCGCGCCCATGCGAGGTGATCCGCCCCGCCTCATCCAGCGCGTCGAGTTCGCGCAGCAGTTCCCGCGCCTGCGCCAGGGGCGCAGGCGGAGGTGCGTCGAGGAAGCGCAGCGATGCCACGTCCTGCGTGCCCCAGCAGGCCAGGTCCAGCGCCAGGGGCGCAAGGTCCGCGAGCAGCATCTCCGGCGTCGTCTGTGGTGCGAGGGAGGCCTGCGACCCTTCGCTCCAGAGGCGGTAGCACACGCCGGTGGACAGGCGGCCGGCACGGCCACGGCGCTGGTCCGCGGCGGCCTGGGACACACGGCCGGTCTCGAGGCGGCTCATGCCGGTGAGGGGATCGAACTGCGCGTAGCGACGCAAGCCCGCATCCACGACGATGCGGATGCCTTCGATGGTGAGGCTGGTCTCGGCGATGGAGGTCGCGAGCACGATCTTGCGGAGGTTGCCCGGCGCGCGCGACAGGGCGGCGTCCTGCTCGGCCGGCGCAAGCTCGCCATACAAGGGCAGGACGCTCACGCCCGGCCCGAGATCGACAGCCTCGAGGTTGCGCTGGGCACGGCGGATCTCCGCTGCACCCGGCAGGAAGCACAGCACGTCCCCCTCGTGTTCGCCGAGCGCCTGGCGCACGACCTGTGCGAGCTGCAGTTCGAGGGGCACCTCGTTGCGCCGCGCCACGTAGCGCGTCTGCACCTCGAAGCTGCGCCCTTCCGAGCGGATCACCGGGACATCGCCCAGGAGCGATGCCACGGCCGCGGCATCCAGCGTCGCGGACATCACCAGGATCTTGAGGTCAGGGCGCAGGGCCTGCTGTGATTCCAGCGCCAAGGCCAGACCCAGGTCCGCGTGCAAGCTGCGTTCATGGAACTCATCGAAGATGAGGCAGGCCACGCCCTCGAGGGCAGGGTCCTCCTGCAGCAGGCGGGTGAGGATGCCCTCGGTGATGACCTCGATGCGTGTGTGACGGCTGGTGCGCGACTCGAGACGGGTGCGATAGCCGACGCGCGTACCCACGGGCTCACCGAGCAACTGGGACATGCGCTGCGCCACCGCGCGCGCCGCGAGCCGCCGGGGTTCGAGCATCAGGATCCTGCCGGCGCCCACCAGCGAACGCGGCAGCAGTGCCAGCGGTACGAGGGTGCTCTTGCCGGCTCCCGGGGGAGCCTGCAGCACCGCGGCCGGGTGCGCGTCGAGGGCTTGGATCAGCGCCGGGAGCGAGGCGGAAACGGGCAGTGTGGGCAGGGCGGCGGTCACCGCGCGAAGCATACCGGTGCGGGTGCCGCGCGTCGCGGCAGACGCTTCAGTCCGCCGCGCAGGAACAGGAACTGCTCAGGCCGACAGCACCTGCCGGTGATGGATCAGCGTCACCAGTTCGCGGAACTGAATGGACCCGCGCAGGTCGACGTCGGCGAGCAGGTCGTCGTCGCGCACCAGCGTGAAGTCGTCGCGGTTGATGAAGCGGCGGATCGAGTCGCTCATCAGCATCGGGACATCGGTATCCGGCCGCAGCTCGGAGATGCCATCACCGACGTAGTAGCGGGCCAGGTATTCCGCGAGCCGGTGCGCCACCTTGCGCTCGCCCTCGAAGAAGTAGTCACGAATGAAAGCACTTTGATTCCACCAATCACCTGTGTGCGACATGTGATGTGCTCTCCGCAATATGTTTCAACCAGGATTCACCGCGAGGGTACTGATTGAACATAGTGTTGGCTAGTGTTCCATTTTGGCGACGTCAGCCGCCGGGGGACTTCAATGCCATCCGTAACCTTTCGCGAAGACGGGTGCCGGGCTCGTGCATGACGTCCCGGGGAATGCGGCAAGCGATGCGGCCGCGCACGGCGGCGGACAGGGCCTTTTCGATCTGCGCCATCAGGCGCGCCGCAGCAACCAGCACCAGGCGTTCATCGCGCCCGAACCGGCGCCCCGCCTGGGTGGAGATTTCCTTGGCAAACCGTTCGCCGGATTCCCGATGGGCGCTGCTGCCCGGCGTGAGGGTCTGGTAACCACCCCGCACCCGGTTCAGCTTGCTGCCGCCGCGATCACTGACCAGCTCCTGGTCGAGCACGCGTGCGGCGGGGTTGTGGATGGTCATGCGCAGCACGAGGTTGCGCACCGGCGTATCGGCTTCGTAGAAACGCGCCTCGCTGCTGTCGGCGATGACGATTCGCCAGACCATCTGCTCGGTGGGCAGCGGGCCATCGGTGGTGTCGACCGGCAAACCGGGCGCCGTGCGGCGGCGCGCCTCGCGGGCGTGGAACTCGGGTGCCTTGAGCGATTGCTTGCGGGACGTACGGGACACGGCATGGACTCCAGCGACTGATGACTCGGCTACCGCGTATTGGACGCCATTCCGGCGTGGCCCGCCAGTGGGTACAGTGGCGCGCATGAGTTCTCCCGATTTCGAGCAAGCGCTGCGCCAGGCGCGCCGTGTCACGGTGTTCACCGGCGCCGGCGTTTCCGCGGAGAGTGGCATTCCCACCTTCCGGGACCGGCTCACCGGCCTGTGGGAGCGCTACGATCCGATGCAACTGGCGACGCCCGATGCCTTCGAGCGGGATCCGTCGCTGGTATGGGGATGGTACGAGTGGCGGCGTCAGACGGTGCGCGAGGCGCGACCCAATGCCGCGCACGAGGCCATCGCGGCCCTCGAGCATCGAGTGCCCGCGTTCCAGCTCATCACCCAGAACGTGGATGACCTGCATGAACGGGCCGGCAGCACGGGCGTGATCCACCTGCATGGCCGGCTGATGCGCTCGCGTTGTCAGCGCTGCGGCGCGACGCTGGATTCTCCGGGGCCGGCGCAGCCCGTGGCGCAAGGCGGTGCCCGCATCCCGCCTCCTGGCTGCGGCGGCTGTGGCGGGCGGATTCGACCGGATGTGGTGTGGTTCGGAGAGTCGTTGCCACAGGCTCCGTGGCAGGCCGCGGTGCGGGCAAGCCGCGACTGCGACCTCTTCCTCTGCGTCGGTACGTCGGCGGTGGTGCAACCTGCCGCCTCGCTCATCGACCTCGCGCGGCAGTCAGGAGCGACCACCGTGCAGGTGAATCCCCAGCCCACCGCTGCGGATGACCTCGTGGATCATTCGCTGCGCGGACTGGCCGGGGAGTGGATGCCCCGGTTGGTCCCGTTGGTCGGTGCGACTACGCCGCATGCTGCTGCTGCAGGTACTGCTCGAGCTGATCCGCCCCGCCGATGAGGCGCCCGCCCATGAACACCTGGGGGACGGTGGCCTTGCCCGAGGCCGCGCGCACGCCTTCCATGGTGAGTCCATCGCCCAGGTACAGCGCCTCGAAGGGGATGCCATGGCTCTTCAGCAGCGACTGCGCGCGGGCACAGTGCGGGCAACCATGGCGGGCCAGCATGACGGCCGTCTGCGTCGGCTGCTGGTTCGGCTTCAGGTAACGGTACATCGTGTCCGCGTCCGAGACCTCGAAAGGATCGCCGGGCTTGTCGGGTTCGATGAACATCTTCTCGATCCGGCCATCGTTCACGAGCATGGAGTAGCGCCAGGACCGTCGACCCAGGCCGTTGTCCTGGTGTTCCATGGTCATGCCCATCGCTTCGGTGAACTCGCCGCGAGGATCGGCCACGAATCGCACGCCTTGCGCCTTCTCGCTGCGTTGCCAGGCGTCCATCACGAAGGGGTCGTTCACCGACAGGCAGATGATGTCCTCGATGCCCGCCTTCCTGAAGTCGCCGAGCCGGGAGACGTAGCCGGGGACGTGCGCGGTGCTGCAGGTCGGGGTGAAGGCGCCGGGGAGGGCGAACAGGATGACATGCCGACCCTGGAAGAGCTCGGTGCTCTGGATACGCCGAACCGTGCCGTCCCTCAGCTCCGCCAGCTCGACGTCGGGAACCTGGGATCCTTCGCGGGTTGCTCGAATGCTCATCCTGACCTCCGGTCGGGGGTTGAGGGGCTGTGCGGTCGCCAAAGCGATTGCACGCCAACACGCCGGCGGATGTTGTGAGGCGCGGGCTTCAGCGTGCGTCAGCGAGTGCCTACGGTCCGGTGTCGCGGGTGGCGATCCTCGCGTAGCATCATGGGCATGAAGACCCTCGCCGCATGACCTCCCGCCGTGCCCGATGGCAGGTCCTGTTCGCGGGCCTGTGCAGCCTGATCCTTTCCATGGGCGTGGCGCGCTTCGCCTACACCCCGCTGTTGCCGGTCATGCGCGTGCAGGCGCACCTTGGCGTGGTGGGCGCGGGCTGGCTGGCCACCATCAACTATTCGGGCTACCTGCTCGGGGCGTTGCTCAGTTCGATGATCACCGACCTGAACCTCAAGGACCGCCTGTACCGGCTCGGCATGGTGGTCGCGGTGCTCAGCACGGCGCTCATGGCGCTGTCGAGCGATTTCAACCTCTGGGCTGTCTCGCGCTTCATCGCCGGCCTGTCCTCCGCTGCCGGCATGCTCTTGGGCAGCGGACTCACCTTCGGCTGGCTGATGCGCAACGGGCATCGACCGGAACTGGGCGTGCACTTCGGCGGCGTGGGCATCGGCATCGTCGTCTGTGCCGTGGCCGTGCAGGCGATGCACGATGCGCTCGACTGGCGCGCGCAATGGCTGGTATTCGCGGCACTGGGTCTCGTGCTGCTGGTACCCACCCTGGCATGGCTGCCGCGGCCACCTCGGGGCCAGGTCTACGCAGCCGGTGCGGGTCCCGTCGATCGTCCCCTGTCGCGACCCTTCTTCACCCTGCTGCTGCTCATGTACTTCTTCGCGGGTGTGGGTTTCGTGGTCAGCGCCACGTTCATCGTCGCCATCGTCAACACATTGCCAGGACTGGCAGGCCGCGGGATCCTGATCTTCCTGTGGATCGGGCTCGCCGCGGCGCCGTCCTGTGTGTTCTGGGATCTCGTTGCACGCCGCATCGGCGTTCTCGATGCGCTGGCCGCCGCCTCGGCGCTGCAGGTGCTGGGCATCCTGCTGCCGGTCTGGCCCGGCGGCCTCGCCAGTGCCATCCTCGGCAGCGTGCTGTTCGGCGGCACTTTCTCGGGCATCGTGAGCCTCGTGCTGACCATGGCTGGGCGCTACTACCCCAGCCGCCCCGGCGCCATGATGGGCCGCATGACGCTGGCCTTCGGCGTCGCGCAGATCCTGGCGCCGGCAGGCACCGCGTGGATCGCCGCGCGTTCCGGCACCTACGCGACGGGCCTGTTCATCGGCGCGGGCAGCATGGTGGCGTGCACCGCATTGCTGCTGATGCTCAGGCAGCTCGATCCACACGACTTGCGCGGCCGGATCCCGGCGCCGGGCTAGGTGCACATGCGACAGGCGACCCACACGCTTCGAGTCCGCACGCCGGGCAAGGGGCTCATCGATATCACCCGGCAGGTCGAGGCATGGGTGAAGGAACAAGACATGAGCACGGGCCTGCTGACCGTCTTCTGCCGGCACACCTCCGCCTCCCTGCTCATCCAGGAAAATGCTGCACCGGAAGTGCGCACCGACCTGGAAGCCTACTTCGACAGGCTCGCGCCCGAGGAGCCTGGGCGATACGAACACGATGACGAAGGTCCCGATGACATGCCCGCGCACCTGCGCACCGCGCTCACGCAGGTGCAGTTGTCGGTGCCGCTGATGGAGGGACGACTGGTGCTGGGAACCTGGCAGGCGATCTACGTCTTTGAACACCGCCACCATCCGCACGAGCGGCAGATGGTGCTGCATCTGCTAGGCCAGTGACCGGAGATGGCGTCTTTGACATTGGGAATCCGCGCTTGTATACCAACCCGGCGCACCTGTGTGGTGGCTGCCGCCCTGCTTCGCCCGCAAGGGAGATGCCCATGATCATTCGCACTGTGCTACTCGGCGCGTTTCTTCTGTTGATGACCCTGCCTCTCAGGGATGCGCACGCGCAGGGCGCCGACGAGTTGGCCATCCGCAATTTGCAGTCGGCCCAGGCCGATGCATGGAATCGCCATGACGCGAAAGGCTATGCAGCCCTCTTCGTGGAAGATGGTGATGTCGTCAACGTGCTGGGATGGCTGTGGCACGGCCGGGCGGCGATCGAGCGAAATCTCTCCGATGCCTTTGCCTATGTCTTCCGGGACAGCGTCCTGAAGATCACCGACGTGCAGGTCCGGTTCCTCACCCGCAGTATCGCCGTGGCGCACGTCAGGTGGGAGATGGAGGGCGCCAAGGCACCGCCTGGCGCTCCCGCGCCTCCGCGCCAGGGAATCCAGCTCCAGGTGATCTCGAAGTCCGGAAGCACCTGGCGCATCGTCAGTTTCCAGAATACCAATGGCATGCCGGAAAAGCCGTTCCCCAAGGTCGCCACGTCGTAGCGTGTAATTGTTATACGTTCATCTGCTGCGGGCCGGTAATTTTTTCGCACCCCATTTCGTCATCGGGAAGCAGTCTGTCGCAGCGCTTGCGAACGCTGCCTTCGAGCGAGCATGCTGACCCACAGGCTCGACAGCAACCCGTCATCAGGCGAGATGAAAAGCAAAGACAAAGCGTCGCGAGGAGGCAAGGCACCGTCCACCAAAGAGGTCAGCATCGATCTGCCGAAGTCGCCGACCGGCATCAGCGGACTCGACGAGATCACCGGGGGCGGATTGCCGGCCGGCCGTCCCACGTTGGTCTGCGGCAGCGCTGGCGCCGGCAAGACCATGCTCGCCGTCGAATTTCTCGTTCGCGGCGCCACGCAGTTCGGCGAACCCGGTGTGTTCATGATGTTCGAAGAGGACGTCTCGGAACTCGCGGCGAATGTCCGGTCACTGGGCTTCGACCTGGATGCGCTCCGTGCGGAAGGACGGATCCATCTCGACCATGTGCACATCGAGCGTAGCGAGATCGAGGAGGCTGGCGAGTACGACCTCGAGGGGCTCTTCATCCGCCTCGGGCATGCGGTCGACAAGATCGGCGCCAGGCGCGTGGTGCTCGACACCCTGGAGGCGCTGTTCGCGGGGCTTCCGAACCACGCCATCCTGCGGGCCGAACTGCGCCGGATGTTCCGCTGGCTGAAGGACCGCGGGCTTACCGCGATCATCACCGGAGAGCGTGGCGAGCGGTCGCTCACCCGCTACGGTCTCGAGGAGTACGTCGCGGATTGCGTGATCATGCTGGATCATCGCGTCACCGAGCAGATCTCCACGCGCCGGCTGAGGGTCGTCAAGTATCGCGGCTCGGCGCACGGCACCAACGAGTATCCGTTCCTGATCGGCTCCCATGGGCTATCGGTGCTGCCCATCACTTCGCTCACGCTGGATCATCCGGCGGCGAGTGAGCGTGTCTCCTCGGGCATCGAGGCGCTGGACGAGATGTTCGACGGCAAGGGGTTCTTCCGCGGAAGCAGCGTGCTGGTGTCGGGAACGCCCGGTACCGGCAAGACGAGCATCGGCGCGACGTTCGTCGCGGCCGCGTGCCGGCGGGGAGAACGTGCCTTGGTGTTCGCATTCGAGGAATCCCCCGCGCAGATCATCCGCAACATGCGCTCCATCGGCGTCGATCTGGAGCGGCATGTATCCAGCGGGCTGCTCAGGATCCACGCGACACGGCCGACGCTGCAGGGGCTGGAGCAGCACCTGTTGACGATGCACGATGCGGTGGCGCAGTTCCGGCCCAGCGTCGTGCTGGTGGACCCCATCACCAATCTGTCGCTGGATGTGAATTCCCGCGACGTCAAGTCGGCGCTGATGCGCCTGACCGATTTCCTCAAGCAGCAGCAGGTCACCACGCTGTTCACCAGCCTCACGGAGAGAGCCGCGGCGCCCGAGGACTCACAGACCAGCGTGTCATCGCTGATGGACACCTGGCTGCTGGTTCGCAACATCGAATACAACGGTGAGCGCAACCGCACGCTCTACGTGCTGAAGTCGCGGGGCATGCATCACTCGAACCAGGTGCGCGAATTCCTGATGGGCGGGACCGGCATCGACCTGGTCGATGTGTACCTGGGGAGTGATCGCGTGCTCACCGGCTCGGCGCGGCTCGCGCAGGCGGCCCAGGAACGCGCGGCCGCGTCCGTTCGCCGGCGCGACCACGAGCGGCGCCAGCGGGAACTGGGGGCGAAACGACAGGCCCTGGAAGCGCAGGTGTCTTCGATCCGGTTGCAATTGGAGGCCCTCGATGCCGAGACGGAGAATGCGGAGAGCGAACAGACGCGGCAGTTCGATGCCGAGCGTCACGCGGCGGAGTCGATGGCGGAGCGGCGGCGCAGCGGCGGCAACTCATCATCCAGGAGACATCCGTGAAGGCCTTGTCACTGAAGTTGAAACCCGAGTGGCAACTGCGGCTGTACGTTGCCGGCCAGACGGCGAAATCCCTCGCGGCCTTCGCAAATCTCGAGCGCCTGTGCGAGACGCACCTGGCCGGCAGCTACGAGATCGAGGTCGTCGACCTGCTCAGGTCGCCGGCGCTGGCAGCCGGCGATCAGATCCTCGCGGTCCCGACGCTGGTGCGCAAATTGCCCGAACCCATCAAGAAGATCATCGGTGACCTGTCGAACGAGGCCCGGGTGCTGGTCGGCCTGGATATCAAGGCGGTGGAATGAGAGAAGATCATGTCGAAGCATCCGGACCAGGAACCTGCCGATGGCGTGCCGATCGCGGGAGCGGCGAGCCAGGCAGGCCGCTACGTGCTGCGGTTGTACATCGTGGGTACGACACCGAAGTCGATGCGGGCGGTCGCGAACATCGGACGGATCTGCGATGAGCACCTGGCAGGGCGGTACGACCTGGAGGTCATCGATCTCGCGCAGCGTCCGACGCTCGCCGCGGGCGAGCAGATCATCGCGGCGCCCACGCTGATCAAGCAGTTGCCGCTGCCGTTGCGGCGATTCATCGGCGACCTGTCCCAGCGCGACAGCGTGCTCCTGGGCCTGGACCTGCGCAGGGCCTGAGACGGAGCGCGAGCCGATGATCCCCGACGAACTCGCGAGGCTGCAGGCGGAGAATGCCGAGCTGCGAACGCGGCTGCGCGAAGCCGAAGACACGCTCAACGCGATCCGCAACGGTGAGGTGGATGCCCTGGTCGTGGACAACCAGGTTTACATGCTGACCAGCGCCGAAGCGGCGTCGAACCAGATCCGCGGCCGTGCTCTCGCCACCGTCAGCGACGCCGTCGTCATGCTGGACAACCAGGATCGCGTCACCTGGCTCAACGAGGCGGCCGCACGCCTGTACGGGGTGCGGCTGGCCGAGGTGCTGGGCCGGCCGCACACGGAGCTCTACGAGCGACGCTGGCTGCGGCCCGAGGACGAAGCGGAATCGCAGCGCCTGCTGCTCGACACCGGGCACTGGCGCGGCGAGGAGATCCACCTCACCCGCGCGGGGGCGCAGCTGCACGTCGAGTCCGCCTTCAACGTCCTGCGCGGTGAATCCGGCGCCGCCACCGGCCTGCTGGTGGCGATCCGCGATGTCACCGAGCGCAAGCGCGCGGAGGAGGCGCTGCGCGAGGCCGACCGCAAGAAGGATGAGTTCCTGGCCACGCTGGCCCACGAGTTGCGCAATCCGCTGGCGCCCATCGGCAATGGACTGCACATCATGAAGCTGGCGGGCGGTGACCTTGCCATGATGCAGCAGGCGCGCGTGATGATGGAGCGCCAGGTCGAGCAGATGACCCGGCTGATCGACGACCTGATGGACGTGAGCCGCATCAGCCGCGGCAAGATCGTGCTCCACAAGGAGCGGACGCGGCTGGCGGATGCCATCGGCAATGCCGTGGACAGCGTGCGGCCGATGATCGATGCAGGCGGACATGAACTCCTGCTGGAAGTGCCGGCCGAACCGATCCACCTGGACGGGGATCCGCTGAGACTGTCGCAGATCTTCACCAACCTGCTGAACAACGCTGCGAAGTACACGGATCGCGGCGGGCGCATTCGTCTGGCGGTGCAGCGCCTGGAGGGTGAGGTGCTGGTGAGCGTCGAGGACAACGGCGTGGGGATCCCGGCGAACATGCTGACGCAGGTGTTCGAGATGTTCACGCAGGTGGACAGCTCCCTGGAGAGATCCCGCGGGGGATTGGGCATTGGTCTGAACATCGTCAAGCGGCTGGTGGAGAAGCATGGCGGCAGCATCACGGCGCAGAGCGGCGGACGCGGGCAGGGAAGCCGGTTCAACGTGAGGTTGCCCGTGTTGACGGACGTCACTGAATCGAGGGTCAACGGTCCAGCGCTCGTGGAGGCCGGTCCGCGCATGCGCATACTCGTCGTCGACGACAACGTGGACGGCGCCACGAGTCTTGCGGAAATGCTGGCGATCATGGGTCACGAGACGCGCAGCACGCACGACGGACTGGAGGCGGTGGTCCAGGCGGCGGCGTTCAAGCCGGATGTGATCCTGATGGACATCGGCATGCCGAGGCTCAATGGATTCGAGACCTGCCGGCGCATCCGCGAGCAGGAATGGGGCCGGAACATCGTCGTGGTCGCCCAGACCGGCTGGGGGCAGGATGAGGACAAGCGCAAGTCGCAGGCGGCCGGGTTCGATGCGCACCTGGTGAAGCCAGTGGACTACGATGCCGTCGCCAGCCTGCTGTTATCCCTCCCACGGCTGAGAAGCCAGCACTAGCATGTCCAAGGCAGCCTCATCGGGCAGCGGATCGGCATCGGCGCTCATCGATGCGAGGATCAGCGAACTGGGCGACTGGCGAGGCGCGATGCTCGGCCGGGTCCGTGCGCTCATCCGACAAGCGGATCCCGATGTCGTCGAGGAGTGGAAATGGCGAGGGGTGCCGGTCTGGTCGCATGATGGGATCATCTGCACCGGCGAGACATACAAGAGTGTCGTGAAGTTGACCTTTGTCCGGGGCGCGGCCTTGAAGGATCCGGCAGGACTGTTCAACTCGAGTCTCGAGGGCAATACGCGGCGGGCCATCGACATCCGAGAGAACGACCGCCTCGACGAGCGGGCACTGAAGTCGCTCATCCGGGAAGCCGTGGAACTGAATGGGGCGAAGGTTGCGAGGAAATCATGAGGGTCTGCACCCATCTGATGTTCGAGGGCAACGCGGCGGCCGCCATGGAGCTCTACTGCCGGGTCCTGCCGGAAAGCCAGGTGATCGGGGTCGATCGCTATGGAGAAGGAGAAGCCGGCAAGGCCGGGACGGTGAAGATGGCCCGCCTTCGCCTCGCGGCCACCGAATTCATCGTGATCGACAGCCCGGTGAAGCACGCCTTCACCTTCACCCCATCCACCTCTCTCTTCGTGGAGGCCGACACGCGGGAGCAGTTCGACCGGATCGTGGAGGATCTCGCCGAGGATGGCCGGATGCTGATGCCGCCGGCCAACTACGGATTCAGCACCTGGTTCGCCTGGTTCCAGGACCGGTTCGGCGTTTCGTGGCAGCTCAACCTGGCATGACACGGATCACCACGCTACCTTGACCTGACTACTGTAGTAGGGTTGATGCTGCGCCTCCCGATCACCGGAGCCCGGCATGACAGACACGACCACGATGACCGACGAGGATTTCCTCGCCGCCTTCCTCGACTCCAGCATGCCGCCGGCCGGGTTCGACCACCGCGGGCACGTACGGGCCGCCTGGCTCCTGCTGCAGCGCCGCCCATTACCGGACGCGGTGAAGGAAACCTGCGAAGCCATCCTCCGGCTGGCGACACGACTGGGGGTTCCCGGGAAGTACCACTGCACGCTCACCGAGGCGATGGTGCGGTTGATGGCGTGCGGCGGAGGAGCCGATCGTTCGATCTCATGGGAGGCATTCCTCGTCGCCAATGCGGCGCTGATGAACGACGCGCGCGGCATGCTCGCTCGTCACTACTCCACCGAACTGCTGGAATCCGAGGAAGCACGCATGCGCTTCGTCCCACCGGACCGCCTGCCGCTGCCAACGTGAGCGGCTCAGGACGGGAGCGGTTTACGCTCGGACGGTTGGCCTCGCAGGTCGGGCTCGCACGTTCGTCCATCCTGCATTACGAATCCATCGGACTGCTGGTGCCAAGTGGGCGGAGCGCGGCCGGATACCGGTTGTATGGCGGCGCCGAACTGGAACGCCTGCGGGAGCAACAGCGGCTGCTGGCGCGCCTGCTCGCGATCCCGGGATTTCGCAACAGCCACAGGCATTGCGACAAGGCCGCGTGGGTCATGCTCCTGCGCCGCGCCGGGTTCAGCGAAGCCGACATGCGGCGATGGCATGTCGAGTTCGAAAGGGACGATCCGCAAGGGCACGCCGCGTTCCTCGCATCGCTGGGCATCGGGCGTCGTGAAGCGGCAACGATCCGCCGTTGGTCGAAAGGCCATGGGGCAAGTCAATCCCCGATGCCTCGCCGTCATTGAGTTGCTACTATGGGCGTTCGCATCGGCGGACGGGCCTGTAGCTCAGTCGGTTAGAGCAGGGGACTCATAATCCCTTGGTCCTGGGTTCGAGTCCCAGCGGGCCCACCAATTAATCCAGCTATTTCAGTAGATTGAGCGCTGATCGCTCGGGCGGCGACCCAGTTCAAAACCGCCGTGGCACACAATTGGCACAGTTTCCGGCACTCAGGTACGCTGGGTTCCTCTGACGCAACCCCTGTGTCGTTGCGACGGAATGCAACGAATGCCGACGATCCGCGAACGAGTGAGACTCGATGGCCTGCGCTCCTACCATGTGCAGGTGAGACAGCGCGGCTTCCCCGCGCGCACCGCGAGCTTCCCCACGCTGCGCCAGGCCGAGCGCTGGGCCAAGACCATCGAAGCCGACATGATCGAAGGCCGCCACTTTCGCAGCGCCGAGGCGCGCCGACGAAAGATCGGCGAGGCCATCGAGCGATACAGCGTCGACATCGTTGCGAGTCGCAATGGCGAGTCGAGGAAGAAGTCGAATTCGTATCTAAACTGGTGGAAGGCGCACATTGGCAAGCTGCGGCTGGCCGAGGTGACGTCGGCTGTGTTGGTCGAGAACCGCAGCAAGCTCCTGGCCGAAAGGTTCAGCCGCGCCCGACCCGATTCGAAGTTCTCGGAAGTGGATGCCAACCAGCAGCGCTGGTTCACCCGCAGCCCCGCTACCGTCAACCGGTATATGGCGGCGCTCAGCCACGTCTTCACCATCGCTCGGCGGGAGTGGCACTGGATGTCGCACAACCCCTTCGATGGCATCTCGAAGTTCAAGGAGAGCAAGGGCAGCATCCGCTTTCTCAAGGCAGACGAACGCAGGCGGCTGCTGGCGGAAACCGCCAAGGATCAAACGCTCCACCTGTTCACCGTACTCGCCCTCTCGACTGCCTGCCGCGCCGGCGAGCTCCTCAAGCTCATCTGGCGAGACGTGGACCTCGAGGACAAGCGGCTCCTGTTCCGCGAGCCCAAGAACGGCCAGACCCGCACCGCCTGGCTGCATGGGGAAGCATATGCGCTGCTCAAGAAGCAAGCCGAGGGTGCGCACGAGGAGACCGAGCGCGTGTTCAGGAACGCTTCTGGCGGCGTTTACGACTATCACGTTGCCTTCGAGGCAGCGTGCAGCAAGGCGGCTGTCACTGATTTCCGGTTTCATGATCTGCGGCACTCGGCTGCGACGTACCTGGCCAGAGAGGGAGCTTCCGAGCAGCAGCTTCGGGCGATCGGTGGATGGAAGTCTTCGATCGTCAGCCGCTATGTCCACATCGCCGCCGAGGATGCGCGCAGTGTGGTCCGGAGAATGAATCGGCGGATCCTGGGCGGCTAGGAGCTTCGTTCTATCTGCGTGCGGCTCTCGGTTCTCGATATGCCGCAGTCTGGTCGGCAGCGCACTCCAGGTACCTTGGCACGTTCAGGCAGATCCGGCCGTTCACGGTGCAGAACGCCGCGCTCAGTCCATTCACTTCCCGGTGACGGTACAGCCAGCGCGCCTGGTCGGTGGTGCGAGGGTAGTGGACGCCGGCAGCCAGCCAGGTTTGTGGTTCGGTGATGGGGACGAGGATCGGCATGGGCATGGCAGCGTTGGGTTGATAGCTGTCGAGGGTTGCAGTCTGCGCGTGAGTGGCTTCAGGGGGCAGTGGGAGTTTGATCGGTTTTGGCAGGCATACTGAGTGTCGGCCGCAGGGTCACTGGTGGATGCGGCGCTCGGGATTTTCGGTAATGGGGCGTTCTCGTTGGTCGTTCTGTACGGTAGGCCGGATAGCCTCACGGCGGCGAACAGGCCACGTTGTGGCTTGTGGCCCATGGACGCCTCAGGGAAGAGGTCATCACTGCTTGACGGGAAGAGTTAGAATCAACGAGGCTCAGCGAATCCAGATGACGTCGTTTGTTCGAGACCGAGGAGTTTGATCACCGCGATGGCTACTATGTCGGCAAAGAGGCTGCTCGCATCTCCGGCTTACCCGTTTCGGGAGGCGGCCCATTACTTGAGTCTTCCGGAAAGCACCTTGAGAGCATGGTGCCTGGGCCAGGGCTACACCCGGAATGGTCGGCAAGGCCGCTTTTTTCCGTTGATACGCCTGGACGACGGCAACCGACGCGCCCTGTCATTCCTGAATCTGGTGGAAGCGCACGTATTGGCCGCCATCCGGCGGCAGCACCATGTGTCCTTGCCGACGGTCCGGCGGGCACTGGAGTATGTGGCCAGGGAATTGAAGGCCGATCGGCCGCTGGCTCAACTGCAATTCCAGACCGATGGCGTTGACCTGTTTGTCGAAAAGCTGGGCTCATTGGTGAATGTGACCCGAGACGGTCAGACGGAGATGGCTGAAGTCATCCGCGAGTATCTGAAGCGCATCGAGCGCGATGCCCGGGGGGTGCCGGTCCGGCTGTACCTGTTTACCCGAAGCGCAGGCCTTGGTGATCAGCCGGCGCCTGTTGTCGTGGATCCCACGGTTGCGTTTGGCCGTCCGGTATTGGCCGGCCGTGCGGTACCCACTGCCGTCCTGGCAGATCGATTCAAGGCTGGCGACAAGCTGGACGACTTGGCCCAGGACTTCGACACGACGCCGCAGGCCATCGAGGAAGCGCTCCGCTGTGAATTTACGCGCAAGGTAGCGTGACCTCTCCGATTTACCTCGACGAGTCGATTTATTCGCGGGTATTGGCTGAAGCGCTGGATGCCCACGGCGTTGAAGTGAAGCGGCCGGGTGTGGACATCGCCTTTGGCTCCCCCGATGAAGTATGGCTGACAGCCGCCGGCAAGGCAGGCTGGATCGTATTGATGCGTGATCAACGAGTCCGTCACCGCCAGATTGAACTCGATGCGCTCAGGGCGACCGACGCCGGAGCATTCGTCTTAACAGCGGGGCAGGCGACCGCTGCAGCGGTGACTGAGGTCATCCTACGTCGACTGCAGAAGATCCAGAACATCTTCCTAAGTGAACCAAAGCCGTTCATTTACACCATCAGCATGGGCGGGTTGCTCTCCAGAATTCGGTTGCGTCGATGATAATGACGAGACTCGATCTGTCTGACTTGCGGGATTCGCTTCGGTCCGCCGGCCGACAATTCGGCGGCAGTAAGGGCGCGTCATTATCATGCTTTACGACCACATAGGGGCAGGTTACGCCGCCCGGCGCACTCCCGATCCGCGAATTGCGGATGCAATCACGCTCGCACTTGAAGGCGCCCAAAGCATTGCCAACGTTGGTGCGGGGACCGGCTCATACGAATTGCCGGATAAGACTGTGATAGCGATCGAGCCATCGATGGAAATGCTGCGCCAACGCGCACCTGGACTAGCTCCGCGCGTTCAAGCGGTGGCCGAGAGCCTACCGCTGAGAGACAAGTGCGTTTCCGGTGCTACCGCCATTCTCACGATTCATCATTGGTCAAACCTCGAACTGGGGCTGCAGGAGTTGGTTCGAATATCACGAGATCGCATCGCAATCTTCACGTGGGACCCTGATGCGCCACCATTCTGGCTTACTAAAGACTACTTTCCAGTTTTGGCGGACCGAGATCGACGACGTTTTCCCGAAATTGCCAGCCTCTCGCGATCGCTTGGATGCGTAGCCGTGCAAACCGTCTCAATTCCGTGCGATTGTGTCGATGGATTCCTGGGGGCGTACTGGCGCCGACCCACCGCTTACCTGGACCCAGCGATTCGCTCCGGCATGTCCGGATTTCGTTGCCTGGAGGGGATTGATGCAGGCTTGGCCAAGCTTCGAGATGATATTGCAACCGGCGATTGGGAGCGACGCAACGGCGATATTCTCGAGTTTGAGTCAATGGATCTCGGATATCGTCTCGTGATCGCTGAATTAACGTGAGTGTTCCATTCCCGCCTACGCAGGCATTTCGATCTATCATTTGTTGAATATCATGAAACCTGATGCGAGCGAGGAATGCAAAACTGGTCAGTTACAATCTCGGCTCGCCGTCTATACGGCGCACCGTCACCCGAAAGCACTGGCGCGCCACGCGTGCGGCGTCTCATGGGGCGCACGCGGTGCCCCCTGATGCGTGATCGCGTGCAGGGTTAGGCGAAGTAAGCATGCGGGTAAGTCGAGCTTTGGCACTCCTTTACACGGCCATCCTGGTAGCCTCAATTTTCTATGTCGTGATTATCGCAATCACATTTCGCAATGATCCCGGCGAGCATTTGCTGCCTGGCTTTGTTCTCGCATTTGTCTGCGCGCCTTTGGATATGATGGTGTTCTACATACTTCCCCTCCTTCCCGACCGCTTGTTGGAAGCTATCGGATGGAGTCACCTGATCCTTGTTGCATCTTGCGGAGCGGCTCAGGCTGTATTCTTGCTCTGGCTTACTCGACCAGTAACTACGTGGCGGAGTACGCCGATCAACCGCATCAACCGCGAGCATGAACCATAAAGCGCAACAAACGGACGTGAGCGCATGCGGCGCTCATGCGGAGTGAAGTATGGCTGGCCCTTTTGGAAAAGACTGGACGGCTCACTCCGATGCGGGATCAAAGGATTCCTTGTCGCTGGATCGAGCTCGATGCGCGCACTATCAAGGGCCAATCGTCTACTCGGCAACCTGCCGCATTTCGAAGGCGCGAACAATTCGCCGCGGTCTGCGCTTTGGAACTCTGATGCTCGCGTGGATCATCGGGGACGCGATTTCATGCGCCGTTTACGCTGCAAGTCCGAAAGTGAACGAACTCATCGTTCGCTTCCAGTCGGCATCGGAATTCTGGCAGCAGGGAGAAGTGGCGGACGAACTGGTGAAAGTTGCAACGCTGAGCGACATTTCGTCACTTGAATGGTGGTTGAGTCATGAAGATCGCCGATTGCGAGGGAATGCCGCCTACGTGTTCGCGAAGCTTGGTGACCAACGGGGTTTCGACATTCTTCTGGGCGTTCTTTCGGACTTTTCAGAGCAGCGGGCCATCCATCCGCCTAATATGATCAGTGTGCTCACTCCAACCGATGGTCCAGGCCAGGAAAGGGCGATGGCCGCCTACATGCGGAGCCCCGGAGTCGTTCACAACCAGATAATGGCGGATCGCTATTATGCGGTTCACCTGTTGGGTGAATTGCGGGATGAGCGTGCCGTATCCGTCCTTATCCCGCTACTCGATCACGATGAAGTGAATTACAAAGTCGCGTGGGCACTGGGTGAGATTGGGGATAATCGGGCCGTTCCCGCCCTGATTGCCGCGCTCTCGAACTTCGACGCGTATGTTCGCGTCAACGCAATCCACGCTCTGGAGAAAATGCGCGCAAGGGAAGCTTTGCCACACCTGGCTCGCCTATTCGGCGACAAGGCATTTCCGAACGCAGGTGACCGGATTCCCGTCGGCACGGTAGCGCGCCGTGCCGTCGAAACTATAGATGGGACCGCCGTTCCACACTTTTGAGATATGAAGTCCCGTTGTCGATGTTTTCTTGGCACACCATTGGCACACCCAGCGCCCAAAATTGCCACCAACCCACACCAACCCGCACGCCCAAGTCTTTGAGTGAATTTGTGCCAAGTGGTGTGGAATCGCGTGGTCGGCCTGCTCATAATCCCTTGGTCCTGGGTTCGAGTCCCAGCGGGCCCACCAATTGACCTCGGCGGCTGTTTCGTGCAGCGGGCCGGATAGCCTCGCGGCAGCGATTTGTAGACAACGTGGCCAGAAACCAACGTCGAATTGAATTGGCACAGGTGGTACGGTCGCGTGATGAAAGTCTCGGAGATACTCCGTCTCCTGCACGATAATGGCTGGCACTTGGTCGCCACCAAAGGCAGCCCCAGGCAGTTCAAACACTCTGCGAAGCCGGGTCGGGCTACGGTTTCAGATAAAGCCAGTGACGAATTGCGCCTGGGGCGCTAGCAATATCCTTAGCCAATCAGGCCTGAGGAAATAAGGTAAATCCATGCGCTATGCGGTTGTCATCGAGAACGCAGGCAGCAATTTCTCTGCCTATGTTCCAGACTTGCCGGGCTGTGTTGCCACTGGCGCTTCCGTAGAGGAAGCGGAGCTCGCGATTCGAGAGGCGATCGTATTTCATCTGGAGGGGATGCGCGAAGACGGGGAGCAAATCCCGGAGCCGACGAGTCGAGTCGACTACGTCGAAGTTGCTGCCTGAAGGTGTGCGCAGATGGCCCAAGGCAACGCGGACAGCATGGTGCCCATCAACGCCGAGCTAACCAACCAGCAAGCGGCTGTTTTGGTGGGATATGCAATAGGATCGGCACCCGAATCTCCCCCGTTGCCGAGTGATAGTGCATCTTCATCTGGTTACCGGCCCCTTCTGCGGGCATGCTCCGGCTGCAGGCGGACCACGGAATCAAAGATTGCTGCGCGGTCCATTCAATCGCCACACAGAACGGCGGAAATCAGCTATTTCTGGCACTCGAACGTGATGCGTCCGTGTTGCGTTGGTCATACCGCGGTGATACCATGCGACCATGAAAATCGCCATCTCCGTACCGGATGAAATTTTTGAAGCTGGCGAGCATCTAGCCAGGCAGCTAAGGCTGTCTCGCAGCCAGCTCTATGCGGACGCGCTGTCAGCCTACCTCAGCGAACGGGGAGCTGCGGCTGTTACTGCGAAGCTCAACGCCGTCTATGCGACGGAGCCCTCGAAGCCCGACCCTGCAATTGATCGCTTGCAGTTGATGCGCCTTGCAAATGAAACGTGGTGAAGTCTGGTGGGCTTCATTGCCGGCGCCAACCGGCTCAGGACCTGGGTTCCGACGCCCCGTCGTCGTGATTCAGTCCAACCCCTTCAATCAGAGTCGCATCGCCACAGTCGTCGTTGCAATTGTCACATCCAACCTGGCGATGGCGGATGCGCCGGGAAACATCCGCGTCGGGAAGGCCGAGTCTGGTTTGCCTAAGTCGTCAGTGGTCAATGTTTCGCAGCTCTACACACTTGATCGTGAGCTTCTTACTCAGCGGGTGCGGGCACTTCCCGCGGACGCGATGCGTACCATCGATGATGGTCTGAGACTCGTGCTTGGTCTCTGACGCATCATGGATCGCTGGGCGTAGTGGTGCCTCGTCCTGTTCCTGCGCGCCTTCACGTGCTGCTTGCAAGCGAGTCGCCCGCTGCCGTCGTGATTCGCCGCGGTCCGTCACGCCACACTGCTGTGATCGGATGGGATAGAAAGACCGACAAGTTCGAGATGGGCCAATGGCTGTATGGCCGCATCTACGAACGGCGCTGCGACATCTCACCCGACGGATGCCATCTCATCTACTTCGCGATGAATGGACGATGGGACTCGGCGATGAAGGGGTCTTGGACGGCGATTTCAAAGGTCCCGTATCTCAAGGCGGTTGCTCTATACGCAAAGGGTGACTGTTGGAATGGCGGTGGCCTGTTCGTGTCGCGCCACGAGTATTGGCTGAACGACGGGTATGGGCACGAAAAGCAACGAGACCAATCCGGGTTGGTGCGTTTCGGCGATTACCCATGGCATGAGCATTACGGTGGCGAGTGTCCTGGGGTCTACTACGTCCGGCTGCAGCGGAACGGTTGGACGATGAAATGCGCTGCTGCCGACGATGCCGGTGGACGTATCGTCGTCTTCGAGAAGCGCGTCAGCGCGCAGTGGAACTTGCGAAAGATAGCTCATGCGACCGTTCATCATCCAGTGGGAACGGGTTGCTACTTCGATGAGCACGAACTTTGTAACACGCGAACACACGAGGTCATCAGCTGCCAGAGGTGGGAATGGGCAGATGTCGATGGTGGACGGATAGTCTGGGCCGCCGATGGAAAGCTGTTCGCTGCCCGTCTTTGCCCGAAAGGACTGGGAGCAGTGAAGGAATTGCAGGACTTCAATGCTCTTCGCTTCGAGAAGTTGGCAGCTCCATATTGAGCGTTTACGCGCCGCGAGGAAATGCCTGCTACATGAGACCTGAAGATGTCATGAGCCAGTTGTCCTCAGAACCCGAACCTCGCCAGCGCCCCTGATATCCGCGACCTCATCTGCTCATCCTTGATCGGAAAGGAGCGGAAGAAATCCTCGCGCTGCAGCGCTGAATTGCGCTCACGCACGTTCGCTGCCCAGGCGCCGGCGCGGGAATCGTTGCCCACCAGCGCTTGCGATGCCGCGGCCACCATGGCGATCAGCGGGTGCGCGCCCGGCGCCCGCGCCGCCCGATCCGTCCACACCGCTCCGTCGGCGTCCTCTCCCATTCCGATATGCGACAGGCCGCGCGTGGCCACCATCGCGTAGTGCAGCGGATCCAGCGGGCTCAATTCCATGGCCAGGTCCACGCCCTGGCGGCCCTGGGTGAACCGGCCGCTCAGGATGTCGGTCCATGCGCGGGCGTAGATGCCCTGGGCGAAATTCGGATTGAAGCCGATGGCGCGCTCCAGCCACGGCAGGCTGTCGCCGAGGTTGCCCTCGAGCCAGTAGCTGCGCCCCATGGTGAAGTTCGCAAACGGGTCGAGGGGATCGCACTCGATGCTTCGCTCCGCGCAACGTCGCGCCAGCGCGATTTCCTGGCGGATGTCCGAGGTGTGTCTCAGGAAGGCGGTCTGGAAATGCAGGAACGACAGGCCCGCATGAGCGCGGGCGAAATCCGGATCGAGCCGTACCGCCTGGTCGAACAAGACCTGGGCGCTGGCATTGCCGACCCGGTTGAACCGGAACATGTGCTGCAGTCCCAGGTGATAGGCGGACCAGGCGTCCAGCCCTTGCGCTACTGCGATGCGCGCCAGCGCCGCTTCGTGCAACGGGATGCGCGCATCGAGCGAGGTCACCACGCGGGTGCGGATCTGCTCGCGGATGGCATGGACGTCATCGATCGATCCACTGAATCGCTCGGCCCACACCACGCCGCTGTCGGCGGTGTGCACGAGTTCGACTTGCACCGTGATGCGACGGCCGGTGAAGTCGAGCGAGCCGGTCAGGCAATAGCGTGTTCCCAGCAGTCGGCCGATGTCCTCGAACGTCGCATCGGTGGTGCGCAGCCGGAACGAGGATCCGCGGGCGGTGACGAACAGCCAGCGCAGGCGGGACAGTTCGCCGATCAGCTCCGCGGGTATCGCCTGCGCCAGTGCATCGTACGGCCCGGTCTGCCCCAGCAGGTCGAAGGGCAACACTGCAATGGACGGGCGCTGGTCTGCGCATCGGACAGGAACGGCGCGGAGTTCCCCGCCGACGGATACCAGCAGTGGACCGGCATTGGTGCGCTGCGCTGCGCGGACTTCCGCGACGAAGCGAAAGCCGCGCCCGTGATGGGTGCGGATGATGCGCTGCGCGCGGCCGTCATCACCCAAGGCGTGGCGAACCGATTTGATCCGGCTGGACAGCGCCGCATCGGACACCACGCGGCCGTCCCACACGCGCTCGATGATCTCGTCGCGGCTGACGAGCCGGTCGCGGTTCTCCACCAGCAGCGTCAGCAGCGCGAACACCTGCGGCTCGAGCGGCAGGAGCTCCCCGTTGATGCGCAGCTCGGCCGCCGCGACATCGAGATCGAAGGCGCCAAACCGGTAGATCATCGCTCAATCTTATGCCAACCCGGCACAACTCCAAGTCTTCTCCAGGAAATCTCCACGGCTTCTGCAAGCAATTCAGCTGCCAGGCTGCGATGGTGTGCGCATGGCGCGGGCGGACAGCGCTGCGCCTCGGATCAACACTCAACTGCAGGAGAAGCACCATGCCTCTGGTAACCATCGATGTGATCAAGGACGTGTTCACCCCGACCCAGAAGATGGAACTCATCGCCAAGGTAACCGAAGCGATGATCGCGGTGGAGGGCGAGAAGATGCGCCCGGTCACGTGGGTCAGGATCAGCGAGTTCGAGAGCGGCGACTGGGCCATCGGTGGCAAGGCGCTGAAGGCTTCCGACGTGCATTCGCTGGGCTCGGGCAAGGCGGCCTGAACGGTACCAGGGCCTGTCGGCCGGCGTGAAACGCCGTTTCACGGGCCCTGGTGCATCGACTGCCACATCTACGAGCGCCGCGCGGGGGACTACGCGGTGACCGCCCGCACCTCCAGCCGATTTGAAGAGTCCGGCTACTCGATGCAGATGTCCGGACCCGTGCTCGTCATCGGCTGGCCTTTCAGGCGGGGCGGATACTCCCCGGGCGATGCCGACGCCTACGTTTTCGGTCACCGCTAAATCGACGCCTGGAGTGCCGCTCCTGGGGATTGTCAGTCTCCGGCCGTTCCGTGCCTGGCGGCAACGGGACGCTCGCGGCCTTGCGCATCGCAATGAAATCTGGGTCGCATCTGCGCAATTGGCAAAAATTCGCGTCTTTGTTTGCGACATGCTAAATCTATGCTCCGTGGGGCATCGAAGCGGGTTGTAGCACCCACGCAACAAGATCATCGGCCCGCTCCCAGGAGATCCTGAAACATGAGTACTTCGTTGATCCGTTCTGCGGGCCCTTGCGCCCGGCGCCTCGTTCGCTTGGCTGCTGCACGCGGTGGGCTCGCCGCGGCCGTGGTGACGCTCGCGGGCTTCGCCGTGCCGTGCTGGGCCGATGCGGATCTCGAAGCGGTGGTCGTCACCGCCCAGCGCCGTGCGGAAAACGTGCAGGACGTCCCCATCGCGATCTCGGCGTTCACGGCCAATGACCTGGAGCGCACCAACATCCGCCAGGCTGGCGACATCACCACCCTGGTTCCCAACCTGCTGCTGTCCTCACCCTACGGCGAGGAAGCCGAGCCGGTGTTCTCGCTGCGCGGCGTCACGTCGAACGACTTCAGCCAGAACCAGAGCGCGCCGGTCGCGATGTACGTCGATGAAGTCTATCGCTCGGTGGGTGCGCTGCAGGCGCTGCAGACCTTCGACCTGGAGCGCGTCGAGGTGCTGCGCGGGCCGCAGGGCACGCTCTACGGCAAGAATTCCACTGGTGGCGCCATCAGCTTCTTCACGCGCAACCCGGACCTGAACGCCTACAACGGTTACGCCACGGCGGGGTTCGGCAAGTTCTCGCAGTACACGGTGGAAGGTGCCGTCGGCGGACCCATCAAGGATGGTGAACTGGGCTGGCGCGCGGCGGTGTACTACAACAAGCGCGATGGCTGGCTGAAGAGCGTGGTCCCCGGCATTGAGCCCGCCAACAGCATCGATGCGCTGGGCGGACGGCTCACGTTTCTCGCCAAGCCGAACGACAACTTCACCGCGCAGCTCAAGCTGAACGTCACCCGTTCGCGGGGTACGCCGTATGGCGTGCGTCCCATGAACAATGATCCGAACGTCACCGGTGGCAACCCGCCCACGGACTTCTATCGCAACGCGGCGATCTCGATGGTCCACAAGGTCATCGACAGCGAGGGCGCGTCCCTCAAGATGGACTGGAAGGTGGCCGACCACGCGGTGCTGACCTCCGTCTCGGGCTTCGACTACGGCCGCTGGGTCATGGTGGGTGACGATGCGAGCGTGGGCGTGCAGCTCTGGGGCGCCGACACCTACGCCTCGAGCGTGCACCAGTTCTCGCAGGAATTCCGCCTCGCATCGGTCGACACTGACCGCTACACCTGGATCGTCGGCGCGTACTACGGCCAGGACAAGGTGCACGGCTGGCTCGAGTACCATTACTTCGATGCCTTCCCCGGCCTCATCCAGTACAGCACCGACGCAAACGGTAATCCGCTGTTCCTCTACGGCTTCGACCAGGCGAACAGCTTCGACCAGGTGCGTTCGAGCCGCGCGGCCTTTGCCAATGCCAGCTTCGATGTTTCGCCCACCATCACCTTGCGCGGTGGGCTGCGCTACACGAAGGACAAGCTGACGATCAAGAACTTCTTCGCGCTCAACGGTGGCCTTGCGAACCCGCCGGCCTACCAGGGCCTGGGCCTGCCGACGCTGTGGACCCAGTCGTTGCCGGTGGTCCCCGGCACCTACGTGGATTTCAGCGAGGGCATCTACCCGCGCGGCGGCGTGACCTATCCGGACCTGCACAAGGACAACAGCAACGTGAGCTACCGCGGCGGCATCGACTGGAAGCCGGCGCACGGTCAGCTCTACTACCTGAGCGTGAGCCGCGGCTACCGTGGCGCGGCCTTCAACGCGAACGCCTTCAACTACGATGCCGAGGTGACCTTCGCCGACCCCGAGGAGTTGACCTCCTACGAGATCGGTGCCAAGACGGAGTTCCTCGAACGGCGCCTGCAGATCAACGCCGCGGTCTTCTACTACGATTACAAGAACCAGCAGTTCCTCGATACCTACAGCGCGAACGGCGTGCTGCTGTATCGCGAGCTGAATGCGCCGAAGTCCCGCTTGCAGGGCGGCGAGATCGAGCTGAAGGCCAAGGTCACGGAGGACCTGGAGCTGCGCGCCAACCTGGGCTACACGGATTCCAAGTACAAGGAATTCGTGAGCCACGGGGCGAGCGTCGCCGGCAATGTGCTGCCGATGGCGCCGAAGGTGACCTCGAGCCTGGGCGTCGACTGGCGCGTGGGCACGCTGCTGGGCGGGGACTTCAACCTCGGTGGCGATGCCTTCTACTACGGCAAGCAATATTTCGACCCGACCAACCAGGAGCGCATCGCGCAGAAGTCCTACACGGTGGTGAACGCGCGTGCCGCGCTCGCCTTCGGTGACAATCACAAGTACAACGTGACGCTGTGGGGCAAGAACCTGTTCGAGACGAACTACATCACCTATGCGCTCGCCGTGCGTGATCCCGCCCAGGGTGGCCTTGGATTGGACTACACCGTGCCCGCCGAGCCGCGCACGTTCGGCCTGACCGGTACGGTGCGCTTCTAGGCACGGCAGGATCACGCCATTGGCCACTGCATCGCCCGATCGCATCGATCTCGGCATCCTGCAGGAGCTGCAGACCGATGGGCGGCGCAGTTTCCGCGAGATCGCGCGCCACCTGCGCATCCCCGAGGCGACGGTGCGTGCGCGCTTCAAGCGGCTGGAGGAGCAGGGCGTGGTGCGGATCCTGGCTTTCGCCGATCCATTCAAGCTCGGCAACAC
>WBZN01000057.1_pt1 | contig 177092 bp, 259 predicted proteins | sample 5204281 | NCBI WGS metagenome assembly WBZN01 (sample SAMN12344347, study PRJNA552823) | activated sludge metagenome | biome: Activated sludge suspended growth; feature: Nitrification reactor; material: Wastewater; isolation source: activated sludge from nitrification reactor of wastewater...
AACCTGGATTTCAAACTGCACCATCAGATCCACGTACGATTGTTGGAGTTGACCCAGTATTTACTCCGTATGTTAATGAGTACTTAGCATATAAAGGTCATGGTCTTTACTACGACATACCGATTCAGTTCGCTGATTTAAAAGATAATACAGTTGGTCTCTGTACTCGTTGGTCTACTGGTCAACGACAAATACAGATAGATAAAGACTATTGGGATAACTGGTTAGATGAAGGAGAAAGACGAGAAGTGATAGCTCATGAGCTCGGTCACTGTGATCTAAACAGAGATCATACTCCTCATCAATATCCAGCTCTATCTATTATGGATCCTTATGTCTTTAGTTTAACTCCATCTGACATAGCAAACTATATGGCTGAATTGTTTAGTCCAGCAACTATTACTCATGCAACGACTCTTGCATCGATTCATAACTGTGTTCACGATATAGAAGTACAATAACACAGAACTATTTCTGAATCAAACGATGATTGTAACGAATATAAATAACAAGGAGAAAACAATGAATAAACTATTTATGTTATCAATGATCGCATTGATATTGGTTGGTTGCGGTCAGCAACATCAAACAGATGTTATCAATGGTAAAGATGGCAATGATGGGAATGACGGCAATGATGGATACTCAATAGTTGCTAAAAGTATATCTAATTCATCTTTATGTGCATCTGCTGGTGGTACTACAGTATATCTAGCACTTGATCTAAACAGAGACTTACAATTCGATGATGATGATGAGGTACAAACACAATATATAACTTGCAACGGACGTAATGGTCTCGATGGCGAGAATGGTGAGAATGGTACGAATGGTACGAATGGAACTAACGGTTTGAATGGTTCTAGTTGTACCGTAAACAAAGTCGGTAATGCTGCCACGATCACTTGTGGTAACTCTTCGGCTGTAGTTGTCGATGGTGTGAAAGGCGATAAGGGAGACAAGGGTGATACAGGTAATACTGGCGCAACAGGTCCCGCTGGTACAAATGCATCCGGCATCTATATTACTGAAGTAATTAACCCATGTGGTGTAGAATTTTCTAATGAAGAAGTCTTTTTAAGACTATCAACTGGAAGAATTCTGGCGTTATATGATGGTGGTGCGAATCAAGATCGATTGGCTTTAATTGCTCCAGGTAATTACATTACAACTGATGCCGTACAAAATCAATCATGTTCATTTACTGTAACTAATGACTATCAAGTCACTAATCAAGTGAGACACTAATGAAACAACTAATCATGCTTTTAGTATTTCTTATTTCGATAAATTCTTTTGCTGAATCTCACTTTAAAACTGGTAGTGCAGTTGCAACTCCTGAGTTGATATCTGAACTTGAAAAAGTCTTTAATGATAAAATTAAAAACAAAGATATAGACTCAGTTATAGTTGAGGGACATACAGATTCTAGAGGAACCGATAAAGCAAATCAAAAGCTCTCTTTAGCAAGAGCTAAAGCAGCAGTAGATATTTTAATCAAAATGGGTGTAAATAAAGATAAGATCAAAGCCTTTGGTAAAGGTGAAAGTGAACTATTATCTATTGGCTCTTCCGAATTAGATCATTCTAATAATAGACGAATTGTAGTCATTGTAGGTTCTAATGAAGGAAATAGTAAAGTCATCTTATCTGAGAATAAAGAATGTAAACCTAAAGAGACTATTAAAGAGAAGGTTGTTGTTAAGAAACATAAACATATTCTTTCTCTCACTGTAGTAAGATCATTAACTGACTATGATATATCTAAGCCAAGTGCTACATCTACTAGAGTAGAAAATAACTATGAGTATGCTCCTGGTATTATGTATCAAAACAATATTACTGGCGATGTGTATCTAGGTATTCAAGTTGATACACATAAATCTGTCGGTGGATCTATTGGTTATGGCTTTTAATTAAACTCCCAGTATCACGGATGATTCCTCTTCTTAACGGACTGCAGCAATGCGGTCCGTTTCTTATTTCCCCTAACGCTGTTGCTACCTACCCTGGAGCAACTGACACTGCTACGCCGGCGCCCTAGCGCCTATGACTATACCTGATACTAAGTATAGATAACGGGAGGCTGCACATGATATGGGCTCATGTAAGTAGGTTACACTGGGTATGCAATGACTTCAATGGTATCGCTGGACAAGTAAGAGTTATTAAGAAGATGACTTATTGGGAAGTGATAGATACGAGCGATGGTCGTGTGCTATATAAAGGGAAATGTGACCAAACATTAGACGCAATGGAAGTAACTGCTTGTTACTTAGAGGAAATCAATGGCATCAAAACAAAAACGAGCGAATGCCCGAGCAAAGAAGAGAAAACAGAAGTACTCAACGAAAGTGAATCGTATTACTAATAAGTATGCTAGATATGTTCATGACAATGGCAGACCAACAAACGTAATGAACGATGATAACTTTCAAGCTATGATTAGCGAGTTTTTGCAACTTAACTTGAAACACTTGCAAACACTCCTTACTGAATTGAAGAATAAAGGCGCTATACCGCCATGGTATGGCGATTATCACAGAATGTTGATACATAGAATTGAGCTCAATATTCTAGAAAGGACAATACTCGAATGAATCAGTTTATTAAACTAGTTATCTTCTGTTGGCTTATGTTCTGTGCTCTATTTATATGGGTTGGAATGGCTATGGTAGGGTTCTTTTTCGCCTTTACTAAATGGTCAATTATCTATAGCATTACCCCATTTATAGGGCTGACGGCGGTAATTTGTATAATCAAGGCAGCATTTTACGTGTTGTTGAAATCTAATCCATTAGGTTATTACAACGAGAAAGTAGATAAGCTAGAGGCTTTGCTTGGCAAAAAGAAGGTTTAATACTAAACAGATAGCGAAACAACCTCTCTTAAAGAAGAGAATGGCTAAGTTTTGCTCTTATGTGGAGATTAAATACAGTCCAGTTAAACCTAATTACGAAGAGATTCTAACTAATGGCCACAGAGGTTACATATCCTATTCAGAGGATGATCTAGCCAAAGAGTTTGATAAGAAGCTTAATATCCTGAGAGATAAATATAATGTAATGAAAGCTCAGGATGATAAGAATAAGATTGAGCAGAGATGGTATAGGCAGAGTGAAGAGTTTGTTGATATTACTCTCTGGTATGAAGAGGCTGTTGAAATAGCAAATGAGATATTCGAGGAGCAATTCTTAGCATGAAACATCCAATCTTATATCGTATAGGTTTTTATAGTTGCTTTGCAATCCTTGCTGGAAGCCTGTTGTTTGTTTTAACTCTATTAGAAGGAGCTCCATTTAAGTCTAGTGATATGCGAAATGCTTACTTTGATGGATGTAATATTGGTTTTCATGGTCCGTTAACAGATGATTCTGTTGCAAGATGTAAGCGCATTGCTGATGATTATAAGCTTACACTTGATGATTTAGATAGGCAGATGAATCATGAATAGTTATACAGCTTATCTTTGCCTTATTCGCTTTATGTTTAAGTTGAATGTTCCATTCGAGGATCGAATGAGTATGTCGGAGTTTGAAAAGTATGCAGCGAAAATACGTAACAAAAAAGCTAGTATCTAGAATTAGTTCATTAACAAATAGACTATTCAAAGAGTCTATCATTGAAGTAATGAATGTTAAAGATGCTACAGATGAGCAGATAACTGACTTCATGTCAACTATACGTCGTATTGCTTGGGCATCTAAAGATATAGTTGAGTTTGGTGAAGAGTTTGAAGAAACCCTAAAAAAGAAAGAGCTCATTGACGATCTATATCTAAGTAAGATGATGATGCTTAATACAAAAGACCTCAACGATATCTTATTCCTACATGAACATTCTAAGCCAAAACGAGCAATGAGAACATTAGAAGCTATTCATTCAGAATTAGCTAGACGATCTATATTGGACGATTCATCCCAATCTGATGCTATTTATCAAAACGGAGAAGTGGATGTTAAACGAAAAAGTAAACCTACTGGCAAAACAACTCTTAAGAAGAGAAATAAAGCCAATAAGAATAGATAAGTGGACTGAGTTCTCTGATCCTTCTATATGGATCACTGAGTCTATTTATATTCAAGTGGGAATAGATTACGTAATGATTTTTAGAGCACGACCAAGTGGAACTGCTATGTATGAGACATCAATGGATGTTGAGGACATAATAGTTAAGTTGAAGCAAGCAATAAGCGAAGGTAAACCTAAACTTTAAGGAGAGATCATGAAAACTAAGTGGAAAGACGACGAGTATCTATTAGACGATGAAGAACTTCTTGAACAAGAAATGCAAGATGAAGACGAAGACGAAGAGTATATTAAACAAACTCAACCCACATCTGATGACGGCGATGAAATGCTTGATCCAGACGATGAAGATGACTCTTATGATCCTTATGAAGAGGACGATGAGTATTAAATCTGAAATGAAGTTAATTTTAGATAGCAATTCCGCTATCTATTTATAAGGAGGGTCGTTTTATGACCAAGATCACGCAGAAAGAGGCAGTTTTTAATGCCGTAACGTCTGTTCTCAACGAGAACAACATCAGCTATTCCGAGGGAACTGATGTTAGCTCTTTGATGAACAAAGAATTGCGTTCACAAGTGAATGCTATTCTATTCGAAGGTTTCCGTAGTGAAACTGTAGAGCTGGATCGTGAATTCACTGATTCAGATTTGAAAGGCTATGTCTCTGGCCTCCAGTCTAACTGGTTGCGCAAAGATAAACGCTTGAATGGTGGAGCTAAATACTCTGCTAAAAACCCTGGTTCACGAGTTGGATCTGGAGATCCTGCATTGAAAGCAATGCGCACTTTGTTGAGCACTTTGACTACTGATGCTGATAAAGCTGAAGTTCAAGCTGCTATCGACAATCGTATCTCTGAAATCCAAGCATCTAAGGTTAAGGCTGTATCGATCGATACTTCTGTCTTGCCTGCTGAACTTGCAGCTAAGTTTATGAAGTAATAAACAGAACTGTCTTTGTTCCTAGAAGGCATGGATTAAAGCACCTGAATTGACAGGGACTCGATATGCAACTTCAGTTCTAGTGGATAAGCGAAACCACTTTAATCCTAACGCGGGCGGGCAGAACTAAAAACTCTGCCCGCTGTCTATTTCTTTATCCGATACTACATATACGTAGGAGATGGATATGGCAAAACCCAAAATCAGAGTTAACAGATATAGCAATAGGCGAGGAAGCATTTTGTCTCGCATTGCAGCCATTATAGTAACAGTCGTTGGACTAGTCATATCTCTCCCATTTACAGTGATTGTAATCATTATGGGTCGCAACTATCATTCAGTTGCATTCCTTGAATTTCTAATGCTAATGGGATTCTTTATCGGTGCTCCATTGTTCGCATTCGGTTTAATTAACTTATTAATTGGTGGTAGATCCGCTGGATCTAATACGTCTACAGCTGAGCTAGATCTTGGCAGAATTCGTTACACCGTTGAAACAGAAAGAGATAGGAGATAATATGAGAATGGCACTTATCATTTACTTGCTGGCCTTGTTACTGGTATCGTTCCCAATCAAATGTTTGGGCTTTGACTATGAAGTTGATTGGCCAACATCTGGTAATGGGAAACACTCATTGGCTATTACGATTAACGGGTGTGAGACTCGTTTCACTATCCAGGACAAGAATCTTGAGGCTTTTCAAAATAAGGTACATAACGATAAAAAGACTAGACAAGAGCTTATCTCAGCAGCAATTAAACGTGCTGAAAATGGTTGCAAGTAACTTATTCTGATCCTAAAGATTTACATAGGGAGGATTTATGAAATCGAAAGCAGATCTTAGAAAACAATTAGAAGCTGGTGTTGCAGTATTCTTATCAGAAGGTAAACAAATCAATAAGTTACCTACTTACGGCGGTAAGAAGAAATCAAAAGAACCTAAAGAAGAAGTAGTAGAGATCGAAGTTGACTACTTGCCTTTAGCTTTACAGAAAAAGTATTTCGCGGAGTAATAAGTGTATTATCGAAATAAGCATATAGAAATCTTATTTACTGGAAGCAAATACTATACGCTGTGGTTTCGAGTCGCAATACCGTTCACTTATACTGTACTTAGATTTGAGAGTTCTGGACCTACTATCGATGAAGCTCTTAATTTGGTTATCAAAGATGGTGAAGCTGGGTTGCCAGAAAGGTTTAATCACTCTATTAGACTAGATACTAGTATCTATTGGCTAAGAGTTAATGGTTGGTACAAAGAATTGGGCAGTGAGTTTTCATATAGGTGTCCGCGCTGGATGATCTACAGAGAGATGTTCATGCGCTTATTCAGACCAAAGGAGTCGTATGTTGTCCCTAAAAATTAAGACCTTCTATCTAATGAGGCATACTGACATCAACGGTCTATCTGGAACTGGTATCGTAGCTGTTGGAGTTGTTTATCCTGATGGTAAAGCTCACATGCAATGGGTGTCGTTCAAGAGTTCATTTGAGATGCATAATTCTATTGAGAGTTTAATTGATATTCATGGTCATAGTGGTGCAACAGAGCTTATCTGGGGTGATCCACCATGTGCAGATGAACCTGTTAAGAAACCTCGGAAGAAGAAGAAAGATGAATAAGGCTGAGAAGAAGAAACTTAAAGAAAAGCTTAAACGAGATAAGCATGGCATGCGTCTCAAATTACCTGCTCATAAGGTCCATAAGACTAAGAAGGACTATAAACGTAAGAACAAGGTGAAGCTTCATGAAGTCGAACAAGATTGATAAGTTAAGATTTGAAGACTATGATGGCACGCAAAAGTGTCTAAACTTATTTCTATTCCTTGAAACGTTAAAAATTAAGAGTGCAGTTGAAGCCGCAGATGAATTCTCAAGCACACTTGAAGACGAATTTTGTAGCGAATGTAAATCAACTAAAAGTGACTGCGACTGTGGTAACTGTCGTGACTTCGATAGAGATTGTGACTATGATGATGGGGATCGTGCTTACGATGCCTGGAAAGATGCGCAGCTAGAAAATGAAGATAAATAAAGCTAAAGGCGCTGCAGCCTTATTTTTTCTATTACATAAACTTAAAATCCTATCTGAAAAGAGATACGATCGTCTTGTTAATTACTTGACGGCTAGAAGTCTAGCTTATCAAATGAAGGAGGACCGAGATGGTGATCCTAGTAAAAGATAATGGGCTGTGGGTTGTTCAGTTTGAACTACCAAACAATGAACCAGACTTTCAACAGTTCAGTACTATTGAGGGTGCATCTTTTTTTATGACTAAATATCTAAATGTGAAAGATGAAGCTATCGATGACGCCATCATAGAGATGGCTGGATACGATAGAACTAAGGCCATATTTAATGATAGAGGTCAATTACAGGTGACTAAGTGAATACTCCTAAAGAAAAGTTCATCATGCGTATCTGCAATAGGCTTCTGATTAAGATCAGAATGAATGGCATTGATCCTACTGAGGCATCAGTGTTCTTTGGTTCACAAGCGGAGCAGATGTTGGCATGTCCACCTAATTATGGACCTGGATCTAATAAGGTTACAACTGCGAAGAACCACCAGCTTAAGAAGGATGTCTGGTTGATGCGAGGATTCTATCCTGCAACAGCACAGATGTTTAAGATCTCCATCTTTAAGAACGAAGAACCAGATGCTTATAGTGGAATGTATGAGTACTACGTTAAAGTATCTGAGCCAAAGATCCAAGTGCCAACTAAAAGAAATAAGAATGGTTTCAATGGTAGACCACTGCTTATGACATCTCGCAACGAGTCTACGCTCACTAGTAATCAGGTCAGAGACCAATTGCAAGAGAGATTAGAGCGAGAAGTTCTTGGGCTTGATCTTGAAGTGGCATCTGCTATCCAGAAAGAAGTTGTGTTTACACCAAAATGTTTATCGCCGAAAGGTATGAAGAAATTTACTCTTGATTTAAAGAAAGGTTGATATGCTTGCCGAACTCTTAGTCGTTACTGCTTGTTTACAAGACAAAGGTGGCTGTACTGAGTCGTCAAGTGCCTACTATAAATCAAATAAGGATTTACAGACAGTTGTTGAGCATGCCGAAGATTACGGCAAACGTATTGTTAATGGTAATGAGTGGATAGTTTATGCTGCAACGCCGTTCTACGCAGCGCTTTCTGGACAGCAAGCAAACTTTAAATTGTCAAGACAATGGCTGTTGGGCGTAAATGTTAAGAAAGAAAATATAGTCTTGCAGTGGAGTTACTGATGGATGAACTTAATTATATATATGTTTACTACATGAACGATGAGCAGAGACCTATTACTGTTCAGATCAATCATAGCTTCTTCTTTAATCCTAACGATCCGTTCAAGCAACCTAAGATTGAGTATGTTACTCTTCAGTCTTGTGAGGCTCGTCTGTTTGAGATTGAGGCACCTGAGGGTTCAATCCCATATATAAAGAAGTGGCCGAACCAAGTGCTCTTGTCTTATCAGGATTTAAAGGAGCTAAGGTCCCGTCGTAACGATGGCGAGGGCTAATGTTGGGATATCGCTTAGCAGTAGCTTCATCTATCTCACAATATCCACAAGTTTGGCACTTTTTGTAGAGAATTAACTCTGGGTGCTGCAGCATCCAGGAAAGAACGCAAATCTTACAGCTGCTCATCTAAATACCCAATAGCTTTCTCTAAGTTAGACTTTAAGTCTTTAAATAAACCTAAAGCTGTATTGCAACTAGTGCAAAGTAAACCACGTATTTTACCGGTCTTGTGACAGTGATCGACGTTTAAGTTTTTATTTACTTTTTCTGGTTCATTGCATATTTTACATACATGATTTTGAGCAATAGATAGGCAGTCAAATTCTTCCAACGTTATGCCAAATCTTTTTTGTAAATACTTATTTCTATTAGAGGATTTATTATTTATCTTAGATGTTTTAGCATATTGCTTATATTTTTCAGGGTTATTAGCAATCCACTCCGAAGCTTTATTTTTAAAGTATTCTTTATTGTTATCGTAGTTACTTTTCATATAAAGTCGACGACAGTCTTTACAAACCATTCGACCTTTTGAAAAAGCTATGTCTTCTTTATTGATGTTACATTTACGGCAGGTTTTCATACTAGTATAATATCATAAAATGGCTTAAATGACCAATACTGGTTGTATATTTATTTATAGGAAAGAGTTATGTTAAATACAGTAGAGTCAGTATCAGAGACGATAGTGATGTTGATGAAGTCAACAGGTCGCTACGTCCATTTTAGAATACATAACCAAAAGCATAAAGATATATATGCTGCTGCTCTAAAGAAATGTATTGCCCTGGTAGAGGCAAATCCATCTGACTTTGAATACTATAGATTTGAGATCATGCAGCGAGAAAACTATGAAGCATACGAATATCGTCCTTCTTTCTGGAATAGGAAGACTCATGAAAGGTACTATGCTACATTGGCAGCTCGTCAAGCATTAGATATCGTAGATAAACTTCATGGACGATTCATTACTGGATTGTCTGATACTGAACCGAGATCATATAAAGGGAAGGGAATTCTTCTTCCTGGTGACGAGGATGTCTTCTAATGAAAATATCAGCTAATCAACTAAAGATGGCAGCAGACCGCATTAAGAGTGTGGTTAATGGTTATTCCAAAAGTGCAGACGATCTAGTGCTTGATGTACAGTTTACAACTGCAGATCCAGGTAGTGGACAGATGGTAGATACAATGACACTTACTGCGTCTGGTCCTGCTACTGATGATAAAGAAGAGAAGGTTGTTACTTTAACTGTGGAGATATATCCAGAGTTAGAGAAGCAAGAACCTCGTGCGACTAAAACAGAGCAATTTAAGTTAAGAAATAGTTATGGAAGTTAAGAGATTGTGCCTGGTGCTACAGTTGTTTGTGCAACTGGTGAACCAGCAGTTGGAATACCAGGATTGACCTGAGCATTCTGTGTGATCTCCATGACGATGTCGGCAGCGATGCCTGAGATAGCCTCAGCCATCTTTTCCCACATAGGATCTGCAACAGAGGTGTAACCATCGCCTTGGCCAGTCTCGCCACTGAATTGAGCTTTGAGGCCATTATAGATGGTCTCTTTCATCTTAGATTTGAGCGCGGCGGGTTGCATGGGCATGAGTACAATCTCCTTAAAGGAATATTATACTATGAAAGTGGAAGTGTATGCAGACGGAAGTGGGAACACGTTCAACTCTGATGGCGGCTATGGATGGAGACTGGTCATTGACGGCACCCTGCATTCGGAAGGGAGTGGATACTTACCTTCAGCTACGAACAATGTTGCAGAAATTACTGCCGCAATCGAAGGCCTTAAGGCAGCAGCAACCTATCTCTCTAATAATGCAGTACAGTGTCCGGGTCCACATCAAGTTGAGCTCGTATCAGATTCACAGCTTGTACTTGGCTATGCGAACGGCGCCTACAGATGTAAAGCCCTACATCTTACACAACTCTATATCCAACTTAGAAAAGTATATGGAGATGTTAAGGCATCTACGCGTTGGGTGAAAGGACATAGTGGCGATGAACATAATGAAGGGTGCGATAAGCTGGCTAAAGCCGCAAGAGAAAGTAAAGGAGTAACTCCGTGAGTAAAGTAAAAGTAAAGATCGATAGACCTAATAGAGATCCTGACCATTATTCTAAACGTAATGTTCCTTATTGGTGGAGCCCTGAATGGATTCGTGGCACGACTGCAGACAACAGAGATCATGAGTACATTAAGGAAGGTATTGAAGACGGCGATTACTCTCAAGATGAAGTTCTAATTGATAACTCTGGATCTTATATCGTTCCTTGTCCAGGTTATGGTCGCATCTATGCTGCCAAGGATAAGAAGACTAAGGATGTAGATCTCCACATGAAGTCTAAAACAGGTAATCTTACTTATATTCAAGGCTCTATCCAAGAAGAGTTCAAGCGTTGGCATCAAGATCGTCAGATCGACTATATCCTTTTGGGTATGGATCCAGACGAGATCTTAGCTAGCGATGACTAATGAGAGATCACAATCTAAAGATTCCAGATATAAAAGCTGTTCGCAGTATCACCCGACTTTTAGGTAAGTTGGGTATCAATGCTTGTCGTTGGCGACAACCACCACCTCCACATCCATACACTTACTCAGATAAATATCCTGAATTCACTTACGGCTGGGGATTAGCTGAGACTAAGAGCTATGTTGAGATGAAGTATCACTACGCCTACGTAAAGGGTAGTCCACTAGATCAATTCCAAAAACATAATGTATTACATGAAATCAAGCGAACAAGACAGCTGATGCATATACTTAATAAGCTTGGACTTAAAACACCAGACGCCGGCCTGCGCGTCTGTAAAGATTTCGTAACCCGCCAACGCGCACGCTGACACTGCTACGCCCGGGCGACCCCGTCCCGATACTATGAATATAACGGAGGTGTTATGGCATTCAATCATGTTGGTAATTGTAGCTGTCCAGTGGGTTGCTGTGACTGTGGACCCGTTAATCCACATCAAAAACAAGATGATATGGTTTATGCCTATATCCAAACCCTGATTCCTAAAGATCTTTATATGTTGAAATCAACTGGTGAATTATATGAAGTAAAACGCTATAAAGATCGTATGTTAGGTGAGAATGAGTTTTATGTAGGTCAAATAGATCCACTAACCTTAGTTCAAGGTGTTGAGATCTTATTTGCTTTTTATGGTTGGATGTTTAAAGAAGGTATCTTTAAGTCTCAGCATGATAATGGTGCTAAATATATGAGAACCTTAATTATGCACCTACGAGACGCTGGTCTATCTTTTGTAGATCTTAATAATGCGATTGCACCTTTATATACAAAAGCTAATTGCTATCTGTAGGCCTATATAATGGAGTAAGAATTCCCCACATGAATACGTGAGGAATCCCATTGATATAAATGTAATTAGAGTCCACAGACTCCGCCAACACATTCTGTTTCTCGTTCTTCATAGACAATACCTTCGTTGGCAAGTGCTTCATCAAGTGGACAGCTAGTTAGAGGTTGACCACCACGACATCCATCAGGATATACGGTGAAGCCTCTCAAACGTTTAGCATACTTAAGGAGAGTCATGGCATTAGTCTTGAGTGTATCCTCGTTGTTATCGTCAGATCCCCAAGGTGCCATGTTACATGTAGAGCTAATAGCCATATCGACATACTGTTGTACGTCTGCTTGGAACTTAACGCGGTCCTTGAATGAGATGTCGTACGAGTCTTGGATATGCTCGATCTTAACGCCCTTATCTAATAGACGTTTGACAGCGCCATCTACCACATACTGGTACATCCACTTACCGTCAGCTCCAGCTCTGTATCGTCTCTTATATGACTTACAGAACAGTGGCTCGATTCCAGTAGTTGTTTCCGCTATGATGCCGATTGTCCCTGTTGGCGCGATTGCACGGACACCCTTAGGTACGGCAACACCTAGTTGCTTAGCTCCGATAAATGCAGCTGAATCACTCTCACGCTTATATGTAGCAAGCCACTTATGTAGCTCAGGAACGCAAACATACTTATGTCCACGCATCATTAGCCACTCGTGCATTCCACCTAGACCTAATCCAATGCGGTTATTCTTTAATCCCACTTCTTTGATCTTATCTGTCGGTACGTCTGAATATACGCCACCGCATAATAGGAATAGAGTCGAGTACTTAACTACTTCTGCAAACTCATCCTTGTCCTCGCAGCGATTCATCCATACGGTTCCAAGATTACATTTATCAGAATCGTCTTCTGATACAACCTCAGTACATGCATTACGCAGAGATTCTGTGTCGCGCATGAAGTTGAATCCCATACCTGGCTCAGCAGTGGTAAATGCTTGACGGCAATTATCCAACCAAACCTTCATAGCCTCTTCGTACTTAGGATGTTTCTTATTCTCGATTGCGATGAAAAACTCTGTGTCATATATGACAGAGATATTAGTAAGTTCCATTGGGAGTCGAAACTCCAGATCTTTAGCTTTCATAGCTTTAAGTTCTTCGCTATGATCTTTAAGGTGGATAAACTCATGAATATCTTTATGAGCCCAGTTCAACCCAGCCCAAATAGCAGATCGTCTTTGTCCACCTTGCATAACATGACGACCACTCTCATTGACCATCTCCATCAAGGAGATAGGTCCAGTACAGAACCCACCAGTTCTCTTAATGATTGCTCCTTTATGTCTAACAGAGGAGTAATCAACGCCAATTCCGCCACCCGTAAGCAGCGCAGAAGTGGTCTTTTGCATCAAATCAGCCCATCCCTCACGGGTATCTTCTGCACGAAAAAGAAAGCAGTTGTTCACTTGGTGAAACGACCTGCCGGCAGAATACAAGTATCGTCCACCTGGGATAAACTTGCGCTCAAGCATATATTTATAGATTTTGTCTTTTGATTCTGTGTCTAGTAACTGGTTGCATACGGCGTCAGTGACGCGTCGGCATGTTTCCGCCCAACTCTCTTGCCCATTCATGCTGTATTTTTGCTTAAATACGTCGTGAGCAAATTTGTTGGAGAAAACATCGAAGCTATCTTTTTTTAACATTGATGTTCCTTTTGATTGATTTTTCCCGCTGTTGCGCGGTAGAATTATTTTACTAGATTTGAGGAGCTAAATTGGACGAAGAAAACAAAATTATTGACCAACTTTCCCAGGTATCTGCATCAGAAAATCTCGTGGAATTGCTTTCGGTAACTCCAGGTGCTGAGGAGGTAATTACTTACTGTGCGCGGGTAAGTAACCCGAATAACCAGTTGAAATTTGATAACTCAGCTAAGTTAATTTCTTATCTGATAAAGAATAAACACTGGTCGCCATTTGAGATGGCACACATGACTTTACAGATCAAAACCTCGCGTGGAATATCTCCACAGATCCTACGTCACAGATCATTTACATTTCAAGAATTTAGCCAGCGCTACGCTGCCGTAGACGCGTCTGGATTGATTGTTTACGCTGCCCGAAGGCAAGATGACAAGAATAGACAGAATTCAATAGATGACCTCTCTGATGACGTTAAACGTGAATGGGAAGAGAGACAACTTACTAATTGGAAGCGATCATTTGAAGACTATACTTGGGCTTTAGATAACGGTATTGCCAAAGAGTGTGCACGATTTGTACTTCCTCTTGGTTGCGCAACGACATTATATATGTCGGGCTCTATAAGATCTTGGATTCACTACATTGAATTAAGAGCTTCCAATGGAACTCAAAAAGAACACATGGATATTGCGGTTGAATGTAAAGAAATCTTTAGGAAAGAATTACCTGGCGTCGCCGAAGCGCTTGGCTGGTAATTACTCTTTCATCTTTATATTCCACTGACCGTTTTCGCTACAGGTTAATTCTTCCTTTAGCATTTTGTCAGCGATTTTTTTAGAATCTGGCTTGTATGTTTTGTTATCTATTTGGCTTTGTAAATTTTTAATCTTTACAGCTTTAACATGCTCTGCTGGAATACCGACTACTGGAGAACTTTGAGGTGCTTTTGATGCAGCCTTATCCATCTCTTCTTTAGTCATATTTGGTGTAGTTGCTCCGTATGAAGCGTTCATGTTTTTATTGAGCTCTTCTTTGAACTCTGTAAGTGTCTTAATAAGTGAGTCAATTTTATCCATGGTAACCTCTGACTCTATTTTACCACACTAACTTAGTTATAAGAAAACAATAGAAAGTACAATTATCAAAAGGCGGTAAACAATGAAAGACATTCTCCATCTTCTAGAAGGTGATGCCCCATCCCACGAGATCTGGGTTATTAAGTTTGACGAAGAGCACGCTCAGAAGTTCCGTAAGCAAGTGTTAGAAGCAGCTAAGTCGGACTCACAGCGACCTATAATCATCTATATTGATTCTTACGGCGGATATGTTGATGCCCTAGCTAAGATGATTGAGACATTGGATGAAATACCTAACCCTATTATTACAGCCTGTATGGGTAAGGCCATGTCTTGTGGAGCTATGTTATTGTCACATGGCGATGTTAGGTTTCTTGGTGCTAATAGCCGAGTTATGATTCATGAAGTTAGTTCAGGAACCATTGGCAATGTTCAGGATATGAAAGAAGACGTTAAAGAGACTGTTCGTCTTAATGAGCATTTTATGGGCTTGTTGGCACGTAACTGTGGCTTTAAGAATTACGAAGAATTTCGTGCAGTAATTAAAGAGCAAGATGGTCGTGATCGCTATCTCGTTGGTAAAGATGCTTTGAACTTTGGTATCGTAGATGCTATTGGTCTTCCTAAGGTAACTGGACGAGTTATCTATGAAATCTCTAAACAACCAACGAAAGCCCCATCGTCTGGTCGCAACAAACAATCACTGAAGTTGAAGGAATCTTCTGGTAAAAAGACTTCTGTGAAACGCAAATCTGATACTAGAAAACGAAAATAAGGGAGACATCTCATGTCTGACACAAAAGTACAAGAAGACGCACTAATGGAAAAAGATACCAAAGTTGTAATTTCTCCTGAGGATTGCAATGCGGCTCTTGATTTCTGGCGCCATTTTGACATCCCAATTACTCCTGAATTGCAAGCTGCAATGGATGTCTTTTCAAAAGATCCAACATACGAAAACCAGGACAAGATCAAACTAGAAGTTTGTAAGGCTATTGCCGAGACTGAACACGATGCTTTTAAGGACGAAATGTTCCAGCGTATCGTAGAAGAGTGCGGCGGAGTTACATTCGATATGCAGTTTGATAAAGATTTTGAGGCTACTGTTACAGAAAAGAAGTAAATTCCGCTAGTTAACCGACCAAGATTACCTAGGCCTTAGTGGCCTGGGTGATATAATGAGTTAAAAGAGGAGTTTACTCTGAGTAAAAAGCTAAAGCGCCGAATCCAAGAATTATGTGGCCTTCAAAACCTAAGTCGAGAAGAAAGACTTCTACGCGCGAATGAAATACTCAAGAGTACTGAATTAAAACAAGCTATCTGTCACGAGATACTTGGATGTACTCATAAAGACGTTGAGAAAGCTATGATGGCTGTCATCAACGAGCGCCAAATTACTGAAGAGCAACAAGAACAGCTAGAGCTAGAAGAAATGGCTCCAGAGAAGTTTGATCCTGAGATTACTTTCAAGGTCAATAAGCACGCTTCAAATGTTCCTAAAGACAGTAGTAGTTATGGGACTTATACAAGAGAACAGGTGGCCGCATTGTTAGCAGCATCTAAAGCACCATGTGAACCTTCACCAGTTCTTGAAAAGACTGAATACCCTACGATGTCTCGCGAGGAGTGTGAGCGACTAGTTCGTGAACATTTCGAGTATAAAGAAAACGAGAAGAAAAAGAGGGAAGCATGGGATTTTCAGAAGACGACAGAATTAGACACAAAAACCGTCACCAAAACGAAGCGTTCGACCTCTACGAAGGATTAAAGGCGATGGGCTATGACCACGCCTATATGATTAAATACGCTCAGTTTGCTCTTGAAAGCTGTACCGACCAAAACCGATTCGAAGTTCTCAATACGATGATCCATATCGTAAGGAGTATCGATGAAAAGGCTACAACAACTTAAAACATTATTAGTGATTCTAGCTATCAATCAGTCAGTTAACGCTGATGTTGGTTGGGCTAGAGCAATTAAAAAGATTAAGGTCGCAGTAATTGATACTGGTATTGATGAATCGTTACTTAAGGGTAATTCATACTGTCCAGAAGGTCATAAAGATTTTACTGGTGTTGGGATGGTTGATAACCATGGTCATGGTACACATATCAGCGGTATCGTAGATCAATATGCGAAAGACTTCATCTTTAAGCCTGGCAAAAACTTTAAAGATATAGATAAACTTGAAATAGCTTATTGTCAGATCATCATTAAATACTATGATCCTAAGCAAAGTTATGGTGACAACCTAAAGCAAACCATCAAGTCATTTAAATGGGCAATCGAACAAAATGTAGACATAATCAACTACTCTGGTGGTGGCACTGAATACTCTAAAGAAGAGAATGAGGTGATTCAAGAAGCCTTAAATAAGGGTATCAAGGTTGTAGCAGCAGCAGGTAATGAGCGATCTAACATTGATAAACATAAATATTATCCTGCCATGTATGATAAGCGTATTTATGTAGTAGGTAACTTAGTTACAAACAATACTGAGCTCATACCTAAAAAGTCAGTTATAGAAGGTAAGACAACTAACTTACTAGAGTTGAAGCGAGATATTGCCGCGTCTTCCAACTACGGGGAATCTATCAACACCTGGGAGCTTGGCACTAGCATATTATCAAGGTTACCAAGAGCGAGTTACGGATATATGACAGGCACATCACAAGCAACTGCCATTAAAACAGGCAAATTAGTTCGTGAAATGCTTGGCAATAAGTAATTTCAAGGTGTAACTAAGGTAAAATTAGAGATAACCTTGGAGAAGTTGATGAAAATCGTAGCGAACTCATTAAAATTCTTAATAGCTATGGTTATCACCATGGCTATTAGCTTTTCGGCTCTTGCAGCCAAACCACCAGAAGTTGTAGAGTTGAATAGACTCAACACCTATGTTTGGAGTAACGAAGTATCTCCTGTGACAACAGATGAGTTCATTGCAGCATTGATCGGTAAGAGGGTTCTACTAGACAGAGTCAACCCCTATGCTAAGTTATATATAGTTATTGTTTCTGGTGGTGGCTCATACGAGCACGCACTGGCCATGAAAAGACTTATTTCCCAGATTCCCTATGTTACATTGATCTGTAAGTATTGCGCCTCTGCAGCTGGATTCATCTTTGCAACAACTCCAGGAACCGAACGTCTCGCTATAAAGAAATCTCAACTACTGATGCACGAGATGTATCTGCCTCATTTCACTGCTGAGAACGCTAAGAATCCATCTATTGCAAAAGACTTGATTAAGTCCTCAGATGAATTCAATGCAGCTATGTATACTAAGATTGGTATCTCAAAGGCTGAGTACGAGAAAAAGATAATCAACAAAGAGTGGAACCTATACGGCGAAGATCTAGTTAAAAATAAGCTTGCCGATAAGCTGGTCAATATTAAATGCGATACGTATGTTAATACCCTCGCGCCAGATACCTGCTCGTCAAATGATAGTAAATAATTAAATTCGTATAATCTCCTTGATAGGAGATTTATGAAAACACTTCCGACATTGTATAAAAAGACCTCTACTGGTGCCACGCAGATGTGGTCAATTGGTGTTGATGCAAACACTATCATTGTTAACTTTGGCCAAGTAGATGGCAAGATTCAACGAACAGAAGAAGTAATCAAATCCGGTAAGAATGCTGGTCGTGCTAACGCGACCACCGCTGAAGAACAAGCGCTAGCTGAAGCCACTTCAAAGTGGGAAGGTAAAGTAAAGAAGGGGTACGTTGAAGATGTATCTCGTGCTGAAGCTGGTGAGAAAGATATTGACGGTGGATATGATTGTATGCTTGCTCACAAGTTTGCAGATCATGGTCACAAGATTCAATATCCTGGTTATCAACAGCCTAAGCTAAATGGCCATCGCTGCTTAGCCATCGTTACAGATGGTGTTGCGGCATTGTTTAGTCGTACGCGTAAGCCAATTAAAAGCTGTCCACATATCGTGGCAGAGTTAGAAAAGCTTTATCCAACTGGTCATCATGAGAAAGATGGCGAACTATATAATCATGCTTACAAGGATGATTTTGAAGCGCTAGCTTCTCTTATTAGACAAGAAACGCCTGCACCTAACTGTACTGAGGTTCAGTTTCATATCTACGATAGTCCAAGTAAGAAAGACTTCTCTGATCGTATAGCTCAATTGCAGGTTGAACTTAGTAAACCTAATCCTTATATCAAGTTAGTTGATACGGTTCTAATCAACAACGAAGAGGAAATGATGTCCACGTTTGAGTCATTTCTGAAACAAGGATATGAAGGTGGAATGGCTCGTAATGCCAAGGGTGAATATCAAGGTAAACGTAGCTATAACCTTCAAAAGATTAAAGAATTCCAAGATGCTGATTTCGCTATCGTTGGTATCGAAGAGGGTCGTGGTAGTTATGCTGGATGCGGTATCTTTATCTGTAAAGCTACGAACGGCGAGACATTCAGCGTTAAGATGCGTGGAGCTAAAGAACGTTTACAAGACTTCTTGAGCAACCCTAGCCTATGGCAAGGTAAAGAACTTGTTGTTAAGTATCAATATATTTCTAAGTACGGCATTCCAATTTTCCCTGTGGGAGAGAGGTTCAAAGATGAGATTTAAACTATATCAATTAGCTTTAATTGTTAACTCTATTCCTGCGGAGCAGGTAGCTCTAGCGCTATACTTGATCTTGTCATGAATCACGGTGGGATCATGGGAAACATCTGGCGAGAAGATCCAGTCGTCCATGGTCTAGGCTGTGGCGACAACTCTTGTAAGTATGTTAAACCTACAGGAATGGCAACAAATGGTGGCTGTCGCTGTGCTGAAAATCATGGTAGAAAAGTAGAGCGGTTCTTGCTTAGAAACTTATCTCACATGAAGATCGAACTAGATAAGCTAAAGCTTGAGGTAGAAATAGACCAACAGCTAAGGGAGAACAATGAATAAGTTTATTGCATTTGATAATGAAACTGGTGGAACGCATGTTGACACGTCTCTATTGACTGTCTATTTCGCTATCCTAGATGAGAACCTTAACCAGATCGATGAGCTTGATCTCAAGCTTAAAGCTAATGATAATGGTCCTTATGTTGTTGAAGCTGGTGGTCTGTTCGTCAATAAGATCGATATCATTGAGCACGATAAGACTGCTATCACCTACTCTGAGGGTGGACAGATGTTAGTTAAGCTATTGCGCAAGCATGCTTCTGGTACTGGTGAGAAGCTTACTCCACTTGGTCATAACGTTCCGTTTGATATCGCTGGCGTCAATCGTCATCTGCTTGGTCAGAAGACTTGGAATCAGTTTGTATCATATAAGATTCAAGATACTCAACAGAACGCTTCGTTCTTACAGCGTAAAGGAATGTTGCCAGCTGACATGTCAGTTCGTCTTCAAACCTTAATTGAGTACTTTAATATCCAGGTGCCAGGTGAGCTTCATACTTCTAAGTATGATACGCTTTGCACTGTAGAAGTTTATAAGGCATTACTAAAAGTATGAGTGTAGCTAACCAGATAAATTGCTTACAGAGACTTCAAGATACAACTGGGCAACTAGATGAGATTCTTCAATTTCTGAAACTAGAGGGTCTTGTTGATGATAACCAATTGAAATCGGTTAGACTCGGTGCAGATCATGCCAAAGAGATCCAACAGATCTTGAGGAATTTGCAGGTAACCAATAAGCTTCAACTCCTTAATTATGAGTGGAATGTCTTACCTGTAGAGAACATCTGCATCTCTATCATCACTGATAGAAATCAGAAAGAATTTAGCTTTAATAGATAACGTTTGGAGGCTCTATGGCCATTGGTCAAAAAGAAGCAGTTGTTACAGAAGTAATGTCGAATCTCCCTAATTTTGTCAAGTATAAAGATAACGCACTGTTGTTACTTAGCTCCTCTCAACTAGAAGATGTTAAGAAAGCTATACAGACTGGTATTACAACTGGTCAAATTGAGTACAGTAAAGATCCAACAAACGCAGCAGAAGTTCGATCCTATGCCCGCAGCATGGTGATGAATCATCTTAAGAAAGCAAAGGAGTTAAACGGTGGACACGCCTATATTAGTAATCCTTCTAGCTCTGGCGCTTCATCTAGTCCGGTGGTTAGAGTCAAAGCAAAAGTCGCCCCCAAAGGAGTCAACCCAGATCTCCTCACGGAAGAGTTAAAAGAGTATGTCAAAACGCTTGTCTAAGAAGAAACAAGTAATAGAGCCAGATATGGCTGCGGCCTGTCTAGTTATTATGTTAGAGAAATTGGGAGTCATCAAGCTTGAATTTCATCGTAATTCTGGCTTAGATTTTAGACCCCACCCACCAAATGCAGTAAGAGGTATGTCTTCTTCAACTGGTGGTTTCTTTTATACGGTAAAGTAGGTATAATATCCATCGCGGGGTAGTGGAGTAGTTCCACGGCGGGCTCATAACCCGCAGACCCGAGTGCAAATCTCGGCCCCGCAACCAAATGGCCCACAGCACTCAGAATGTGCACCCTTAATAGACGTATTTTGGGATGGGCGTAGTGCAAAGCTACGGTGGGCCACCATTTTTCTTAGGATACCATGAATAATAATCAAAGTGTAGCAGATATAATTGCGTTAATTGTTTTATTACGTAACCTTGGTTTGAAGTTTAATAAAACTACAGACGATATGATTACTATATATGATATAGAGCAATATCTTGTCCGTAAAGGATACTGGAATTGTGATAGATGATGCAAAATTACAAAAAGTAATATTAGGTCCTGATTGGATTGACTTATCTTTCGGCGAACCTAAAGTTGTCATGGAAGCTTTATTCCGTCAACTTAATAGATTCGGCGATCCGTTTAAGATGCCGACACTTTATGACTTACCTAAGTGGGAATATCAACCTGCTGCTGGTAAACCAGATCTAGTTAAAGTATTAGAGGAGAAATATGATGCAAAAGTTGTGGTCTGTAATGGAGCTAAACAGGCTTTGGCCGCGTCGCTTTACAGCTTCAAAAAATCCGGCATCTCGTCCGTTGATTTCTTATCACCTTATTATCCCGCAAACCCTAGCATTGTTGAATCTGTTGGACTTGTTAGGGCTACAGGAACCGAAGCAGATTCCTACTTGCTTACAAGCCCAAATAACCCTGACGGTAGCTACACAACATCACTACACATTGTCGAGCACTTTTGTAAAGCCCCCACAATTCATGATGCTGCCTACTATACAGACATCTACATTCCCGAAGGAGAATTAATTCTTCCTTTAGGCCATATACAAGTCTATTCTATGAGTAAGATGTATGGGCTTAGTGGACTTCGTATTGGCTATGCAGTCTTTCATAGTGAGAAATACTATCAAGATGCTGTCAACTACATAGAGATGACAACCGCTGGCGTCTCAACTGCGTCGCAAGATATTGCGCGTAATATAGAGATGTTCTTTAGGGATAACCCGTCATACTATAAAGAGTTTTGTCGGGAAGCCCGTGCATCGATAGCCTTAGCAAGGAAAGAGCTTGATAAACTCAATCCTGAGGTCTTAGAACTAATGCCCTGTCAATCAAATTCAATGTTTGCTTGGTGTAAGAAAGGTCCTGCCTTAGATAATAAGACTGCAAAAGTTCATATACTTCCTGGTGAGCTGTTTGGATCACCAGGGATGATGCGCATGAACATAGCTCACCCACCAGAAGTAATCCGCGATGCTGTAGAGCGTCTTAATAAGTATAAAATCTGATCTTAAATCAATATGAATGGTAGCACATAGTGCAGGTTAGAAGAGTTTTGTGAGCCGCAGCAGACTACAGTTTAATTACGAGCGATCTGTCTCCAAACCTCGGTGGACGCGGGTTAACGACCGTACTGTTCATCTCCATAATTATGGTACAATATACTAATTATGGAGAGTTTATGAAGAAATGTACTAAATGTAAGCAAGAGAAAGAATTATCTGAGTTTTATAATCATATAAAGTTTGGACCAAGACCTGAATGTAAGCTTTGTTCTAAAGCTAGAAATGCGGAGAACTGGAAAAAGAATAAAGAAAAGATAGATAAAAAGGCTAGAGAGTGGCAAGAAGCAAATAAAGATAAAATTGCAACTTACACTAGAAAACAAAATCTTAGAAGAAAGTATGGAATAACTCCGGAAATCTATGAAGAGATGATGAAAAGCCAAAACTGTAAGTGTGCTATATGTAATCAAACTTCTGAAAAGACTTTCGCAGTTGATCATAATCATAACACTGGAAAGATAAGAGCTTTGTTATGTGGAGCTTGTAATACAGCATTAGGTTTATTAAGAGAAGACTTGAAGATAGTTGAATCGATGAAGAAGTATATTAAGCAATATAATAAGGATAATTATGAGTAGAGAATTATTTACATTAATGAAATATGATTTACAAACTGCCTTTGAATATGCGAAAGATAGAGGTGAGGTTTTATATGGCAACAACTTCACAATTGTCTTAGAATCTATAAATATACACACTAATTCAATCTCCGGAGATCTTAACTATACATTTGTTTTCCTTATCAAAGGATAACATGATTCATCCAGCTTCTCAGATCATTGAACCATCAAGAGATCCAGATCACATGAGTTTTTCATGTGAGGTCTGGTTTCATGAGATGGTATATTCTTGGAAGCAAAGTAACCTAGAGTGGCAAGTGTGTCCACTTATGGTCTGTCCATTAACTGGATCACTTATGTATATGATGCATACCTATCCACTATGTTGGTGTGAGATAAAAGATGAAGATGTAAAAGAGTCTTATATGAGATACTTAGTTGAAAAAGAATTATTAGGTACCTATGAAACATCCGGATAAGAAAGCTCTCAGACGTAGTTTTTGGGGAGCATTTGGTAGATTGATAGGTGTAATGTTAGGTGCTGGAGCAGGTTCGCTCTTATACGCAACCATCGGATCTAGTAGCGGATTAGGTATAGGTGTTGCATCTGCTCTGGCAATTGTGGGCTTCTTGCTCATCTGGTTTGCAGAATATGAGCGCGAAATAGAGTTATGAGAAAAGTCACTAAAGAAAAAGATAAAGAATATGCCTCTCGATATAGAAATAAGAATAGAGAGGCTATTAGAGCTAGAATGAATGCTTGGAATAAAGCTAATAAAGATAAGAGAAAGCACTATGCTCTAAAAGAAAAATATGATTTATCATTGGAAGAGTATAATCAAATGCTTAGTGACCAAGGTGGCTGTTGTAAAATTTGTAATAGACATAGTTCTTTATTTAAGAAAGCCCTAAACGTAGATCACTGCCATAAAACTGGCAAAATTAGAGGCTTATTGTGTAAAGATTGTAATCTATTATTAGGCAAAGTAAGAGATGATATTTCAGTCTTGGAGAAGGCTATAACCTATTTAAAGGATGATTCAGAATGAGTATAGCTAATAACGACGTTACGTATGCAGAGAAATGGGATACTATGCCCAACAATGCTGCACTTAAAAAGCTAGCTGACAAGTATTTTGACAGATCAGTTTGCTATCCTCATTGCCCAGTTAGCTGGGCTCCTGAGGTTCTAGAGCTATTAGAACGATTAGATAAAGAGTTTGGTATTGCCAGGAATGAACAGACAATTAAAGCAAGATACGTAGAGCTTCCACTGTATAAGTATCTGTTCGTTGCAACCTATAACAATGCTAAGCATGTCTTGACAAAAGAAGAAAAAGATAAAGTTTTAAAACTTAAAAAAAGCCTCAAGAGGGATTTACAGTACGCATTAAAAGTTTTTAATGTTCGCTATACTAATCCTATTCTCAATAAGGTTTTGAAACCAAAGATACATCTGTCGCAAATTAAAGAGAAGTTCGGCTATCTAACCGTCTACTTTCAGTGTGATGATGAGTATAAAGAATACATCAACAACTTGATCTATGAAACAACGATCAAGCTGGCAACTAAAGGAGCTTACTATCCTTTAGAGCAGATCTTAAAGAAGGATGAAGATGAGCAGCGGGACAGTCTATAAACATGTAAGTCAAGATAAAGATGATGGATTTATTCCGCCTAAAGATCAGTTTATGCATGATGACTGGCGCGTCTCTAACTGTAGAGAGAACTTTCATATAGCTAATGGCTACGGATATCGCATGCGCGGTCGCGGTTGGAGCTTCGGTATAAAGAAAAAGATCTGGTGCGCCTCACCTAGAGGTGAAAGAATCGATGGCTATAACAACTGTGGGAAAAGTGACGAGTAATGAGAAGACTATCTAGATTAAGAAGGCTTAGACGATTCTTCGACAACCCTACAATAGGGATTGAGTATAATAAAATTTCTGACAACAGCGGCGTTTCACGACGTATTTATGAAGCTGATATTGCTAGAAATCCTAGAGTTGTAAAAGATAGTAAAGGTCCTCACGGTTACTTGTTTATCGATGTTTTAGAGGATGCTGATAAAGTTAATGGTGAACATAATTTAATAAATTCCCAACGTGGTTTGGTGGAATGGAGTAGGTAATGGCTGTAGATGAAGGCAAGTTTATCCTAAAGAAGAAAACATCTTTTAAGTCTATGGCTGACGGCCTTGAGCAGGAACTCCCTGAGAGTGACCTTTGCTTCCAAGACGGTGAGCACATCTATCAGTATAAGTTTGAGAAGCCTGAAGATGAGTCGACTCATGAGATTGAGCCTGGTTCATTTGTTCTCACTGAGACCATGTCTGGTCTCGCTCTTAAGAAATTAGAATTTAAGCCGCGCAACTTGTTGGAGACCGCCAGCAATACCGCTCGCATCATGAAGGAAGCAAGCATCTTCTTCAGTCGATTGCACGTGTATGAGAAGCTGGGTCGCCCCAAGAAGCGCGGTGTCCTTTTGTTCTCATCTCCTGGTATGGGTAAGACCTCTGCCATCGAGAAAGTCTGCTCTGATCTTATGAAAGAAGATCCAGGTACGGTCGTAGTTGTATGGCCTACATCTGAGATCGAGGCAGATAAGATTGTTAAATTGTTGAGCACCAACTCTCGCTATAAAGAGACTTGCACTCGTATGGTTCTTATCATCGAAGATATCGGTGGCGGAGAGCGCGAGAGCCATCGTTCTAACTCAGCAGTTGATTCTGGTCTATTGAACTTGTTGGATGGTGTTGGAGTTATCTTCCGTCTTCCTACGTTCATCATCGCTACTACTAATCACCCTGAGAATCTGTTGGCATCACTTGCCGATCGTCCAGGTCGATTTGATTTGATGTTGAAGCTTCAACCTCCTACTCATGATGAGAAGAAAGCATTGATGAAGTTCATCGCTAAACGTGAGCTTACTCCTGATGAAGAAGCATGCTTGGGTGCGAAAGGTACTGAAGAGTTCTCTATCGCCCACTTGGAAGAGATTGCCGTACGAGCTGAGCTCCACGATAAATCTCACGCTGAAGTAGTTGATGAGCTCATCAAGCATAAAGAATTATTCAAGCGTGACTTTGAAGATAAAGCTCGCGGCCGAATGGGAATTGGGTTTGAAGACTAATCCGGGCTAGATTCTAGGTCCTGCCCCTGATTTCTGGATGGAAGAGAACATTCCATCCGGAGACTACTGGTCGTATGTATTTGACTCTGCTGAACCACCAATGTCTAAAGAAAGACATAGTCTTTTAAACCTTTTATCCCTACTGAAGGTAATTGATTATGGAACTATATACGAGACCATAGATTGTATAAGGATACGAAATGCCTAAGTGGGGAGAGATCACAGGAGTAGACGGTAATTTATATTATGGCCGTTACTTTTGTGTTTACGAGAACTCAGACTTAGCAGATAATGAGGGCAACTTCAAGAAACATTTACTTCTTGAGTTCCTGGGTTATCTAGGTGTGTTACAATATGTTAAAGATCATGGTGAGACGTACGAGATCATCATCAAAGCGAGAAAAGAGTGAAGCATAAGAGGGTATCAACTAACTATCATACATTAAGAACTCATAAGAGAAGAGAGTTGATGCGTCAATGGTTTAATGAAACTTTTATGACAAATTGTAAGTGCATTAGATGTGGTAACATAGACCCAGTTGTCATGGAATTCCACCATAGAGACCCTAAAGAAAAAGATGGCGCGGTTAAAAACATGTTACAAAAACTTTTAAGTAAAGAACTTATTTCAGCAGAAGTTGCAAAATGCGACATGTTATGTGCCAATTGTCATCGAATAATACACTGGGAACAAAATAAGCAATAATTCTTGCTCCCGTGGTGTAATGGTTAGCACGACACCCTTATAAGGTGGAACCACTAGATTAGTGGATAGTTCAAGTTCGAATCTTGACGGGAGTACCAATCTATGAATAAATGGGATCAGTACTTTAAAATAGTAGACGTCGATAAGTCACATGAAGATAATTTCGAGTGGGACAACCACGAATATCACTTAGTAATCATTAGTACTGGAGAAGTTATCGGAAAGTACAAAGACGAAAAGTACGCGAAAAAACAAGCAAAATATAAATTTAAAAGAATAGCTAATCGAGTGGAGAAAATCCTGCTTGGTTAGCTTTTACAGTTGCCATTACGATTCGTCGTAAGGCTTTTAGCATGCCGAATAGGTATGCCGGTAAGTCATACAAGTTAGATTCCCAGGTAGCAGTCTAGAGACTGGGTGCAGCTAGTGATGGTCCGTTAAAGATGAATATGGGTTGACTGGTGGCCAGATCAGGTGGACGTCGTAATTACGGAGTCCAAGACTTGACTGGCCATATTCCTTTTAAGGGGTCTTCTTCTCTTCGACTACAGGTACGACAGCAGGAATAGAATCATCTACGAATAGATGTGGGTCTGCTGGTTCTTTTTTAATGTCATTGAATTCAATCTTAGGAATACGAGTGCGATTAGTTCTATCGTAAAGACTCTTAACTAAATCTTTCATTTCCTTAGCATCAACTTCTTTTTTCATAGCAGCTTGTCTAGCTTTACGGAGGTTGCCACGTTTCTTAGGTTCAATAATCTTGTCAGCTAAGCCTAATGACACTGCTTCGCCGGCCGTCAGGTACACATCCCGCTGACAGATGTCTAGCCAGAATTCTTTAGGCATACGAGAGTTGGCTTCATAGATGCCACATAGTTGATTCATAAGTCGCATGTTCTCAGCTGCGTCAATCTTGATGTCGGTGTGTTTTCCACCGCCGCCAGAAGATAGTTCGTGAACCATTACAACGGTATTTGGTTGGAGGTTTCGTTCATCGCACACAGACATGATAAAAGATGCGCTGGACATGATAGGACCGCTTCCAAAGAATTTAACCTGGCAAGGGCATGCTAAGATCTCGTCGTGCAATCTGAGCATTGCATACGTGTCTCCGCCATAAGAAGACATGTGAAGTTCAATAGGTTTATTGGGTGCTTCGGAAGCCATACGGTGCATAGCTCTGACGGCCATCTCAACAGAGGAAGCGCAGAAGTCGGTTGACTCTGAAACGTCTCCCATATCTAGGTTAACGCCAAAATAGATACGACGATTTTTTAGATCGACTCCGTATGCTAAATTATCTGTTAACTCAGTAGTTGCGGCCATCTAAACCCTCTCCCTGATAGAATAAGAACTAGGTAGGACCATTATACCTTTAAAAGGATTGCATGACGAAAGAGGAACTGATTCATATCACACTGAAGCAGCTTAGTGATAGCTTATTGTTATCACCTGAGAACTTCCGCTTGGAGGATCCTGAGTTGGGAACTCCGAATGGATCTTTCCCTGGACCTACAATAATCTGGCAGCATAGACTCAAAGTTAAAGAAGATACTTACATTCAAGATCCTCTAAATGCTACTCGAACCATCATCGTCACCTACAACAAGATGGCGAACCAGCTCTCTTGTCTAATTTATTTCCGTGAAGTCAATAACTTTAATACTGCCATGATGGCAGACTCTCAAGCTATGGTGCAATGCTGTAGTTTTCCGATTCTAAATCGAACCTATAGGCAATTTCAAGGTATTCGAAAATCCTTGATTAAAGCTCGTAGGGAGAAAGAATACCTTGACTACATGCGCAAACTCAACAACATCTTCCCGTCCACTCACGAAGACGACATCTTCAAATAAAAATCTGAAACTATTATTGCGTGGAGGTAATCCATGTCAGTGAAATCCAAGGTAGAAACTGTAGAAGAATATCTTGCGCGTGGTGGTTCAATTAAGAAACTACCTCCTGCAGAGACAATTCGTCAGCCTGAAGTAACTCGTAAAACAGTTGCAGCTGGACCTGCGAACATCATGTCTCTCGAAGAAGCGGATCTCTTCTATGGTGAAGCCCGCAAAGGTTCCAAACCTAAGAAAGCTAAGCCATCGCTCAAGATTGACCTCAATGCTTTGCCAGAAGCTCTGAGAGCGAAGTTTATCAACAAATTGAAGGAGGAAGCTGATGGCGAAGACTACGAAGAAGTTGAAGAAGTCGGAGACGAAGAAGACGGAGACGAAGAAGACTGAGGAAGTTCCGTTGCTACCTGCTCCACCTATAGAGCCAGGTCTCGTGACTATCTCTATGCTTCCAAATGAGCTCTCAACATTGACTAATCTTATGAGTATCTGTGCAAAGATATTCGAGGAGCAGGCGATGATTGCGATGCAACAGAACCAAGAGGAACGTTTTGCAATTCTAGCACATAGACACAAAACGCTCTCAATGTTCGCTGATAGATTCGTTGAATTTTGTAAAATGCCTGAACCGGTATCAAGGGACATGCATTAAATTTTAATTAAACAACTGACCGTGAGGTCATCTCTTTAGGAGGAGAATTAGATGAAACCGAGTAACATCCCAGCTGTATTGGATCTAGCTATCGCAGCTAGACAGCAAGGCCGAACACTTAACCCTATGTTTACGGGTGAAGCAGGTCTTGGTAAATCAGAGATCACCCAAGCGTGGGTGGCAAAACAACGTAAGCGTAACCCAGAGTTTGGGTTCCTTGACTTGCGTATCGCATATATGGAAGCGCCTGACTTGATCGGCTTCCCATCAGAAGGAAAAGATGAGACTGGACGAGATCGTACCAAGCATCTTCTGCCTGAATTCTGGCCAACTACCGGCGAAGGTTTGATCCTTCTTGAAGAGCCAAATCGCGGAACAACTGGCGTCATGAACTGTTTGATGCAATTGTTAACCGATTTCAAAGTCCATAACTATACACTTCCTGCTGGCTGGTTAATCGCAGCTTGTATCAACCCTGATTCGTCTGAGTACGATGTTAACACGATGGATGCGGCCTTGAAAGACCGTTTCGTTGAGTTCGAGGTTGAATACGATCACATGGCGTTCATTGACTTCATGGATGGCGCTGGTTATCATGAGTCTGTTCAAATGTTCGTTGGCTCTGGTATCTGGACTTACAAAGACACTAAGTCGATTGGTAAAGATGGCAAGTACATCTCTCCACGTACTTGGTCAAAAGTTAACGCTGCTGAGATGGCTGGCGTTAATAAGAACCGTCAGTTGCACAGATTGACTGTTCAATCGATTCTTGGAAAAGACATCGGTAATGAGTACCATAAGTTCTGTTACGATTCTGCTCCTGTTACTGCCGCAGACATCATCAAAGATCGTGCTGCCGCGTTCAAGCGTTTGACTATGCAGTCAGACAAGTCAACATACCAAGGCGATATGATCGCTGCGACTGTTGAATCTATCGAGAAGCACTACGGTGGTTTGAAGAAAGATTGTGCTAAGGACCAGATCGACGAGGACACAATGGCCGAAGTCGCGAAGATCATCCCAGCTGACCATGCTGTTAATCTCATCAAAACATGTGGTTACAAGCAGTCTAAAGGTCAGATTACAAATTTCTTCAAGGAGTTCACTGGTCGCCACCCTGAACTGGTACAAGTCCTTAAAGATAATATCAAAATTAGTCGAGCTACTGGCGTCGACAAAAAGACCAAGTAACTTGATTATAGCCCACTCTGTACGACTCCTCCCTAGTACAGAGTGGGCGCCTTTTTTAACCAAATGGGGGACTCGTACTGATACAATAGAAATGTAACGAGGGAGTTAACTATGTCATCAAGAATTAGATCATCCGTCACCAAAGAGATGATGGATAAAGAGTTTGTGTCAGTAGAAGACAAGTCACAATGTCTAGCCACTGCGATCTATGAAACATCTAAGACCCATGCCTTCATTGGTTCGGTCCTTCAATGTCTAACTATTCAGTACGCGCATACATTGCCGACAGCTGGTATCTTGTTCAATACAGATGCTAAGCGCTGGGATATGTTAGTAAATCCGTTCTTCTTCTGTAAGAAGTTGAATGCTGCAGAGCGCAAAGCGGTTCTGATTCATGAGTTGAGTCACATCACGCATAAGCATCCACTGCGCGTTCCTTTCCTTAAGATCAGCGCTCGTAAGCGCATGATTATGAATATCGCGGCCGATATGGCCATCAATCAGTTTATCAAAGACATCCCAAAAGGATGTAAGCAATGTCCACCAATCGATGCTCAACAGCCATGTCCAAATGAGATGTGTCCTGGTCGCTGTATCGACGTTGCAGACTACTATGACCAAGATCCTAAGACTGGAACTAAGACTCCATGGCCGATCAATCGTCCAATGGAAGCTTACTATGAATTGCTTATCAAGCGATTCCAAGATCCAGAAGATGGTAAGGGTGACGGTAACGCCGGCGGTGGAGCTGATACGTCAGATCTTCCACAGACCATCGACGAGCACATGTGGGATGGAGCTGGTGAAGAAAAAGAAATGCTTGACGCTACCGAGGAATTGGTTAAGCGTGCGATGATTAAGGCTCGTCTTTCATACGACGATCTTCCTGGTCACGTTAAAGAGCTTCTTGAGGACATCAAGACTCGCCGAGCAGAATTGAATTACAAAGCTTTAATCATGGCAGCAATGAAGAAACATGCTGCAGGTCATAACCGTAAGAATACTTGGACTCGTAAGTCTAAGCGCTTCGGTAACAAGGCTCCAGGCACTAAGGTTGGTGATTTACCTAAGCTCGAGCTTCACCTCGATACTTCTGGTTCTATCTCTATCGAAGAACTTAATGAGTTCCTTGAGATCGTGGATCAGTTCTTGAAGGTCGGCGCACGTAAGTGTAACCTTGCCTTCTTCCATACTGCGCACTACGGTCGTCAGCAGTACAAGATGGGAACTAAGATCGATCGAAGTATGATCCAGTCTGGTGGTACAGATCTCACTGAGACGTTGAAAGACATCTTTACTCGTCGCGGAGACTTGAGCATCATCATCACAGATGGTTGCTACAGTGACGTTCCTGTTGAGTCTTGGATGAAACCAGGCGAACAGTTCCCTCAAGTATTGTGGATCATCTCTAAGGGCGGTCAAGAAAATCACCCATTGAAACGTGTCGGAGATACTGTTAAGGTCCCTGACTCTTCAACAAGTGCGAGGAAGTAATGAGATTATTTTCAATCGGTGACATTCATGGAAGGTTCGACCTTCTCAAAAAGCTTTGGGATGACTTAACTGTTAACCATAAGCTAGACCTAACAGTAGATAAGGTTATCTTCACTGGCGACTACTGTGATAGAGGTCCGGACACTTACTCAGTGATCTGTTTCCTTAAAAACCTAGTAGAGACTTACCCAGGACATGTCATCTGTTTGGCTGGCAACCATGAGTGGATCAACATCATGTACTTTGTTCGCAGGTTAGAAGAAGACGTTTGGTTATTTGAGAATAACGGTGGGCCTCAGACTTTAGAGTCTTATCGCTATGCTGGCCATAATTCTATGACCCACGACCATATCAAATGGCTCTCTGAACTTCCTTTTAAACATGAAGAACCTGGGTTCTTCTTTAGCCATGCTCCAGTACCTAGAGATAACCGTAGGAATATCATGAATCGTGGCCTTCCAATCACCGATGATGAGCTTTGTTGGGGAGTTTATGACCCTGATGAGAGAGGCAGCTCCCACGTGCACCCGAACGGCATTATAGGAGTTTGTGGACATATCCATGCCCTTCGCAAGGGTGTTCTTGCACCACGCCTCTATGACCACTATATATTCGGAGACGCTGGATGTGGGTGTAGTCCTAAAGCTCCTTTAGTTGCAATTGAAGTTAAAACTAGAGAGGTCATATATGCATGGCCTGACCTAGTGCCGAAATCATAATGATTTATAAAAATACTACAAACAGGGAGATGAGATTGTGAAAAAGTTTCTTAAATTTGCTATGATCACTGCAACAGTTATTATTACATTTGTGGTAATTGTAATTATATTAGCTGTAACCACACCAAGTATATCTAGCGACAAATGCGATTCTTTACAAAAGAATGTAAATCTATACAATCATTCTTACGATCTCGCAATAGCAAATTCAAAACTATGCGATTTAGAATACAAAGGTAAATACTCATTTCCATTAAAAGAATGGGAAAAGGTTAAAATGTTTGTTGAAAAATTTGGACCCACCCCAACAATACATGAGACTGTTAATGGTGAATGTTATACAACAGCCCTTATCGATTTTATTCAAAACCACGTAAAATATCCAAATACAGTTGAAAGAAGGTCATGTGGAATTCCATCTATGTCACCTAAAGGTTGGCTTTACGGATGCTCCTTTTATTCAAAAAATAGTTTTAATCTCTTAGTTAAGACTCATAGAATTTTTATTCAAAACAAAACTACTTATAAAGTAGTGGAATTATAAGCTATGTCTAAGCCCTTAATATCAATAGATAAATCTTGTAAAATTGAAGGTTGTGAGCAGCATTCGCGTAAACTAAAAATGTGTTTAAAGCATTACAAGCGCTTTCGTTCTCATGGAGAAGCTGGCTTAGCCTTGAACTTTCATTGTTCTAAATGTAATAGCTCTATAGCGTATAAAGCGGCCTTCCAGGCAGGACTTTGTCTCTCATGTTATGGCGAATCTTATTACAAAGAAAATATAGATAAATGGTCTTTGACTGATGAAGAAAGAACACTTAAGAATGAGTATGGTAAGCAGCATTATCGGGCAAACAGAGAAGCTGAGTTAGCCTATGATAAAGCTTATAGTGCCAAACCAGAGAATAAGAAGCGACGGGCTCTAAGATTTAGAGAGTATAGAAAAGAACGCGAAAAACGTGATCCAGAGTATAAACTCAGACGGATACTGCGCAATAGACTCAATGCCGCATTGAATGGAAACTTCAAGTCTGGTTCGGCCGTTAGAGATCTAGGTTGCACGATAGAAGAGCTTAAAACTCACTTAGAATTGCAGTTTCACCACAATCCTGAGACAGGTGAGATGATGACATGGGATAATTACTCTCACGAAGGGTGGCATATAGATCATATAGAGCCGCTATGTGCCTTTGATTTAACGGATTACGAGCAGCTTAAGTTGGTTTGCCATTATAATAACTTAAGGCCGTCATGGAAGAAAGAGAACCTTTCTAAGGCCACAGAGGATAAGAGTGTCAAAAGTAAGCGGCTTAAATAATGAAATTATTCCATTCGAAGAACTTCATCTCTCTATTTCAGAACTTGCTGAGCTAGAAGAACTTTCTAAGTCATGTCCAAGATGTGGGAAAAAGTCTGCCAACAGCTCTAATCCTAGCGGTAGATGTTCATCTTGCTTAAAAAAACTAGCTTCTAATAAGAAGAAGCCAGGGCATTATTTACATAACCATAAGGTGGCTGACGATGCAATTCGAAGACAAGAAGGTCGAAATGGCACTTCACCTAAGAAAAAAAGTGGACATGGTTCTCGTAAGCAAATTATAGATAAAGTTAAAAGTGAAGAGAAAAAAACTGGACAAGTTGTAAGCTTGGATCGAAAAGACAATAAAAAAGGATATACTCCCTCTAATGTTCGAGGAGTTGACCCTAAGTTGAATCGTGGGCGCCACCATGTCGATGAGAAAAAACTCCGTAACTGGAAGAAGAGACTTAAGAAGTCAGAGATCGACACTGCTTCGCTTTACACCCTACTCAAAGCTAAATGCCTGGATAATCCAGAGCTCTTTGAACTCCTAAAAGCTCTTGGACCTGAAGGCTTAGAGCAATATATCCACCTGTTCGACATCGATTAATCTGATCGTATAATCTTCCTGTAAAAAGGAGTTTGTATGAAACCACGAATGATGCCTCGCCAAGGCGATATTACTATTGACCCAGTAACAGGCGAAATTGTAAAAGCTGGATCAGAAGCATTCAACCTCTCTATGGTAGAGGGCTTTGCAAACCGTTTATATTTTAAAGCTAATGGCAAAAAGAGCGCATTTGCTGACTACGATGTCAGTAAAAACGTATTCAACAAGTCAGATAAAATTATCAAGCAAGATGCTGTTTCTCAAAAAGCAATTGATGCAGTTTTAAAATTTGTAGAAAAATATAAAACTTTAATTTCTCTTCAAGAAGAAATTAGCTCTCTTCCAAAAGGCAAAGTCTAATGGAGATACTAATACTTGGATTTGTTCTTATAATCTTAGGTGTTGGTGCGACTTTTGCATTCGATAAGATTAAAGCAGAACGTGAGGCTAGTAACGCAAGACGTGCAGCTATGCCACCTAAACCAGTTCCAGCTCCAAAAGTATCTCGCCCAAGACCAGGACCTAAGAAAACTCGTACATTACAAGATGCTAACGAAGAATTCCTTGCGGCGTTTGAGGCTTCAATGAAATCAAAGCCAAAAAGAGTAATTAAGCCTGGTTCTATTAAAGCAGGTTTTTATAAACCTGGACAAATGCCCGAAGATACTCAGTTTATGGAAGAGCTGTTTGATGATGTTAGTACAAATTCAAAACTAACGGTTCAAGAACTGATCGCTAAGATCGAACAGATGAAGAAGAGATAATATGTCTTTAGGTTTAATTCTCGTAGATATGGATGACACGACTGCCGACTTCGGCGGTTCACCCGTATTTGATGAGATTCTGGACGATACTAAGATGTACGAGCCAGGATTCTTTAGAGATCTTAAGCCTATCGATGGTGCACTTGTAGCGGTACGTAAGCTAATAAAGCTTGGATTTGAAGTTCAGATCTGTACAAAACCTCTAGCTCAAAGCGCTCACTCATACTCTGAGAAAGTTCAGTGGATTGGAATGTGGCTTCCAGAGCTTATATATAAGATCAATATGACTCAGGATAAGAGTCTTGTTCGGGGCGATTATCTCATTGACGATAATGCCAAAGAGTGGAAGAATAGATTCGAGAAAAACGGTGGTAAGTTCATTCACTTTCCTTATGTCCGTGGCTCTAGCGGTCACAGGGCAGCTTGGGAAAAGATCGTAGAATACTTCGAGGCAGTTGCCGAGGAAAGAAATGAAATACGCAAACCTAAAGGTAACTGACGGAGATCTCTTACTGGTTCACATGGAGGGCGACTTAAGTCAAGCCCACATCGAACGAGTGAGAGAGAAGATTAGAAAGTGGATTGATGCTCGCGGTCTACAAAATGTAGAGTTAATCGTGAGTGGCGGAAAGCTTAATATGCAGATCGCCAAATTAACAGTGAATGATGTATTCGAGGACGAAGTCCTCAAAGGAGATGAGAATGGATAAATTACTTGCAGTAGCTTTTGGTGTACTTGGTATCCTAGCTATAGTTATGTTGATCTCGCTGATCTTTATTAAGATCGGTTGGGCTCTATTCATCGTTCCTGTGTTCGGCTTGCCGGACTTAACTTGGTTGCAGGCTTTGGGCTTCAGCTTCTTGGCTGGTGCATTTAAGTCTAGCGGCATTTCCTCTAAGAAAGACTAAAATGAAAACTGTTGAAGAGATCCAGAAACATCTAGACGAGACCGTGAACACGCTGCTTGGCCAGCATCGCGGTCGTATTGACCTGGTTAAGGTTGAGCGTGATAATGCCTCAATCCCAGTTATTGCTTATGTAAAGATGTCTGGTGGATGTCAGGGTTGTGCTGGAGCTAAGGCAACCCTTAAGACAATTGTTACTAACCATATCAAGACGTTCGATCCGACCATCGATCTTGTTCTAGATCAGACAGATCACACAGATAAGACCAACGCTTTCTTTAAGGAGTAATATGAGACTTATTGTTCTTTGCTTACTTTTTATTGCATTCTTGCTTTGTCTCTCTAGCTGTAAGACTGTTGAGACAAGGCCTGAGCGCCCTGAACGACAGTTTCGCGAGAGACCTAGTCGTATCTATAACGACATGCCCGTGAGACGAGGTCGTCCGTGAGCCATGGTCGCAAGCCTAAAAACAAGCATACGCTTACAATTCATTTCGATACCAAGACTGGTGTTGATAACTTTATTGCTTGGTATTTAGACGGCGGCGGAGAACAGAACTCAGAGTACTATTCTAAATCTTGGGGAAAAGACTGGATGTATGTTCAGCCATCTGACCAAGCTTGTCCTGAGTGCGAATATATCATGGGTAACGATGACGGCAACTGTGACAACTGTGGGTATAGCAAAAATGAAGAATAAGATTGAAAACTTTGAAGAATTCTTTAAGGAACATTATAGACTTACCTGCATGGGTCCAAATCTATGGAGAGCCTACAACAAAGAAACAGACCAATCTGCATCTCCTGTCTTTAATAGCAAAGATGCCGCCATGTATTTCGTTCAACGAGAACTGATTCTACAGATGGAAGAACAGATGGATAATCTGTTAGGAGGCACAAATGATGTTACTAGCGTGGATGATGGTTCTTCACTTCGTAGCGGACTTCATCTTCCAATCTCGCGAGATGGGGAAGAAAAAATCTAGTGAATTCAAATGGCTCTTTAGGCACCTCACCATCCAATGGTTATTCTTCGCGTTTGGCCTCGTATATTTTGTTGGCCCGGTTATTGCTATCGCTTTCGCTACTCTTAATTGTTTAGTTCACGGCATAATCGACTGGAACATCTGGAACCTATATAAGCTTAGTGCTTACAAGCGTATCAAAGCTGAAGCAGATGAATTTCATAGTATATCTGAAACCGATAAACAAGCTTGGATTGCTGAGAGTGGTAAGAACTGGCAATACTGGAACGATCATTGGTTCTATACAACTATCGGCTTCGATCAATTATTGCACGGTTTAACAATTATTGCACTTTTTGCTGTTTTAATCTAGAAAATATGGTATAGTAATCTCTATGAAAGCATTATTCTCACAATCTTATTTGAGATCATCTAATTTATCGCGTTCAGCGATGAATGCTTTCTCTTATTTTAGTTACAATTGTAACTACAATAGGTAAGTCCACGAGACGTTTAAATCTAAAACAATTGAATACTCATATAAACTAACATTGGGATGTAGCCAAGTTGGTAAGGCAGCGCACTGTTAATGCGCCCACGCGGAGGTTCGAACCCTTCCATCCCAGCCATTTTCTCTTTGTATAACAATCATTGTTAACAAAGAAGGTTTTATGAAAATTTGTACGAGATGCAGTAAAGAAAATAAAATGAAAGGAACCCTTTGTGGTTCATGTAGGGTTGCTAGATTTAGAGCAAACATTAAAGCGAAAGCTTTAGAATATTTAGGAAACAAGTGTTCTAAGTGTGGATATGAAAAATGTAAAAGAGCTTTACAATTTCACCATACCGATCCTAGTGAAAAAGACTTTGGTATCTCTGGTTCTGAGAATAGATCCTGGGATAAAGTGAAAGCAGAATTAGATAAATGTATTTTAGTGTGTGCTAATTGTCACATGGAAATACACGAAGAGATTGAAAATAATAAACGTGCAACTTTGGTAGATGTGGTCACTACGTTGGTCTGAAAAGCCATAGAGATTCGAGCGTAACGAATAAACTGCACCAAAACTTTAAAGGAGAAACTGAAAGTATAACAGATTTGAAGAAGAGTGCGGATCTTGAAGTTAACGCTGGTTAGTGCAAAGCTAACGAGAGGAACTTCGGGGCTCCACAGAGAAGCGTAGCAGGTAATTACTGTCCACCGCAAGGTGAGCGACGGCAACAGAGACGAATCGTTTGAAATGACACGACCTGAAATCGTGCTCAGATGCAAGGAGTAGGTGAATCCCGGCACGAAAGTGCTAGGTTAATTCGCTGGCGAGCTTAGCGAGAACGGGTGAAACGGGCGACAGCGTACGCGGAGCAATCTCATATAGGATCGCGATGACCCTTCTCGGGTAGTGATCGGGTTGAGAGCTAAAGTCTAATCGTGAGGTTAGACGTAGACGGATGTTAACATAAACAGAACCCCGGGTAACGGGATCCGTGCTCTTCTTCATCTTATTTAAAATCAAAAATTGGAAGGTTCGGGCCATGGCGGCTGAATAGTCTTGAAAACTATCGTGACGTGCTAGTACCACGTTAAGAGTTCGATTCTCTAGCCTTCCTCCAATGTGTCTTTAGCTCAATGGTAGAGCAACCGCCTGTTAAGCGGTAGGTCCTAGGTTCGATTCCTAGAGGATACGCCAAGTGTGATGTTCCCGTCAGCGGATTGTAAACCCGCGGTCATAAAACAGATGGGAAGGCGACGAATGGTGCGATTCCTTCATCACACACCATGCTCCAGTAGACCAACTGGCAGAGTCAGCGGCCTTAAACCCCGCAAAGTGTAGGTTCAAATCCTACCTGGAGCACCACGCTTCTCTACCCCAACGGCAGAGGGAACGGTTTCAAACTCCGTAAAGTCTCGGTTCAAATCCGAGGGGAAGCACCACATAGTTCCACCGATGGACGGTCGCCGGACTTCTAATCTGGCTAACGAGGTTCGACTCCTCATGGAACTACCACTTGGAAGGTAATTTCGCTGTGGAGCGAATTACGTTTGCTAAACGATAAGTGCCAGCGAAATCTGGCATTCAGTTCGACTCTGATGCCTTCCTCCATTCTTGTCCCTCTAACATAAAATTAATGTACCGGATTGCAAACCCGGAAAACTCGGCGAACTACCGGGGTGGGACTCCATTCTTTTTCCGAATCTAAACCTCCATATCCGTGGGAGGATATGATGAAAAAGTTACTTCAAATCGCTACTTCATAAACCTGGTGTTCATGATGCAATGTGGCGACACTTAGATTTCCTGATTGGGGACTTGTTTGACGCCGACGAGATTCTCAGAAAGATTAAAAAATGACAACAGATAAGTTTGTATTCTTTTATGGTGGAGTCTTCAGTCAGTGGTATGCCTACGACATGGAGATAGATGGAGTGACATATAACTGCGCTGAGCAATATATGATGGCCATGAAAGCACAAACCTTCAATGACACCGCTTCGCTCCAAAAAATCATGTCCACAGATGATCCCAGCTATCAGAAAGCACTGGGACGTAAGGTTGCCAACTTTGATCCTGACATGTGGAACTGTGTAGCTAAGAACTACGTATATAAAGCTAACCTTGCAAAATTTTCTGGTGATCTGAAACAATTCCTCCTTGAAACCGGCGATCGTGAGATCGTAGAAGCAAGTCCTACAGATGTTATCTGGGGCATAGGCTTAGGTATGAATAACCCTGACATCTTCGATAAGAACAAGTGGCGCGGCACCAACTGGCTTGGTGAGTGCATAATGAAGGTTCGCGAAGACCTAAAAGAACATGTGAGGTCTGGAGCATGGTAATAGAGTGGATTCTTTTAGGTCAACTTGGTTGGGGAGCATTAATGCTCTTCAGAATGAAAACTGAGGGAAAACCTAAGGGAATATCATTCGCCTCTTATGTTAGAGGTTATCTGTTTGCAACACTACTCGGTCCACTATGCTTCCTATTTTTAGGTTATCTCATTTTTAGGAGATTATGTGATTAAACTATTCATTGATAAAGTTGAGCATGAGTTCACGACCACCATCTTCCCCGATGGAACTAGTCAAGTCTGGAAAATCAAAGATATTCCAGATTGGACCCACCTCAGCTTAGTTGAAATAGTTTGGATCTTTGAGAATGAAGCTGAACTGATTCACGTCTGCCAATTAGCAAGACTAGTTAATGAAGAAGTCACTGACGTAGGTGTTATCATTGCACCCTATCTTCCCTACGCGCGTCAGGATAAATCTGTTGCGAACGGCCAATCGTTTGCCCTCGAGACAATGAAACGCATCCTTAATGGTGCAGGGATTCATAGAATCATCACGTTTGATGCACATTCTAAATCCAATAACGTAGTTTCCTTATCCCCTGTTGAATTTCATAAATCAATCTTTAACCATGACGTGGTCTGCTTCCCAGATAAAGGTGCAGCTGAGCGATATGGAAATGCAGATGCTTTCGGCAATGCGCCTATCATCCACTGCGAGAAAATTCGTAACCAAGCAACTGGAGAAATCACTGGACTTAAAGTAGTCGGTGCAACTCCAGATTTACTTACAGATAAGCGAGTATTGATCGTAGATGACATCTGCGACGGCGGAATGACCTTCATTAAGGTATCTGAAGCCCTACAATCGTTTCAACCTAGGCTAGTTGACTTAGCTGTATCGCATGGAATCTTTTCTAAGGGAAAGCATGTTCTCCACGCGGCCGGCATCAAGAATATCTTTACAACCAATAGCTTACTGCGAAATCCTGAGGGTTTTAAAGTATGGTAGTTGTTAAGGCACCGGATAACTTCTCTCTTTTGAAGCCTACTGTCTTTCTGGCAGGAAGCATTGAGATGGGTAAAGCCGTTGACTGGCAGACTCAATTAACTAATGATTTAAGTCATCTTGACATCACTATCCTTAATCCAAGACGAGATGACTGGGATTCTAGCTGGGAACAGGCCATCAAGAACGAGCAGTTCAAGACTCAAGTTAGGTGGGAGCTTACTGCTCTAGAACAAGCTGACGTCATCGTAATGTACTTCGATCCAGCTACAAAGTCCCCAATCTCTTTGTTAGAGCTTGGTATTCACGCTAAGACTGGAAAGCTCCTTGTCTGTTGTCCAGAAGGTTTCTGGCGCAAGGGCAATGTAGATATCGTATGCGAGATGTATGGCATCACTCAAGTCAAGAGCTTGAGCGAGATGAAGTATCGCGTTATAGAGAGGATTAGGTCATGAGATTTATTATTCTTGCAGCTATATTCCTTGCCGCTTCATCGTGCACTAACGGCGAAGAGAAGATCTGCTGGCACGAACAACCAGCGAGATGTCACACAAAAGCCGAATGGGAGCAGATCTCAAAGTCTAACCTTGAGGGTATCGCTTGCTTAGATAAAGCCATCACAGACTTACAACCTCGCAACCTTAACAGCGAAGAGATGTTAGAGGAAGCATATAAGAAATGCAACTTGACTGAAACAGTGAGGGTTTATCAATGATTACTTACAAAAAGATGTCGCTGTTTGACGCGCCAAAAGAATCCATCATCGTCCACGCCTGTAATTCTCAAGGGGTGTGGGGAAGTGGAATTGCAAAGCCATTCAAAGAAAATTATCCAGTTAGCTATGAGTTCTATCGTGACTTCTGTCTTAAATGGAACGATCGTCGTGGCACAGCATGTGGCATGGCTGATTTAGGTCCGTTCGCTAATAGTGAGAATCACTGGGTCGGCTGGATCGTTACTTCTCATAACTATGCAAAACTAAAAGACTCACCTGAACTGATTAAGATTCACACAACTCTTGCCCTACACGATTTATGTAAGAAAATCTACATGGCTCACCCTAAGGAAGAGAATCCAGTAATTGAAGTCTATTCTAATAAGTTTAACTCAGGTCTCTTTGCCGTTCCTTGGGAAGAATCTGAATTGATACTGACAACGATTCTAAAAGATTTTTCTCGCATCAAGTGGATCGTATGCGATCTGGAGATGAAATGAAGTACTTAGTTATAGCTTTGTTACTTTTAAGTGGCTGCGGTCGATCAAACAGTAGCAATTATTTTTGTACAAGAGAGCAAACAGAAGTTCTTGATAAGCTTGTTGACTCTTGTGCTAAAGAGTCTCTCAACAACAAACAGAGTTGTTGGTCAACTATGGTAAAAAATGTTTGTAACTATAAGGAGTAGCGTGAAGTACTTAATCTTACTTTCATTAGTATTTTTAGCCGGTTGCAATAACTCTGATTCAGCTGAGTCACTTGGAATTCGTATCGGTGAAACCATAACTATTCAAAGAGGTTTCTATAAAGGTTGCACTGGAGTTGCCACTGGTTATAGTGACTACAATCAAATTGATGACACAGTAACTTTGAACAATGTTACATGCAATGGTGTAACTATGAATTATCTTATTACTGAAGCTAAAAACGTTAAAAAATAGAAGTATAATAAAACCAACGCCCCTTTTGGATATTAGGGGACAACCATAACCAGCACTATGACTTAGTGTTGCAGCATAGGAGATTATGCTATGAAAAAAGTGATCGTACCCATTCTTTGTGATTTCTATAAGATCTCACACCGCGCCATGTATCCGCAAGGAACAGAAGTAGTTTACTCTACATGGACTCCCCGAACAAGTCGAGTTAAAGGTGTTGATAATGTTGTGGTCTTCGGAACACAAGCATTCATCAAAGAGTATCTTTTGGATGTATTCCAAGAGCACTTCTTCAATCGCCCTAAAGCAGACGTTATCAATGAGTATAAGCGTCTTATCAAGTTTACTCTTGGTGATCAGAACCCTGAGACAAAGCATCTCGAAGAGCTTCATGACCTTGGCTACCTGCCTCTGTCCATTAAAGCCCTTGCAGAAGGAACTATTGTTCCAACTCGCGTTCCGATGCTTACAATCGAGAACACTGACCCTCGCTTCTTCTGGTTGACAAACTTCATCGAGTCTCTTGCCTCTGCAGAGTTGTGGCAGCCTTCTACGTCGGCCACTCTTGCGATCGAGTACAAGAAGCTGATGGATAAAGCTGCTCAAGAAACTAATCCTGAAGGTGCTGCATTCACCATCTTCCAAGGACATGACTTCTCGATGCGCGGCATGAGCTCGCTTCGCTCTGGTATCCTCTCTGGCATGGGACACTTGTTGTCATTCGCTGGAACGGACACTATCCCTGCTATCAGTGCCGCTGAGTACTACTACAATGCAAACGTTGAAAAAGAACTTGTTGGAACTTCTGTTCCAGCTACTGAACACTCAATCCAGTGTGCTTACGGCGATGACATGATGTATCTCCGTCGCATGCTTTCTGAGGTTCATCCTAGCGGAATCGTTTCAATCGTCTCTGACGGTTACGATTTCTGGGATGTAATCACTCGCGTCGTGCCTGCTCTTAAGCCTGAGATCATGGCAAGAAAAGGCGGTCCAGTTGGTGATAAGGTTGTTATTCGTCCTGACTCTGGCGATCCTGTGCTCATCGTGTGCGGTGACCCTTCCGCTCCGGTTGGATCACCTGAATATAAGGGTGCAGTCGAGTGCCTCTACGAAACCTTTGGAGGTACACTTAGTTCGACGGGATTCAAGGTATTGGACAGTCATATCGGACTGATCTACGGCGATGCTATCACTCTGCCGCGCTGCCGTGAAATCCTAGAGCGCCTCGCTGCGAAAGGTTTCGCTAGCACTAACGTTGTGTTCGGTATCGGTTCTTACACTTACCAATTCAACACTCGCGACACCTTTGGATTCGCTCTGAAGTCTACTCTGACTGTTTGCAACGGTCAAGAAGTTCAAATCTTTAAGGATCCTAAGACTGACAATGGTGTCAAGAGATCACAAAAGGGCCGCGTTGTTGTTCTAAAAGACGGCGACAGCTATACCTTCCGCGATGGATTAGGATTGAACGATAACGTCAAGGGCGATCTTCTCCGTGAGATCTTCCGCGATGGCAAGCTATTGATCGACGAAAACTTTGCTGATATTAGGGCACGCATGGTTGCTCACATTAAGTAATGACTAGAACACACTACAGGGTCTCAATGGCCCTGTTCACTTTATTGTTGCGATTTGGTATAAGATCTGCTGATGATGCTTTGTCAGAGACAGAACAGATTCGCGGATATGCAAGGAGTATGATATGAAAGTGACTGGTTATAAGATTCAACACAAATTGAAAGAGCTCGAGCAATTGAAAGAAGTTGCTGCTCAGCAGTTCAACGACAACATCATGCAATTCGAATCGGCGGAAGAGAAGCTGGACATTCGCGAAGTCTTCGCGAACTATACAGGTCTCGAGAAGCGCATCAGTCGCTTACAGGCAGCTCAATGCCTGTACAACCTCTCTGTGGATGTTAATGTCCTTGGCGAGAAGCTTACCCTACTTGAGGCTGTAAAGTTGATCGGTGGAGCTGGACGCTCTGAGAAGATGTGGAAAGATGTGGTTAAGGGTAACAAGACCCGTCATCACATGTATTCGGAGCAAACCCGCTCCAAAGATCAAGAGTATGCTAAGCGTTCTGTATCGGTTTCCGATGCGGTAGGTTTGGCTCAGCAAGCCACTAAGGTTGCGGGCGCTCTGCGCGAAGCAATCCAGGTTGGCAACGCAACTGAAGTTGAATTAGATTTGGACGAGACTTTGTTCGCGTAAGCGAATAGGGTTGAGTCCCAGGTGAGAAGTCCATAAAATACTGACGTATAACGGTCGCAGGATGATGGTCCAACGATAAGGTCCTTAAATACTAAGTGCAGATAACCCCATTTCGAGACACTTTAGTAACTAGCAAGTGAAGACCTAAGATCCACACCCGTATCTCTATCTGTTGATTTTCTTACCTGCTTATTTCCAACGGGACCGAAAGGTCCCGTTTTCTTTTGTAGTATAATAGTTACATGAGCTTACGTCGCTATGCTAACAAATCCTACAATAGGGCTGAAGTCAAAGAAGAACTCTACTGGCTTGATTTCCTATTCCCCGAAGAGGATTGTTGGTACGACGACTGGGAAGAGTATGATTATGGTTGGTATTACTATGGTGCTCCAGGTTACGTTGGCAGCATGGACGAATACCACACGATGCGAGTGTTGACACTGCTTCGCTCGCTAAACATCAGAACTGCCGGCGCAGAAGCAACCGATCGCGGTTGGTAAAATCCCTTACATGGGAAATGGAATGACAGATTATTGGCGCGCCAGAAAGGCCGCTGAGCGTGAAGAAAAGATCATGAAAGAGTTCTATCTATTCATGATATGTATCTTAAAAAACAAAAAATCTGTGCGCACCATGGAGAAAGAATCGAACAGGATAATTGAGTCCATGTTTGAAACCATGAAAGTGAAGTAGCATGGCAAAGCTTGATTGGAAAGATGCTTTTGATATAAAGCCATCTAAAAATACCAGAGGTGAAGACACTTACGACGTCTATCGTAAAGGTACTGACGTCATGATCGCTGCAGATGTATTAGCCACCGAAGTAGATAAGTTTCTTGAAGAAATGGTTAAGATGGGTGATCGTCACGCCACTGAGGAGTTAGAGGCATTACTTGGTAACGACACACCCACTCCCAGCAATGAGCCAGCAGAAGCTGAATACATTAGAACAAGACAGTTTGGTGGTCCTGTTGCTTGGGTGGAAGACGATGAGCAGTGATCTTGCATCTGGCATGCGAGCCGCTGGAAAGCTTGCAGCATCGACACTGCTTCACCTACGAAATATGGTGCGACCCGGCATCACAACCAACAGATTCATGGCGTTCCTGCATAAAAAGATGCCTCAAGAAATACCCTTCATCAAATTTGATCCAATCTCTAAAGCTAAATTCAAAGACTATCATGCTAGAATCAACATGGGCATTGAACCTGTGGGTAAATTCATTGCTGACAAAGACTGGACTGTCATTGAGAAGAAACTCCCTGCTGAAATAGCTCCATTTGTAATCCTTGGTTACTACTATGGTTTAAGACGTGCTGAAACTCTTGGATTAGAGCTTGGTGACTTGGCCAAAGGACATCTTAACGTAAAAAGACAGCTTGTGAATATGAACGATGGACAGCCTAACTATGCTCCTCTGAAGAACAGATTAGAAAGAAAGACACCTCATTGGTTCATGAATCCAGAAGATACTTATGCCCTTATTGAGGACGCTCTTTCTAAAAAGATCCATCCAGACACTTTAGGCGTTAAATTCTCTCACTTCATAGCAACTCTTGGAATGGACTATGATCTTCATGACTTGAGAAGGACTTTCATCACTAAGGCCCTAGATAAGAATAACGGTAATGCTACTCCTGTTATGATGGCAGTCGGTCATGGCAATACAGACGTTACTATGCGCTACTTACGAGACAATAGAAACTTGTCAGATGAAGTCTTTGTTCCTAAAAAGAAACAGCAATGAACAAGCTCAAATTCAAAATCAAGCCAAGAAGAATCTACCACGGCGGTAGAATTGATAAGTGCTCTATCTGCAAGAAACCTTACATGAACTTCAATCAATTCAAAAAGACATCTAAGATCTGCTTAGATTGCTACAGAGCCACGTCTACAGAACCCGCATTTGGCTAAATACCCCTCAATTACTCAATAAATTGCTGATTTCATTACTATATTACCTTGTCCTATAGTACCTAGTATTATAGCTACAAGATTTACCGATTCTATGGTATTATGTTTTTAGCAGATCTGTGTCAAAGGAGCCTTATGAAATACCTAGCAACTCTTCTACTTTTATTCAGCTTGAATGCTAAAGCTGACATTACACCCCTAGTAGGGATTGGACAGAAATCAGACCATAGCTTACAGAGTCTTAATCAATCAGGAAGCCAGTCAGTTACAAGCCTTGAGGTCCTCATTTCTTCTGACAGAATTCTCTATGGAGCTGAGTATATTAACTATAAAGAGACCAAACTCCTCAAAATTGGCTACTCTTTAGACTCAAACTTATCTCTTGTTACTGGAGCAGGAATCAGGTCTGAAGATCAAATTACTAGCAGTTCTCTACAAACAGGTCCAGGCCAGATTCAGAATGTCACTAACACTGAAAAGAGGAATGTAACTGTCCTCTGGCCCATTGAAGTCATATACAAATTTGATAAGTTCAACTTAGGAGCTGAAATCATAACTGGAGACACTTACCAAGCCAAAATTGGCTGGACGTTTTAAATTTTTATTTCATATTTTTTAGCAGATACCTAATGACAAGCCATTTTTATTGATTTGTATAATGATCGTTGGAGGCGACAATGGAATTTAAGAGTTTTGAAAAAATTAGTAAGTTCACTGGCATTGCCATGACGATCACTCAAAAGATCCACGGCACAAATGCTCAGATTCGTATCTATGAACAAGATGGCGTTATCAAATGCCAAGCAGCCTCACGTACTCGCGATATCTTTGTTGGAGACGATAACTACGGCTTTGCTCGTTACGTAAAGGATAATGAAGCTGAGATCATCGAGAAGCTTGGTCCTGGTACTCATTACGGTGAGTGGGCTGGACCTGGCATCAACTCTGGCGAGGGGTTGAGCGAAAAGAAATTCGTAATCTTCAATCATTACCGTTATCCAGCTGAGCGTCCACTTCCTCCACAGATGGTTGTGGTTCCAGTTCTATATCATGGTCCTTATGATGAAAGAATCGTTGCTGACGCAATGCTAAACCTTAAGATCAACGGTTCAGTTCTTGCTCCAGGTTTCATGAGACCAGAAGGAATCGTTATTGAGGTTGCAGGTAAGAAGTATAAGAAAGTCTTCGATGCCGAAGAGACTAAATGGACTCAAGGTTCTGCTGGACCAAAGACCCCAAAGGAAGTAATTGACGTAAGTCATCTGCTTCAACCTATCCGTCTTGAGAAGCTTATCTCTAAAGATGAGCGCTATGTTAGGTTGTATCCAGAGTCTTTGCGAGACATCGTTAACGATTACACTCAAGACTTGATCGATGAAGGTCAGATCGTTGGGTCTGAACTTGAAATTCTTGCCATCAAGAGATCTGGTGGCGGACAGTTTTTCGGCTTCGTAAGGGCTGAGATGGAAAAGTATTTAAAACCTGTTTAACCATGCGGAATTAGTGTAATGGTAGCACACGGGCCTCCAAAACCCTTAGTCACAGTTCGATTCTGTGATTCCGTGCCATTTGCCTCCAAATACCATGGTATAATGGAGTCATGAAGAAATGTAATAAATGCAACCAAGAGAAGGACTTAAGCGAATTCTCTTGGAAAAGCAAACCCAAAGGTATTAAACAAGCAAAATGCAAGGCTTGTTATAGAGAACTAAGAAACAAATGGTATCAAGACCATAAAGAAGACGAAGTAAAGACTGCAAAGAAATATATCTATAAGAGACGTAAAGAGATTAAAGAGTGGTTTAATAACTTAAAATCTAAGTCTGAATGCGCACATTGTGGCGAAACAAAACCGCCTGTATTACAGTTTCATCACTTAGATCCTTCTGAAAAAGACATCAATATCGGCGAAGCCGTTCATATAGGTTGGTCTCTTAAGAGAATAGAGTTAGAGATAGCTAAATGTATAGTTCTTTGTGCCAACTGTCATATATTAGAACACGTAAAACTTCGTACTAAAACGAAGCGCAAACATAAATAATTGCCATTCGTATAATTCTCCAATAGGAGATCAAATGGCAAAAGCAAAAGCACCTAAAAAAGAAACACCAAAAGGTCTTTCTGTAAAAGTAAACCTTGAGAAGTCTGAAAAAGGCCGTCTCACTGTTAAGGTTGTTCTTTTACAAGATGGCGTTGAGATCGCATCTGACTACGACTTCGTACAGGTCTAAATGTCTAAGAAAAAAGAGACCATGGGAGACATTCTCCTCGAGCATGAGGAAGTCTTATTAAAGATGGTCAATCAGGGATTGCAATGGGGCGACATTCTTAACCTAACTAGAGGTTACTTAGAAGTCCATGCCCCAGGAGCTAGAGAACATTATAACAGCGGTGGTGTACCTTTCTTTTACTATGGTCCATCATCTGAAATTAAAATTCTAACGGAGGAATAGATGAACCCGTATACTACGTATGAAGGCTCGTATCCTGTGATACAGTCGCGCTCTAAGTCAGAGCACTTTAACAACAGATCTGCTTCTATATATGAAGCAGAAACATTTGACCCTCTATTGTCGAAGACTGATAAGTTCATTCTTCGCCACATCAACGTCGATACTGAAGAAGTTCGCGAAGAAATTGTCAGTACAAGCTCATACTTCAGAAACAGATTTAATGTTGGTGAATACAGAGAAGGTTCACTTACGGTGTTTAAATACTAAATGAAGTTACGATTTATGAACGATCCAGTCTTGCGTCAGACGACGCTTCCCGTAGAGGAGGCAGAGCTGAACTATGTCAAGAGTCTGGTACCTAAAATGATAGAGATCATGAATCAAGAAGAAGGCTTAGGTCTTGCTGCTAACCAAGTCGGTATCTCCAAGAGATTCTTCATCATTAAAGAGAATGAACAAGTTAAATTAGTTATCAACCCAGAAATTACAGAGCTTGGACCGCTTACTCCTTTTACAGAAGGATGTTTATCGATTCCAGGTACATCAGCCGAAACACAGAGAGCTCGGCAGCTTAAGTTAAAGTATAGAGACGAGAACTTCGTAGAAGTTGAGACTGAGTATAATGGTCTCGCGGCTGTGGCAGTTCAGCACGAGGTTGACCACCTAGATGGTAAACTCTATACAGATCAATTGCCAGCTATGCGACGTCTATTAGTTCTAGATAAGCATAGAAAGTTCTTAAAACAAAGAAGTAGGAGATAAGATGGAAATTTTAACTGTGTTGGCTTTCTTCATCCTTGGAATGATCTCCGGAGCATGTCTCACTGTAGCTGCTACAGTTCTTATTGGTAAACGTCTTCTTAAGAAAGACCCAAAGAAAAGAACTGAATCTGTTAACGATCGAATGAAAAAAGTTAAAGAGATCACTCAAGAGCAACTTGATCTTCAGTCGGGTGCTCAAGGTCCTCAGAAGAATGCTCTTCATGGACGTTACAAAAATGGACTTATCGGACGAATTAAAGAACTCGAAGAACAAAAGAACGACATCTTGAGAAGTATTCTTGCTGATGGATTTGACCCTGAGATCACAGTGATGGACGGTGCAGGCGTTGTAACTACTATCAAATTGTCAGAGTTCATGGCACAAAACGGTATAACAATGCCAACGAAACCTGCACCAACGACGCCTACTAAACAGGTAGGTAAATTTACTGTTCACCGAGGCGGTAAAGACGATGGCGGCGGAGAAACTGTTCACTAGGAGAAATAATGGTTATCGTTACCCAGAACCAATATCTTTTAGCCTCTAAGATTCATCATATTACTATGGATGAACAGGTTAACTATCAAGACATCAGAGATGAGCGTGGACGTCATCGATCTATTAAAGATGTACACTATGTCATCCAGATCATCTACGCTCCTGAGAATGTCAACTCTAACAACGGACAGCTACGCAGCAACGACGAACAGCGTGAGTGCTCTGTAACTATCCGAACTGCAGTCAATGCACACAAAGTGTTCCGTGATCTGATTCAACAGATTCGTGAGCAAATGCCAGATCAGTTGTATTTAGATACAGCGTTAGAGAGAATGATCTCTCAGATCGACCTGGCCACTTTGCAAGCTAAAGACGACCAAGATAAAGACGAAATGGCTATCTTTGGAATAACCGCAGTGGAGAAGAAAAATGACAGAAAACCAAAAAAAGCTCGTAAGCCTCGAAAAACGAAAAGAAGAGTTTAAGCTCTTCCAAGAGGAATTTGCACAAACATTAGAAGCTGTTAAGGCTGAAGTTGGCCTTAATGGCATGTTCCAAGACGACGAAGGTACGGTCTATAAGATCGTTGAACCAGATGGCAAGTACATCTACTTCGATAAGCTTTCTTATCTACGTACACGTAGAATCACTGAAGACCGCTCTCCGCTTCCTCTAGCTATCAAAGAGGCCGAAGCAGCTGGTTATAACGTTCCTAAAAAGTAATGAAACTCCCGACAGGTGAGAACCTATTCAAGAACCTGCATTATCTATCAGATGAGCAGGTTCAGCATGAATATGAGCTTTGTCATGAAATTATCAATGGTGTTTACATTGATGGCGAACTTATAGTTGAAGGCTTAATTCATAAAGATGAGAATACCTATCTCGACAGAGATGCTCGTGAAGGACTTATTAAAGCTAAAGAAGTCTGGGTTCACCGAATGGAAATTGCCTGGAAGGAACTATTAGAACGTCATTTGTTGTCCTGATTCTAAATTTGTTATAGGAGACGTTTATGGGTGTATTTGACGACAAGAAGTTTGAAGGTTTAGATTGGATTTCTCAGGCCACTGAGCCAATCGACTCCAAGATGAATGAGGTTCTAGCCCTCATGCCAGAAACAATCGACATTAACTTTGACATGTATAGAGGCTTTCTTGGTAGCCGTAGCTACGGAACTGATCTATCTATCAGTCAAGTTATAACTAATTACATTGCAAAAGCTAACATCGAACTTAGCTATCAACAGCAAGAAGCACTTATCAAATGCTTTTCGTTTGAGATGGAAGGCGATGAGATCTTGTTAGATTTTGAAAACAAAGTTATCTCTGGTGGTAAGCTTCGCCTAATTAAGGTTACATCCACCATGGATGAACAGCTTCTTAAGTCAATGCTTGGTAGCGAAGGCATTGAGCAAGTCTCTTATGCCAATGTTAGAGATAATCAAGCTATGTCTAGAATGAATGAGGTTATGGAGCTTCTTGCTAAGTGCGATGAAGGACTTAAGACTCGTTCTTCTCACAAGAAGCGTCATGCTATTACAAACAGACTTAGAAAACTATTTAAAGAAAATGAGTGGAATATCCGCGATACTGAGCTAGCAAATAAAGTTGGCATCTGGATTCGCGACTATATCCAAGATGGAAACTTAGCTGCGTTCAGTAACTTTTGTAGATTGAAAGTGATGACTCATAAAGGTCAGCCAATCTACTCTATGGAGGAGGTATCATGAAGAAGTTGCGCGACTTAACAGAAAATTTTAAGGTATCTCGTCCAGTTTTTCGTTTACAAATCTCTGATAGCGGTGGTAGTATAGACTGCAGACGAATGGGTGGAGTTTACAATTACAAACCAACTCCTGTTCCTGGAGATCTACTGTCTGAGCTAGTGTGCAGTAAATACAGTGAGCAGTTCGACCTTCAGAGAGGTTCTTACCGAATCGATCGCGATCAGATTGTATCTAGTTCACTGTCAGAAATTAGATCAAGTATTGCGAAGTTTATTGAAAAGAACTCTGAGATGAAGTCTCCTAGACAGAGTAAACTTTATCGCTGGGCTTACCGGAACATGCCATCAAGCGGTCACCAAGAGTTTAACGATACTTTAATCATGGTGTATAAATATCTGCGATCTTTCTGCAACAATGATATGCGGGGCAATAACGTAGAGCATATCAACAACGGGCTTGCACTTCTTGAGGCCATTATGGAGAAATATGAACAATAAAAAAGTTGGCTCACCGATGATGACTGCTGATTGGGCAGGTCAAGACAACGTAACAAGTCAAGATACTGTAACAGTTGCCCCTCCAGTAGAGAAATCTGCTAGGAATCCAAATAAATACAACAGAACTCTAACCAACGAAGACATTACTAAGTATGAGCCAATGGTCGAGAAGTACATTCGAGACTATGTTGTTAAGAATTGGAATGAAGCAACTACTCGTAAAGGTCAAGGCGATGTTAGTCTTGGCAACACAGGAATGAGTGTTAATGATATTCGTCAACACTTACGCGCTGAGGTTTGTATCGCTTTATATAACTTTAATCCCGACTATCGTACCAAAGAGGGTCGTACCGTTAAAGAATCTACATTTGTTTATCAGCATCTTTTTAACCGCATCGGTCAGATGATGAAGCGTCTCACAAAGAAACGTTATGGCTACGGAGTGTGGCATAACAACATCGAGGAGACTTTGTGGGAAACGGACCGAGACTAAAGAAAGAGACAGACCCCAACTCTGTTGTTGAGTCTTATGGCGATCCTTATACCATAGATATGACTGGTGGGGTCCTTACAGAAGAAATGTTAGAGCAAGCCGCACAGGCGTCTCTCAATAACTTTGGTCGGCCATCTAATCCAATTATCTTTATGCCACCAGCTTTCTTTAGTGGTGGTTGGGAAACTCATCCAGAATATCGTGGAACACCTTGGTCTACAAGAGATAGACTTTCTAAGCGCGAACATAAAGTTGCTGCTGTTCATACGCTTCTTAAAAAACTTAAAGTACTTAAAAATCTTTCTGATGAAGACTTAATTAACATAAAAGATCTCGCAGTTAAACGTTTGAAGCGAGCTAAATGGGCACAGTACCAACAGAAGAAAGTATAATTCTCTCCGTATAAGGAGATTTATGAAAGTTTATAACACAGTATCAGAGGCATATCTTGGAACACTCGCAGAAGTCTACTATAATCCTGACGTCACCTCTTCGCCCAGAGGATTGCCTTGTCGCGAAAAGCTCGACCACAGCTTCAGGATATTACGACCTGATGCTGCTCCTATTATTACTAAAGATCAAAAGCGCAACGTTACTATTGAATCCTACACCAAGAAAGAAGTTCAGCTCTACGATTCCTGCACTAATTCCGCACAGAGTTTTGGTGAGGCTTCTAAATTCTGGCTATCTCTCGCGAACCCCGACGGGACAGTTAATTCAGCATACGGTTACCTCATCTGGGCCAATAAGTCTGCCGGGTCTGACTTTGAAACCGAAACTGTCTGCACAACCCCAGCTACCAAACCAGGAGAAGGGTCCATTCACCACGTCGTTCCTGTGCGCCGTACGCCGTGGGAATGGGCAAAACAATCCCTAATCAACGATAAAGATACAAGACAAGCTATCCTGCGATTCTCTCTTCCAGAACACCAATGGATGGGTAATAAGGATCAGACTTGCACTATGCACGGTAATTTCCTTATCCGTAACGATCAACTTCATCTTTCTGTCGTCATGAGATCTAATGATCTAACTCTTGGTCTCGTTTATGACCTTCCATGGTTCTGTGGTCTTATGGATCGCATGATTGAAGAACTTAAACCTACATATCCAAATCTTACGAAGGGACATTACACTCATACTGTTCATTCACTTCACATTTATGAGAAGAATGAAGAGATGGTAAAAAAGATGCTTGGCGAGGCATAATGTCTATTTTCAACATCTTTAAGAAAAAACCAGATGAAGATCTTATAAAAGATAAGTCAGATTCAGCTGCTGCTGGATCTACTCCATTTCCTGGTATTGCAGCTATGGGTGCAATGGTTACAGCTAGCTCTCCTTACAGTCATTCTCAAATTGCTCAAGCGCTTCAAGGACTAACTCTTGGACTTTCTAAAGAAGAGCAAGATCAACTTCAAGAACTTCGCAAAGAACATGCAACAGCAACTAAACTTGTTAAAGTTAATATCTTTAAAAAACTTCCTAGCTCTATTAGACAGCAAGTAATTGATGCTTATGAATGGAAAATTGCCTTTGAAACCATGAATGCATCAACTGCGACAAAAGATCAGAAGCTAATAGACCTAGAAAGAAAAGAAGAAATGCACAGCATGCTTGTTCATTCTGGTCTAGGATACAAGCGACAACAAGCTTTTGACCCAACAGCTTATCCTGGCATTCTATTTACTCATAATCAAGGTCTTCCAAATGGTTTAACTCTTGAAGACTTAAAGCAAGCTCACATGGAGGCGTCTCTAGAAGAAGAGATGCTCAGCAATGGGTAAAGCTAAACTCACATCACATGAACTAGAATATATTAAAGAGCGCGAGCGTGCGATGACTGAAACTATCAATACGCTTCGTAATCTCTCTAGATTTAGAGAGGGTGACTATCTTATTGCCTTTCATTTTGCTCATGGTTATGGCGACAACAAGAAACGCCCAGTTGCTAACTCTTATGGTGTACCTAAGAAGTTCATAGTTGTTCACGTAGATTCTAACGGAGTTCCTTATATGAAGGAACTTAGTAAGAACGGTGACGCAACTGGTGGTGTTATCTCGCCCGTTAGAGTTGACGGTGGTTATAGCATGATTAAGCAAGCTGAATATGTCTTTGAAGTAGACCCGGACTATGCTGATGCTATCATTCTAGATGACCAAGAAAATTTTAATGCTACAGAGAAACTTAAGGTTAAGTCAGACACTTTTAAAGAGATTGCTGAACATAATAAGAAACTTAAGATCAACTGTATAGATATGAAGATCTTAGCTGCATTCTTTAGTAATGTTAAAGTGGGTGACACATTGTGGCGCTCTAATACTTCTTTTTATGTGGTATCTAAGATCGACCCCGTTCCAAGAGATAAAATTGGAAGACTGATTAAAGAAAATCCATTCTTAGAAGTAACAAACAATAAAGGCGCAAGCCTTACTCTAAGTCTCGATGACTTCTGGAGAACTGCTCTATATTCTTCACAACCTAGATCATATAGAGAACTTAAAGATCCGAAATGATATATCCCTCGGAGGTATGACATGTCAAAAGTAGATACTGTAAATTTACCGGTAAAAGCAGGTGACGATTTCGTCGGCGAACTGGAGACAATGGATCTCAGTGAGCTGAAAGATAAGCAATATATGGTAAGCGTAAGCACCGGCTCTCGATCAGAGGGTAAGTTTTTATGTTCTACTATTCGTGGACCATATTCATTTGAAGAGATGTGTGAGACGGTTGGTAATATCTGGAGACAGGAACAACATCACGCTAAAGTGATCCTGTGCCAAAAAGATCGAGCAGTTGCTCCAAAGATTTTGGATGAAAATACTGTCGATTATATCGAAGCTCATTTCGAGGACATCATTACAGAATCTATGCTTGATGGCGTATTCGATGATGTTAAAGACTACACTTGTCGTGCAGGTCTTATCGAAGCAGACAACTCTGACAATCCTGCAGCTCCAGAAAACAAAGAGCAAGCTGAAGTTAAAGAAGAAGAGGACGATCAACTGTGATAATAGTGTGGACCATTGGGGTCATAATCTTAATTTATTGGTTATTTGTTCCAAATGGTAAATGGGGAAAGTAATGTTATTAAACAAGATTCCTGTCTTAGATAAGGGTTACGTTGCCCTCATTGACAGCTGTAATACTACAGCGAAGCTCCGTGATATGGGGCAGGAGTTCTTTGGTGGAGAGTATCCTACATCTCTAGAAGAATTGGGCTCTATGACTGTCGTCATGAAGTGTCCACTATTCGTTCAGCTCAGCCTATCTAAGTATTCATTTAAAGTAATAAATGCAAATAAGGGAGAAATTGATGCCTACATTCCCAACCCAGGTGAGATCGGCGCCCCTGATAGAACTACGTCTGAGGCTATCTCTGACGACCTTTCTCGGACAACTGCTGCCTTACTCATTAACCCTAAAGCATACCAGGCAGATGGCTGCAATGGATATATCTCGCAGATTGCTACTCCCATCAACGTTTATACAACTATTATCGTACAAGGAACCTACAGCGAGTGGTGTAAATACGCTTATTCTGACGGATTTCCGGCCCCAATTAAAGCGTACAGTATAGCATTACAGCAGATCATCGAAGCGGAGTGGAAATAATGGCTAGACCTAAAGGTGCGAAGAACGTAAAGAAACATGTATTTAAAGACCCAATGATCGAAGAGATCGTTGAGATGGAAGTCGAGATCAAGGATCCTAAGACTGGCAAGATCATCAAGCAGAAGGTTAAGGTTAAGAAGCTTAAGGCTATTAAAGACTTTGGACCTAAAGAGTTTGTTGGAGCGTCAAGTGTTATAGATGACCTTGAAAAAGAAGAGAATGAAAGAATTCTCTCTACCGACCCAGACCCGGAGGAATAATGGAGTTTCTTTTTGTAATTGGACTTATCATCTTAATCGCTATCGTTATGCCTAAACCAGAGGTTAAGGGTAATGGCGTTAGTGAAAAGTTAGTTATTGAAAAGAAGAAATGCCCTCCGCATCAGTGGTTCTGGCAAGAGATTGTCGACCAAGACGGAAATAAGCAGGGTGAGAGAATTGTCTGCAAAGTTTGCGGACCTCTCCAATCCCAATCAGGACGTGAAGAATGAAAGTAGAACTTAAACCAGAAGAACAGAAACAACTTAATAGTGCAGTAAGTAATAATCAAGTACGCAAATGGCTTGCCGTAAGAGATACACTAAAGTTTGAAATTGGTGATGTCCTTATTAAACTCTTCCGTCGCTACGGCGATGGAGATAAGATCACTTGGGTTCCAGAGAACATTGCATCCGACACTAAGATGCCTCAGCGCTACGTCTATATCTTTGAAGATGAAGAGGGGATTGGCTATTTCAAGAAACTTCTCCTCTCAAATGGAACTCTTGGTAAAGAGCTTTTTAGCATCACTGACTTCGATTTTGATTCAACTAGATTTGAAGTTGATCCTGAGTATGCGGAGCACACTCTACTAGATGCAGAGTTTGATATCAAGGAACTTCGTAAGAAGGCCCTTGAGGGTCGCAAGATCGCTACAAAGATGAACCGTAAGATGGGTAAAAAGCTAACAACTCTTAAAGATATGAATGACTTTCTTGAAGGTCTTAATGTTGGCGATACTTTCTATACAACTGGCGACTACACAGGTCGCTACCAACAGCACTATAAAATCGATAAGTTAGAAAAAGTAGAAGTTAAATCTTTGAATGCAGACTATAGAAACTATAACTGGGAAAGATTCAAAGAAAAGAATAAGAGTGCCGTAGATACATCGTACACTTATAAAGTGCACTATACAGGTAACTATGGAAAAGATTCACGTTTCTTATTTGACTATATGAAGTACATTTTCTATACACAACAACCCGCACAGGAAGATAAGAAGTGAGACCTACTAAAGTCCAGAATTATATGGATGTTGCAACTACAATCGCTCAGCGGTCACATGACGCTGAGACGAAGGTTGGCGCTGTCCTCGTAAAGAATGATTCTGGCGCCATCGTTGCCACCGGTTTCAATGGTTTCGTTAGGGGTGCACCAGATGACATTCTTCCTAAAACGCGTCCAGACAAGTACGAGTACATCGTACACGCCGAACAGAATCTAATCTGCAACAGCGCAAAAGAAGGCATCTCAATGAATGACTGCAGCCTCGTCTGCACATTGAGCCCATGCAAGCTTTGCATGCGAATGCTTCTAAACTGCGGTATTACAAAGGTAATTGCGAAAGATTTGTATAAAGACTTTGATGAAATCCTCAAGATGCAAGACATCAAAGTTGAATGTAAAAAAGAAGAAGACGGCTTCTACCATATCTCATATAAGGTGGATTAAAGACGTCGACCATAAGCTAGATGGTGGAACTATCACATCATTTAATACGATGATAGGTGATTACAGATTACACATCTGGCAGATGTATGGTCCAGGAAACAAGTGGAATTGGCATCTATCAGATACCTCTAGAGAAGACAAAAAGTATTCTGGCGGCAGAATGTTAGTTCAATCTCCATATAGTGGAGAAGAAACTTCCGGCATGGCTAAAGACAGAATGATTAAGGCCTTTGTTTGGTATTTCACCATGAGACTTTTAAGAAACTCAAACGACCCAGATAGAGTTTTAAAAGGATTTGAATAATGAGAAAAGTTTTATTTATAGGTTCAAACCCTTCTACAGCATCAAAGACATATAATCCATTCAGTGAATCTACTGTTAGTGGGCGCATACTTGTTGATTGGATCCGTAAGACATGCCCAGATGATGTATCTGCTGCGTGCAATGTATCTGACAACTACACTGAAGCAAATAGACCTCTTAAAGTATCCGAGATCAAAGCTAACTTGCCAAGACTACAAGCTAAGATAAGTGCATCACAGGCTACATATATTGTTGCGTTAGGTAAGACCGCTGAGAAAGCCCTGACACTGCTTCGCATTCCTCACTACGCAATGCCACATCCATCTGGACTAAATCGTCAATTAAACGATCAAAAGTTTGTAGAGGAAAAAATAAAAGGCTTGAAGGAATACCTCAAGCCTTTTAAAATCGAGAGCTAATTGATCTAAGTATTATATGCTGTTTGCACGCCAAACTTGATACAAGTTACCAACTACGGCAGCTTGACCAAGATCGCCAGCAGTTGCGATAGGACCGATGAAATCGGCGTTACCAGCAGTTGCAGGAATCATAACAACAAGGTCACCAACTTTAAGAGCGCCGAAATCAGTTGTTTGTGAAACAGCTGAAGCAACGATCATGGCTGCAACATAGTGCGAACCCATTTGGTTGATAAGGTCAGTAGCAGCGCGCTTGTTAGCAAGACCGCTCTCCAACACCTTACGTGTAGACGCTTTGTTAGGTGCAGCATTAGCTGAACTTAAAGCTTTAATAGACATAATTTCTCCTTACGAAATTAAGACAAAGGCATTATTGCCTTGACTATTGAATTTATAATATCACAATTACAAGCCTAATAGCTTGAGAAGAAGCGGTTTGCAGGCAGCCAGGATACCAATAGCTGTTGCTATGATTCCCAAAACCTTACCGTATTTTTTAAGTTTTTCGTTTCTGTAATTCTTTACAGCTTCGGCTTCGATGCGCTCGACTTCAATAGGAGCTAATCTAGCATCAATCTTGAGCACTGTATCTTTTAAGAGCTGAGTTTGTTGCATGTGCTGCTTAAGGGACTCAGTATTTTGTTGAAGAATATCGTTCATTCTTTTGAGCTCACTATACATGTGCTCGTCTTGCTCGGTGTGAGCTTCAAAGGCGGCTTTTTGAAGGGCCTGCTCTTTGTCGATCTTATGTAATGATTCGGTAACACCATCTAGTGTTTCGTCTATCTTTTTAAGCATGTCTTCATTACTTTTAGCCATGTACTAGCACCCCACCCTATAGTGTCTTTATCTATAATACCATGGTTGGTGCTTAGTGGGTAATGGTAGGGCGTGGATAGGTGAAGTCTCCGGATCAATCTTGACGGCATCATTAGACGCATCCCGATGGCCTCAGATCGCATTTCCGTATAAGAATTAGCCCTTTTGCAGGGTTTCATATAAACCCGTCCTGAATCGATTTATGATTGTCAGTAAAACCCTCCCAGGTTCAAGGCCCACATTCTCCCGGAGTGTGGGTCTTTCTTTTGTATAATCCATAGGATGAAACAAGTAATAGAGCAACGATTACATCATTTGATGACGGAAATTGAAAACCTTAATTCTGAGAAGCAGGCCCTAGCCGCACGCCAGGATGAGATTTCAGTTAGAATGCACCAGTTGGTGGGGGCGATCTATGAGTTCCAACAGCTTATTGCTGATCTGGATCATCGACCTTCGGCTTCTCAACAGGTGGCTTCGCAGGAGGAGTTGGCTCGTCAATTGACTCACCCTTCTGAAGGTGCCGACCTAAATATCCACCAAGGGCTGCCAGAAGAAACTGAAAAGAATAGTCCGCAGCAGTCTTAACTTGAAGAAGAGCTTCAGTAGTCATAACAAAAGCTCCGGCCCACTTAGCAACTGAAGCCGCTAACATGAACAAGATACAGAATCCAAATAGACCTGCAGAGAATACAACAAGAGCCGCAGTAATAGAGCCTTTGCCAGTTCGTGGGTCACGAACTGTAGGTACAGGAATACCATATTTATTCATCTTATTAACAAATTCGACCCACTTATTCTTAAAACTACTTAAATCCATATATAGCCTTATACTTTAAACTTAAAGCAACATCTACATCATTTGGCTTCAAAAGAAATAGTGGCTTACTTATATCTAATTGTAACCTGTTTCCCAGTAATGATCCCACTAATTCTGAACAGATATAACCATTGCTATCATTGAAGTGAATCTCTTTTTTGAGTGCCCAAAATGCTATATCAGATGTAAGTATTTTTGCTAACTCTAATACACTGTAATCTTCGCCAGCTAAATCCATACACTCATCAAAAAATTGTTCATGACACTCATCAGACATTTCTATTTTATATTCTTTAATAGAGTTATTATCTCTAAGAAAATTATCAACAGAGCGAAAGTGAACCATTCCATTAGCAGCATGAAAAATTGCATCTTTACCTTTAGAATATGTAAATCTAAGATAGACATGTGAATAAGGAGTATTGAGCCACCAAGCTATTGCTTTGGCACCAACTTTAAATTCTTTTGGATAAGAAAATCCAACATAGACTATATTCATAAACTATTATTTTGTTCAAAAATGTTGATTTCATTTATAACATACTCAAAAATATCACTATATTCTATATATATAGACTTAAGTTGAACACAACTGTTTCTAGCTGTTCCAAGCGCTCCACCCTCTAATAAAAATCTAACACCAAGAAGAGAGTTAAGTAGAGCGATAACTTGAGTACCATTTTTATTTAAAATCTTATTTCTAGCGCCAATTTTATTTGTACATTTTTTAGATAACGTAGTTCCAAACGTGGATTTAATAGCATTTAAGTTCTCTTCATAAACTTCTCTATCTGTAAATCCTTGCGGCAATTCTAACTTATTTCCATTAAGAACATAACCTATAACAGGCTGAGGAGATAGTGTATCAATATCTATTACTAATTGATTTTTACTTGAATATGTGTAAAAATCACTTGTTTCATCATCAATGTCAACAATATTAGTAACAACGTTATTATTTATAATTGCATATTTTTTAAGCATCTTATTCGTCCAATTTAGTTACATCTAGGAATTCAACATCACTTCTTAATCGAACAATGCTATCATAAACACCTAAATGGTTTATATATATACGGTCTCTATAGGTAACTCCAAGTCGAGTTGCCACGCCCTCAATCATCAATGTAGTGTCGCCATCTAAACTTGTTCCAGTTAAAGAACTAATACTAATATCTTTAAAGTAATAACTATTAGATTGTAAATCTCCAGTTAATGTAGTAATGAGTTGATCATCCCACCTAGGTGTAACAACATCTGTTACTCTATATATATTAAACACAATCGAAGCAGCATTATCAATACTTCCTTGAACAGAATTATAAAGGTAACCTATAATCCTAATTTTATCAAGAGTGTTGGTATCCAATTGAGCAGCTAATTTTAAAACTTGAGCACTATTATTTAATACAGAACCTACATTAAAAATTGGTTGCCACTCTGATGAGTGGTTGATAATATAGCGACTAGAGTGGTCGATTTTCAACCACTGATTCTCTTCACTATTGTCTTGTGCAACCCATTTTCTAATAATAGCCATTTAAGTTCCTAATAAAGTAAAGCCTTTATATGCTACTCGCTCTATCCCATGAGACAAAATTCCTACTTTTACTGAATAGTGAGTTAAGTCTGTTAATAAAGCAGCACTTACTGGAGTAATATGAAATCTACCATTAACGTCTGGAGTTATGCCAGTTTGTGTTAATCCTGCAACGGCATTTCCATTTACATCATACACAATATAGTTTGCCGTACCCAATCCACTAATTTCTACATTTGAATCATATTCCAACCAGAATGTTGCCTGTAATTGATTTGAAGCATTAATAGAAAATTGAGCTTTAGCTTTGTATTCAATTTGATCAGTAACTCTAGAAATCATTTGCGAACGGACTACACCATCCACAGTTAAAGTAATTCTTACAGAAAAACCTGGATAATCATCAGCTAGTAAGGAGGCAACTTGAGTAATTTTGTAAATACCATTTACATCTGCTGTTATTCCAGACGCATTCATACCAACAACCGCATTTCCATCGTGATCAAAAACTTGATAAGCAGCGGTACCTAAATTGGTAGTTTTTATTGCTTCATTTTTAGAAATCCAAAATGTACCATCAAAATTATTTTGAACGTTGATAAAAAATAGTCCATCTATTTTGTAATCAGCCTTTTCAGCCATCAAAGGGATAATATTAACTCTATTTTCACCATCAACACTAATTGTAACTCTTACTTCATAATGGTCAGCGTCTTCAATTAACAAATTTGCTACAGCAGAAGCTACAAACAACCCTTGGCCATTAGCAATTATCCCAGAACCACTCATACCTACAACAGCATTTCCAACCTTATCGTAAATTTGATAAGAAGCTGTTCCTAAAATACCATTGGGTGATACAGCCAGACTTTCGTTTTTATCTGCCCACAGAGTGATTCTAAATTGGTTAGAATTATCAATGGACCATGAAGCGTGAGTTTCATAGACATCAATTGTAGTTAACACTCCGGTTGATATAACACTCATTGATACGGTATTGCCATCTCTATTATTTACTCCATCAATAGCTCTAACTCCAACATAATAAGTAACTCCATTTTGTAAAAAAGAGCCATCGGGTAGAGTGAAAATATCATATTGTAAATTTGGCGTTACTGAAATAATATTAGTTGTACTAAATAAACCTGTAGCAGTTGAGGCCTTTATATAAACTTCATATCTTATAGGGGCAGTAGCGTCTGTAGCTGCGCTCCAACCTGCTCTAATTTGCCCGCGTGATTCTACATCGAGAAAATTAATTCCAGCAAACGTAGGAGGAGTTAGGTCTACAATACAGGCACTACTTGTACCTATATAAAAATTATTATTAATTAATATGTCAGGCATTATGATTCCTTCAGTCCCGGCCTGATGTCAACGCCCGGAGGACTAGTAAACGAGTAGCGCACTAAAGTTCCAACCGTATTAGGTATGGTTCCAAGTGGCAACCAACTAATCCCATTAGTTGTTGAATATTCAAAATTAACGGCATTTGTTACTGTGTTATGGTTAACTAATAATGCGTCCGACAAATCGTATGCTCTAAAGTAAAGAGTTGGAACAGATGATGAATACGCCTTTTTAAGTCTAAACGCGCATCGCGATGGAACATTATTATCTGACCAGTCGTCAGAAAATTCCCAATTATCAGAAACTTCAATCTGACTTTCAAATCCCAAGAATACTTCACGTAATTGAGCTGGAATAGAGGCACCTAACGCTAACGTATTAAATCCTATTTTAAATTGTATTTGATTAGCAGTAGGAATAGTAGACATATCTGATGCAAATGGAACAGATATCCATCCACCAGAAATTGATCCAAATCCAGATGTTCTATAGTATATAGTTAATGCACTTGCACTGTCTGCTAATTCTCGCCATGAAGCTAAAAATTTATACACAGCAATTGGTGTATCAAGAACTTTAGTTACTATATAAGAATAATCAAATAATGAATCTGATCTAAGATCAGCTAAGACATTACCACGTTGACCAGTGGTGTTAGCTGTTAACATTATCCAACCATCTTCAATATCTAACGCTGTAAATGTTAATCCACCCAAACCCTGGGTATCGGACGATGCTATAGCTTCTCTGTATATATTACTTGCTCTACCAAATATTTTATCTATACTATTATTAACTATTTGTTTCATTATTAATATATTTGTATTAGTTAAATATATAGCTCTATCTAAAGCATTACTCCATGTAGCTTGTGCAACAGTCGGTGCAGTGATTTGATTTACTGTTCCTAAAATATTAGATGTAACTAATGAAGGCCAAGTAACAGCTCCAGATGTTAATTCTGATATTCGTCCTAAATAAAGATTAGTTGTTGTACATAAAAATATACAAGGAAAGGTAGCATTTGCTGTATGTCCTGGAACCGCATAATCTTGTGAATCTAGTAAAATAAGTGTACCAGTTAACGCCGGTAAATTACCAGTTTTATGAACCCAAGCATCACCAGTTGTACCAAATGCTCTACATATATCAGCAGTTCCGGCAGTCGTAACATTGACTGCTGCTCCACCTGTTGTTGTTGATACTTGAAAATCATTTGCTGTACTGTTTCTTACAAAATAAACTGTGTTATTAGTTAATCCGGCTCCACCAGATAAATTTGTAATCCAAATTGGTGTGTTATCTGCATAACCATGCGCTGTAAATGTAAATCTATCAGTTACATCACTAACTGCTAGTCCAGCAGTTAATGGACAATTTAAAGTTGCGTTGGTACTATAAACGTAATATTGATGAGTTGCAGCAACACCATTATGAACATATATTCTATTATTAGTAATATCTACTGCTGATCCTGCTGACGCTATATTAAGTTGACCTACACCTATATTAGATGGATCTTGTAAAAAATACGTAGCTTTTAGATTTGATCCTGTTGCAAATGGAAATAAAGTACCTGGACCTACTGCTAAAAAATCAGATAAATCAACATTATTTACGCAATACAATCCACCATTTATAGTAACAGATGCGGTTGTTGCGATAAAAATACGCCATCCGGTTGTTCCTGTGTCTATTACTTTTAATGATCTAAATGTATGAGTTGTTGCTGCCACATCAGCTGCCGATACTCGTATTGTTCCAACAAAAGCTGTAATACCAGTTGTTAAATTTACTGTATGTAAACTAACTGGAATAATACCGCCAGCTTCAGCTCCAATTGAAAACAATCTTCCATTGGGAGATAAAAAAGATAAAACAGGCGTAACTTGTGAAGTAGATGCTGTATCTGTAAATGTATCAACAAATCTATTTAATGGTGGACCAAGAACTGTGTTAGAGTTTACAACTTTAGAATTAACTCTACCTTGTATGGTAGTTTTAGTTTGATCGTAACTACTTACTACATCAGTCAATAGATCCGCTTTTATTACTTTCATATTTTTCCTTTTATATTAATAACCTAGTTATTTTTGTTCTTTTATATCTGTTACCGTCTAAGACATAAGTAAATGTCTTTCTAGCAACAAAGCCAATTCCAGTTCCAATACTAGGAGCAACATAATCTATTTGAGTGATTCTTTGATCTTTCGTACCGAAATCTGCATAAACTATATCTTGGTCTCTATCTTTGGCCGCTAAAATTTGTAAGTATCTATTATTAACAAATACTTTTTGAACACCGCCTGGTGTTCCATCTTCTGTACCTATAATAATGCCGCCAGCAGAAAGTTGTGCCAATATTGAACTTAATGCGGTTTGAGTATCAACATCTTTAACAGAGAGTTGACCAGTTGCATCAACTGATGCCTTATTAGTACCATCACTTATACCAACTCTAAGATCAAGCTCAGAATCAACTCTAACTGCATGCTTAATGCCCGTTTTAGTTCCATCTTCAGAACCGGTAGCTAACATACTATCTGGAGCTGTAGCATCAAAACCATCAGTTCCAATAGTTACATCTCCCGAGATAGTTGCAGTTGTTGGCAGTGGATTACTAGAGTCAATCTTTCTGCCATACTTATCTACAAGTACGTTTCTTAGGGCTACTGTTGGCTCTTCTTCATAAACGGCCCTATTTATCTCTTCAACAGGGACAGATGACCGTTTTTGTTCATTTGCGCTAATTGCACTAGAAAGTGCAGTAGTATATGCCGATATATCTAAGTACGTGGATATGTTGGCCCCAATAGGACCAACTACAATAGTAACATCATTTGGAACTGATTTAACTTCGATATTTAAGTTAGGGAGAGTATTAGCTGTTATGTTAACTAACTGTTTTACTTTAAATAGACTTGAGTCTATTACCGTGATGACACCACCTGGCGTACCATTAGATGTAAATAGCTGCGGGGGAACCGCTGCCCAACGCTTCTCAAACATAACCCTACCTATCCAAACATCCTCGACCCTTCGAGGACTTTAATACAATTTTATTGTACCAGATTAGTAGCCTGACTTACCATCATCCTTATCAGATACCTTAATGCTATTCCAGTATGCCAGCTCTTCTTCTTCAGTTCTAAAGCGTTGACTTAGTGGCTTAGTAGCCTCTGCAAAGAAGTTATTAAGGGTGCCTGACCATTCACGCTCAGCGGCCTTAGCCATTTCTTCACTTACAGCTAAATGACCAAACATTTCTTGGTCAGTGGGCTGTGGCTTAGGATCAGCAAACATGTGACGCATCCCTACAGGAATATCACCAAGCATCTTCTTACCGGCCAATAAGTTAGCCATCTGTTGGGCTGCCTTTTGTTCACCAGTTTGATGCTCAACACCAGCCAACTTCATGATTTCCTCTTCAGCAGAAGGGAATGGAAGGTGTTGGCCCCAAGCCTTTGCAAGACCACGTTTCTTATTCTCAGCTGCGATCTCTTCTGGAGTAAATTGTTTTACAGGCTGTTTCTTATTAGCTTTATTTTGAAGACGGGCTGTTAGTGCAGCAGATGCCTTACCGCTCAGTTGACCAGGTTTAGTGCTATATGCTTTCGCATTAACATTAGGTCCAACACCAACAGGATCTAAGTTGTTGGACTTTCTACGAGCATTATCTACTGCAGAATATTGACCACCGCCCTTAGGACCATAACCGGACTTTTCAACATCATCTTCGTCTTCATCGTCGCCCTTATCAACTGGATCGTTGATGTAGGCATATCTCTTACCAGATCCGCCAGCAGTATTTTGATTAGCTAGATCGGAGTCGACCATCTTTGGAAATGGTTTAGTGTAATTAGCTGGAGTTAAAGTATTAGGTGCAGTTGGAACCGGTTGTGCTGGAGCAGCTGGAACTGGAGGCGTAATAGCAGGTGCAGCAGAAACAGGTGCCTGAGGTGACATACCTATTTTTGCACGACGTTCTGCAATTTCCATCTCACGTACGCGTTTCTGATTGGCCATCTGTGCTTTAGGATGCCAATAGGGAAGCTCGTCGCTCTTGGTAAGGCCTTGCAATGATTTAATCAATTTGTCAGCCAGATTGTTTGCCTTATCTTCTGGACGATAGAAATAACGAACAGAAAGAGTGCTATTGCCAAGATCTTCAACGAGACCGCGACTAACAAAACTTTTTCTAAGTTGTTCAACCATAGCCATAGGAGTTTCTGGTGGGATTACCACTTCGATAACATCATCGCTAATTTGTTCAAATTCAATCTTACTCATCGTCAGACTCCTCTATTCCACCCTCTAGATCAAAAGACTTTTTAAGCTTTGGTGCTGGCTTTTTAGCTTCAGCAAGCTTATGCTTATGTTTCTCAGAGGCGATCTGGTTCTTCTGTGAAGCTTGTTGCTTCATGTTCTGTTCCATCATCTTCATCTTAAGCTCGTGTTCTTTCTTTTTGAACTCGAGTTCAAGTTTCATTTGCTCTTCTTTAAGCTTAAGTGCAATCTCACGTTCTTTTAGATCCATTTCAGCCATCTTTTTAGATACTTCTGGATCAACTGCTTGTGATTGTGCATTCTGAAACTCTAGGTCCATCATTCTCTTTTGATGTTCTTTATCAGAGCCATCTGGAGATGCTGCCTTAGCGTTTTCATACTCTAGATCAAGCATGCGCTTCTTGTGATTCTTTTCAGTCTCAGGATCTGGAGCTTGCATCTGTGCATGTTGAAACTCTAGGTCCTTCATGCGCATAGCATGTTGATGATCTAGTTCAGCTTGCTTAAGTTTAGCTTCGTTCTCTGTATCAGCAGAGCGCTTAGTATGTTCAAGCTCCATCTCATGTTGTTTCTTAGCATTTTCAGCTTCAACATCAGCCATTTGATAAGTTGCATGAGCTTTCGCTTCTTTAGACTCATCATAAGCAGGAGAGTGGTGACCATGTACAATGTAAGCAATTTCAGGCTCAGAATATCCTTCGTCTTTCAACGCTTGGATAATCTTAGCTTCTGACTCTTCGTCTCCGCCAGCGCCTTCTTCGTCAGCTCCGCCAACGGCTTCCATATCCATGTCCGCATCATCATCTTCAGAATATGGCGGAGGTGGATTCATATCGTCATCTTCACCCTCTTCCATTTCTGGTTGAGAATTTTCATCATCTTCTGGAAGGGGTATTTCTGCACCCTCGTCGGATCCATCGTCTTCAGGTTGATCTTCTTGAGCCATCATCTCAGGGTCCATCTGTTCCTCATCGCCTTCTTCAGGTTGCGGTTGAGGATCAGGTTGTGAAGCGGCAGCAAGGTCCATAAAAGCCTCAAGATTGTTAAGACCTTTCTTAAGGTCTTTCCACTTATCTTTAAGCTTCTTTTTCTTAGGATCTTTCTTCAAAGGCTCGTTGCCTTCTACGATCTCTTGTTTTCCATCTGGCGCTACTTCTTGAAAATCTTTTTCTAAATTATCCATTTTGAACCTTATCCTTTTTAGCTCTATTTTCTGGCTTCCAAAGTGGTTGCAAATTTGTATAGTGACAAACTTTTGCAAATACATTAGGATCAATAAGATTTGACTTAGCTAAGGGATAGATATGATCTATTTCCCATTCACCATAGTTATCCCAGGTCATTCCACTTTCAAACTTTACTGCTAAATAAGCTTTTAATTCTTCTATCGTACAACCTAAATATTTAGATAAAGAACTATGTTTAAAACCTTTAGTTATAGCTCTTGAGACTCTAGCTCTCATATTTGCAGCTAATCTAAAGTTTAAATCTTCCGAACGTCTCTTATTCATGTAATTACGTTTCCGCTCTTTAACTGCTTCTTTGTTGAAAACTTCATAAGCTTTTGCAACTTTGTTAGCGTGCTCTTTATTATTCATATACCAATATAAATTCTTATGCTCTTTAGAACAAAATAAAGCAGACTGATTTCTACTTTTATCTTCAAATTGGTTTTTACAATATTTACAGTTCTTCATAAATCCTTAAATAAAGTCAATAAGAAAACGCTTCTGATAATACCCTTTACAAGCCTCCATCTGCTGATTCGCAAGACCTTGAAGGTCCTTTAAACGATTCTGCAAGAAAGCTGGTCCAAGGGTTGAAGTACTTTGCGATGTACCGTCGATACTGATCGAAACACCGTTATGCGGAAACAAGATTGGTCCCATGATAGATAGCATCTTGATAGCTGCCATATTCTCAATCAAACCTACAAGTAACGCAGGAACCTGTCCCTCTGGAAATCCTGCTCTATATTCTACTAAGATAGCTCCAGGCCAAGTGGAAATACCACCAGCGCCCAGTGCATGATAAGCCATACCAGAATAGATACTTGCAACAAAACCAGATACAGTAACCCCTTGAGCTGGAACTAATTGAACAGTTTGCTCTTGAGATTGGATGTGGATATATTCTAAAGGAATATCGATAAGTGGAAATGAGCCAGGCGCTCCACTTCCATTGTTAAATGTAAGTTGAAACTTAGAAAGATCTAAGATAGGTCCATGAGCAACCTTCATGTATCCCCAACTCCAAAATTGCAGTTCACGACTATAGTCATGACGCTCTCTGAAAGTTACAGGAGTAATATAGAGGTCAAGTGTATGCTCAATCTCAGAAATAGACTCATCGATAAATCGTTGCAGAGCTGCATCAGATACTTCTTCGCCCGTCAAATATGATTTCAACGGAATTCCAAACAGAACAGTTTCTTTCAAAGAAGCTGGAGTTGGAATAGGAAGGTAGCGAGTTGGAACGCTATCTTGCTCAATCTCAAAAGCTGGAAACGGTTGAACCGTTGGTGTCTTAGTAATACTCATTAAATTCCTCCACCCTCAGGCTTTGGAGCCTTGCGGATTTTTACAGCTTGCGCTGCACGTTGTGCACCAACACGCTTCAAACGATCCTGAATATCAGGAGCAGCAGCGTGACCAGATGAACCAATCATACTATGTAAATCAACTTTAGGTCCCTGTGGAGCCTGTGCTTTTGAAGCAAATTGCTTCTGAGCTTGACGAACTTCAGTAGGGATCTGGTCTTGATTTCTCATAGCAGTCATCTGTAATCCACGAATCTTATTTGCAGCATGGGTAGCAAAGCTAGCCTTACTTGGGTTATCGTGGTCATAATCATTCATAGCTTGAATCAGACCATGCATTCCAGCTTCGTGTAACATACTCATATCAACATCTGGATGCTTAGGATCAAGTCCTAATTGCGCCAGAGTTTTATGTGCATTCATTCCGATCAATGGATGATAGTGAGAAAAGAACTTCTCAAACTTAGGATCCTTGTTAGGACCTTCGCCAAGGATACGAGAGATATCTCTCTTAGATCCTTCATCGTGTTGCATCATATCGTCAATGTTGCCAACTTTCTTGGCTTTCTTATTATAGTCTTGACCATACTGTTTAATGAAGTCTTGGTTACCCATAGCAAAGCTAGAAGCAGGATCCTGCTTGATAGTTGCTTGAGTTCCCTCTTCACCTTTAACTCCACCAGCGTGTTGCATCCCCTCTTCAAGAGAATATCCTTCACCGCCGTGTCCGCCACCAGAGATAACATTTCTGATCGCAGCATCTTTGTTGGCAGCGTGAATATCTCTATTCCCTTTGCCCTTTTCATGAGCTTCATGGTGAGCACTCAAAGCATTCTTTAGATGCTCTGGGTTCTTAGCTTTCCAATCGTTCTCAAACTGATCGTCCATCTCCATCTGTGTAACCGGATCTGCATTCTTATATTCGTCAGAACTTGTAAACTGACGATAAGCAGCATTGCGATCACCATGAGCCTGATTTCTAGCTTCGATGATGTTACCATGTCGAGCTAGTTCTGGGTTCTTAGATGGATCAGCTTTAAGAGCTTGTGCTTCACGGGCACGTTGCTCCCAAGGACGAGTATATTGACGCAGAGCCATGAGGTCTTCACGGCTCGGCTGTTCAAATCTACTTCGCTTTACTTTTTCACCTTGTGCTTGGGCTTGCGGCGATGCTTGTGCACTGGCTTTTGAACTGCTTGAGGCAGCCTTACCTGGCACTTGCATTCCGCTCTCTTGCAAGTCAGCTGGTTCTCCATCTTCGGTTTCATAATCGCCGAGATCTTCGCTAATAGCTTTTTGATGAGCATCTTCATCTTCATCATCGCCGTATTCATCGTACTCTCCCTTATATTCTGGATCATTCTCCTTGAGCCAGTCGTCGCCAGCCGACTCTTCATCGTCTGGGTCAAATTCACGAAATCCCTCTCCTAAATCATCTTCGTCGTCCGAGCCCATATCATTAGGATCGTACTCGTCTGATAACTTCTGACGGGCCTTTTTCAAAACATTAATAACTTCTTCAATAGGGTCTTTTTTAATGTCAGACATTATTTCTTACCCCCAAATTTTGCAGCGATAGATGCCAATTTGCTTTGCAAATCAGGATCATTTCCTACGGGCTTTGGAGCAGCGGTTGGAGCTGCTGGTGCTGCTTGAACTGGAGCTGCTGGTGTAGCTGGTGCAGCGTTAGCTGTACCTTTACCATATTTAGCTTCAAGTTCTTCAGGAAGAGCGTGCGGTTGACGAAGCAACTTCATACCTTCATGAAAATGAGGAGCTTTAACTTTACCACGAGCTTTAAAACCTTCTGGATCACTAGCATGAAGTCTCTTCACACCTTCCATCCATTTAGCATTATGCTCTGATCCATGCCAATCTTGCATCTTTTGAGCTATAGATTCTAAATCTTTAGGGTCTAACGAACCTTGTGGAAGGTCTGCAATCTCATGTATAGGATGTTCATCAAACGGATGTGGAACATAATCATCTTGTTTACCAGGATCATTTATATGTAGATATGCTTCTTTAGCATCAATCTTAGCTGGATTACCAATCTGAACTTCTTCCCATGGATATCCGCCCTTATGAGGTGAACGCTTAGTATCAGCGTGTTCCTCATGTGGCTGCATTTCAAGATAGCGATAATCCGGAACAGATCTTGGATTCTTTTCTCTTGGCGTAGAATTTAAGCGGCGACGCAATCCCTTGGTACCTTCTTTAAGTTTACCAGGAACTCCACGTTCTGCACCCTCTTTAATACGCTCAGGGGTTGTGTAATTAGTTTCCCATGGTTCAAGTGGGACATAATCAAGTCCTAATTGTCCATTAGAATGCGCTGCAGCTTTACCAGCTAAGTGCATAAGGGGAATAATTTGATTTAGATGTTTATCTGCAATCTCACGTTGACCATTCTTCAATGCGGATTTGTAATGAGATACGTGATGAGATAGTGCGTCACGCATCATCTCAACGTCTTTATTCTTCATCTGATTGCCAAATGCTGTAACTGCAGCATTAGCACTTCGCCCCATTGAAGCCTGAGGTCTCGCCATCTTTTCAAGAGACTCAATTACTTTTTCAGCAATTAACTCGTCCTTCATGACGTCAATAATAGTTTGTAGTGTAGGGTCACCCTCTGCTTTTTTAAGAAGTATTTCCCTGAAACTTTTCAGTTCCATGTTCACTCCTTATTAAATTCTGCGGCCAGCGTCTCTAGCGACCTGTACGAATTGAGCACCAGTAATATCAACCGTTACTGATGGAGCTTGTTTAGAGACAACACCTGTAGTAGTTGCGCTAGTTAAAGTTGGTAGTCCAGGTCCAGCATTAAAGATCAGGATCTCACCTGAAACCATAGTTGCTGCTAAAACACCATCGATAGTCACTGTGCCACCGGCAGCAGCTCTAACACGAAATGATTGATAAGGCATAAGAATCAGCTGACCAGCTGCTCCAGATAACTTCTCTTCCCAAACCATTCCTACTTCAGCTGTTCTCAGCGATTCGTTGGCTAGATTACTTGTCTTCATTATAGTCTCCTGTTAAAAACGCCCAGCTGCTTCACTATCTCAGTTAAGGATAGGAGAGGCTTTACGCTGGGCACCACAGAGACTATTATACCTTGGGATTAACTTAATTACCTGACACAGAAAAGTCAGGTTACTTTTTGAATAATTCGAACAGTGACTTTTTAAGTCGATTCTTAGCGGATATACCTAGCGGAGCCAGCATGTTCTCATACTCAACTACAGTGGCCCAGGCCTCTTCTTCAGAAGCCCAATTATAAGACTCTTTAGCCTCAACTTCAATAAAGCGCTTCTTCTCGTTTAGATTCTCATCATAGACCACATAATAGACTAGAACGGCCTTTTCAAGGAATGCAATCTTGCACGTCTTAAAGATAGAAAAGTTCTTTTTATAGCCCAAAAGGTCAACAAAAGCTTGAATACTGGCACCAGATTTACCATCTGTAGGTACATTTACTTCAACTCTGTTATTATTGTTGGCATCTGTAGTCTTACGCTTAATAGTAAGTTCACCCATGTGATCATGGTATCGATACCTAATAAACTCGTCCTTTTCATTCGTAAAATAGTCATCATAGCTGCTTACCATCATCCAAGTTGGATTCAATGGCTGGACGAGCTTGACGAAGTCATCCATGCCGATGTTGTCGGCATAATATTTTGTTTCAAGCTCTTTGAAGTGCATAAACCTTCCTTATTTGGTGAGGCCCATTTTGAGGCTAGCTCGTTTTTCTTTCGAAAACAAGTTTTGCTTATCGCGATGTTCGGCGCCACATGATTTACACTTATGCTTCTGGAACTTTCCAGAGCTAGTGTAGTAAAAACCGTTCTTAATAAAAGATGTACTTCCACACTTACAAACATGGTCTTCTTCGTCATGATAAAGGTTGAAGTTTAGGCTGTTATCCCAAGGAATAAGGATGTTATAAAGTTCTTCAAGAGCAAGAACATCATACTTGTTGTATGTTTCCATTTCTTTCCAAGCTTCTAGATTGCCAGCTAAACACTGGGTCCACATCTCATGTCCTGGGAATTTATTGTGCTTTATTTTCTTGTATTTTGTGCAGAGCTTATCGGTCATATATTCGAGTTTATTACTCGTAAAACCGAAAACCTTTCCTGCAATGATCTTTGTATCGATATGCTTAACATAGCTCGGAGGTTGCATCTTGTTCATGACGAACCGAGCATTCAACTTCTTTGTATCGAACGATTTACCGTTCTGTGTGATAAGAACATCTGCCTCATCTAAGAGCTTCCAGATGCCTTGGAGAAGGCGCTTATCGTCTGTGATGTCTTTCTCGTTCCGCTGGTCATCATACATGACCTTAGAAGGCGGATCTCCTAACCATTTAGCACTCCAACTTAGAACATGCCAATCTGATACAACTTGATTCAGAGATACATTGTTCTCCCATAGACTCCAAACATGAGCTATGATTGGTGCGGTCTCAATATCAAACAGAAGAACCTTAGGTCCCGCTAATTTAGGTTTGTTCTTCTTCTTGCGTTTAGCCATCATTACTCCAATTCGAGAGATTTCATGATCTCATTGTGAACTTCTTCGATCGACTTGCCGTCAACATCTATTCTAACAGTTTTAAATCTAGACGACATCTCGTCCATGTTTTTAGAAACCTTTTCCATGAAAGAGTTACCCCTAGATTCCATAGCGTCGCCAGTTTCAAATTCTTGTTTAGCAGCTTTTGCTTTCAACAGGCCTTTGATTGAGTCGCCTCTCAGATATATTACTCGATCATAAATATGCTCAGGGATAAAAGGTAGAACGTCTTTGCCCTCATCGGCAGAATCTACGTTTTGCATAGCCATAAGTCGTAAATTCTCGTATGAGTTACCACATGCCTCACCGTACGCATATCCACTAAGGATGCCACGGTCTTGAATGATAAAATCGTATTCATATAAGTTTGGAACGATAAGACGCTCTAGATGAATTGAACGAATAGCTTGAGAGATAAATTCTCTTGCAGGTCTCGTCATCTCAGCATCATATTGATTATCTAGCATGATCCCTCGCAGTTTCATTGTGAGGGGTACTAGATCAATGCCTGGCTCTTTCGTTTGTAATACGCGGTACCCTCGTGCTTTGAGGGTATCAACGAGAATCTTTGTTTGTGTTGTTTTACCAACACCCTCAGTGCCTTCTAGACAAATATATCGTGCTCTTTTCATAACGGTATTATACATACACGCCAAAGAATCAAGCGTTTATAGATGTTTCTTGAGTTGTGTAAAGAGACTAAATAAAGTCTCTATTGATTTTTGAACTTTAGTAGATGCATGCCAATCTGCGACATGTTGTTTTTCTTCATGAGGAAGTGAGTCAAAGATTCCTCGCATTGCGGCTTCATCATGACCACCAGTATTTAGTGGAGACAAGTGTAATCCTTCAGGATATTGAATCTGTGGTTGTTCTGGCGCAGCGGGAGCTGCTGGTTGCTGTACTGCAGCCATCATTGGGGCAGCAGCGGCTTCTGGAGCTTTAACTTTTTTAGATTTCTTAGGTTGCTTATTTCCTGCGATAGCTTTGACGTTTTCTAGGGCTTGTGCCTTCATCTCATCTGTAGCTTTTTCATCACCAAGGATAGCAGCATTGCGAAGCATAGCCTTTATCGCTGAGCGATTTACTGTCTTCATCAATTCTTCAATTTGCTGCATATTTATCATAGCTCTATCTTATCAGGCTTAACCTTTAATGATTCCGCATGCTTAGTGATTATTTCTAATGCCACTTGGCGATCCTCTTTTGATAAGATATCAACCATTCGCTTAAAGATACTTTCGTCAACTTGAGCACTATGTAAAATTAAGTCAGTAATCTCATATCCTGCTAACATACCTTCGGTACCAGATTCTCCATCTCTAACAGCATAAGTAGGATCATAAACTTCTTGAGTCTCTGTATTAATGATAGCGGAATGTTTACTACTAGTTATAATCTTATATTTACCATTAATGCTGCGACCATTCAATAGCCAACATGGAAATATCACATTCCAATGGCATCGACAAACCGCAAACCAATGCTCCATATAGCGAGGATTTAAGTCTTTTGTTGTAAAGCTAATTACTCGCCCACATGTGCCATCGATATCAACCACTTCGTAAAAGAATTTAAGATCTTCTTCTGTTAAGTTCTTTTTAAGTTTAGACCAAACTGGACGAAATTTCTTAATTTTTAATCCACTCATTAAATTGCTCCTCTGTATTATCTCCTTTACCATATACCTCATGAAAAGATTCATGGCAAGATTCACATAAACATACACCGTTATTTAAGTCTAATCTTTGGTCAGGAAATAAGTTGAATCCGTTGAGATGGTGCGCGTGAAGTTTACCACCTCTCTCATTACACTTAATACAAGTGAAATTTGACTTAGATAATATATCGTAAGTCCAAGCTTTACCTTCTGCAGATTGACGAATACGAGTACCTTCCGGAGCCGAGAAGCCATTGAATTCTTCTATTGGGATACCGCGTTTAGTGCAACTATCTTTTACTCTGATTAAATGCCTTTGTTCATCGCTATAGCTAGAAAGCTGCTGAATTGTTTTATTACTTAAAGTATTTTTAACGACATTAGAGTGTTTCTGACCTTTAAATGGAGATTGTCCACCATGTTTAGACCAGTGAGATTCTCTCATCTTTTGTTTGGTTTCTTGTGACTTAACTTTATTCTGATTCTTTTTAGCTTGAACCATCTCAGGAGAGTTATGAAAACATTTAGAACATGGTTTATTCTTGCGAGACTGATTTAGATTAACTTGTCGCTCTTCGTTGCAAGAAGGACAATTATCTATGACGGGTAGATCTTTAGGTTTACGTCCACCCATTCTTTCAACATCATCTTTAGAGCGTCTCTTTGAGATAAGTAAATCGTAACCAAATATTTCTAATGTTCGTTTTGAATTATACATGAGATAATTATACCTCATTATGGAGTGCTTTTTGTATAAACAGAAATAAAAGAGGCTAGATTTCTCTAGCCTCTTTTAACTAATTGATTTTATTCAACAATTTCACTTGCCGACGTTCTCAAAGAGACAATTAAACCGCGGAGTGTATACGAAGAGAGCTCCGTACATTACTATAGCAAACTCTAAAGCTGTAGTTACAATCGCAAAATTAATCTTAGAAAGTGGAGCCAATTGCTTGAACTTCATGCACTCAGCACTCATGTCCAACAAGAACGCTTCACCAAGACCAGCTTGCTTACGGCCAGCCAATACATAAGTGGTTGCGCCAGCCCATGCAAAGTTACCAGCAAACTTTTCAGTTCCAACAGCTCCGCCAGCAGCAGACAAGTACACTTTTAAGTACTTAGTTCCAGCAGGGGCAGAAGTCATCGTGATCTGAATGTTTTGACCAGCAGTCAAAGTCACAGCAGCAGCTTGAGCAGGTTGAGATTCACCGGCATCATTAACCGCAGTTACTTTGATCTGGAAAACACCGGCTGCATAAGCAGAACCAGCACCAGTACCAGCTGTTACGCCAGGAACTGGAGCAGCAGGAGCAAGAGCAGAGACAGAAAGCGCACGAGCACCAGCGCGAGGGCGCAAGAACAAGTTAGGCTTAAAGTCTACTTTACCAGCAGTAGTTGTCATTCCATTTACGTCGTAACCTACTGTTTGACCAGAAAGACCAGGTTGTGAACGGAATTGAGGATAGAACTGTTTAACGAAGGCTGACAAAGCAGCTGGTTCGATGTGCAATTCAGATGGAGAACCGAAGTTTTCCAACGCGATAACGGCTAAACGCTCGATATCGTCCTGAGCGATTACGTTACCACCAAGGTCTTGAGCGATCGATTGAGCGTCTCCATAACCTTCGAAGTCACCTGAACGCATTAATACGTCAGAATCACCCTTTTTAAGTTGTTGTAACAAACCTGACATCGCGATGCTGTTCTGTGGAAGATCAGCTGGCGAACCAGTGTTTGAACCGTCAAGGCGGTTAATGAAGTGGGCATGTCCCCAATACATTTCACGCTCAACGTTTTTCAGAAGGTGCATAGTACCTTCTTTTGCTTGTTGTGCAACGATGTCGCCAACAGTCGTACGGACCAATGTCATTTGGTGACTTACCTTACGGCGAGTACCGAAGAACACGATCTTTTGACCGTCACGTACGTACGTTGAATCTTCTTCAATCGGCGCTCCACCTTCACCAATGTATGGTGCAGAGTCAGAACCGTAAGAGATCAAGCGATTGTACTGCTCGAACAAGTTGTATGCCTTATCAACGGAGATTGCAGGCCACATTTTCAAGTTCTTCATGTCGAAGGTAACACTTTTCAATGTAGCTTCTAATGATTCCGCTTGAAGGACACCACCATAAGTGAGGTCTGTAGGTTTACCAGCTCCGCCGTAACCGGCTGTGATGGCTTTATTCAGGTTCTCGATGTCTGCTTGAGACACGATACCTTGATCTAGCCCTGATAGAATTTGATTAACAGCGTCTGTCATCATTTTCGTTTTCTCCTTTGATTACGAAATCTCGTATTTTTTAACAATTGTTTGTAAGTCTTGACCCATTTCAGCTTTAGTGATATCTAAACTGTCAACTTTGGTACCAGACTTCTTTAATTCAAATAGCTTACTAGCTACTTCACCTTTTGACAACGGCTCAGCTTGTCCTTCATCAGCACTCTTCATAAGCGCAGCTGCAGGGGCTCTAGCTGTAACACCCTTAGGTGCAACAGGCTGGTCTGCAATCTTATTGACCAAGTCAAGGATTGTAGAGAGTTTGTCTTCAAGAGGCTTAACACGTTCTTCAACGTAGCTCTTCATAAGCGATTCAGCTTCTTCGGCCGACTTTTTCAATTCACCTTTGTGCATGTCAAGAAGCTTTTGAGCCATCTTCTTTTCTTTTTCTTCATGCTCAGGATCATCTTTATGAGGCTCTTTGTCAGCCTTCTTGTCGTCCTTTTTATCTTTGGAATCGTCGTCCTTGTCAGCTTTTTCAGCTTCGTCTAGAACGCCTTTTTCCATCTCATCTTTTTTCTTTTTTTCGTCTTCGTCATCTTCTTTTTTGTCTTCAGCTTTAGCGGCTTCGTTTTCGCCCTTTTTAGCATGAAGATCGCCATCAGAAGGTTTTCCAGCGATACCATCGCCTGGTCCTTCGATCTTGATTTCAGAAGCTGCGAAACGTGATTTACGCAACTCATCTAATTCTAGAAGAGTTTCGTCGATCAGGTCTGTCAGACTTTTAGTTAATTTGTTATCCATTATTCTCTCCTTATCAGTTACCGTTTAGATTACTGACCAAGGCCGATAATGTCGCTATGTCCACGAAGTGTTGCAGAGAATGATGCATCGCTGTTTTCAAGCAAAATATCATTAGCAAGAGCAGCACACATTGCCAATACTTGAGCAGCAACAGCTGAATCAATGATATCGGTCATGTTGTCATTTGCAGTACTTGCAGATTTGATTTTCACTTTACCAGGGTTGCCAACTCCAATACCAAGGTATGGAGATACAGATGAATCAACACCACCAACAACCGAAGGGCTGAAAGACGCGTCAACGTAGCTAATAGTTAAGTCGTTTGAGCCGTTTTCAATAACGACAGCCGTTTGACTTTCTGAATTCACAGTCATGCCCAACATTTTAGCGTTGCGAGCTAGTTTGTGAAGAATTGCAGCAGAATTTGCCATGAGTAATATCTCCTTTTACATTTTGAGTACGAACTCAATTATGATTTAATATACCACGTGCCTTTACTTAAACACGAGGGTTAGTTACTTACTTGTTACCACGCATGGCCTCGTAGAGCTTTTCAAAACTCATACCCGAACCACACTCCCTACATTTTACCTGGTACTTGGCATGAACTTGTTCTTTGCCACAATTATTACAAGTGATGTACTTAAAGCCGGGCCTTCCCTGCTCTAAGGATTCGCTTTGAATAACTCCGCCACCAGTTAGGTTTGTAGGCGACCCTGCGCCACCGTATCCAGCTGTCATGGCCTTCTTAAGTGCCTTCTTTTGCTCAGCTTTTTGCGGTTTTAGCTTTTGATATTCTTCCATGACGTCTTTAACATAAGGATGCTCACTGAATGAATTCTTACCATGTTCTTTATATTTGTTCCAAGAGCCTTTTAATCCATTAAGCCAACTATAAGCTAACTGTTGGTCGCTCTTAGTCTTACCTTTGTTTCTCTTAAATTGAGAGATAGCAAAGTCAGCAGCTGCTTCTGGATCGTTATTGAACAATTCAGTAAACTGCTGGTGATTCTTATTCATATCCTTAGCGGCCTCAAGCATCTTTGGATACTTTTTAGCAAGTTCAGGATCTTTATTGATAATGAAGGCAGCCGAATTGGGCATCATTCCAAACATACCGCCAGCTGTGTGACCTTTATGAGGGCCCTCAGTCATTGTCGCATGTTTTAGATTCTTACCACCAGAAGACTCTTTCATCCCGATAGCGCCTAGCAGAGGGTATTGCTTAGATACGTCTGCGTATACAGCTTCAGCTGAACGTTTAGCAGGTTGTGCCTGTTGAACTGGAGCTGGAGGTTCTGGAGCGATCTTTGCAGGGCTCATGGCCATTGCAGCTCCCATACCGGCAGCAGCAAGGGTATTCTTGATCCCCTTATCCATAGGTTCTTGCTCTTCGCGAAGCAGTGTCATTAGCTCGTGAATCTTAGCAACATTGGATTGGATCTTAGATTCTAGCGCTTTCTCAAGGATCTTAGCCTTCGACGGGATAGCAATATCTCCTTCGATGCCAAGTTCTTTCATTAGATCGACTAGTTTATATAGATTGTTTTGAACCTTCGTAGCAGAAGCATCTCTCACGATATGACGGAATGAAGGTACGTTTGTCTCAGCCAAGTGTAATACGGATTTGATGAGAAGCATATCTGCAGCTTCATCGATCTCAGACTTGTTCAAGCTGATTGGCTCGATAAGTGTATTGTTGTTAGCAGGAGTAAATGTTAGAGCGACAGAATGGATCTTCGTTCTAGCAAGGAGTGAATTATCAGAGATACCACGAGCAACAACACCACCTTCAACTGAAGCTTTCAATTGTAAGGGAATATCTGACTTGTGAATGTTTCTTAGAATGGCTGCGGCAGCTCTTGCGTTCGGATGGTCTTCATCATCGTAAAGGTATCCCTTAACGTAGATGTATGGGGCTTTTACTTTTTCCCAATAGTATTCCTGGCGTTCGTTTTCGCAATCTTCCTTCTTGAAGATCTTCTTAGCACCAGTGATGCGACCAATAGAGTTAAAGAACCCTTTACCGTGGTTATCATTGAGGCGACCCTTACCTGCTTCCAGCTCTGATATATCAGCGCCTTCTACAGAGAGCATCTCCCCTTGGGTATCCCTAAGTTGGGACCCGGCAATCATGTCAATTTCTAAAGGTTTCTTAGCCACACCATAGATTATACTACGGTTCTGAGTTGTGCCTAGCGATAGATCTTATAGTCTTGTGGCTCAGACTCTGCAACAACGGCCTCGCCACCCTGCTTTAGTTCAGAGAAGGACTTATGTTCACGCATCTTAGTGAGGGCTGTCTTCTCTATCTTTTTAACGGTTTCTACAGAAACATTAAGTAGAGCGGCTAGCTCTATGTCGGAAACTGATTTCTCAGTTGTATAGGTTGTAAGGTATTGAAAGAAACAATAGTGAGCTAGCTGGTGATCGATCGCCCAAGGGCAACCTGGTAAGAGAGCTTCCTCTTCTTCGGTAAGCTCTCGACCAGCATTTCTTATAGCTTTTAAACGCAGCACGGCTAACGGGCACCAACTGTCCGGCATCTCATCGAGCCTTCTTGGACATCTATCGTCCATTTTAGATGTCGGTGCTTTTGACATTTAGTGAGTCGCCTCTGGGGCAACCTCAACTGCAACTTCAGCAGGATTACGAATCGCTAACAATTCAACTTCATGGTCAAGACCATTCAATTTAACTTGCACTTTCGTACCAACTTCTTTTCCAGCGAGTGCGTTAATAAGGTCAGGAACACCACATTCTGAAAGTTTCAGACGTGAGCGGAAGATACCGCGGTCAGTTCCAGCTTCATCTTTAGCAGTAGAAGTCAACGTTACAGTGCTGTCAGCAGCCACTGTAGAAGCTTCCACCAAGTTCTCTTTAGCATCTGCTGCTACAGAACCCTTGTTGAAATCAACCAGGCGCTGTTCGTTAGCAACTGCATCAAGAGCTGCAGCATCAAGATTAAGATGCTTTTGAATCGCAGTATACTTATATTGCAACTCATACAACTGATTCAAAGCACTTCCCAAGTCGTCAGACATTGTCTTAACGCTTTGCATAAGTTGTTGAACCATCATCTGTGATACTCGACCAGCCATCGACAAATTCTTCAACTCTGTTTCGAGGTCACGAACTTGTTGCTTCTTAGACGCCTGAGGCGGTACGCGAAAACCCTTCATTATTTAGCTCCTTTATCAATAGCTCTTTTATACATCTCTTTATAAAACCTTACTTCATCTGAAGTGAGAGAAGTCTCAGATGAGCCTCCACCCAGTAATTTTCCTAACTTTGTATTTAGGAATGCACGGATCTCATTTTCGAGATCACTATAAACTGGACTCTTTCCTTTGAGGATAGGCTTAGATAAAATATCGTTAATAACGTTAGCAACTTCTAACTTATGTTGCTCTGGTGATTTACCAGATTTCTTAGCCACAACAACCGGTTTGCTAACTTCAACTTCTTCAGTTTTATCACTAGTTGTGGTCTTTTGTAAAGTCTTTTGTTCTAAAGCTTCAGCAGTTTGTTGGTCTGCGAATTCTTTAGCATCTGGGAACTTAGCTAGAAACTGAGGAAGTGTAATTGGCTCAAATCCGTATTTATGTGCCATTGACGAGAACAGCGCTCTAGCGCGTGTGAACTGAGACTTGTCCAAAGGCTCATTATTCTCAACGCAACGCTTCCAATGGGCATCTATGGCGTTATCTGTCATCCAGATACGTTGCACACCAACTGAATCCTCGATCTCACGAAGGATCTCAATCTGTTCTTCATCTAGAAGAGCTTTACGAGGCTTTTGAGGATTAGAATAAACTTGCGGCCACACCAACTCACCGTAGTGAGTACGGTCAAGACAGATATCTTTATGTGCTGCAGAAGAAAGCAGATCGACCATCTGTTGAAGATAGTCGTCAGAAGTTGTACCTTTAGGTGGGGCAGACAAATGAACGCGTTCAAAGCCTAATGTCTCAAAATACGAGGCAACAGTAGACTTACCGGTTCGATCTAACCCTTCAAGTAATACTAATGCCATTTAATCTCCTCATTCAAGAGAGATTATACTAAGAACGGCCGGAACTCCATGACAATGTCAAGTACGGTATTCTCGTCGATAACCTCTAGACGGAATAGTACCTTCATCAATTTCATGTAAGTAAGGTAGTACTTTTCGTCGACTACCTTACCTCTGACTATGTATATTGAGTTATTCATCTAACTTGTTGATTGGATTAGCTACGGGCTGTCCACCAACATTAGATGCTTTAGATGCGCCAAACTGTTTAGCGGCATCAGCTAAGGGATTTCCTTGACCGTGATGAACGGCATCAGCTGCAGCTTGAGCTTTAAGTTGCTCCATCTCCATCTTATGCTTTTCTTCTTCACGCTTATGACCAGCTTCAGCATGTCCATGCTTCTGTTCATTAAGCTTCATTTCCATCTCATGCTTCTGTTGCTCTGGAGCTTGTTGAGCTGCCATAGCTTCTTTTTGTTCTTTAGCTGCATCGATCGCAAGGATAGTTTGCTGCCAAGACATGAATGCTGGGTCACCAGGAATATATTGAAGTTCTCTACGAGAAGCTGCGCCCTTATCCTTGAAGAAGATCTCACGGATCTCACCGCGAGTATAGTTCTTCTCAACCAGAGCCCAGAAAGCTTGGTTCAGTGGAAGTTCAGCTGCTTCTGTCTTGATCTTTTCTTTTTGAGATTGGATCAAGAGGTCGTTCATCGATTTCCATACAGTCATTTCCGCTTGCATCTGAGCAATCTCAGTTTGCGGAGTTTCATCTGTATAGCCAGTGAAGATGAACTTATACTTGTTACCTAATTCTTTATCGATTCCAGGGAGGATCTCAGAGTTAACCAAGTCTTCCATGAACATAAGGATAGGATATAAACCACGCTCACGTGAGTAAGCGATCTTGTATTCATTATTAGATTGCTGCGCAGGTGATTTACCGTTAGCAGAAACTAGATAGTCCAATCCCAATTCGACCGGGTCAATTTGGAACTGAGCACAAACAATGCGCATCAAGTGGTTATTGAAGTTGATGTATTCCATCTCCTTCGCAGAACCAGACATTGGTACCCATTGAACTTCATCAAGACCAGCAACGATTGGAGTTCTCCAAGCGTGTTGTTGTCCAGAGATAGTGTTATAGAACTGACGACGGAAGTTCATCAATTGGGACTGTGTTACAGTTCCTTTTAAGTGAAGAACGCCTCGTGCAGCATAACCATGAGTAAAGAAGTTACTGTTGTAGTTCTCTACGTTCAAGTGATTAGTGATATTGATGATTGCAAGCTCAAGTGGAGAGTAGCAATAACCGTTTGAATCCGCAAAGTTCTGTGGATTGAAATTCTTAAAGATTAAGTCTTCATCGCCGAAGTAGTTCAACGGCTGCATGTTATAAGACATCTGAACGTACTTATCGAACTCGTTCTCAACTCTATTAACTTGCTGTTTTGTCTTAGGATCATTGTCGCTTAGCGGTTGACCATAAGTTTGAGTAGCGGCTTTTTGTTGCTGCTCGATCTGCTTCTTAGACATGCGCTTATTGATAAGGTACATGTTCTCAGCAGGCAGAGGACGGAAGCGATGCAATCCACCCTTACGTGTTTTAACTTTTTCAATTGCAACGTGACCAAAGGTCATAGCGTCACGAGTAGTCAACTTTAGGAACTCACCAAAGTTCATACGATCTTCGTTTGGTGTTCCATCTTTGCGACCACAATTATAGATGAAATCTTCAAGACTTGCAATCTCTTGCATCTCGTCTTTAGAGTATTCAGCGTTGTGATCTTTCTTTACGAAGCGGAAGCCCATCTCAAAGCGTCTATGTTCAGGACGTGAGAAGCGTAGAAGGGTATCAACACGGGCTTGCATGATAGCTGAGACCAGCCAGTCACGAACAGAAACCTCTTTAAGGGATCTGTTACTAAGTCTAGACATCTTGCTCTTATAGTTGAGCTGTGTCGACATGTTTTCAAAGTACGGGTCATCGATGATAGCTTTACGGCCGATTTGCTTAGAAGCATCAATCTGCTCAGCTACATCCGGAAGAAGGTCGGCTAAATGAGCCCCAACATCTCCACCAGGTACCTTAATCTTAGTAGGTCCTGCATCAGCAGCATTAGGGGACGAAACACCATCGGCCTTCAGAAGGTCGTCGATCTCACCCTTAATTTGCTTTTTTAACCAGTCATCCCATATTGCCATATAGCTATTCTACCTTAAAATGACCATAAGAAGCCACCCTGGCTGCCAGAGTCGTCTCCACCGTCATCGTCTAATTGAGTCTTTGTACCTATTTTGCCCAGCTTTGAAGAGTCTTGCTCATTTTGGTTGAACGGAATACCGTTAACTGTTGCATACTCTGCTGCTGTAGGCGTTCGGCTATAAGCCCCATCTTTATTCTTCAAACCTTCAACGTTGTCAAAATCGAGGCCCCCGCCCAGGATGATATTAGTCTTCCCAAGAAGTAGGGAAAGCGGATATCGCAAGGCATCCAGCCAGTGATCGTGACTTGTATCAGGAATGTCGGTAACCATACCGGCGGCATCTAGCTTATAGTGATATAAACCAAATTCCTTGATGATGTGTTGGCATTCCTCGTTGATTAACATCTTAGTTTCAGTGCTTCCAGGAACCTTAAGCAGTTTCTTGATTACTTGGATACCTGGCATGATCTGAGGCTTCTCGGCTACGTTAGATACCGGCAAGCCAGCCTTCTGCATCTCGATGATAGAACCCTGATCCGCTTGATCCGGTGCGTACAATTGAACGCGATACATAAGGTGATACTTAGTCTTAATATGATTGATCCAAGTTGGATTGGAGATCAAAGTCATACCATCGGTCTTAACGATGTAGATGTTATCTCGCTTATCCATGAAGAAGAATACAACAGTAGATGGAGATGAGTATCCCCAGTCGATCCCGGCGTAGCATGGAAGTCCCATCTCATGGCACTTCTTAACGAATGTATCGTGTCCGCACTCACCAGGAAATTCCTTACCTGTAAGCGTGAACCACATCTCATTCCAGTTCTTAACATGGATCTTCTCTTCGAACTCTCGATAGATGATCCCTTCAACTGACGGCTTAAGGTTCATCAACTGAGCAAGAGCCCAATCAGCACCTTCCGCTTTAACCTTCTGGATCAAATCGACATCTAAGCTCTTCAACATAGGAGAGGTTGATGTCTGCTTCTTCGCATCTGTTAAGCAAATAGAGAAGATAGGACATTTTGCACAGCCTTCAAAGCCTTCGTGCATCGTGTATTCTTTCTGCTTAACCTTTTCTTTTCTATTGAATTCGTACTCAGTAAGAACTTCCATCTTATCTTGGTTAACCCAAAGTGGAATCTTAGCAGTACCTGAACGCTCATCAGGGCAGCGCTCCATAAACTCGAAGGCTGTCCAACGACGAACAGTACGACCTTCTTCAGCAGCATTCTCGATCTGCTTATTCATCAGACCGTAACGACTTTTACGTGTAGAGATACCAACGCGAAGGGCTTTCTTTCCATTTCTGGAGTCAAGCATACCTGAGATCTCTTTGAAGGCTTTCACACCTTCACCGGATACGGTATCGATCTCGTCGACGACAACTAGCGGAACGTGAGGTCCGTTACAAGCTTTAAGAGTACAAGGAATAACTTCGAGTGTTAGTTTTTCTCCACCGACATTGAAGAGTGACTTCGACATGTTGGCTTTTTCCAGAATTCTTTGGTCTTCCGGAATATCTTGAGGAGTTACAAGTCTCTTTAGTTTTCTGTTATATAGAAAGTTCTTTTGGTAAGCATAGCAACGTTCAGCTTGGTTCTGAATCGCACCAACATGAACGACCTCACGCTTATCGTGCAACAACACCATAAGCTCGGCAATCGCCATTCCAAGGGTCTTTCCAGATCCTCGACCGGCAACGAACAGAAGCTCTTTAATGTTATTTGGATTGTTTGCGTTAACGCAGATGTCATAAACTTCCCAGATAACGTCCAGAGGATTCGTATCTGAGTATCTTGAGACAGTAACGTCTGGAAGCTCTAGATTCAAGAAGTACTTGATCCAGGCCTTCAGCTCATCCCTTGTCTTACAAGGTTTAAGCAAAAGTTTTCGCTCTTGCTCAATAGTTATAACGGGTAGCTTTTTCTTCTTAGCCATTATTCCTTACCAGTAGGCGCAGGCATGGCATCGGCCATAGCCGTAATGTCAATATCTCCATCTTCATCGGGTTCTTCGATTTGCTTGTTAGGTGATGCGGTTAAGGCATCAAACATTGGAGATTTCTGCTTATCTTTACCAACACCACCGCCCGTAGCGCCTGCTACGATCTTATATAGGGTCTCAGCGACATCTTTATATTCTTTGATGTTAGTGACACGCATCTGTGGTTTTGGGTTGTTAATTGGATCCTGGACGTAACGCACCATTGCTTCCAAATGCTCAGCATTTGTAACGGCCATCATTGTCGTAAGGAAGTCAACTTGGTCTAGGACTGATTTGACTACTTTTGCACGGACCCTGTCTTGTAGGGTGTGCTGCATCTTGTCACGGTCTTTGGCCCAGCCCCTGAGAGCTGCGGTCAGGGCAATCTGGCCCACCGGAAAGTTAGGAAATTGTTGAGCGATCTTGGCGATACTGTCGCCCAGGAGATACATCTCATATAGCTTGGCAGCCTCTAGATCTTGGAGGGCCCCAGCGGTCTTATTCTTACGGAGATACTTAGTAGCGAGCTTTTGCTCCTCTTCACTAAGACCGTACTTTTCTTCTTCTGTTAGATTTTTCTTCAGTGCCATATATTACTTCCCAACAACTATTATACCTGATAGTTGCTATGGACTGCCTGATGCGCACCTCACTAATACCTTTTATGTAAGAAATCTTACTTACTTCAAGACCAAGCATCAAACAACAGATGATACTGCGTTCATAGTCGGTGAAGTTTTTCTCTAAAGTCGTAGATAGTGATTCAGATGGAGGGTTCTTTATAAGCTGCCAGATTGATTCGCGCAACTCTATATCGTCGGAGTATTCAACCTTAAGACGCTCTAGACGTGACTCAAACGACTCAACAGGCGTGCCACTAAGGTAGCAAACCCACAAATCTTGTCGTAAATCTTCATCGTTAGTCAGGCAATTGATTAGATTGCTGACTGGATCCGTCGGTCCCACTTTGTTCTCCAAGGCCTTCCACATAGCTGTTGAAGTCCACGATTTCGACCGAGACGTTCCATTTAGTACCGCAGAAGTCCTTAACAAATTTACCTAAAATTTGTTGGAAGTCCAAAGCTCCTTCCTTCTTAAGGAAGCGTTTGAAACGCCACATGCCAAATAAGCTTGTGGACTTGGAGAGAACAAAATACTGGCCAATCTTCTTAATAAGATCTTGGTCAACGTAGATTTTATACTGGACTAATTTAGTCTCAGGAATTATTTCCACTTCAACTGCCTGTACGTCCTTATGAACAATAGAGCCACAGAAGAATAGCTGGTTCTTTACGTCGTCAGTGATGAGGCCATTATTTAATAGCCATCTACGCTGATCTACGTATTCCTCCAGATTCATTTCTTTTTTGTCGCTCATATTAGCTCCTAGGTGTTCTCCACCTGACTTCATTATACCAGGGGTTGACCGTTGTCAAGTGACTTGAGTACATCACTAGCTGTTGACTTTAATAACTCTTTATCTATGCTTCCGCTATATACCTTATCTATATACTCTGATACAATGTGCTGTAGCGACAAAGCCTCAATGCGAACCTGTCGCTTCTCTTTGTCGGTAAAGATTGTCTTAATTTTGACATCTCTTCCGACGGTAATTCCTTTGCCTTTTTTAGACCCTAGATAACCAAGAACCTCAGATTTTGGACCTGTAATCTCAATTACCCAATGATCTTTATCATTCAGGGTTTCGACGATTTCTTCATGCATTTCTTCTGCGGTAAACGTAGGAGATAGTTCAAACTTCAATCCCTTCCATGTAGGAAGAGGACAGACAATAAATTCTTCTGCGAAAGTATCCGTCTCAATTATTGAAACGCCTTTAACTTGGTTAATGTCCGAAGCACTCTGAGAAAACGGAGAGCCGATGTAAACAACCTCTGTTCCTCTGGCGTCCAATCTTTGTCGTTTGTGAATATGCCCAGAGATGATGACCTCTGCTCCCACAACGCTAGCTGGATCAACTCCCTCTTTCGTTGTGATGTCACCGAAGTCGGCGCCAATGAATGTTTGGTGAGCGACACAAATCGGGAGGGATTGCTTTGGGAAGTCTTCGGCTTTATGGATGTACGGGACAAATGTCATTCCTCCGTACTCCATTATCTCATCAACGACGATAAAATCTTTGATCTTGCCCTTTAAATGTGACATGGCATGATACTTAGCATCGTTGGGCTTATACATATCATGATTACCAAGGAGGTAAACATACGGACAGGTCTTGCGAGCCTCAACCACATGCTTCATAAATTCTGTAAGAACTTCTGAGCGGATAACTGCGTGAGTATCAAAAGTATCACCAAGGTTAACAACTAGGTCTGGCTTAGTCTTAGCAATCACACCATTGATCCACTCCAAGAACTGCTTAGCTAGATCGAATCGTGTGATCTTTAAATGTGGGTCTCCAATGAATAAAACTCTCATGTATCGTCCTGTAAGAATATCTCTTCAAATCTTTGGCCAACCTTATCCCAGATTTGTTTCTCTAAAGATTCTTTTGTACCAAGGAATGCAAAGTTGGCAAGATGAGGTAGATGCTCAACATCTAACTGACCTGCTGAAGTCCATATTTGAATCTTTGTCATTCCACCTGGAAATGGATTAGGCATACGGCTCATTGAGTTTAATTTATTTGAAAGTTCTTTATATAGGTCCATGCTGAGATATAAAGTAGTTGGAGTTATATTATTCTCTACAGCTATTGCACATAGATATTCAACATACTCCATAGTCATTTCTTCTGGAGTACAGAATTCTCCTATCTCGTGGACATCGCCAAACTCTTCAAACATCTTGGGGTCAATTTTCATCACCAGCCCCTAAAATGATCTCCTTAAGCTGATCTACAGAGACCGGCTTAAAGTCCCATTGATCCACACCAATGTTAATCATGCGATCGACTACTTTCCACTTCTCGTGGACATGACCACATAGAAGCCAGCGACCATCATCTTTAGGTCGCCACTTCTCATACTTATCATCAGCCTTATGAGTTAAGTGATAAGGATGGTGACACATGTTAACTACTGCAACACCTGGAATATCTAAAGTATATTGCTCCGGAAGAACTATCCAACCATTATCAACATATTTCTGTGTCCAGTTAGCTCTAGCTTCTGGGTTACGAGAACGCTTGTGATATGAATGACAGAAATCGTGATTACCGGGAACAAGGTATTTAGTACCGTTCAGACGGCGTGTAAAGGTTTCTACTGGTCGGAAAGCCATGGCGAAATCGCCTAGACAGTAAACGGTATCATCTGGACCGACTGTATCGTTCCAGTTCTTAACCAAGATCTCGTTCATTTGCTCGACCGAAGTGAACGGCCGAGCACAGTACTTAATAACATTGGCATGATAGATATGTAAATCAGATGTGAAGTATATCGCCATTACGGCTTTATACCAGATTTCAATACGATCTCACAGATGTGGTCTAGTCGCTCGATGTGTTCATAAGCTGCCCAAGGATTAGGTCCAACAGCACAAACGCCATGACCTACTTGACCAACGATATCGAATTCTAGAGTATCAGTAGGACACATTGCAAGGTAGGTTGCAAGTCCTAGTTTCTCTGTGACTGCGGGAATAGCTGGAACATTAGGACCAACTCTTGTATACCTGTAGATTTCAGCAAAAGGTTCGCACAGCTTCTGTAAATCCCATCCCGCATGTAATGCGGCGATAACATGAGTTGGATGAACATGCAAGACAGCTCTTGTTGTAGTAGCGTTTCGTTGAAGGAGCCAATGCATGTGAAGTTCACCAGAAGGCTTTTCACCTTCTGGGACTTGTAATTCGTTACCGGCGATCTTCATCTTGATGATGTCTTCAACTTCGATCTTGTTCTTTCTGACCCCGCTGGGTGTGATATAGATACACTTACTTCCACCACGACGAACGCTAGCATTACCATCTCTTGTGGTAATCCAGCCTTTATCGTAGCATCTGCGCATTACGTCACCAATTGCGGTAATCATAGATCGATCTCGATCCCGTCTAGATCTGAATCTCCACCAACCACAACACCATCAGCATCAACCGTAACGGCTGCATCTACGTGCTTGTAGCAAGCTTCCATGATCTCTGCTTGGATCTCTTTAGATCCTTGAACAAAGGCTAGCATGTTTGCTTCACCACGGATTGGAGGATAAGTTCCAAACGCCCAAGATTGAGTGTTGGTCTTACCAGTATCAGGGTTCAAAGGATGATAAATGACGTTAAGAGACTTGCCAAGCTCAAAGATCTCATTGGCAGTATCGATGATGCCGTTCTCATAGTGATATGTGAACTGCGCCATACGTGCTGGAGCCCCAAGACGATTCTTCTTAACTTTGATACGTACCTTGTGGCCTGTTTGTTGAGCGGCCCCTGAGATAGTTTCACCAGATTCGATGATACCGTTTTTGGTATCAAGCTTAACCATTTCCAACATAATGTCGGCAGCATGCTTCAGGGCACGACCTTCAGTGATGACATACGGGTTACGTAATGCCTTCATTGGATCGATTTCCATCGTAACTTGCTGGATGAAGAAGGTCATAAGGTTATATTCAGCAATGATTGGAATGACCAGCTTAAGAGTAGAAGGAAGATAGCTTGCGCCAGTTCCACCCATCTTTTGGTCAGTCGTTTGCTTCATGTTAGTTTCTTTAGGATACCTAATCGCTTTAATAGAATCAATAACGATGCCACGGATTGGAGCTCCTTCCTGTAAGGCTTCAAGCATCTCCCCTCCAATGTAGTCGAAAATTTTAAGGGGGTCGTTGGACTTACGCACAACAAGTCGCTTAGCATCGCCACCGATCTTGATAAAGAGAGGGAGGTTAAACGAGAATTCGGCATCGAACCATACGAAGATTGCATCTGGATCCTTTGCTTGCGCATCGGCAATAGCCATCATAGCAAGTAGAGACTTACCACAACTTTCAGGGCCGTATACGACAGATACTTTACCAGGTTGAAATCCACCGATACCTGTTGCCCAGTTAAGGGAAGGTGATCGTGAAGGAACAACTGGTGGGAGTTTAGTGTTTAGATTCGCAGCTACTACTCCAAAGTCCTGCGTCAGTTTACTCATCCATTTAGACATATTTACATCCCCTCATAAGGCGTCATGTGACTGTCACCATACAGAATCTTCTTCAGATCATCATGTGCTTGGCGAAGGACAGACTGTTTACTCTTCATCAATGATACTAAAGCTTCTGTCATAGCTTTATGATCCTTAGCAGCAACAACGTCTTCATCGATATCGATGTAACGCTTACGAGCTTCAGAGCTATCTTTGATTTGTTTTGAGGCTAGGTAATCGCCTGCTTTATCTAGGTAAGCAATAGCTTCAGCGCGCTCAAGACGAGCTTTCGCCTTAATATCTGCTTGTACTGCTTTTGCTACCATTTGGCCTGCAACGTCTTGACCTTCAATAAAGTCCCTTAAGTAAACTGCGCCCATCATTTTATTGACGGACGCAATCTCTTTAACTTTACTGAGGTAAGTTGCAAGCTGCCCAACATCGATAGTTGGGACTGGCTTGTTTTCCTCGCTCATCTTAAACTCCTTAAGAGTTTAGAAGTGCGTCAGCTTCTGCCAAGAAATCATCATCTGCAGAGGCTTGAACCTTTGCAGTAGTCTTCTTTGCAACTACTGGCGTTTCTTCTTGCTCTTCGTCATCATCCATTTTCAGCGTCACAGGTTTTGTACCTGTTGCCTTTGCCGCTACAGTTGCAGCTGGTTTAGCCGCAGCTTTCGCAGGGACTGGTTGAAGGAGCAAACCATCAGCATTAAGGTCTGCGTCTGGGCAAGCTTCGATCAACGACAACATGTTGGCTTCAAGAATCTCAGCCAATTCGTCGTACGTCTTAACCTGATAAACAGCGCCAAGGTCGTATCCCAAATTGTCGTAGTTCTCTACAACAGAGTCAGCGAGAGGAGAACGATCATCTTCGAAAGTGATCTTTCCAGTTTGTGGGTTTTTTGATTTGATTTTAACGATGTTAACATCATACTCAGTATCACGGCCAAGGCCTTGACGAGTAATGTCAAACCATACACCAGAATCAGTTTCCTCTGAATTGAGAGAAGTAGGATCTTGGTTATAAGTTTGGATGTATTCAGACATTTCTGTCTTCATCTTTTTCTGAGCAGTGCTCTTCAATTCAAGCAATCCAACTTCACCAGACTTATCTGCTGCGTTGTAGATATAAACCGTTTTAGGGTTCAAATCAGAGATTAGCTTGTTCAAAGAACTAAGACGTTCTTTTTGATCTTCTTCAGAAACACCAGCAGCAGCCAATTGACCTTTCAAGGTCTCAGCTTTCTTCTTAAGTGCCTGAACATACTCAGTAACTGGACACTTCTTTTCGCTTGTCATAGACGAAGCAAATGGACGTGGACGACCAGAATCCGGATCAGTTAGACCCCAGATAATCTGCCATTTTCTGTATGCGTATCCGTTTGAGTTATCGCCGAAGGGCGGGAGAATTCGGAAGACGTTGTGTCCGTCTTTTACTTTGTGTCGCTTCCACTCACGTCGAGCTTTAAGCGAATCTAAATTGATCTTAATGTTAGCCATTAGATACTCCTTCTGTGTACTTACTGTTTATTCATGGGCATAATTGCCGTGAATATATTATACCACGGCTTTATACTTTAACGAGAAAATTTTAGCTATCTGCTTGATTTTTCTGAGCTTCTGCTTGTTCTTTAGTGATTGCAGGTTTACCTACAACTTTGTCAGATTTAGTTTTAGCTGGAGCTTCCAACTCACTAAGTCCATTTTGATAAAAGATCTCATATTGACCTTGAATATCAGAATTAACATAGATAACAAGCTCAGTCTTTGAAGGACGAGATTTAATCTTGGCATCAAGATATTTTGCAAACACAGCAGGATAGTCCGCGCGCAATGCTTCAAGCATAATGTTATTGATATCCTCTGAAGAACTAAACTTACGACCTTCATACAAGTGTGCCTTGATTGAGTAAGCGCTCATATTCTGAGGATCATAAGCAGATGCAATAGCTTCTGTAAGAACGCGAAGATAATGAGACCCAGTCAATCCATTGCGTGGAGCCTTAGCTTTATGTTGATTGATCTGCTCGAGAAAAGATGGTGTATCAATAAGATACTCGCCCTTCTTCAACTCTGCAGGTGCCTCTTTAACTACTACGAATTTAGACATGTGTTCTCCTTTAAAGGTCTATTCTACTTTATCGATTTCTTTGATGTTAAAGCTAAGAGGTGTTTTCCAGCCAGCTTTGAGTTCACCGCGCACATAGACAATAGTGTCCTTTGACCAGCCAAATGCTTTCTTAGCATCCCATAATGTAGCTTCAACCATATTATAGCCATCTGATAACATAACAGATACACGTTTCCAAGTCTTGCCGGACTTCTTAGAGACTCCAGTTTTATAGTTAGAACTGTCATACAACAAGATCATTCCGATCTCCTTGTCATAACCTTTCTTTAAGAATCCTTCAGCCACTTTAACAGAACCAAGTACGAAGATGTCTTCACGACCCTCTTCTGTAGATTGCATAAAGTATGGAACACCTCTACGACCAGTAGGTTTAAGTGCACTCCATTTAGTTTCTAAGATCTTACCAATCGATGGATCTGACAGTAGAGACTTATTGAACGATTGGTTATATTCCTTCTCTTGCAGGAAGACTTTAATAGGATCAAGCTCAAACATATCTTCTTTAAATGCAGTCTTAGATTTACGCAAAGATACATATTCATTCATGAATGCCTTGCGACGCTCAATATAATCTGGAATAGACTGATCCATCAAGTCATCAGCAGCGCGAGCCTTAATCAAAGCACTCATTGAACCGATATTAACTCTACTATGGTTAATTCGTTCGACGTAGTCTGCAATCGAAGTGAAAGGACCTTTGGAAACAAGCTCGTTGACGACCGCAGGCCCAACTGACTTAATAGCTGACACAGGAGCCACAATCCTACCGTTCTGTACAGTAAAGATTTGCTCTGGGGTTCTAAGGCTAGGGGCAACAACTGTGTCTCCAAGGTATGCAATGTACTTACGGACTTTATCAGTATTGTCCTCGTTATTAAGGACTGCACACCACCATTCAAGCTTGTAATGGTTCTTGAGGTACAGAGTAATGTAGCCAAGCTCACCGTACGCGTAGGAGTGCGACTTGTTAAATGAATATCTCGAGAAGGCCATGATTTGTTGACAGATAGTTTCAATTGCTTCCTCACTCCAGCCACGAGCACGGCAAGATGCTCTGATCTTATCGAATGTGGCCATGATTACTTCATGTTTCTTCTTAGCGATGGCAGAACGAATCAAGTCAGATTCTTCCCAAGTGTACCCTACGATCTCAACTAGGAACCGCATGATTTCTTCTTGATATACGAAGACACCATGATAATCTTGCAAGATTGGCTCTAGATCTGAGTGAAGATATTCAACTGTACGTTTTCCATTTTTAACATCCATGAAATACTGAGCTGCTGTTGTATCATAAAGTGGAGCATCGAGGGCCCCTGGACGACAAAGAGCAGTCATTGACATTAGGTCTGCACGATTCAACGGACAGAACTCTTGCGCATAACCCTTAATCAATTCAGTATTGAACTGAAATGAAGAGTCAGTATCTTTATTATAGAAGTCTGCAAATACACCTTCATCTGCATCTGGCAGACGATAGATATATGGAACACCCTTCTCTTCTTCTTTAAAGTTAAAGTTGTGGTTCTTCTGGATTAGATCCATGCAGTCAGAAACCATCGTAAGAGTCTTGATTCCTAAGATATCAGCCTTAACTAGGTTTGATTTCTCAACCATACCTGCGTCGAACTGAGTAACAAGAATCTCACCAAGATCTTTATCTGACATCACCATTGTAGGAACACGGTCACTAGAAAGGTCTAATGTAGAGATAACAAACGCAGAAGCGTGACGAGACCATCCACGGATGGCACCGATAAGCTTCTTAACCATCTGTTCTACTTCTGGACGTTGCTGGAAGAAATTAGCAAGCATCTCATTTACTTGAACTTGACCCTTATGCTCTACATCCTCTTGATCCGTGTAACCGTACAAGAAGTCGAATTCATCAACACCTTGAGGGCTATCAGGAATAGAGTCACAAATCATCTTGACTTCTGGATCGTTGCGATTACGGCCGTAAAGCGAGTACATCGCATCCTTGATCGCGTTCTTTGTCTTCATCTTGTTGAAGGTAGCGATCTGAGCGAATCCAAGCTTATATTTCTCTTGGAGATACTTCATCACCAGAGGACGCGCGCGATCCGCGATATCTAAGTCGATATCAGGGAATGAACCTGCACGGATACGAGCATGACTCAAGAAACGTTCGAATGGAAGGTTGGCTGCAACCGGATCCACGTGAATGATCTGTAGATAGTAACTTAAAAGAGAACCACCAGCGGATCCACGGGCAATACCTTGCATCAAACCACATGAACGGGCATAGGCGCAGACATCCTCGTAAACCAAGAAGTACGGCAAGAAGTTCAAGGTCTCATTCTTCATGATGACCTCTACTTCTTTCTTAAAGCGAGCCTTGTACTCTTCTGAGTCATTCCAACGACCATGCTCCTTAATCTTACGCATCATGTAGTAATAGGTCTGCATGTTGTAATCGTCAGTCTTAGCTGCAATATCTTCTGGAATCTGGATCTTTGGCAAGTGATATTCGTGCTTAATCTTGATCTTAGATGCACTTTCCATGATCGCATGAGTGTTAGCAATCATCTTATTGAACATGGTCTCGTTCATAACAGAACCAAGTTGAGCCTTTAAGATTGAATACATCTCGCGAGCTTTCAAGATATGACGCGACTCATGGTGGTATCGACCATCCTTATATGAGTTACGAGATACACAGTCTTGTACGATCTTGTCGGCTGGATCAAGGAAGTGAGCATCTGATACTGGAACCATCTCGATATCATAGTTGAATGCACATTCAACATAGAATCGATTGATCTCTTTCTGCATGTTCCCATCAGCAATATTGTAAGAACGGAAACCAATAGATGAATCAAAGTAACGATACACGTCAACAGCTGCAAGCTCAAGACGAATATCAAGGTTCTCTTTAAGATACTTCATCATATCATTGGCAGCTTGAGTCTGTCTAGAAAGAAGATACTGCGTGAAAGGTCCATTAATGCCTGGAACCCCGAATACTATTCCTTCCTTATATTGGAAGGTCTCTTCTAAAGAGACTACAGGAAACTCAATATCTGAGTCATCGATACGATTGACCCAACCAATAGAACTTAACTTGATAAGATTTCTATATCCAATATCAGATGTCGCCCAAGCGTTTAGGTATCCACCCGTTGACAGACGGAGACCAACACCTGGAATACCAACGACCTTTTTAGTGAATAAAGGCTCGTTCTTGCCAGTCTTTTTGTTGCTTTTTGTGATCTCTTCGTTCGTCTTCTTGAATATAGCATCCAACCGGATAATATCAAACAGCGATGCAGCGTTACCATGATCTACTGCGGAGAATCCAGGGATGCCCTCAGTCGAACAGAATTCAGCTAGTTCCTTAACGGAATTCAGTGAATCTGTATGAGAAAACATTGAGTGAAGATGTAATTGTGCCGGCTCAGGAAATGAGACATCAAGAAGAGGTCTAGCTTCAGTTCCATAGAACTCAACTTCGCCAAGCATATCTGACAAGTGTTTATCTACTTGAATAGTGGCCGAGATATCTGACAAAGCGTCATGGGCATTGATAGCAATGCCGAAATGGCCAGCTAACGTTGCAAGTTTGATGTTGGGAGTTGGAAGCTGATTCTTAAGAACCTTTGCTCGCTTCATAGTATCTCGGATATCTCCAGTAAAGATCTCCAAGAAATCATGTTCTCTATTTACCTTCTTAAAGAGCGCTGCCAGAAAGTCTTTATCAAAACCTACGTTATAGCCTGCGATAGTGAATCGAACGTTGAAGTTACGAGCAAACGTAACTAGGTTATTAACCATAGACTCAGCAGATTGCTGCTTGCGCAAGAAATCAACGGTAAGGCCGTTGACAGCCAAGGCACCTGGGTCGATCTCATTATAATCGATAGGTTGGCAGTATTGATTAAACGTATCAGTCTGCTCTACCCCGTTTAGAACAGGGATACAAGCTAACTGGACGATATCATTCTTGAGTGGATCAAGACCAGTCGTCTCACCATCAAGCCACAAATAATTGATTGTATTGCTTCCAATTGTCATGGACGCATTATACAAAAAGAAAAAGGACCGCGTTTTTGCGCAGTCCCTTTTAATGTTAATCTTTAGATGTTATTACGTAGTTTGGAAAGTGAAGTTCAAATCGATTTTGGTATCGATAGAATCTAAGACATTAAGAGTTGCTAAACATTCATAGTTATAGATATCTTGATTGGCTAGACCTTGCTGAATACCAGCTAAATAAGCTTTCAAAATGAGGTTGTTACCCTTGTTCCCGCGGAGAGTCGCAGGATTATATGTGGTCTGTAGAGTAGTTGTAAACTTGGTGTTACCAGCAGCAGCGGCAGCTATAAGGGCTGCACTAATTGCGGCTAGGTTGTCTACCGTAACAAAAGTAACTCCTGCATCAAAAGCATCATTACACTTGGCCTGTAGACCGGTTGCACCATCAAAATAATCTGTCTTTAAGCTCATAGGGCCTCCAAAAACTTATAGAATCATTCTATCAGGAGTTAGCACCTGAGCTAGGATTCACTTCGCCGTTCTGGATTTCTTCAATCTTTTCCAAGAAGAAGTTGATCTTAGCGCGCTCATACTTAATAGCGCTAGTATAGGCTGAGTTAATGTCTTTTACAATCTGCTTACCAGCAGCAAGCTTCTCATCTGCATCTCGTTCAGCCTCGATCTCTTTGATCTTCTGGTTAGCTTTAACGATCTGTTCGCCAGCGAAGTCCTCATTCACGTTCTCATTGTTATCGATGAATGACTTATTCAGGGCTTTCTTAGTATCCGACATGTTATCTCCTTAGGTTTCGTTTTTTAGTTTTTCTTTTAACGTCAAGGCTCTTTGTACCACGGATTCTAATCCTTTAGTTTTCTTCTTGGCGGTATACTTGTTTAGTAGTTTCTTCCAGTCATTGGGAACAATTCCCTTCATTACGTCTGTCTCTATTGCATCTAATTCTTCTGAATACTTGATGAGTAAGCGAGCTATGCGTTCTTCCTGTGTCTTCTTATCATGACAAGGATCACAAATACGTTGGAGATTTGCCTTACCAGCAGTGATACACCATAAGCGATCGATGAATGTATCCCAGCTTTCTTTACCATGTTCGACAGAGATAACAGGGACTATATGATCTACTGCCATCTTAGATGTACTTACCCAATCACCACAAACTTGACATTGACGCTGAACCCAATTCTTTTTATGTCGCGAACCATCTTTATTATAGCGAGGAACTTCACGTCGTGATTCGGCCATTACCTCTTGAACGAGAGGGGAACGAGAAAAGGCACGTCTTAACGCGCCTCGAATTGCAGCTTCACGATTATATGGAGGTTTCTTTTTAGTACTCTTCGCCATGCGAAGATATTATACCGAGCTAGGATCTGTTGGTTCTAGATACCACTGGCCGGTTTTAGAGTCTGCTTTAAGCATGACTTTTTGAGTCTTAGTAGACATTGAACCGTCTTTAATTTGCTGAGCAACCTTCTTAGGATCCTTCTTAGCAGATGGTCCAGTACCGGTTCCAATCTTGGGGGCCGCAGTTTTTGCAGGGGTCATAGATGGAGGTGGTGGTGGCTTAATAGCTGGAAGGGTAGGCAGCTGATGCATAGGCTTGTTGGCCTCTGGCTTTTTCATTGCTTTTAGCAAGTCATTTAACTGAGTCAGCTTTTTTAAGAGTTCTTCCATGACTTATATTCTATCAGGAAACAAGATTGACCACCGAGATGTCGTTTCTCAGCTCTATCAAGATAGACTTAGTAAATAGGGCCTTTGCCTCTGAAGCGTGATCTACGACGAAGATCTGACGGTTACGAGCCAGGGTCTCCAATAGATCTACCACTATCTCGCGTCCAGCGGCATCCAGACCGTCAAATGGTTCATCAAGTATGATTGGGTTCAGGGTCATTCCAAACTGCGTCTCTAGGACCTCTAGGAGCGCGAAGTCAACACATAGAGAAAGACCTTTCTCTTCACCACCGGATAGGCTTCCGACAGAGACTTCCTTGCCCCCTTTTGTGAGGGTTTCTGAGAATTTGGCCACAACATCACCCTTGGCAGTTTCCTTGAAAGAGTTGAGTGTATATGACATATTTGGGCTCATGATATCGATGTACTTCTGGATGACCTCATTGAAAGAATCAACAACAGAATCAAGAACATAGGCCTGAGCTCCCGTAGGTGAATACACAGCTGACAGGGCTTTATAAAGATCTAATTCTCGCTTGTTAGCATCAATAACCTGTAGAACTTTTATACAGGCCCCTTTTAAGTCATCAATCTTATTAACTAAATCAGAATTACCAGATAGTTTTAAGTTATAGTTTTTCAATTGAACCTTCTGAACATTAACAGAAGATGTCAATTCATTGATGCGCTTTTGTGAGGCAAGATAATCTGCAGACTCTTGATTCTTTTTATCTCGAAGTTTAACAGCAAGAGCTGTAACGCCTTGTTCTTTAGATATTGTTAATTCGCATTCGTCGATTTGCTTCTTCGTATCGATTGCTTTTTGCTTAACCTTATTTTGATGTTCAGCATGTGCGGCACGAGCCTCTGGCTTATCCAAAGATGATCCACACTCGTTACAAGCCTGGTCAGGATCATAATCTTGGATTGCAGCGTTCAGCTCACGATATCGATCATGCAATAAAGAGCGCTTAGCCTTTGCCTGTGCGATATCTGCTTGCTTAGTTCTGATGTCATCTTCTAGTTTAGAGTATTTAGATAGGTCAGGTTTAGCTACATTAGAATGTTCAAGAATTTCTCTCTCTACTGTATAAATAGAGAACGTTAAATCCTCGATCGTTTTCTTAATTGAATCAACATCGATAAGTGATTCTTCATAAGCTTCAATGCGAGATCTTAATGAATTTAACTTACCAGTCTCAAGATCTACGGAAGCCTGTCGCGCTTTAATAAGCCCGTCGATGTGCGATTTTGCATTTCTAAAAGAGTCAAGGTTGAGAAGCTGAAGGATGAACTCTTTCTTAGACGCATCAGCGACTGCAAGGAACCGACTAGACTGTCCTGAATTCGCTTGTGGTACATATATTGTAAGTAAGAATTGTTGATAGCTGAGTCTAATAAAGGATTCAAATTCTTCTTGTGTGATGTCTTGTTTGACTCCGTTTTTACTGAACTCAACGCCTTTTGGGCGAGATCTCTGTACAGTCCAGACGTCCGTGCCACAAAGGACACTACATCGTACGAAGCCTGCTTTGGATCCTCGTCTAAGTATTTCCGACGCAGTAATTTTTCTAGGAAGTTTATCATACAAACCGAAAGCAAGACAGTTGAAAAGAGCTGTTTTTCCTGCTCCGTTCGCTCGACCAGTATCATAATTCCATCCTTCAACGAGCACTAGACCGCTATTCTCAAATGTAATAGAGGCCTTTTCAATACTTAAAATGTTTTCAATGTCTAGAGACAATACTCGCATTTACGGATTATACTAACGCTTTGATGGCGGCTTGTTGATAACGAGCTCACCCTTATCGTTATAGATTAGCCAACCTTGCTCTAGGCAGGTTTCAATAGAATATGTTTGAACTAAGCGAGGAACTTCAACTTCCCAGTAATGAGTTTCTTTTCGTTCCTTCATTACAGCCTCGTGATCTTTACCCCAAGTTGTCCCTAAATACGGATCAACTATTTCTCGAACCTCTGTTGGTGCGTTGGTATTAGGGAATTCACGTTTCATAACTTCACCACAAGCAGAACATGGAACTGTTTCTACATTTGTAGGAACATATTTATGAGTCTTGGTTGAGCAAGAGTTACATGAAAAAATGTACTTAGGCATCTGTTACCTCTTTTATAATATATTTAGAATTATAATTAGAAGTCTTTAACTTTAAAGCCCTAATGATAACAGAACGACTTATATTTAACTTTTTAGAACAATCTGATTTATTGATCCATCGACCTAGAAATGTACCATCTTTAAGATAAACTTCAAACGGCCTTGAACCACGAACTATAGATTTTAAGTCTTTTTCTTTTTGAGTTTGCGGTCTTTTAAAAAGACCTTTAGTGGCCTCAGATATTCTTTTCTTAGTGACTTTAGATCTTTTAAGACCTAGATTGCCTTTACTAATTTTCTGTTTTGATTTTTCTGTATGTTTATTTCCCCAAAAACCATCTCCACCTTTAGTTAAGTTTAGGCCATTAGGAAATAATGTATTTAACTCTAGAATGTACTTTTTCTCTAAAATAATAGCTTCCTCTTTTGAAGAAACTTCATTTAGAGCACTCCATACAGCAATTTCACAATTCTTAGCAAGACTATTATGAAAAACAGTTTTAGTTAAACCTCTTCTAGCTTCTACCAGGTGGCGACGTTTTCGCCACTCTAATCCTTTGGAAGTTATTCCAACATACTGTTTTTTATTGATTTTAACTAAATAAACTGTCCACATTTAACTATTATACCACATAGTACAGTTAAAGTTAGTCCTTATACTTAGTCTCGCGCTTAATCTTACGGATCGCGTCCGGAATGTAAGCACTCATTCTATCATTTAGATAAGAAGAAGCATCGTCATATTGACTAAAGAATGAGTTCATGGCTATAGGAAGTTGGCTAATATCACGACCCATCATCGCATTAAATAGATCATTCTCATGAGTTGAAAGTCCATCATTAATAAACTTCATTGGCATCTTGATCCACCAACGTGGTCCAAACACCTGTAACTGAACATAGAGTGATTTCATTGTTATGTCGCGAGTATAAAGCCAAGTCTGATTATTAGGGGAGATAACTGGCGCCCATGCCCAATACCAACCACCCATTACTAACCAATGAGCCCAAAACAAAGCTTTATATTTAAAGCCAAGATGATATGCTCCAGCTAGAACTGCAGCAGTCGTGTAATACTGAGGACCAGTTGCAGGCTGTGAAAGATGCAGAAAGTCAGAGTCTTTAGCGATATTCACACCAAAGTTAGAACAACGAGCAGAAACGTATTCCTCACCATTTTCATCTTTAGATAGAGTTCCTAGATTCTTAACATAAGTATCAACTACATTCTTAACTACTTCATCAGATGTCTTACGGTCTGCCAACTCGTTAGCAAAGAACCAGGCAACCGTAACGTCACCAGATACGGCCCAACGATTCATCGTGCCATCAGCATTAAGCTTTCTGATTAGACTACCATTAGTTTGAAGTAACTCTAAGCCTTCTTTTTGTATGAATCCATACATTGAGAATGCCCCATGATCGTCAGCATTATCTAGGAGAGCGCCATTGTAAATGGTAGCTCTACCGATATTAGTATCAGAGATAAATTCATGAGATGGTTGTTGTTTATAGTTGACAGGTGTAGAAACAAACACAAGCCATAAAACGTAAACGAGCGGATACAATAAGTATACCGCTCCTTGAACTGGCAATCCTACTAAAAGGAATATGAGCCATTGCAACATTAGAACCTCAAGCCAATACCGGCACCTAATTTGTTATCGTTGTCTGTTCCAAGTTCTCCATGGACACCAATAAAAACCGGACCCCATAGATCAGCCGTAGCATGTCCATAGTAATTTTTATTACTCATCATGCCAGCTTCGATACCAAACCTTTTTTCATTAACTGAAACAGTCTTAGATTTAGTGAGTTCAGCGATTGTCTTCTTATATTCTGATTCCTTAGAATCATAATCTTTTTGAAGCTTTTCAACTCGCTCTTTATGGATAGTGGCATAGCTAGATTCGATCTGATCTATCTTAGTTTTAAACTCTTGTTGAATTTGAGTTATAACCTTGCTAGATTCATTAACTTCACTCTCACTAAACTTCTTGATCTCGATAGTTCCATCTGGCTTGATAAGTTTATAATAAGAAGTCTTTTGCTTTGATTGAAGGTTCTTAATCTCTGATGTCAAGGATGAGATCTTCTGTTCTGTTTGAGCATGAAGTTCCTTGTTCTCTTTCAGTGAAGAAGCATATCTCTCAGTGATATCAGAGACAACCTTTTGATGAACCTCTTTAAGGTTCGATATCTCTTGCTCATACTTCTGAGTTATCTTTTCTTCAATCTTCTTAGTGGGATAGAAAAGAGCGCCGATCGTTATTCCAATCAACAAGACTCCGACAAGTCGGACCCATTCTTTAGATAACAAATCGGCGAAATTCATTATTTACTCTCTTTTTTACAAAGACCTTGACCTTGCAACAATTGCTGTGCACAGGGCTCGATCTTTTTAAGAATGAACGCTTCAACGGCGGCTCCATCTTCTTCCGCAAACAATTGGCAATCATCTGTTTGTTTAAGAGCTTGACAAAGTTCTTTCTTAGTTTCAACCTTATCTAAGTTCTGATAACAAACAACCTGTGCCATCTGATAATCTTTATCAGACGCTTCTTTGCAGCTAGGTTTTTGAGAGACATAGATTAATCCAGCAAGGACTAGAATGCCTCCCAAAATATATAAACGTTTATCCATACTTACTCCTATTTCTTTAGCAGATATTCCACTGCATTAGTTAATAATTCTGGTGAATCTCTAAAATGGCCCAATCCTTGATTGCACCAATTACAGAGTAGACCTCTAACTTTACCTGTAGTATGACAATGATCTACAGACAATTTCTTAGTTCTCTCTATTCCAGTATCGGGTCTCTTACATATAGCACAACAATTATTCTGTATTTTTAACATCTCATCATAACCATTTATAGTTAGACCATAATTTGACATTAATAAGTTTTTATCCCTTTTAACTCTAGCACACAACTTACATCTATACTCTTTACCTAGAGGTTTATTTTTATCATTATAAAAACTATCTAGATCTTTAATTATATTGCAAGCAATACACTTTCTCATTATTCTTGTCCTACGTGCCCCGTACTAGCAGACATCATTTCTTTAAAAGCACCTTTAGAAAGTTCAAGTTGTTGTTCTAAACCGGCATTTCTTGGTGCAACAACTATACCTCCAAGAGTCACTAATAATGAGGCAACTGATAAAGCGTTACCGATTGTTACACGGCACACCTTAGCAGGTTCAATGATACCAACTACCAACGGATCTACAAAGATATGTTGATTTGCATCAAAGACCTTTGTGGGCATGATTTGCTTAATAGCGCAGTCATGGATATGATCTTTCATGCTAGGCCACACTTCTTCAACGTTCTCACCACAGTTATATAACAGTAGATTGAACGGCTCAGCTAATGCCTGCGCCATGATATCCCAAGAAGGTTTCTTATTTGGATTAAGTGAGATCATGTAGGAAAGTGTAAGTTGAACGGCACATCCACCAGGGACGATGCCTTCAGCGATCGCAGATTTTACAGCTTCCACCGCATCTTCAACGCGATCACGCTTCTCGCGAGCTTCAAGCTCAGAACCACCGCCAACCCAAATGGTAGAAATACCACCCGTAAGCTTAGCAATAGCCGCCTTAATGTGCATCTTATCAAAATCAGAAGGACTAACATCCATAAGATGTTTAAGTTCAGCAAGACGAGCATCAATTCGATCACTATCAGGAATTGCTTGAACGACAGATTCGTACATGCCAACCTTAGCACTATCAAAAGCGCCGAAGCCAGACGTGATGTCTTCAGTAATGAATTTGTCGACTGTCCCTGGATCATAAACAGTTGCTCCTGTATATGCTCCCATGTCTATGAGGAATGACGATCTAGAGTTCGCAGCTCCGGACATAGGTGTTTTAACTGGTACCACTGTGTAACCACCTTTTGAAGTCTTGGCGAAAGCTTCCATAACAGTATCAGCAAATCCATGCGCGAACACCATGATTGGTAATCCATAGAGTTCAGTTCCTTCGATCGCTTGTTGTATAGCGCCCGGCACCTTGAGGTCATTGAGCGATCCATCATATAAGAATACCAATCCACGATCCATCTTTACTTGCTGTAAAGAACGATCATTAATGAATACTCGTCCAATAGCTCCGATATCTTTAAGACCAGAGGTAACGACGAATCCGTCCATTGTTTCAACTTTTAATTGATTTCCTTGAGCTTCTTCAATCAGAACGTGGCCGTCTTCTCCTGCAGCCATAACAGCACGGACAACAGCCTCAGCAATAGCTTGATCTCCATTAGCTGAAATTTTTGCAACGCTGATAAGCTCCTGTTCGCCTTTAGCCTTCGTTGCATTGGTTTTAAGGTATGGGAGCACAACTGAAGAGTAGAGCTCTTGAAGTTCATTAACCATACGTTGAGGATTGTATTTAGGATTCGCATCGAGAAAGTTAAGACCGTGTCTAGTAATGGCCCCAGCGAGAACGATGGCTGTCGTCGTACCATCACCAGCCTCCTTAGCAGTTTTCAAGCAAATCTCTTTTGCTGCATCAACAATAATATTGGCCTCAGCGTTTTCAACACCAAGGCTCTTAGCAACGGTAACACCATCTTTTGTGATGAGCGGAGACAAGCTATCACGATCAATAATTACAGGTCGACCACCAGGACCGAGTGTAACACCAACGGAATCAGACATCGTCATGATAGTATCTTGAACGATCTTCTTGATCTTTTGTCGATCTGATGTAATACTTTTTGCTTTACTTCGTTCGTAAATTGACATTATTTAAACCTCGGTGGCACGCCACCTTCTGGAAATTGCACCCAACCATAAACAGATTTAACATCTTCTTCGTGGTCAGCCTTAACAGCTAAATATGCAGCGATACAGCATTTACCATTAGGTTTACCGTCCTGCCCATTTAAGTCTATTCTGCCTATATTATACAGACTTGCATTGATCCACTTACTGGCTGCAATATCATTGATAATAGTTATCAACCTCTTAGCTGCCTCATCAGCATTAATGTAGTCACACGTAAAACCAAAGCCTTTAACTACAGAAAACTTACGAGTCCACATTTGTCCAAATGGGTTATCTTGTGCCGACTTAAGTCCAAGTAAAGCTAATAACTCAACAAGACCAAACCCAATGGCTCTTTCATCTGTTGGTTCATTATATTGATAAACCATCTGTGGAGTATGAACCGACATAACTTTCAAGGCTTCAGCATTGAATAAATATTTATATTTAGGGAACAAGTCTATGGTTTGTATGAACGGATGAGAATTATAAGTCTGAGAAGTCGTCTTGGTCGGTGGTGTCTTTATCAGTGCGTTTATTGCTTTTCTTAACTGTGCTTGGTTCATCTATATTTCCTTGCTCATAATCAGATACTACCTTCTCGTACTTCTTCAACTGTTTTTTGTCAGTCTCGAACCCAAAGAAGCTATGTCCTAATTTAAGTGCGGCTCTTAGAGAACCTGTTCCACCGCAATAAGGATCAAATACAACTGATCCGGGAAGGCAGTTTGTCATGCGGATCAATAATTCTGCCAGGTCTACGGGATAACTCTCATCGAGAGAGCCTGTCTCAATCTCCCAGGTATTGCCCGGGCAGGAGAGATCATCATGTACTTTCATATATTCTCGGAGAGGTAGGCGGTCTAACTTCCATACGTCGCCGTTACAGAAGTGCATTACATATTCGTGGGAATTAACTAGATTTGTTTCAGAGCGCTTGCCTGGGAACCAGGTCTTCTTGATTACGATATTATCTACGTGATTAAATCCTGCGTCGTCCATTAACTTGGCAACCTCAAATGGTCTCCACTTAGCTTCGATAGGAGCATAACAAATGAGAAAGACAATGCCATTTGGCACCATCGTTGATTTAAGCTTCTTTGCAAACTCTTCAAATTTCTTAGGATCCCACCCGTCGCGCTTGCGGATAGGTATGCGGGTAATACAAATTTCTGTGTTTTGAGGCCAGACTGCGTCTTGGTCCATCGAGTCCATCTCTTGAATGCGGACTGATGTTTTAAACAATGCGGATAGGTTGTCAAGTTTCATACTTGACATTATACTCAGTCTTCTGAAAGTTTACTCTCTAAAGCTTCAGTGAATTCAGCGTAGGCAACGTTTCTGTATAGTTTATCAAGTTCAGTAACAAACTTATCATAGTCATTAAGTCTAAGTTCATAGGAAACAGTCCAGGCTTTTGACTCTCTATATGGTTCAACCTTCCTCTGTAGGAAGCTTCCACCGACTCTTCCAAGAAGAGATCTTATCTTCAACTCAATTCTCTCGCATAAGATTGCGTGCGGGATATGACTAAGTTGATCTATGTAATATTTTAAGTAGAGTTTTACAGTTGGTGGACCACCGTGAACTTGAACTGGTCCATTTACAGTTTGATATGATGCAATGTTATTCTCGAACCCCACATGGAATTCGATTGTAGTAAAGTCTATCTCTAGAACTTTCTGTAGAGCAATAGAATCAAAACTATTTACCTGTTGATCCAAAGCCACCCTCACCACGAGAAGTATTCGTGTCGATCTCTTGAACCTCTTCTACGAAGTAGAGCTTGTTATATGGATGAATAATAAGTTGAGCAAGTTTATCGCCCTTCTTAATTACTAAAGGTTCTACATTCATCAGCGGCAATCCATCTTGATCTAATCCAGCGATCAGCGCGACATTTGAATGAATAACATTTATAACGCCACGATATTCTTCGTCGATGATCCCAGCTCGGACCGAATGGCCTTTACTGCCTAACCCAGACTTCGTAGTGATCTCAGCGTATGTGTTAACTGGCAGTTTAAGTCGTACGTTAAGTGGAGTCTTACCACTCTGACCTGGATAGAGTTTAATATCTTCTGTAGCGAAGAGATCGAAACCCGCGTCCGATTGTCGAACCTTATGCGGAAGTTTTCCGCCGTCTTCGACTTTTACTTCGATCTTGTAAGCTTCAGTGTAAATTTTTTGCAATTGCTCTATTGTATTTTTATCCATGGCGTGATTATACATTTGGGGTAATTCAAAGTTGGCGAAAATTTATTTTTAAAACTGAGTGAAATTTGTTGTTGTCACGGGTATAAAAGATTATATCCACCCCAACCTACCTAACCCTACTAAGCTTACAAAAACCAGACCCTCGTTACGTGCGTGTTCCACGCACTCGCGCGCGAGAGCCGCGCGCGGCAAGGGGAAGAGAGAACCCTTTTAAGGAAAAGTAGCTAAGGGCCCTCCCCCGGAAACTTTTAAAAGATTTATTTAGGCTGGATTGTTGAGCCGATCAATTTATTGACCATATTGAGAAGAAGAATACGATCTACCCGCAGGGTGTACTTGAAATAAGTATTGGGATTACCGGGAAAAGAATTATGGCGATGGCAGATGAATGTAATTTCACGTACATCTTGCCCGACTATGACATCAAAGTCTTGATGTTCTCCACCATGGTTCCAAGAGCCATGGTTAAAAGTCATATTGTTGTCTGCGTCGAATGTACTGAATTGGATCTCTGAGCGCCAGTAGCCTCTGGAAAGCTTGATGCCAGGAAGAAGATTCATCTTGAATGATTTGGTAAAGTCGTTACCTAACTTCTGTATCTGCATAAAATTTGGTGCTCCATGAGGGACTCGAACCCCCGACTGTACGTTTTAGAGACGACTGCTCTACCTCTGAGCTAATGGAGCATCTCCTATAAAGAGATATTATACAAATTCAAAAATAAGGGTGCGCGGGGCAGGACTCGAACCTGCGACCCCCGATGCCGGTAATTACTCGGACTTATAACGGTACTCTGCCACCAATTGCTTGGCGTTCTCGACTCAATCGCTATCTGCAGATAGAAACCTTTTAGACCTTCTGAGCTACCCGCGCGTGTTGTTCTTTAATAGATGAATAGAAAATTATAACAAGCTGAGGTTCTTTACATATTGATCGACGCCATGGCAGGCAAGCGCTGTCAGGCGATTATCCCAGTATGGTTCTCTAAAATGCATGACTCTTGTTCCATTCTGATGGCTCAAAAAGTCTTGCCAATCCTCTAGCTCGCGTTCGCCGTCTACTCCCAGCAGAACGAGACTTTGATGTTCCCATTCTGGATAACCTTTTGCAAACTGAATAGAGGCATGACAGGCCTGGACGGCCTGTTGCTCTTTAGTTAAAGTTTTGTCGACTAGTATATATAGTTTATGGCTGGATTGTTGCATTCTGCGCCTCCAATACCTCTGCTACGATTCGTGCGGCTTGCTTGCGCACGTAATAGTGATGTGAACTATTAGGATCACGAAGTTTTGGTTCGATCTCTTCTAGTTTTCTGCCACGAAGCATGCAACGAGCAATATGCTTAATACGGAATTGTTCTTGTGCGGAAGTCAATCCAGGTACATAGCCCTTAAGCTCTTTACGTTTAGATTTTAATGTTCTGATTTCGATAGCAAGAACTTTAAGTTCTGCTTTAAGTTTCAATAAGTGAATTTTCATTTTATTCTCCATTTAAGTTAGTGTTGAGGAAACATCTGAGGACTTAATATGGAGTTAAGGCGGCTTATCAGCAATCTACTTTTTCATTATCTCTCCTTTAGATAAGTATACATCAAAATTCTTAAATAACTCAGGTTTATTTTCATAAACTCCAAGTTGGCGGTTACAAAAGTCACATAAAAGACCTCTAACCTCACCTGTTTTATGGTCATGATCAACTGCTAAGACTTTAGTTAAAAGTGAAATGTGTCGATCACAGGTTTTACAACAGTGATTTTGATCTATTAGCATTTGATTGTAGGTTTCTAAACTAATACCATAGTCACATCTTAAATTAGAGTCTTTAACTTTTTCTTTATTAGTTTGACGGTATTCATTTACACATTGTTTACATTGTGATGTTAAACCGTCTCTATTGTTGCCTTTACAAAAAGCAGCAGCTTCTTTAAAGATTTTACACTTAGAACAAGTTTTCATTTTAAGATATCTTTCTCAATATCTTCAAGTTTTTTATTTATGTCATCTTCACTTGGTCCGTTTGGAAGTTTATTTTCATCCTCTACGGGTTGTAAGAAAAGTGAACGCTCAGCTTGACGTCTTCTTGTCAATCCTGGCAGTTGTTTTCCACCGGCCTTATCCCAACGCAAGAATTGGTCTGCGACTGCAACCCGGTCTGCCCCTGCATTTAATAGCTTCAATAGGGTAGAGGTCTGAAGTGCTTGGCTTCCCACGTTGTAAGAGAATGATGCAAGAGCTGCATACTCGTTGTCGTTAATTGCAACTTTGACCATTTGATCTACAGCCTGAGCTTTCTTATCTACCTCATGTTGAAGAAGTTCAAGAGCTCTTTGTTCTGTAATCTCAGGATCTTGCATGGTAACGCGCTTGCCATCTGGATACATGATGGTTCCATACCCAATAGTTGGGATCTTAATAGGATCTAGGTATGGTTTAAGGAATAGACCCTCAAATGATTTGATAAGGTCGAGTCCCGCTTTACTAACGTTTCTCATACCTTAATTATACACTAAACTCGCTTTATAATTCCTGCCTTAGAGGCTTTGTTATAAGCTTTAGGAATAGTAATACTTAAAGTTACGTTATTGCCAGAAATACCCGTAATGGTACATTCTATAGAAGCTAGATCGTTAGCCGTAAGTATTACTGCATCAGATATAGCAAACTGAGAGACCCCATCGATATCCATAGAGTTCCCAACAGGATCCTTAGTTGATCCACCATAGCGAACTAAGTTAGAGAAAGTTGCTAACTTATCAGCAGTACTCTTAACCTTATCTTCAAAATTTGTCTTAGCAGATTTTAAACCGTTGGCTTGATATATAGGGCCGTTTGCTGTATTTATTAAAAATCCAAGACATTTATGTCGTTGTAGGTATAGACCAGCACCAGAATAAACACCTTCTGCATCTTGAGATACAGACCCAAGTGCTGCAGTGATTTGCGATACTCTACCTGTAAATAGAGAATTGCGCGCATTATAGGCTGTAGCTAAATTATTTAAAGATGTGTCAACAAATTTACCAGAGGCCCCCGTATCGGTAAGGGCAAACCATGTAGAGTAGGCACTACGTGCTGTAGTAACATTGGTCTTAGCAGTAGTTATTTGACTTGGATTGTCTATGTTTATATTTAGTTGAGCGAGTTGATTTGCTAGAGCAGTATCCCATAACAATGCCGTGGCCTTAATGCGAACAACAAGTTCCGATAAGATTCGTTGATATGTGGCAGATATTAGTGTGTTTCGCTCTGAATTTGTAAAACCAAGAATGTTTTCTACAACTGTTCCACCAGATGAAATCGTGCCGGCAGGCGGAATAATCTCTGATATTGTGATAGTTGTGCTTGCTATATTAGTGATTCTAACAAGCGCACTAGTACCACTTCCTGCAATATAAAGAAGCTTACCGATTGTAAATCCAGATACGGAGTTTAATTCTATTGTTGGTGCACCAGGAGAATATGCAAGATTTAATGTTTCAGAGGTTGCACCGGCTTGCCCATTTCTAAGCAATCCAATCGTAGAAATCAACCCTTGATTCTCTATTGATGAATTAAGAACGAACGATTCACTATTACCGCTAGATGAATGAGGGTTTCCGTTGCCGTTTGACTGCAACTGTGGATTACTCTTTGTCCAAGATACTGGAAAGAAAAAAGCAGATCTACCGTCTGTTCCAAACGTTTCAATCTGAGATTTAGTGATAGTAGAGTAAGTTGTTCCGTCAATCCACCGATGTTCAGTCTCGTACGGTGTAATTCGCTCTACGTGGGCATCATTATATAAGATGTAGATTCGTTCAGCTTGTTCGTCTTTTTTAGCTACTTGTTCTTGAATATTAGGAATAGCGTTCTTATCATCGCCCATGTCTTGTCTGGCGACAGCAAACTCTTTAGCTATGTCTGATAAGTCTTTATTACTAAGTGCCATTTAGTTATTATACTAGGGTTTGAGTCCAATGTCATTCTCAAACATTTCATCTGTATATTGATTTTCAATAAGGACCTTAAAGCCCTCTGTAACGGCAGCTGCAATGGAGGTTTGAATTTGATATATCATACTGTCCATTCTGACCTCTAACCCAGTAGAACTATTAAGACTCATCATAGATGCACTTAACGCTCTATTCTGTATCTCTTTTAAAACATCTTCTTTAGGCTTCTTTAACATCATAAGGTAATTACCTTTACTTTATCGGTGATCTCTTGATAGAAACCAACCCGGTTATTAGCGTGCCTACTCAACATTGTAGATCCCATAGGGATATAGTCAAGAATAAGACACTTGGTCTTTGTACCCTGCTTTCTAAGACCTCGTCCAACTGCTTGGGTAACTGGACCTTTAGAAGCTACAAAGTTAGCTAAGATAAGAACATCAACATTCTTTGTATCCGTTCCTTCACCGACCTTACCATCTGTCCCAACTAGTCCCATTATCTTATGGGCATTCAAGTCTTCTACATAAGACTGAGATTTCTTATCTAAACCTGTAGCAAATGGAATGCCTAGGTTTTTAGCAAGTTCTTCTCCATGAGCAACTTCATCAACTAGAATAAGAACAGCCTTACCTGCAGCCATCATCGAGCGGGCATCAGATTCAATTCGATCTTTCATGTTCTTATTATTAAGGACATGCTCTTTATATGATTTCAATTTATCATCTTTAAAGTCTCTACCGCCGGTAGCTACCTCACGAACAATAAAATATGGTTCAGCCAAGAAGCCATTCTCAACGCCCCACTTAATATCCCTACGGATGAGGACATGTCCGCATCCGCCAGTAATCATTATGTCTTTTCCGTCGGAACGATAATCTGTAGCGGTAAGCCCAAAAATTTTCCCAACTGTTCGCAAGCCCTCGGCGATATCGAAAAATGTTGTGGCTGGAGTGTGATGTGTCTCGTCGAATATAACCAGTCCAAGATCTGCGGCTTGGAACTCCGACACATATTTAGAGACACTAGCAGCGATACCAACCGTAATGTCACTAATCTGCTTCTTTCCTCCACCGTAAAATCCGACTTTCTTCTTTCCAAAGCACTCGACGAACTGGTCATAGAATTGTCTGGCAACTGAGTCAGATGGGCAAACGACGAGGGTACGTTTTTTATATTGTTGAACGAGGTGCGTAGCGACAAGGGTCTTCCCCAATCCAGTGGCAAAGTTAATAACTCCACGATAGTTGTTTAACATAAGATCGACTGCTTCTTGCTGATATGGTCGAAGTGAATGAGGTTTGTTAACCCAAGGAACTACAATCTTAGCTCCTGTAAGTTTACGATTATCTATAATAGTGGCTGTCTGTATGTAATTAGAGAAGTTCTCTTGGAGGTATCCGTAGAATGCAGAACTGATCTTTATGTCATTTCCAACCATCTCGTACAGTTTGCCCTGCACTTCCTGCTGCAGTTGTTTGTATAGAGGAGATGTTCTTCCCCAAACTGTCTTAGACAGACGGCGCAGTTGGTATTGCTTAGCTTTATCTGTATAAGTCAACTCAGACTGTAACGATGTTATCAGCTGTGGAGCAGCTCCAGAAATAGTTGTAAAATCATTGTTAACCGTTACTTGCATTGTATAATTATACCATATTGGTGGTTTAGCTTAAAGTGCGGTATAATTACCAATATGGACTGCAATCATAACCCTAAATACGCAAAAAGTTTATGTAAAAAATGCTATGAAAAGCAGTGGTATATCTTAAATAAAGATAAAGAGAAACAACGTTGCTCTGAATATTATAAATCTAACAAAAAAGTTCGTCTTAAAAAGGGCTCTCAATGGAGAAAACAAAACAAAGATAAGTTAAGGGAATATTATAAAGAGCGTCTAATAACTGATCCTCAATATAGATTAAGAAATTTACTTAGAGCAAGACTTAGAGCGGCAATTAAAAATAAACAAAAAGTTGGATCTGCAGTTAAAGATTTAGGTTGTACTATAGAAGAATTTATTAAATATTTAGAATCTAAGTTCACAACTAATCCTTGGACTCAAGAACAAATGACGTGGGATAATTGCGGCGACCGATGGGAAATAGATCATATACAAGAGTTGTCGCTTTTTGATCTATCAGATAGAAGTCAATTCTTAGTTGCCTGTCACTACACTAACTTACAACCCCTATGGAAAGAAGAACATCTTATAAAGACTGCAAAATTCAATGCGTCAAAATAAAATTGTATAATCCAAATAACATTTGGAGATTTTATGAATAATTTTGCAGGTAAGTTAACTACCAGTTTATATTGGTGGTTGGGTCGAAAAAAACCGTTCATTATTAATGACGAATATAAGTTAGAGCTTTTGTTTGTTGACAAGATCAACAACTCGGCAAAGATTCGTGTTACTAACCTAAAGACAGGCGTAGCGATTGAATCATCGGCCAATCCGTCTGAGGTTTCCGATGGACAAGAGTAAAGCATTAGAGCTAACCCTAGTTCAATGGATTGCAAAAATAAAAGCTCTTCCCTCTGCACAGAGAGGTCAAAAGTTTATAAAACCTAATTTTGAAGAATTATTCCAACAGTGGAAAGATTTAGATGGATCCTTTGATGATCTTTATGAAACCTTATTACCTAAGGCCATTAAGGCACATTTACCTAATGTGCATGTAGCTAGGGGTAATTACAAATCTCTTAAAGATAAATTACAAGTTTCTGAAAAAGAATATATTGATAATTGGAATGCCACTATTGAGGCTATAGGTCAAGATACGTTTTTTGAATTCTTCCCCGCCGTACCTCTTGATAAAGACGATGAGCCTAAAGTATATGGCAACATGTCGGCTACTGAATATAGAGCTCAACGGAGATACGCTGATCAATTCCCTACATTAAACACAGACGAACTTGTCAAGCAGTGGAGATCACAGCAAGAGTACAATCTTGATGTAGAAGATACACTAGAAAACGTTTTAGGTGATGATAATGAAACTAACTCCTGAGCAAATACAACAGCAGCTTAAACTAGCCGGCAAAGGGCCAGTTAAAGAGGTTGACATCACATTAGATTCCATCGAGTCATTTGGTGACAAAGAATCGATGCGCGAAATGCTTACTGATATCGGTAAGTATAAGAAGATGCTTTCTCAACGCATCACTCTTATCAACGACGCACTCTCTGCAACTATTCCCTTTACAAGGGAAAATCTTTATCTCTTCTGTGCTTATACGGGTTCAGGTAAATCAACCGTTGCTGCCAATATTACATATCCCTTATGGTTACAAGGTAAGAAAACATTAGTTATCTCGAATGAGGAATCAAAGCAAGATATCTTGTTTCGAATCGCCTGTCTCCATCTAGGATTAAGTTTCAATGATTATAAAAAGGGTCTAATGCCTCACGAGCAGATGATGCAAGTTGTAGCACTATTCCCTGAGATTTCACAGTATGTCAAAGTGTTAGATGTAACATATCAAGACGGTATTACAACTAAGATCGAGGGTATTAAAAAGGCCCTAGAAGCCGTTAAGAAAGAAGATAGCTATTCTTGCGTTCTTATAGATTACTTTCAGCTTGTTAAATACTCGATCAAAGATTCTAAGAAAACAGCCTATGAAAATCTTAATGATCTTCGTGTCTGGCTAGGTCAATACATCAAAGGCTCAACTATGCCTGTCGTGCTATTTGCACAGCTTTACTCAGTATCAAAAAAGGGTGGGGCCAAGGACATAGATACGCGCATCAAAGATTGTTCTGCAATTGTTGAACCGGCTACAGTAATCATCGAGATTGTTCCAAACTACGATAATCAAACATCTGAGTTTATCATTCATAAAGATCGCTTCGGTAAGCAGGGAAATAAAGTTGTTTGCTCTTTTGACAAGGGGCGCTACAATATGATCTCTGAAGATGAGATTCAGAATCGCACCAAGAATGGTCGATTAGCTGCAGCTACCGCAAAGCTAGATAAATTGCAAGGAGTAACAGATGGCGAAGCGTGATAATCGTTGGTGCTTGATCTGTCAACCTAGAAATAGAACCCTCTACTGGCATCAAAATGAAGATGGCAAGATCTGGTGTTACTGTAATAAGTGCGATCGTGGGTATTCATTAGAGCAGTACTGTGACATTGCAGATATTGATATGCAGGAGTTCTTGGCTGGTGATTTTCACATGCAAGAGGCTAAAGAAGATACAGTAGAGGCCATGGCCTGGCCCTCTAGTTTTGTAACACTATCAGATCCTAGAGCGGCAAAGGGTGTAGAATATATAAAGAGTCGCGGATTGTTGTTAGAAGGCGATATGTACTATGACCTCGACGAAGAGGGCATCGTATTTCCATATTATGTCGAAAATTACTTCTGCGGTGCACAGGTACGATTTATAAAAGAACGAATTAACGAAGATGGCGATGTATGGAAGATCACAACACTTCCTGGAACGCGCTTAGGATTATTATTTTATGGCTGGAATCAAACTAAGCTCTTGGCGCAAATTAAGGGAGTTATTGTCACGGAAGGGGCTTTTAACAGCCTGGCAATCCAACAAGCGCTTAATGAAGCTTACGGCGGTGTGTCTCGTAATGCCTGGAGGGTTATTGCTTGCTCTGGTTCTGGTCTATCGGACCATCAAGCAGAAGAACTCAAAAGACTCAAAGAACAAGGATATAAAGTCATAGGTGCTCCTGATACTGATGAGGCTGGCTTTAAAATGTTAAAGAAGATGCAAGATCATAATTGTATAAGTCATTTTGTTATGACAGGGGATACTTCTAAGGATTGGAATAATCTTCTTCAAGATATCGGTCGCAAGGAATTAGCTAAATTTATCATCAAGAATATAACGGCAGTCAATGTCGGCTAAAAAAGATATGATGGCAGAAATCAATAAGAAGGCTCAGAAGATCCGAGATAATCGGGTCTCAGCTGCTAACAATAAAACGTTAGAGGCGGCTGCATTTGATTTCTTTCGAAATATAGACGATTCTCGTCTCGTGCACGGTGGTACTATGTACGACCCTAATCTGTTCCAACAAGCTAAAAAGTCATTAGAAGAGCGTCTACGAGGATTTGATCCTGGTGGAAAGATCTCTGTAGAATTTAATGTTCACGAAGATATTAAGACTTGGGAAGAGCAACAGGTTCGTGGTATTACTATCTGGTGGAGTCGAGCCTACATTGCAAAGAATAATGTAGACCCATCTTATTATATTGACATCAACCAGATGTTGTTCTTTTAAAGTTCTGCATCGCCAGACGCAACTAGATTTAGTTCACGTCTTTCGCCTGTCCCTGTAGAGAAGAAACCTAAGCAAGATGTATTTGTTGTTGTGGCATCAACAGTAAACCCTGATCCTATAATACTGGTTCCAGTAGTTATTTTTGCTGGCGTGGGTGTGCCTCTTTTTTCTACTTTAAATGGTAACGATAAAACATAGTTATTTCCAGTTTCATTGTATCCACTTAAAGAGGCAGTCATTACTTCATAGTAACGTTGACAAGCCGCTAATTCACCATCGAAAGTACTTCCATATAAACTAAAAGGTGCTGCAATTGAACCAACATTCAACATAACATCTGCAATGTTAACAGTATTGCCGGTTGTTGCATTTACCGGAAACATAGTGCTTGTTCCACCAAAGTTACCGTTAATCCATTGATTTAAAGAGTTTGTTTGATAGTTTGATCCAGTCCCCATAGGAAAATATAAGACCATTCCACCCTGATTGTCGTAATTCCAAGTGCCAGTAGTATCGTGGGTCAGTGTTATAGTTTTCTGTTCCCAAGTGTTAGCTGTATTTATAGTATATGTTGTAACGTATGATCGATTGTTGGCATAATTTCTTATTGCTGTAGTCATTGTTCCAGCAAAATTAGCTTTAACCCAAAATGATATAGTGAAGGTTTGGCCTTTAAATTTTCTTAAATCGTTTCCCTCTATTGTGTATGTAATATCTTCCCACTGTGCCGCACTTAAGGCAGCACCTGTTGTAACGGCATATTGAAAAGAATATAATGAGCTGCTTGAGGTTGGAACAGATGTTGATCTAGATATAGTTCTAGCTACGCTACCGCTTGATGAGAGCTTCCATCTATCAGCAGTGTACATTGTTTGAGTTCCAGAGCTAGAAAAAGAAGTACCTCTTTGCCAAAAATCTAAACCACCATTAACAATTAAGTTTTTACTTTGAGAGCTAATAGAGGATACATCAAGAGATGAAACTTCACCTGTTGTGTTTGCACTAACTGCTGGTTTTCTAACTAGATTTGGATTACTCATTTATCCCTCTTAAACTGCAACGCTTGGTTTTGTAGGCCAAACTGGGTTAGCAGGATCTGCTGTGTTTTCTGGAAGATCGCGCAGTTCTTGACGATAGGTTGCCCAAGAGGCTTTATCTTGAGCAATAAGTGCAGAGTCAGGTAGTTGAGTCCAATCGCATGCTGCCAATTTAGCATCACGTAGTGTTCGCAATGTTGCCCACAATAAGGCTTGTTTTGCTTCGTGCTTAACTTCATCTAATACAGCAACAAGAGTACCGTCTTGATCTTCAACTGCAGCACAGTCTGGATCGATCATTGGTGAACACACAATATGTGTAGTTTCTGCTGAACGTCCCCATGCTCCACCAAATCTCTTTTGATCTGGAGTATCACCTTCATACCAAGTTGCTACACTTAAGTCATGATTATTAACGATTAAAATACTCATTAGTCGATCTCCTCAACAGTTAATCCTCTGCTTGTATTTAGTGCAGTAAGAGTGTTACCGTTACCTAACCACATTACATAGACTTGATGCGTTCCAATACCAACGTTGACTACTAATGTCATAACACCAGTAGCGCCACCATTTGATGTAGCTGGATTCTGTGGATAGCTGGCAGGTGAAATAAATTGACCATCAACATAAAGTCTATGATCTGCTTGAGCATTACCAGCACCACTCTGATAAGAACTACTGAATGATGCTCTAATTTTACCAGTCTTAGTTACAGTGATAGGAACTGTTAATTCTGGTAACGGAAGTACTATACCGTTTGTACCGCCGGTTGGGTTGGCAGTTACACCCTGTGCAATAGAAGCACTCTTAACGTTTACATCTTTAATAAGTTTTCTGTTACTTCTAATACTTTGATTACCGACAGACATTGTGTTTTGAACAATGAATGGTCCAACTTCTTTGTGAGAATGAATTGGAGTAATAATGTCAAGGGCTCCCCAGAACCAGTTACCCGCACCAGAAGTTTTAGTAATTCTTATAGTGTGATACCCAAGATTTAATCCTCTGATTGTAATCCCGTGAACTACCGAGTTGGCAGGCGCGCTGATTACACCGGTTGAAGCTGTGAATGAAGAACTTGCACCATATACTGATGTTGTAAGTGAACCAGTCCAGAATGAACCGTTACTTACAGTTAAGTTATTAACACCATCAAGTGTTACCGTAGCGGTGTCGGCGCCACCTGCACCAACGCTATATCTAAATTCAAGTCCAGTTCCATAGAATTGATACTGAATATAATCACCATTGGTTACTGAGAAAAGATCAAAACCGCTTGGTTGAGTTGTAGGTTGTAAAGTAGTTGAAAGTGTTCCAACAGTAATCCACTCTCTCATGTTCATTTTTCTAAGAACACCTGTTGCAATTGTATCTACACCAGATGTACTGTTCGCAGAATAGTCTGCAAGAATGTTGTAAGCATCAGTAATTGCTGCTCCTGTTGGAGGAGTAGGTGTCTTAGGTTGATAAACGATATATGCCTGTGTAAAGATTGTATCGTTAGTGTTTTGAATAAATTTAACCTTATGTGTTCCATAAGGAAGTCCAGAAGCAATTTTAATTACTTTAGCTGGTTCATTAGCAGGAGTTGAAAACGTTCCGATAGATGAACCATCTACAGTGACCTGAGTAACACGAGATGTTCCGTCGTTAAGAGAACTTAAAATATCTAGACCACATCCAACGAAAGTGATTTCAATGAATCCACCTGCGCCAGATGCTCTGATCTGTTCATTTGCATTCCCTGTAATAACAGCCGAATTGCCGATTAGGGTAGTTGTTCCGTCTTCTAACGTAAATGCTCTACTAGATGCGTTGAATGTAGTGCTTCCAAATTCATCGTTAGAAGAGAATCTAGTTCCACCAAACTCACGGAAGTGATGACGTCTAGCCACCTCTTCATTAGTGTGATCTGCAGAAGTAAAGAATTGTGCTGAGTTGTTTACAGGGGTAACTGCCTTAGCAATTGTTCCATCGCCTTTTTGATAGATCGCTACGCGACCACCTCTAGAAGCCAATACTCCAGATTCAAATGTAGTGTTATAAGGAGTAGTTATAGAAGTTGGACTATATCGTCTCTGTCCATCCTTATACATAGTTCCTGCCGCAATGAGAATATTACTTCCATTGGCATGCAAAACATCAAATCCAAATATATTAACACCGATAGCGTTGTTATTTCTAATTCTAATTGTATGCAGTCCAGCTGTAAGTCCAGTAACAACTGGTACACTTTGATTAGGTGCATTTCCTCTAAATACTAAAACACTTGAACCAGATGCGATGAAAAGATTTCCACCCTCTACACCGTTATCAACAGTTGCTCTAATGTCGTAAGCAAAACCATAATTACATAGTAATGTTAATCCGGTTCCATAGAAAGAGATCTCAAGATAATCATTTATAGTTGTAGTAGAAACAAAAGTTCCAGTAGAAGATGTTCCAGATGCCCAGTTGCCAGCAAATCTGATTTGCCCCATGGTATCGTTTACAACGCCCCATACTGGTTCTCCACTAGATCCCACTTCACTCTGCATTGGCACTATTTGTTGAATTTGGAAACGATTGTTTCCCATTCTTGCACCAAGATCTTTACTTAAATCATACATTAGTGCCCTATTACTAATTGTAGTATAAGGGGCAGCAACTAAAGGTACATCAATTAAGTTATAGCCAAGTGAACCCTGTAAGGCACCTAAGTCGCTAATCTGTGGTAATGTGTTTGGTAAAGCCATGTACTTATTCTACCTTATTAAAAGTCAGCATCAGCTGCCCAGGTTAAGTTAATACCCCAGTCAACACTTGTATTACTAGTTAACACATTAAGCGTAAAATAATCAGGAAATTGTGAGTTATTTGTAACGTTATTAATAGTTCCAGCACTAGTAAAAATAGTGCTAAAAGAGTTAGATACTGTTGGACTGGCTCTCATATCTATTGGTAATCTAATAGTGATCCAAGGAGATGTTCCTGCAAATCTTATTCCGTAAAACTGAACGCCAGAGCTAGATTTTGCATAGTAACGTTGACACATGTTCTGTTCTTGATCTACAGAGACACCTCTACGAAGGAATATGTTATTGGCAGTAATTGTGCCGTAAACCATACTTACTTGAGCAATAGAGATTGAAGCACTAGCTGTAGCCATATAGTTTGTGGCCGTTGTTGCTCCAAATACGTTAGCACTTTGCCATTGATTAAATGTAGATGTTTGGTAAGTTGAACCGGTTAGAGCATTAAAATAAATGTTTAATCCTACTGAGTTATCAAAGTTCCAAACGCCAGCCGTATCCAAAGTAACATTGATATACTTCTGTTCCCAGGTGTTTGCTTGAGAAACAGTATAGGTTGTGACGTAACTTCTTGTTCCGTTGGAATTGTTCATGCTGAAACAATAAGTTCCAGTTACAGAAGCATATACCCAGAAAGATATAGTTATTGCTTTACCGTGTAAAGATTGATAATCAAGTCCTTCAATTGTATATGAATGAGGAAGAATATAGTCAGTAGACGCTAATGATGGAACAGTTGTTCCAGATATAAACTGGCTACTATATTGACTTTGATATCCAGATTGAACGAACGTAGGTACGTTAGCAGAACGAATTATGTTGATAGTTTTTACAGTAGGACCAACGTTATAGGTCTTAAATCTATCAGCAGTGTATCCAGTGTTACCTGTAGTAAATGCAGTATTCGCTGCACCAACTCTTTGCCAAAAGTCAAAGTTTCCGTTGATTACTGCGTTTCGTTCTAACTTGTTAATTCTTGGTGTTAATGTACTCATAATTACCTTCTATACTCAAACGATAAAGTATGTTTACCACTATCACCTATGTTATTAAAATTAGCTGCAGAGCGTACGTCGATAATATCTCCTACGTTTACGTTTACAGTATTTCTTCCACTAACTAGGCCAACTGAGTTACACCAACTAAGTAAACATATTTTAGTACCGTTTACTGCAATGTAAAATTGAGTTGTTGACGCGGCGTCTGTATTTAAAGCTATGCCAACATCATAAAAACCAGCTTTTAATGCGGTGAATCTACCTGTTGATATGTTTAATGAGCCAGTTGCATCTGCAACTGTGCCAGTTACTTTAATAGGGGTATCTGCAGTATAGGGTACAGTTGCAGAGCCAGTAACTAAAGCAACATAACCTATTTGAGTCTCTAACGTAGAAATTCTAGCTTCATCTACAACTTGTGTAGCTGCTAAAGTAGTAACTTGATCACCAAACTGTTTAAGATCTACATCGTTAGGAGCAGTTTGGAATGTAGTTGTTGGAACACCGGCCAGTGCAGCAAGGGTAGGAACCATTGCGTCAATCTGTCCTTGAGTTCTCTCGATCATCGCAGTCATGCTTCCATCTGGACGTTCAGCAACAACACCATTACTTACAACAGTGATGAAGCGATCAGATCCAGAGGCATTGAATCGAAGAAGTGTACCTAATCCACCAGCAACAGGAACTTCATAGAAGTCTCCATCGCCAGAAACTATGTTACCAACCTTACGATATTGAAGACCACGATCAGCGAATACTAATACTGCACCAATTTGTTGCGCAGGGTTTTGATTTAAGGGAATTGGCATACCGATGTTAAAGTCGGTAGAACCAGCCGCAAGAATGCCAGACGCTACGATGGTCTTACCATCTACAGCAGAAAGGCTTGTTGTTGGAGCTTCGTCCAACCAACCTTGGAAGATCTCACCATCTTCGGCAGTGAACCCTAGGAACGTGATTGTTGTTCCAGAAGATACTACGTAAGACAATTGATCGATTAACAGGCCGCGAAGTGAGCTGACCAGTTTAAGGTTATTTCTAAATAGTTGAATCTGAGCTCTTGCGATCTCAGAAGCATTTGGGTTTGTGAACCCGTTTGAAGTCATTTCAGTAGGAGCCGTCATCGATGCAAGATTGATAACAGTATCGCCAGCAGTTGCTTTATGAGCAAATCTGATCTTCTTAAAGCCAAGAGCTACAGACTTTTGTTCCTGTACATCTTTCTTTCTGAATGAATTTGAACCTTTACCAATTACGCCCATATTATAAATCCTTTATCGGAGTGTTAGACCACTCTTCAATGGCAATTCTTGCAGTCATAACAAATGCCGCATTTCCGATTGCATTGGCTGCTAAAGGAACGTCCCCTTGATATGTATTTAATCTGTAGTTTGCCAAAAACATCCAAGTGGTTCCAGCTTGAACTCCAAGATTAACGATATCTAAGTTAACATTTGTCCACATAGATCCAATTGGAGTCATCTCTGAAGATGCAGTTGAATATACAGAAGAAGAACTGATATTGGCAGGAATACTCAATCTGGCTTCAATTCCTTGTGCCCCTGCTAAAGTTACTTTGTAAACCAAAGATAGAAATTTTCCTTCTCTGTGATATTTACTCTTTCCTGCAAAGTTAGTAACGCTTGTCCAACTACTGTTAGGACTAGTTACATCTATATCCATTAACGAAGTTGAAGGAACGCCTTCGATGTTTACAAAACTTCCAAATAGTGGAACTGTCAAGTTATTTGAATAAAAAGCACCGACAAGTTTCCAAGATAAGAATCCTGCAGGCCCAATGCTGTTTACGTTTGTGCTAATTCTTAACTCAGTATTACCTGCGTTACGAACAGCATAAATCATATATAGAACATTAGCAGCTAATGTTACGTCAGTTGAAATTGTTCTAGATAAAGAAGTAGTATTAACATACTGTTGTCCGCCAATTGTAAGACAAGATGCAGTAAGTGTTATGATTCCACTACCATGACTTAAAGTTCCAATTTTATCGGCGAATAATACTTGTGCCATTATAACTCCGCCTCTGCAATTAAAGAATCTGTACCAGTTCCACCAACAATCGCAAATGTACCACCTTGAAACTGAACTGCAGCACTGGCTAAAGTAGCAGTATAGATTGCACCATCTACCGTTGTATTAGATGCAACAACAGAATTTATTCCTCTTAATCCACTAGGACCATAGTATCTTGAGTTAGCTACCAATGTAGATCCCACAGATACTGTTGGAATTGTTCTTTTTTGTGTAACAAATTTCCAGCCAAAACCACCAGCACTGGCAGATACGTTATTGTCAAAAGAAAACTCGCCATAGCCAGTATGTAGTTCATAATATCTTTGACATCGTGATAGCTCTACTTGATAAGGTAACATTTCAAGTGGAGATGCATAGGTAGATTCTTCTAGTTGCATTTCACCAATATAATAACTCTTAGAAGATAATGTAGATGGAACTGTAAAGTAACATCTTAACTCTAAACCTTTTTCGGCATCTGTACTATTAAATGTGTATGTAAAACTAACTCTAGTTATTGTATTTGTTGGAACGCTTACAGCACTAAAAGTAGTAACTGGGTTAATTGCACCATAGTTATCAGTAACTGTTGGTTTATTAATTTCACCACCAAATTGTAAAGTCAATCCACTAGTTTGAAATGCAAGCATACTCCAAGTAACTGTTTTGCCGTTTAGTCTAGCTACATCTCGTCCTTCAAGTCTAGTATAAAATTGAACTGTTCCAGATCCAGTATTACTTAATCCAACTACAGCTTGCATTTTTTGTGTTAAAACACCAGTAGTAAAGACCTGTTGTGCAATAGTTCCGCCAGAACTACCACCAGCAAAGAATGGTCCAATTGCGAATCTATCACATCCACCGTATAAAAATGTATTATTGGCAGCAGTTACAGATCCACGCTGAGCAATTTGCATACTACCGTTGATCACGTAGTTTTTAACCGGTTGTCCAAAGTTTTTTACTATCGCTCTTGCCATATCCTACCTATTATACGCTATAAACAACAATGTTGTCTGAGTTATCTATAGTGATCTCTCTGAGAGTTCCATCAGGACGTCTCAAGAAGATACCTCTTCCGTTCTGTGATCTGTCGATTGTAGCATCTGTCGAACCAAGGAAATTGGCTGCCAGAAGTGAAGCATTCAGATCAGAATTATCGAAAGATGAACCTGCTAATTGGTCAAATACCAACGTTACAGTTCCTAGTCCGTTAAATGTATTAGCCGCAAACACAACCTGTAGACCGTTCAATGAGAAACCAGCTGTACCGTAAGTGTAAACTTGACCGGTTTCAACATGGTAAACCTTCAATAGATCAGCCTCAGGAATAAAGTTAGTTAAAGTGAAAGTATTGAAGTTATCAGTAGTTCCATTGAAAGACTGAACTTCACGATTCTTAGTTCCTGCAAGAACAGGACTTTGTCTATCGTAGAATACTCCGTACCCTTTAAGTTGTACGTTAGTTGCACTAGAAATAATTCTTACACGTAAGTCTTCAACTCTACCTTCAATTCTGTAGATCAGAGATTGAGCAACGTTTGGAGTCCATGTAGTTCCGTTATACTCATTGATAGTGTTAGGTCCAAGTGGAGCAGAAGCATCTACGCGGGCACGAACAGAGTTTACACCAGCTGAGAAGCCTGCTTTATAGGCGGCATCTGTACTGATGACATAGTGATAGTTTCCAGCTGGAAGAATGTTTGTTCCCCAGTCAACTGTAACTGCGTTATCGCCAGCTGCAAGACCTGCTGCAGAAACAGAAGTCTGTGCAACGATATCTAGCAAGCTAGTTGAAGGAACGCCAGCATTGTCTCTAACAAGCTGAACGAGAACGTTACCTACAGGAGATCCAACTTTATTGATATAAAGGATGTTTCTTTGTACGGCCCATTCTTGAGCTGCTGTAACCGACCAGATTTGACCGATCGATTGAAGAGTTGTAGCATTCATTTCTCTGTAGGCTGTAGCATTAGCAAGAGCCCATTCAGAAAGCATATTGTATGTAGTATCGGCTGGGAACTTCAAGATCCCACGGAACGTCTCGGTAGTTGTTCCTACGCGCTCCATTGTAAGAGTGTTCCAATCAATTCCACCATTACGGCTTACTTGATAAGTAGCGTTTGAATCAATGAATCCTGGATTCCAGAAAGCATTCAACTCTACGCTGTCAACATCTTTAGCTTCAGTCAAGAATTCAGCATCCAAAGATTGAATAGAAGTTAACTGATCACCGATGTTAACAAACTTATAAAGAGTGTTAGCAATATCGTATGTAGCTGTAGCTGAAGATACCTTAGTATCTGCGTCTGTAGAGAATATGTTAGCGTTAACCCAGTCAAATGGAGACTCTAACAAGCGATCTTTTAAACGCTCAAGGAGTTCATTTGCATCACCTGTACCGTCACCACCGCCACCAGAACCAGAACCTAATTGATATACGTCTGATTGAAGGATAGGGCTGATAACACCAGCAACGCCAGAGTTATGGACAACAACTTGACCAATCTTAATTCCTGAAGATCCGAAAGCAGCTCGTGGAGCAAGTAATGCGGATGCGCCATCAGACGCAGCAGGAATACAAAGGATTTGACCAGTGATTCGGTTATCAGAACCAACAGTAGAAGGCAACAGAGTTACTGAGTACCAACGATATTGGTTAAGAGCAATTGTAGAACCGGCAGTGAATGATGAACCAACAGAAGGCGTACCTGTCTGGAAGTTAATTGTTCCGCCAGTGAAGTTTAATAGAAGACTCTTAAGCTGTTGAGCTAAGTTAGTTCCGTCAAGTACAGACGTATCAACACCTGTCAAGACTACAGATTGGTCAGCAACAGTGTTTTGTCTGATGCGTAATTGACCAAATAATCTGTCAACTTGGTTGTCAAGTTGAGAAGTAGCAGTCTCAAGAGGAGTGTTCTCACCGATGTAACGAACAGTGTGAGGTACAGCTGTAGCGTAATCAGGAGTAGCATCTGCACGGTTATCTTGACCAGTGAAGCTCATCGCTTGATCTGATTGACCAGCGTATAGAGGCTTAGATTCACCGTCCATCAATAACATTGAGTGGTTACCGATAATTACTTCAGAACCAACTCGACGAGCGATAATGCTTACATCAGCTGTTACAGGAACTGCAGCGATAGCGGCCACTACAACAGTAAGGGTGGCTGGGGCGCCGGCTGTACGATTTACAGCAACATAGGCACATTGGCCATCAGCATTTAATACTGTGTTTCCAGCAACGATCTCATTTCGTGTGTCTGCAAGACCAGCAATCTGCATGAAAGCAGAAGCAGTCCAAGTCAAAGTTCCTGTTCCAGAAACCCAAGACCAAGTTCCACCTTTTGTCAGTTTCGTCATGCGATCCTGATTAGCGGCAGTTGCTGCAGCGCCAGCGGCAGCATCAAGTGCTCCGATAGCTATAGTTTGAGATGTTCCATCAACAACGATGTTATTAGATGGGTAATTAGGAGATCCATCAGCTTCACTGGTTGCACCAGTATAAGCCAAGTTTTGAATTGATGTTCCAGCGTAAAGCTTCTTAGACTCGCCGGTGATCAATCTCATTGAGTGATTACCTACGATTACATCTCCACCGTCTTCACGGGCGATGATGAATCGGTCACTGTTCATTGTAAGAGCAGAGTTAAGTGCTACGTTAACAGTTAATGAACCACCAGGTCCAACACGGTTAATATCTACATAAGCAACTTGTCCTGAAGTAAGAGCAACCGTACCGGCAGCGATATTATTTACGCTGTTAGCAAGACCAGGTACTTGCATTGCTGCAGCAGCTGTCCATGTAAGGTTAGTTCCGTCCCAAGACCAGATTCCACCAGCAACAAGCTTAAGGGCTTGGTTCTGTTTAACAATAGTGTTTAAGTATCCAGGACCAGGAGTTCCACCAGTAACGATGATTGAACCGTCCCAAGTATATACATCAGTTCCTGCAAGACGAACAGCGATTACGAAGGCGTTTTCATCAATTGGGGCAGTAGCAAGATTAGATACTACGATCGTTCCAGTTGTAGGATTGTTACGGTCGATCTCGACATAAGCAATCTGATTAACTAGAAGAGAGATTCCAGGAGCAGTATCTGGGAGTGCAACGAAGCACTGACCATCAGATCCAGGAGTAGTAATTGTTAATGATCCACCAGAAGGCGTAAATGTCAATTCCTGAGCAGCGCCGTTCGTAGTGTTATTGATAGATGTAATACCGCTGCTTGGAAGAGCACGGACCATCTTATCTTGGGCCTTATCAGCCATCATTGCAGTAAGCTTACTTACGCGAGCAGTGATGCTTTCGTTGACAACGCCATTGTAGTTCTGCATTCCATCCAGGGTGTTATATCCCGGAGCGATTGCGTAATTAGGAGCAGTCTCAGAGAGACTTCCCATTCCAAGGTATTGACGGATATTATCCGCTACTGAACCACCGATGTCGGTGATTTGACCTTGGATAAGATCGATTCCGCCACCCTCGATACGAACAAGAACACGAGCAAGAGTTGCAGTTCCAACTGTTTCTGTTGCGAAAGCAGCAGACAATGGGATCGTGAAGGTAGTTGCATCGATAACGTTGATCTTATAGTTACCATTGTAGTTCGTTGTAGAAGCAATAGCAACAGTATCATTTGAAGCAAAACCGTGGTTAGCTGATTCCTCTTGGAAACCGTAAGGAGTCGAACGAGCCGATGTTGTTACAGTTGCGTAGAAGCCAGAACCAGATTCGTCGGCGAAAGGTCCGCCAGACTTAGTGATGTAGAAAATGTTAGCTGTTTCAACTTCAACTTGATAAGTTCCATTGAAGTTAGTTGTTCCAGTGATGGTGATACGATCGCCATCTACTAGACCGTGAGCAGTACTTGTTACCTTAGCAGTTGCACCATCATGTTCTGAGATTGCAAGAGAAAGGGTGTGAGAGACGATATTTGAGGTGTTCTCAATAGTATCGCTTCGCATTGCCAACCAGTGGAAGTTACCACCTGTGTTTGCAATAGCTGCATCATCTCTATCAGAGACAACGAGTTCTGAAGGCAAGTAAACACCCTTATCGTAACGGCCTTTTTCAGCACCAGTTACACCAAGGTATACGTCGCTCAATCTAACAGAACGAGCACCAGCAGCGGTAGTTGTTGAACCACCAAGGTTTACAGCGTCATAGAATTCCTCGACACGTAGGAACTTGTCGAAAGAGTCATTGGCTTTCTTAACATAGTCACCTTTTGCAAGGTTAGCAAATAACCCAACGGCACCGCCGATAGTGTTGATATATGCTTGACCATTAGTCCATGAAACGTTCTCATCAGTTACGTTGAACGCCTGATTACGAATCATTGGGATGTACATTACTTGTTCGTTAGCTAGAGTCTTAGACCCTTGACGAATGATGTATGTACGAGGATCAGAAGTCATCTTGATCTGAATGTCTTCAGTCCAAGTTAACAATCCTGATGTAGTTGTATCGTGAACCCACTGACCCTTAGACTTAAAGGTAGTAGCTACGGCATCAAAGAAGTTTGTAACGATACCGAATGATGACGTGTCATCGTACCAGTATGTGGTTCCACCAAGCTCACGGAGCTTAGACATAACCGCATCCATCCACTCTTTAAGTGTAAGAATGTTCTTGTCAGCGCCTTGGAACGGATTAACTCCGCCAGCAAGCATCTGAGTAGGTGGTTCAGAACGTTGGTATGGGCTACCAGGAAGTGAGCGCCATCCGTATGTGTTGAAAGGATTTGGGTTAATTCCACCAGATCCAAGGCGGAACATCAAATCACGAGCATCTTCGATAGCTGTGATTACGACAGGTCCAACAGTGATCTTAGCAACAGGAACCGTATTCGCAGGGAATGAACCCGTAGAAACGTTAACTTGTACTTGTAGAACTGATTCAGTATTTACGTCTTGGGTGAACTCACCACCAACGCCACCGTCTTTATCTGGATCCCAGAAAGCGCGTGTATCAACTGAAGTATTAAATGTACTGAATGTAAGGTAAACATAGTTCACTGCATTCTTACGAAGTTCAGGAACTAGAGGAGCCGCTTGAGGATGACCTTCTTGCAGACCATGGAAGAACGAACCAGAATTAGATCCTGGATAGAAAGTAACAGAGTCAGCTACTCGAATAGAGCAGGACTGAGTACCGATAGCATTCCCTGGATCGATTACGTCGAAGCCCTTAAGAATGAACGGCTTAGAGTCTCCTACGAGACCTTTTAAAAAATACTTCCAATCACCTGCCGCATAGCTGTCTAGCGACAACAGATCCGGAAGGTCTAAGCGCTCAGCTGAGCTAACTAGTAGTCTACCTAATACTGCCACACGTTTCTCCTACGATCTCAATTATACTATGGAAACTCTTAACCCGGGTCAATTCCACTTTGATAGACATCCAATGTAGCATAAAGCTGCTCTGGGTATCGTACCAAGAAATTAACGAAGATACCGGCTGACTTAACAGAACGAATCAAATCCTGAAGGATAAAACGAGCCTCTGATGGGTCAGTGATATACGGTGGATACTCAGTAGCTCGACCACTCATTTGATGAGGGCCCTTACGGCTGATAGCCACGATTGGTGATCCGATAGAATGGTTGTGCTTAAATGTATAAGATGGGTCCAAAGCGATCGTATTGTCAGTTGGCTTATACAAGAAGCGGACAGGCCCCTCTTGGGTGTTTCTTCCATAGTCAAAGATCAAAAAGCCACCGTTTTTAGGGATGGTATTTGAACTTGTATTTAAAAGTCTAATAATCTTACCGGCTTGTATAGCATCCGAGATGGTTGCTGTGTTTGAAGACAGGACAAATGTTGCTGCCTGGTCCCAAACATACGTTCCAGTAATACGGCTCACTTGATTAGAGATAGCATCTACAGCGATGACCTTTGAGCCAACGTTTGCAAGACCTATTCTTTCAATTCTTGATGTTCCTGGAATAGTTGCAGAGCCAGCAGTTCCAAGTTTAGTATATGTAAATGTTGTTGGAGTTACAGAAGTGATGTAAGCTCCAAGATTTAAGTTCTCACTTAAAGTAATGGCTACGCCAGTTGCAGTAGCACTAGCTACATCACTCATAGTGATAGTTGTAGCTGTATTTGAAACGACTAGCGTTCCAACAGGAATACCAGGGCCAGCGATCACGATGCCAGGCGCTACGCCGGACATGCTTGGGACGTTGGTGACGATATTTGATCCAAGAGTCGTATCACCAGTAGTTGCGGCTACTTGGATACCACTAGATCCAGAGATAACAACGGTATCGCCAACAGTATATCCGTGAGGAACGGCTGTTGTACCGGTTACTACGTTAGCGGCACGAGTCAATGAAACCAATGAGAATTCATTCAGTCCTGCAGCGATAGGAAGGTTAGGTGTGATTCCGCTTAAAGTATTGCCCAAGAACTTAACGGTCTCGGCATTACCAGATGCAGTAGCAGGGAAAGAAGTATTAACAACTAAGCCTACGATGCTTGTGATTCTAGTGTATGGAGGGAACGCAGGGTGAATAACTTGATGCCCTTGTTGCAGTCCAGCAACAGAAGCTAAGTTAATAATCTGACTGTTTCCTTCAACAATGTCTCCAGTTGTAATTAGAGAAACGCGAGAAGCGTATTCGTAACGGTCTACTTTGTACTGTAGACGTGTGTTCATCTTGCGAGAGACTACTTGGTTTTCTGTAGGAGTTAGAATTCGTTCTACGATTTCGTCAACTCGTTCAAACCAGAAAGTACCAGATTCAGGGAATTGGTAGGCATCAGCTACATCGATACTTGTATCGCTGTTTCTGTTAACCATCTGACTGAAAGCACCATTAACGTGTGTTGATCCTTTAAGAGAACGTTTAACGACAGGTGGAGATGTTGGCATCTCAACAGTGATCTCACCAGGTGAGGTTTCCCATGTCATAGCTCGTCTAGGATTCAAGTAAGCAACGAATTTTTGAGGTCTAACGAACTTTACATCGTCAGAACTAGTCTGTGTGAATACACCAGGTGTAGCAAACAGGTTGGTGAATTTAAAGCTACTAGTCACAAGATCAACACTTGTAATAACAAATGAGCCTTGGTTTCCAACTAGATCACTGATAACGATATCGCCCTCTTGGAGCTTGTCTACCCCCGGGTCCGCCCCGCCCGTATTAGTGAATGTGGCTTCGTCACCAATTTTTGTTACAGTCCATTGAGTGTTAATTCCGTTTCCGGCATCAGAGATGAAGCCGTTAAAACGAAGGGCTGTATTTGCACGGCCCCCAAGGATTCTCAAAGAACCCTTAGAACCAACCGTGTTAGTGAACATGCGGATGAAAGTATTCTTAGTGATACTGTCATAGTAGGCAGTAGCATAAGAGTATTTAGTCTGACGATTGATAGCAGCAACGATCTCGTTAGCTGTAGCATTGTTGATATCGGTGAAATCAGAAGCAGTAAAGATAACGCGGTCAATGTATTGCTCGTCTACAGAGAGTTCAAGTTCCCATCCATCGTTCAAGTTGAACGGTTGGAAGTTAGAGCTTGTAATGAAAGCTGTAGTTGATTCCTTAAAGAAGAAGATGTCAAGGAGCTGATCTACGATGAGCTTTACTTGCTTCGGCTGATAAGAAAGAACAGGAATATACTGTCTAAAAGATGGGTCATCCATACCTACAAGGCGAGGACGAGCAATCTTATTGTTGGCAGCAAGACGATCAAGGTAAGGTCTAGATGCAGTCTTAACAAAGAACTGCTTGCGAACTTCTGTTACGAGGTCCGCAGTATTCTGATCCTGCTCACCCAAAGCATCGATCAAACCCTTCCAATTTTCATTGGTCTTAGAGTTTAGATGCTTCGGAAGCAAATCATGAATTTGATCTATCTTGCCTTTATTCTGAGCCATTAAGCGATTCCAATATCTTCTGGCGTAATGGTTGCTTTCTCGTTGTTAGCGATAGTGATGCGCTCAGTACTTGGTACTGGGTTCGTGAATGTCACGGCTCCAACACCCTTGATAGACATGATAGACGCAATAATCTCTGACAAGATAACATCCTCGCCAACACCCAAAGTCTGGATGTAGTTAATAACTACAGACTTAATGTTGTTAGAGATATCACCTAAGTTAACACCCTCATCAGTAGTTACATTAACTGTGATGACGATCTTACGGATAAGTGGTGGTAATGTTTCGATTGCTCCACCAACTGCTCTACGTCCTGGGAAGTTTTGAGCATCTGGTTCGTAACCGTCAACAATACGTTGAACTCTACGTAACAAGCCTGTGTAATACAAGTATCCATCGATACCAGTCGTTACATCGGTGTTGTACCCAAGTTTACCCATGTGAGTAAGGCTTGTTGCATTTGCATCAGAGAACTTGTAGTTTCTGTTTGCAGGAGTGGCGTAGATAGCTCGTCTTTCAAGGTTCAAGTCATCTAAAGCTACGTTAGTAACTTGACGAATTGTATAGAACTTGTTAACAAGAGATTCGATCAAATAGAAGCCAGCAACATCTACAGACATAAGTCTGTTAGACTCTGCAATACCTGCAGGGTTAGTTACTCGTACGAAAGGCTTATAAGTAGTTGCATTAGTTCCAACTTCAGTAACACCAAAACTTCCAATGTTATTAACGCTGAACCAGTTAGCAGAAACGATGTTCTGTACGAACAATGTATCGCCAGTAGCGGCAGCATCACCTTCCAAGAAGACGATATCGTCTTGACCTTGAAGGATAACACCTTTATCGTAGTCGTTTAACATGTCGTAGCTTACGCCACCAGAAATAGCTGTTGAACCACCATAGTTACCACCAAGGGTAATCTGTGTAGCAGAAGCTGGAGTTCCTGGAGAGAACGCCAACACTTGTCTGTAGTAACTATCTGGATCTTCAGGTTTCTTAACCCAATCACCAATGTTAAGGTTCTTAAATGTTCCTGCAACACCAGTTACTACGTTTACGTTTGCAGTCCAAGTAGCAACAAATCCTTTGTTATTGAAAGGAACAGTTGTGTTAAGCTCATCGCTAGCAGAATCGTTGAAGATGATAACTGAATCATTATCTACAGCGATAACACGGAAACGACCGTTGTTGTTAGCTTTAAATGTAGATCCGCCGATGATTACATAGTCATCTACCGCTACACCAGAATCGATGAATCGTGGAGATTCTCCGTCTTGGCGAGAGATACGAACCATTCCGTTGAAGCCAAGCTTCTCGATACGGTATCTAGTTGGGATCAATCCAGTCTTAATCAATGACGCACCAACATCAGCTTCGATGAAGTCTGCACCAGCAAGAGTGAATGTGAAAGAGTTAGAGTTTAATACAGTGATAGGACTGTAAGAAGCATCAGGGATATTATTGCTATCCACGATGTCAAAGCTGTCACCAGAATTCATGAAGTGAGGAGCTGCAGCAACTACAGTGACTACGTTAGATGTACGAGTGATCGCAGTAATCTTAACGCGGTTAGCGTGTGCCAAGTTCCACTTGATGATTGGAGTAGGGCAGATTTGAACAGTATTGCCAACGCCTACAGTAGTAGAGCTCATCGCTTTACCATAAGGGTTAACTACATCAAAGTAGTTAGAGTTGTCATTTACTGCTACGATTGGAAGACCAGCAACTAGACCGTCTCCACCATTTCTTACTTTATTTCCTTGTGCCCAAGAAAGAGTATTACCGAATGCCATCACCTGGTCACCAGCTCTTACGAAAGAAAGAGTTGCTGAGCCATCATGTGTCCAACGCCATACGAAACCAGCAGGGCGTCCGTATGAACCGGAAACGTCTGTGATAGTGAAAGCAGTAGATGAAGACACACCAATCGCTTTAGGATTGTAGTTGTATTCAATGATGTTAGAAGATGGGTTTGTAACCGTGATGCTATCGCTAGAGATCAATCGGCTGAAACGTTTAACACCAGCATCGTTCTCATACTTAACATAGTCACCTACGTTAAAAGTATCAGGGAATGCAGGGATCTTAGTTAATAAGTAGTCTCCAGAAGAGTCAGAAGATACTTCTGATTCACCGAAGATATAGGCTTGAGCCTTATTCGCGTTACCACCGATAACTTCGATAGCGCCAGCAGAACCAAGTTGTTTAGATGTAATCTGAACATTCTTGCGATCCTGAGCGATACGTACGTTAGATACGATAGGAAGCTGTGAAAGAGCTTTCTGTGTAAGGTGGTGATGAACGTTCTTAACGCTAACAGGGATCAGCTTGAAGAATTCTCCAAGGTCTGTAGTGTTAGCGTTTGGAGCTGTATCCATCTGATAAACAGTTGGAGCAACACCATTCAATGTGAATGTGGTCTTTAATGTAAAGTTAGGGTTCGTGTTAGCAAACGTCTTAACCCAGTTAACTCCGTCATACATATTGATGTGATCTCGTGTAGATTGAGTTGCAGGATTATGTCCATAACCTAGAGCAGTAGAGTTACCACCGTATACATAGTATTCTTGCTCAGTAGATCTGTCGATCGTCAGAGCAGGATTTCCAACAGGGGCGATCTCCATGATCGTTCCAGCATTAACTGTATCAGCGATAGTTTGAACGTCATTTCCAACCAGTGGGAAGAATACAACGTTTCCTGCGTTAGTGATAAGCTCACTAGTTGCAAGAGAACCGTCGGTAGATGAAACACCGAAGCCAGAGGTTCCAGCTGAAGGTGCAGGTACGTTACCATCTGCCACGTTAGTGATAGTGATTACGTTGCTCAAATTAGATGCAGTAAAGAATAAGTCAGGGTTTACAACCGCAACGGTAGCAGCAGCAACAGTGGCCGCAGAATCGCCGAAATTGACACCAGGGACACGGATAGAACGGTCTGCACCATGGAATGGTTCAGGCGTTCCGTCATCTCCTACGTCATACCAGACAGCTACAGAACCGTTCTCGTCGTTGATGATGAAGTATGTTCCATCAAGAGAGGCATCGGCCGTACCGTTAACAGAACGGGCAGTAGTGAATCCAGATGTTCCGTTACTTGGAACAGGAAGAGATCCATTAACAATGTTTGTAATAGTGATTTGGTTACCGATTACACCAACTGAGAAAGCGTTATCAAGAGATAAAGCTTGTCCAGTTTTAGTTGCCACGTTGTTAGCAGAGTCACCTGTAACTACGGTTGCAACCTTAATATAACGGTTTGTTCCTGCAGCAGGAGGAACTGCGCCAGTGTTATTGACATCGTACCAAACCGCTACAGACCCTTGAGAGTCATAAACGATGAAGTATGTTTGATGTAATGAACCACCAACGTCAGCAACTGTATCAGCAGTATAGACTGTAGGTGTTCCAACAACGTCAGCAATAGTTGTTACAGTAACAACCTCTTGAGATCCAGGGGCAGTTGGTGAAGCAACAGGGTTAGCTACACGTACTGTGAAGCCAGACTTGTTCTCAACGCGGAACTGTCCACGGTTTGCAGTACCGATACCAGATCCATCAGAGATAGATAGAACGTCACCGATCTGAACCGGTGTAAGGTTACCAGCAGAGAATGTATAGTCAAAGTAATTCCCAGTCGATACTGAACCGTTAGGGAAGTTTGTCGCAGTATCAGGATAAGGTCCTTTAACTGCAATAGTGTATCCAGCAGCAAGCGCAGCAGCACGAGCAGGACCAGATCCAAAGAAATAAGAGTAAAGACTCCATGAAGGAGAGTTCAAGAATGTAGTTGTAGGACTTTGATCTACGCTAGTTGGATAGCTAATAGCGAAGCGAAGCTTCTCACCGTTAGGTCCATACTGTGCAGAACGAACGATCATCTTGCCACCAGAACCAGCAACGCCGCCAGTAGCATACCAGTTACGAGCCTTCATCCAAATAGCATAATCACTGAAGTCAGTGCCGTTGATGTTCATGCCCCATACTGTCAAGTTATTGAAATCGATTCCTGGTTCATTATCTTGATCGAACGCAGAAAGTTCAGTAGTAGTTGGAATAAATGTTCCGCCACCAGATCCAGAGTTTACTCGACCTGTTCTTGCCATCTGGATGTCTACCGTCTTGATGGTAGCATCTTTATCCATAACAACAACGATGCTATCCTCAGATGAGATAGATACTGGACGAACTAGTTCAAGCTCATCACCGATAACGTGGTCAAGCTCTGTATGAGCTACACCTTGTTGAGTTCCAACTTGGTCTGTAGCAATCTTAGCTTTGATTGTGCGGAATTGATTTCTATTGTCACCTCTTGTGAAGGAAACATAGTCATCGTAGTCTACGTTAGCTGGAGTTAATACACCAGTTGATTGTACAGTCTCACTGTACGTTCCAGAGAAAGGAGCTGGATCTGGAACAGCGTTAGCTGTCAGAGCACCCTTACGATCTGTGTAGATGTGACGACCCAAGAATACGTTAAGTCCTGTTGCAATAGTTCGCTTGAACAATCCAACAAGAGACTTGTCAGAAGTGCGTGTAGCAACGTGAGGAGGATTGCCGAACTGCGCAGAAGCAGTCTCAGCGAACACAACCGAAGCGTTGGCGATAGAAACAGGGATAGCGATACTTCCACCACGTTCAGTAGTTGAAGTCATCTTGATAGAGTTAGACTTATAGATCGTTGCAAGAACCCCTGCAAGATCTTTGTTCAATGAGGCAACTACTCCTGTGATTGGCTCAGCAGGTGGGTTGTTCAAATATGAACCACGCCAGATCTGTGGGAAACCATCAGTTTCGAAAGCTTTAATATCTAAAGAGTCAGCGATAACAACGCCAGCTTCAGTTACAACCCCAACGTTATCAACGTCTACGAATGTATCTGTACCAACAGTTGTATGGTTACCCTTAGCTTTGATCTTGAATAAACCAGCGTTAGCTGCGCTTACCCATCCAGCATTTCTAGCTGCGATATAGATGAAATCACCTGGCTTTAAAGCTGCGAAAGCATCTGCAGTACTAGACATGATGCGCATTGTTGCTGCGCTAGGATTAGTGATAGAGATCGTTGCACCGATCAGAAGTGGCAACGAAACTTGGTTACAGAATGTAGAGTCAATTACAACAACCATGTCAGCTGGACGCCCGTTGGCATCTGAAGACAAGTTGTAGTTACCATTTGAAGTAGAGCTCGAGATCTCAAATCCTTTAGCATCTTCAACACCGGCAGAGATACTATCTCCGATCTCGATGTCTGTAAGGATACGAAGGTTACCAGTCTGTCTGTTCAATTCAAATTGAGCAGTTTGACCAGTGCTCTCTAGAGGTAGATTAGGGAACCATTTATTAAGTAATGTTCCACCAGAAACTACGATAGAGCTTTCAGCGCCCTCTTTGTTCGAAACGATAACCATCGTTTGACTTGGAGTAGCTGTTGCTGTAAGACCAGCAAACTTATCGTTGAATGCTGCAACCCAATCATCGATCGTCAATGAGGCGAAAGATGATGCACCAGGGAAGTCGCTAAGTGCAAAGCTTCTATCCTGTGCAGGAGTTCCATCAACCGCAATGATGATATTGCTTGTAGCGTTGATGTTCCACTGAGCGTATGAGCTAGTGATTAAAGTAGCGCTCTTAGCCTTCTCGTGGAGGCGGTTGGCGTTCTGGTAAAGAGCGATGTAACTGAATTCGTCAGTTGGAAACTTAAGAATCAAGTTAGCATAAAGAGTTGAATCATCTGTGTCACGTAGCGGTGTCACTTGAATTACTTCAGCGTCATGAGCTACAGGATACAACAGGATTCCAGTTGACTTGTTAACGAAACGTGCTTTGAACAATACTGACTGACTGTTGATAGCAACGATCACTTCAGATAATGTAGCAGCGGCAATGTTTAAGAAGTCAGATGTTGAGAAGAAGATAGTCTCTTCTGTACCATCAACAATAACTCTCAAGAAGCTTCCATCCTTAAGAGTGAAAGGTCCTTCCTCAACGTTAATAACTTGAGGACGAGGTACTGGATAGTTAGCAAGTTGCAAGAACTCTTCTTTACCAGTGGCATTAGTCAACAGAGTATCTACTGACTGACCAGCGAATGAAGGCTGGAAACCAGACCCGTCATCGATGTAAAGAATAGAAGGATCACCAACTTTAACAGGCTCAGTGATAACCGCAGAGGCTACTTGATTGCTGTCGTCAGGATCAGAGACTCCAATTACAGAGGCAATGATGCTTGGGGCTGTACCACGAGCAAGTGTGATGGCATAAGACTTAAGTCGGTTTCTCAACTCAACGTCAATCTCTATATCCTTACCATTAGAGAAGGCAGATGTATTTGTAACAGAAGCACCAGCGAATGGAGCTACGTCAAAGTCCGTAATAGTGTTAATACCAGCGTTAGCTAAGCTACCAGCTACAAGAGCGATAACTTCTACGCCTGTAACTGTATCTTCCCCAGAAGGGATTACGCTGTCTCTGAGAGTGACGTATTGCACCTCAGGGTTCTGATTGTTCGCAGGGATCTTAACCACCGTACCAGCGGCAATCAATCGATCTGGCTCACCCTGGGAATCAATAACGATGTCCGAAGACAGATGATCCTTCTGCAACGCAGAGGCAAGATTGATCTGAGAGTAAGTTGGGAAAACAGTGATGCTTGTGTAAGCGATTGGACCCTCAAATGATTGAGTTCCACGACCGATGTAAAGGTTACCAGAGGCAGCCCAACCATCAGTGTTGTTTACGTAAAGCTTTGTTTGTCCTGCGATAGGGGCAGGTTTAATAACATAGAGACCAGTAGATCTCTTAGTGATGTTTGTATTCAGGATGTTTACAAGACCAGATGCTTTAACAGCAGCTCGTCTTTCAAGACCGAAGTCGCCAGCTTTGGCATCAAGGTCGTTATTCTTGATAGCGTCGATGTTCAACAGCTCAAGAACGTTAAGGATTGCGGTGTTGTTCTCGAAGTCGTTGGCAGCAGCAGCTTCCAACAGAGTCAGAAGTACCGATCCAGCGTTAAGATCATTAAGAGCCGTCTCCGCAACGATTTTGCGGATCATGTCTCCTAGTATCTGGTTAAAACTTTTAATTTGTATAGCCATTGCTCACCTGTACTATATTCTACTACGCGGTTAGTGAAGTCATGAGTTATTGACTGTAAAGCTTATAGGAATGGTTTGGGTTCCCCCAGCCAGCCTAACTGTTAAGCTAATAGCTATTGCTCCGACTCCCTGATTCGTAGTACTGTTGACTAGATACTCAACCGCAAGGTCTTCGACGCGGTCGAACCTGCTGTCAGCTTCGATCTGAGAATTGATTGATTCGACAATTAGGTTCTTCGTCTCGTCGATATTCAGGTTCTTGTTCCCTATTACGTTCACAAGACCGTAGGTTGGATGGTATCTAAGAGAACCCAACTCAGTCATAATTTTAAGTTTAATAGCCTGGATAGCGTTGTCAAGTCCGTAACTTAGACGAACGTCCCCATTAGTAGTGAAGATTAGGTCACCATCGGGGCCCAGGGCCAGGTCAATTTTAGCACGCTTCTCATCCTCAGCAGATTTTGCCAGGAACCAAGGAACTTCTTCAGTTCTTGTATCTGGCAGGGCCTCTGGCGAAGGAATAAGCACGTAGAAGCTACTATTGATAGTGTTCGGTGCAAATACTCGGATATAAGCCTGGTCTGCGGTTTGGAATCTATTCATGTCGCGAGCGCCATCCAGTTCAAGGATGATCTCACCAGAAACCGGAACTTGTCTGATACTGATGATAGTGCGCTGATCTACAACGACCTCTGCAGTAGACTGCAAGAAGACTTGTTGATTGATATAAAGTTTATCGATGTTCAGTAAACCAGTAATATCTGTTCCTGCCAAGTTGATCTGATTACCAGAACCGTTGGAAAGAAGAGGGATACGGATACCAACCTCATCGATATAAGGCGGCTTCAAGCCGTTAGCGATAGCAATGTCAATCCACTTATTAGGGTCACCAAGATACCTAGTAGCTAGACTCTCTAAACTCTCGCCGTAGTTAATCTTAACCAACTTACCAGACTTATACTGGCCGATGTTAACATCGGGGTTATTCGCATTAGCTCTTGCAAGAGCAAACGGATCGATGGAAGCATCTACGGCAAACAGGTTGGCTAGAATAAAATCGCAAGTCTTAATTGCAGATTCTAGCGTCAAAAGGTAATTCGCCTCAACGATTGTAGCGTTGATTTGAGGAGGGATTGAGCTCTTATTGAAAGCTTTATTATAATCCTCATCACTAAGACCATAGGTATCTGTGATTCGGTCACGATAGTCGATTACATTCTGCTTAGCCTGAACGAAGTTGTTCTTTGAGAACGCATTCACGCGGGCCAATTCTGTCGTAACGATGCGTTGCTCTTCATTTGTTAGATTGATAGCTTCAATCTTAACGTTATTGAAGATCGAGTAGAAGCGATAGAAAGTATCGGCATCCTGGAAAGGATTGATCTTGGTTGTAGTTCTTTGAGATTCAATGAACGCAGAGAAGTCATCGATCTGTTGATTCAAGAAGTCAGGGTTGACGTCCTGAGCCATGTTATCGATCAGATCTGGTCTGATGAATTCCCAGTTATCTCGGAAGTATGCCCAACGAAGCGGAATGATTGCAGGGATGTCTGAGAGAACGAGATCGTCTCCGCCTCTAGCTCTAAGCCAGAGGTTGACATCAGCAATAGCTTTATAAGCATCATTCGACGTTGCCATTATCTACCTAACACGTTAATTCCACCCAAGAAGGATCCAACGATACCTTTAGCCTGGCTAGAAAGAGATTTGATGTCGCCCAAGATAGAAGAAGAGTCTACGCCATTAAGACCTAGATCCTTCAAACGACGAGTTAAGTCTTCATCCACCTTATCGCTAACGCTACGTAGGTTGTACCCACGAAGTTGGATTGAGTAGTAGTAGAGCATTGGGTTATCAGCAGATTTACGCATAGTAAATCCAGTTACAACAACGTCATATTGATTGTTATCTTTATAGTTGAAGAAAGTAAGAGGATGTCTATCGTATGGGGTCTGTGAACCACCAGTTCCAGAAGCGTCCTTCTTATACTGAAGTAAGAAGCGATATAAATTGTGGAATGCTACGTAGCCACTGTTCTCAGCGTTGATACCAGTTTTAGGCTTTACTCCACCGTCTAAGAGATCGGCAGCTTTGTTCTTGATCTGATTAGCTATTCCTAAAGTCTTCGAGAAGAAGCCACCAGCGTTCAAGGTAGATGCAATTTCAAATGTTGAACGACCAGATTTTCTTACATTTTCATACGCTTTACCGGGTTTAAGATCTTTTTCGTTACTAATATATGGTGCTACAAATCGAGGGGCCATGCCAGTTGTACCTTCGATACTGATATCGAAATAACGAACTTCAGAGTGCTCTTCAATAGTTCCATATAAAGTAGGAATAAGATTAGTAGCAAAATTAGTAGATATGGTTAAATTGCTAGGACTAATAGGTAAAAACATTACTACACTGCGCCCATCTCTGCGAGATGCTTTAAAACCGTAAGGCTTTGCAGTAAACCAATTTTGACTCTCTAAGGTATAAGTTCCCTCACCGAGAGCTAAAAAACCTTCATTATTTGATCCATTATTAATTAATGAATCATTCGCTGGCGATGTTGCCGGCTGAATCTTCGGACGGTCAAAAATACCTTTAATATCACTTATGCTAAAACCCATTGTTACATTATATAGCGACCTTGGTTAGAGGCTACCAGTGATCTCCTTAATCTTAGATTGAACATCTTTAACGCCAGGCCATTGTGGAGTTGCTACAAGAGCAGTACATGGGCCCACTGGAGAAATAGGTGTTACTTTACTGAGCATCTCAACAAGTTGAAATAGCTGATCTAGAAGCTCAATGCCCTCTTTACCGATAGCAACCTTAGGGCTGTTAATCTTAGTAGAGGTTGTAGCTTCCATCTTAAATTCTTTAGTCTTCACTGTGATCTTGTCGTCAGAGACTATATCTAGAAGTTTACACTTCAATTCGACCTTCTCTTCCTTCTTTGTCATAGTGAGCTTAATCTTTCCAGAATTTATAGTGAATGTGCCTTTAGGCTTATCAATACGTAGGTTCTGAATGCCGTTCTTATCTTTATCACTTACTTCATAACTACCAGTTTTATCGAACATGAAGAAAGAGGTTCCAACTTTATCATCATAGGTTGGTGCAGGAATCTTCGCAGATGGCTTATCGTCAAGCTTCTTGGCATTAGTAGGAACAGCTTTAAATGTGATGATATATTCACCATCTTGGTTTATAACTGTCTCAACGCCGTTGAACTCAGACTTGTACTGAGGTCCTTTTGTTATATCAATAGTGCATTTGCGAGCGGGATGTGCAACACCGCCTATAATAATGCCCTCACGAGCTTCACCTGCAAGAAGAGCCATAAGTACAACGTCACCAGCTTTAGCATCAAATGCTTGCACTGGGTCTGGCTTGTCATCGAATTTATATCCATGTAAGACAACGTCTTCATAGTTATAAACTCCACCAAATCTACGCATCATGCGGCAGTTTACTGGAATCGCATCGTTCTTATCGCGCATCTCTACGAGATAGCGAAGATCAGAAGTGTCCTCGTCTCTGTAAACCTTCTTGACGATTCCTAAGCGAATCAAAGGATCTTTATTGTCTACGGCTGCAAAGTTACTAGAGTTTCTCCATACCGTACTGTCTTTTACTATACTAAATGGATCCATTATTTACCCTTCACTTTCGTATCAGGGTCTGCATCAGAAGAAGTGCTAACTGTGTTTGCTGTATTCTTATCAGATTTACTTGGAACACTAGTGCTGAACTTGTCAAGTGTTCCGCGACCAGCAATTATGTTATCTCCGTCAACTATGATTCCACGAACAAACTGAATAGTGGTTGTATATGTTCTAGTGTCGCCCGCAATAGCGAAGTTGTGAGTAACGCTCTCTACATGTGCTAAAATAGACTGATTCTTACCAGCCTTAACTGTAGCGTCATTGATATTTGGAGTTGGATTGATCAACCCAGCATCGAATTTGATATTATCCCCAACCCCGATATACTCTGTAGTACCTTGCATAACGATAGTCCCGTTTAGCATTCTGTGGGTATTGAAGTACCATTCGCGCATAGCTAAAGCCCAAATTCGCAATTGATCCCAATCAACGTTAACTTTATTTTCTTGTCCAGGTTTTAATCCAGCAGATGGAAATTGTCTTGTAGGAACGATAAGAGGTCTGAAACCTTCACGTTCAAAAGCCTTCTTGTCGAAGACTTGAGACTTTTGCTTATACCAGTTAGCAAAGATTTGAAAATCTTGAAAGTCTGGTTTGATCTCGATAAAGTTATATTTGTCGCGCCAGTTTGTTCCTGCATTTACTGATCTTATTGTATTGTCATCTAACTGATGAGTCTTAACCCACTGAAAATATGACTTTAATCCAGATTGTGAACCAGCAGCTCCAGTAAATGATTTGAAGGCAAAAGGTTTAATTCTATTATATATAGTTAAATTAAGTCCACTACTTGCATCAGTTGCCCATCTCATCTCTGAGAACATTTCATTTAATGCCGGGTTACTGTTTTCCAGTAGTATCTGCCAAAGCGAGTTTTGCCCTTGCAAAGAAAAAGGATTAATGAAGCCTTTAGCTTCATTTGAAGGCTGATAGGTGTCCGGACCTTTTAAAATACCACTTTTAAGAGTTAATAACTTAGACACACTATCGCTAGATATTGGGTTTCCTTTTGGGTCTCGGAAATCAAAGAAGTCAACCATTGCCTTAGGGATTCTAAAGTCATATATTGCTTTAGCTAAGCGATTAATATCTTTTCCTGCTGAAGTTACTCCCTTAAGAGTTTGTCCAAATATTTGAATAATTGAATTTAAGTTGTCGTCTACATTAAATGACTTTGGTGTTCCACCTTTACCAAAAAGAGCATTTCGCAAAGCTACAGCAGCAGAGTTACCTTGACTTACAGGATCATTAGGTCCAGCAATAAGGTTATCAACGTAAAGAATACTATTGAAGATGTGACCCCAGTCAGTACCAGTTACATAGTAACGAGTCTGTCTCTGTGGACCACCCTTTCCTTCGACCTGTTGAGTTTCAACCCTAACAGATTCGATCTTACCGATCATCTTCACTTGATTCTTGTTAGCTTTTTTAAAATCAGCCTCTTGAATTGGTTCATTTGACATCATGATAACTAGCCAAGAACCAGTAGTGAGTGTTGAAGTCCAGTTTTTATAAGGAGCAAGTGTCAGTTGAAACTGACCATCTGGCTGACCTTTAGATTTAGAAGTCTGAATTGAAATACAAGACAGTGTACTGATTATAGCAGGCTCAGTTTCAGTAAGTTTAGTAACACCACTACTATTGTAGTCAGTATTCATACCTTCGGTACCAATGCGATCTACATAGTTCCAGACCATGACTGCAGCGTGAGGTGTTTTTATGCTTTTAAAGTCTGCCATGCTACTATTTTACCTTACTTAGAGCCGGCTTTTGAGTCCATAGCCTTCTGTGACTGTTTAACTAATTTTGCTGTCTCTGCAGCAGCTCTAGGATCTTCTTTAGAGTTTAATCCAGCACCAGTCATCATCTTCTGTACAGCTGTATCAAAAGCACCAACGGCAGTACCAAATTTAACTGTATGTTCACCAAAGCTAGCAGCAGCGTCAACTGCAGCTGTAGAGAATTTAGCTTCTCCACCGCTTGATCCAAACTTTTCAAGCTTATCATTCATGTCCACTAGAACTTTTAAAGCTCCACCAAACTTCTCCATAGTCTTAGTAGCCTGTAAAGCTTGTTCCGACAATTGCTTGAATCCTGAAGTTCTTAAGTTATCCCAAGTTTTTAAACTATCAGATCCGCCCTCACCAGCCATATCTTTAGCAGCTTGTTGCTTATTCTGAGGAGTTGCACCCTTAGCACCAGTAGCGCCAGCAGAACGGAACATCTCTTCACCAGAAGCGTATCCACTGAAGTTAGCAACTTCATTTAATGACTTTTGTTCTCTTCTAGAAAGTTTCTCAAAGCTTTCGCCTCTACCGATCTTATTAGCAATCGATTCGCGCGTATCAGCGTCCATCAATCCTAGACCCTTGCCTCGACCTTCTAGAACGGTCATGGTCTGATTTGCGATCAGTTGTTGTACCACTTTAGTAGGATCTTTTTGAATGGTATCTTTGACATCGATACCTTTCTTAAACAAGAATTCGCCAGCTTCTTTTGAACCCAATCCTTTAAGAGTTGAAAGTTCTTCAGGAGAAAGTTGAGCAGCTAAAATAGATGATGTACCAGAAAGTCCAGTAGTTTTAGATATACGCGATGTGTTAACCATACCAGAGAAACTTACATCCGTATTGGTTGCGATATCTTTGGTAAGTTGGGCTGCAGTCATGGCCCTTTGAACTGCAAACTCTTGATTCTTATCGTTTGGATTAATGTTGGCGGCTAATATAGCAGCTGCTCCACCAGTAACGTCAAGTCCAGCGGCACGAGCTGTAGAGCTTATTGCCATAGTTGCAGTATTGTCAACCATCGCAGAGATAGCTTTAGAAGAATCAAGTGATTTAGAGAAAGCAGATTCAAGGACAGTAGCAAGTCCAGCTTGTGGATTATTCGCTCCTGCACCGGCTAATGCAGTCATTCGCTGCATATTCTCAGCCATAGAACCCATGCCAGATCTCTCAAGGCCGCGCGCGGCAAAGATCTGACCAGTTTGGAATTGTGATCCCATCGCTGCAACACCCTGCTGAGACATTGCAGCCATCTGTTCAGGACTCAATCGGCTGTTGACCATCTTTTCAAGATGTGCAGGTCCAGTCGTCTCATCGATGAATGCGCCAGCTCGCTTACCCATACCTTGGGCAGCAGTACTCATCCCAACACCGTAGTCACGGAAACCTTGTAATTGCTCAGCAGAAACCTTTAACAGTTCTCTACGAGCAGTCATATCAGCTTGAGTACCTTGGATAGCGGCAGCATTCGTTGAAACACCACGATAAAGATCAGAAATATTTACGGCAGTTGTAGATGCACCTTGAACTACGTTCTGAGCACCTTGAAGAACTTCTTGTGTAGCAATTCCAGATGTACCAGCTAAGCTTCCGCCGATTAAGCCAGTACCTTTATCTTTTAAACCTTCAACAACTTGGAAACCACCGGCAGCAGTTTGTGCAACTCCACCAGCTGTATAAGCTGCTACAGCTGCTTGCTGTCCAGTCTTAAGTTGCTTACCAAATCCTTCAGCATCGCTCCATGAGGATGAGAGCATTTGGCTCAGAACGTTTCCACCACGTCCTGACTTGTACATGTCGTACTTTTGGTTCTCAATACCAGCATAACCGGCAATATTTCCCATTTGTCCAAGACGTTGTCCAACAGCAATCTGTTGAATACCTTGACCAACGGCATTAAACATACCGCCAGCTGCACTTGCCCATTGGGCACCAGAAGCACCGTTGCCTCCGCCAGCTGCTTGAGCTTTCTGTAACTTCTCAAAGTTCTCAGCGCTCTCTTCTGCGCTCTTGCGCATAACATCTAACTCTTCAGCAGACTTACCTGCAGAATTAGCTAGATCAGATAAAGCTTTTCTTAAGGCTTCAGCCTCATTAGCAATTGCTTTACCGATGTCTGCATTATCAACCGCTACGGATTGACCACCCTTACTGATGTTGACGCTACCAGAACGTACTTGTTCACCAATATCTTTTGCAGTTAGAAAGTCTTCGGCAGACTTACCTGTTTGATTTAATTTTTCAAAGCGAGAAAGAGGATCTGTACCAGTCTGACGTCTAGTCTTCATGGCAAGGTCAATTGAAGCTAATTCCTTAGTGAGAGCATCAGCTTGATTCGCATTGCCAGAGATCTGGTTTGCAAGATCTTTTCGAACACCTCTATTTGTAAATAGAGAACCAGCTGCTTCAGCCGATTGTTGTCCTAAGCTACCAATTTGTCCAGCAATCTCTTGACGTCTCTGTCCGAGAGCATCATAAGACTGGTTCATCATCGACAGAGCTTTGTTTTGAAACTCTGGTCTCTCATACATACTTCTAGCTTGCGAGTTGATCGCAGTCTCAGAGTATTCACGACCAATAACATTGGCCGCTTGCATGTTAGAACGTTCTAAACGAGATTCAACAGAGGATCTGATTCGTGATTCTGCCGACATCAAAGTGTTCGGAGCAGTTTGAGCAACTCGTGTTAAAGCTTTACTCTTTAAGATTACATCTTCTGGAAGATCACTAAGAGCTTCCATCTGTGTACGAGCTGTAGTTGCTCTGGCACGTTGTTCAAGTTCAGATTTAGGAATAGAGTAAGCGGTCTGACCAATCTTCTCGATTTCAGACTGACCAAAGCCATTCATTGGCCCTTTGTTACTCTTATTCTGTTCGTTAGCCATCTACCTTACCCGTCGAAGCTATCTTCGATATCTTCCCCAAATGTTTCACCGTAGACTGCTTTAGCTTCCTCGATCTGTTTTTCCATCCAGGCAACGTTAGCAGGATCCTTAGTAGGATCTTGGACAGGTTGACTTGACTCAGCTCCAGACTTACGCATTTCTGCTTCCATCTCTTCGCGTTCCATACGCTCTGCCCAGTCTTCGTTCTTCTTATCCTTCTCTTCTTCTATCTTAACATCTTCTTGCTCAAGCCGCTCATCTTCGGCCTTGGCTCGCTCAATACGATCATAGAACTCATAGAGTAGCTCTTCTAGAGTATAGGTTGCTAATAGGGGATCTTTTAGGGGACGATTATATGTCCGAGACCACCATGACTGTAAGAACAGCAAAAGCTGCTCTTCGGTATGGAGTTCGGCTCTAGCGTTGAATGACGCTATCTTCTTTATGGCGTCGACAATGGAGAGGTCTGATCCGGAATCTTTTCGGTCTTCTTTTTCAGTTCTTCTTTCCATAAAACCTCAGCCTCCGTAATCTTACGGTACAAAACCACTAAGGCATCTTCGTCATCAATGTTTGCACCAGCACCAGATTGGTTCCACCATTCAGGGGCACTAACAATCTTAGCTCGCAAATTGGCAAGGATGACAGCAAACCCGGCAAGGTCGTCAGTTGGGTTCATGTAATTGCCCATAAGACGGGTCTTTTCTAGAGCCATAGCATGTTTCTGGCCCACGTTTAGAACGCAGAGAACTGTGAATTGTCCATCGTATTTCTTGCCAGTTGTTTCACCAACGTGCTCGAAACTGAATGTCTTTTCTTTACTTGGTAGGTCCATAATGCTCCTTAATAAGGCTCATTATACCTATTAAATAGTAGGGTGCTTAGAAACCGAAGTTTCTTAATTTGTTAGCTATGCCGCCTGTAACTTCTTGTAGGCGACTTTGAGGTCTCTTATCCTCAGGTCCACTAGTTGTGGCACCTTGAGCTAACTCAGGCTTACGCTCATCTTGGAAGCCGATTGCTCTCCATGATAGCTGCACGTTAGAAAGAGCATCAACCCTGATATCTTCTTGTCTAGAAGTAATCATGGCCTTGTTCGTGTAGAACAATAGTTGGTCAGTGGTATCTCGTACTTCAATAGTGATGTACTGTTGAAATAGAAAGTTGATAGCATCAGGTTGCCATAACTCTGTTCCTGCTGACTGTCCAGGAATGTGAAGCGCAGACAATGTTCCTTCTACGGTTACTCTTTGAGGAGCAATCTCGTGAGGAAAGTAATCATCGATAGTATTGATCTCAGTAACAGTAGTGTTGATCTTCCAAGAAACACCAAAGGCAAAACCAGTGATCTTTCCATTGATCTTCAGGATACAACGGGCACCAGAGGCATATCTGGCAGATGGTTTAGTCGAAAATACGCCAGCAACGTTACTTGCTACGTTATTCGCTACATTATCTGCAAAGCCTGGTTTGTTGTTAAAGCCTGACATCTATTACCCTTTCAAATGTATATCCACCAGTTGATTGAATAGTTCCATTAAGGACTAAAGATATACCGGTACGCTGTAACTCTAATTCTTTGGCAGCCTCTTTAATAGAATTATAAATTTTGTTCAATTCTATACACTTAACTTTTTTATATAGAGATGGAATTGGCTTATTTTGTTTTGTTTTTGCCATCTTCTTATAAGAAGATGATGATCTTTTGCTAGCAACCTGTTTCATTGATTGACTTATTTGCTGCTTAGTTATCTCAGATCTAACTTTATTAATCATCGAGTTAGAAATCTTATTTTTTGTACTATTAGAATGCTCAAAACCTGCTCTAGAATTAGATGGCTTTTGTTGATTGTAACCAAATTCCCTATTATCACTTTTATTAAGTGATATGTGTTTTGTTTCTGACTTGATAAGCGACTGTGGCTCTATATTTTCTATTATAGAAAATTCAAAACAATCAATACCATATTTATTACAAGAATTCTGCAAATATGAATTGGGATGTTTATTTTTAATTAATAGATTTTTATGACTAGTAATTCGCTTTATGTAGTTGCGTGTTGAACCAATATAGATCTTATTGTTGACTTTATTTGTAATTTTATATACGCAACTTATCTTCATCTAAATATAATACCACATTTAACCTTGAAAATGTTGACCATTTCCACTAAAATCCGCAGTAAATGAGTCTTCATCTACATATAAAGCTACGAAGTTAAAGCGTTGCTGAGCAGCACCCTTCTTCGTAAGATTGAAATCTGCTTGTGTGATTCTAACATTGCGAATATTAGCAACACCAATCTCACCAGATTGAGTCTTTTGATACACCTGGATATCGAATGTTGTGCTGTTTGCAAATTTGCTAGGATCCATAGCTTCGTTAGCGCGACCATCATTTCCTACACCATTACGTGCAAAGAAACTACCTAGTCCGCCGCCCCATGCTGAACCCCAGTTACCAACGCCGTTACCAGCATCGTTTCCTGCGGCTCCATTCGGAGCAACTCCAACATTAGACTTAGCATCTTTAGCATATCGGATAACTGTAAAGCTACCAGATACAGTATAGCCGAGAGGCTCAACAGATGAGCCTTCGTACATACCTAGAATTTTAGGAGTTTGAGTGAGGATAGAAACTGAATATGATAAATCAGTGCAGAAAGCAAGCGTCTTGTCGTTTACCTTAACTTTTGCATTAGCGCCAGTAATAAAGAACGGTTTAACACCTGACATCTACACTGATCTCCAGTTTACTTATTAGGCTAGATCTTGATCGCCAGAGAATGAAGCATCGAAAGACTCGTCGTCAGCGATGATTCCTACAAAGGCCAAACGGTCAACTAAGATTCCACGTTTATTCAACGCAGAGCTCTTACGTGTGAAGCGGCAATCTTTAATTGTAATGAACTCAACAGAGTCAGTTACAGTTGCTGTTCCACCGGCTGCAGTTGCAGCGAGTTGCTCTTTTTGGAACACAGAAAGGTCCCAAGTCTGTGAGAACAAGATATTCCCAGGGTTAATTTCGTTAGCGCCGTTTCCACCAGTTGTGTAATCGACTTTACCAAGACCGTTACCACCTGTGTTTGTTCCAGGCATACCATTGGTTTTAGCGATACCAGTGTATCGGACTACAGATAGCTCACCTGCTACAGAGTAGTTTACCGGTTCATTGGTAACTGCTTCGTAACGTCCCATCGTTTCGATAGGGATAGTGTCTACTGCGACTTGATATGATACGTCTGCTGCGTAAGCGAAAGTTTTTCCACCTACTTTAATCTTAGCATTCGCACCCGTGATAAATGAGGGCTTCTTACCTGCCATTTGTTCTTCCTTTTGGTCTTGCGGCTGACCATTACCATTCGTTTTTTTAAGTTACACCTTGTAACTCATAGACCCAATATACCAGGGTTTTAGTTAATACAACTCTAATATATGAATTTGTTGAAGGTATAGGGTATAATAGAAGTATGAAGAAGATATGTACGACCTGTAAACAGGAAAAGATTTTAAATAAGTTCCATAAAGAAACAACTGGTAAGTTTGGTGTGAAATCAAAGTGTGCTGAGTGTGTTTTTGAAAATACTAAAACATGGAAAGCGGCAAATCAAGAGCGCGAACAAGATAATAGAAAACGATGGAATTCTCAAAATAAAGATCAACATAGAGAATCAACTTATAGATGGCGTGAAGAAAATGCTGACAAACATGCTAGTTATGTAGCTGAATATCAAGCTAACAGAAAGAAATTAGATCCTCAATTTAAGTTACTTAGTAATATGCGATCACTTCTTTATAACCATCTAACTAGAAAAGACTTAAAGAAACATAAGAAGTTAGAGCAATATCTAGGTTGCACATTTGAAGATTTTAAGTGTTATATTGAACAGCAATTTACAGTTGACTTAACTTGGGATAACTATGGATCTTATTGGTCAATCGACCACATCTGTCCTTGCAATCAGGCACAGAATGAAGAAGAATTAACAAAACTACAATACTTCAAAAATTTAAGACCCATGATTACTTACGGTCCTAATGGAAACTTTGCTAAATCAGATAGTAAAACTCAAGAAGCCCAAGACTTATGTTTTGAACTACTTAATAGGGATTGGATTGATTAGCGATTACTCTTCAGTAGAGCTGCCAGCTTCGTTTCTTGTTCTTTTTGCAGAGGCGCCAGATATACGTTGCATAGGCTTACCATTAACGTTTTCAATAGGTGTATCTTTTAAGGCACCAGTGGGTTTCTTAGGATTGCCACCATGGATTTTTCCATATTTACCGCCAAGCGCTGCATTAATGCTAGGATCCGTGTGTTTACTGCTAACATCTTCAGCATTGACTTTTTCCATATCTGATTTTTCAGCTGTTTCAGCTTTAGCTTTAGCTTGAGCAATATGGGAATTAAACTGAGTATCATTCAGTTTTACTTTATGTTTATCAAAGTGCGCTTTAGCCTGTTTAACGTTATCTTCATGTGGAACTGAAGTGTCGTAATCGTAATGAGGAAAATTACCAACTTTAGATTGTCTCCCAGGCATATTAGCCTGAGAAACACCAACATTATATACTGATTTTTCTAACTCTTCAAAGAACCATTGCCCATTAGGTAAAGCCTTAATTAATTGATCCATTAATTCCTCCTAATTAAGCTGTTTGTGAAGCTCTTTGTAGAGTGATGTCAGCAAGAACGAAATCTATGCCTTCCACCAATTTCACAACAACAGAGATGTTCACTGTGTTGCCGTTAATTGTAACAACCAATTGTTTGAAGCCGTTTTTAGCATCTGACGTGCTAACAGTGATACCTTGAGCCAAGTAGCTACCAAGAATTGCTTCGCAAGTAGACTTGATCTCAGCAGCACTTACTGTATTCTTCAATCCAACATAGATGTTCTCAAGTTGGTTTCTGAAGTCATAAGCAAGGACGTCTGCAGCGTAAAGAACGTTAGCTCGGTTGTAAACCCAGTTACCGTCTTTGTTGTAAGTGGTGTTATCAACTACCAAACGGAATCCACCAGTTTGAGGAGCTTCCCAGAACGTCAATGCGTTCGCGATAGCGTCATCATACATAGTATCTGGATCAAAATCCGTTACGATGTCTTGTTCAGCAGTGCTCATTGGTTGAGCGGTCTGTCTGATTCCAGACATGTTGAAATACTTGAATGTCATTGGGTTACCGATTGGTGAACCGCCACGTGCTCCTGCAAGAAGAGCAGCGCCAGCCCAAGGTTGGAACCACTTGATGTTACCTTCAGAATCCGTTTGACGGATGTCTTGGATAACCATCTGGATGCGTGCAGCAGCCATAGTAGCGATCTCAACTTTTGCAGCAGCGTAAGAAGCTTTCATTGACAAGTAACCTTGTCTTTCAGATTTCTTCTTAGTTGTAGCCATCAAAGACAAGTGAGTCTTAACAGCTTGGTGGATACCAGCGATAGTGTAAGTAGAACCAGCGTCTGTCAACTGATCTGCGATATCCTCAGAAGCATCTCGGCTCATCAAAGGAACAACAGAGTTAACACGGAACTTCTCGAACTTGCTCAAAGCAGTTACCACATCAGAAGATGCAGTAGCACCTTTAGCTCCACCGCTCAAGTAAAGAGCGTTTGGAACACCTTGTTGATCTGGAAGACCAACCTTCTTAACTTCTGAAGCAGAAGAAAGAGGGATCAATTCAACCTGTGAAGACAAGTTGAAGAAATCAGCAACACGGTCAGCATCACGTTTGATTCGTGCAGGATTTCCAGAAGAAGTGTGGAATGCTCCAGCGCCTGACACACGGTCAAGAACGTTTGGAGACAATTGTCCAAGAAGGATCGAACCAGCTGCAGCAGACCATCCAGCAAGTGTGTTGACATAATCAACAACAGATTGGATAGAAGGGTAGTCAGCTTTGTTCAAAGAGATAGAAGCAGGAGTAGCACCAGTTTGGTTCAATACGATAGCTGAAGCACTGATTGTTACATCAGCAGCAGTACAACCACCAGTGTTGTCACGACCAAGGGTCATCAAGATTTCGCCACCAACTGTTGCACTTTCTTCAAGTGTAGAAACAGGGTTACGAACTGCAAGAGTAGCCATAGGCTCAGATGCAGGAAGAGATAGACCAACAACTTGTCCAAGACCAGCAAGACCGTTAGATGCAGTAAGTTCGAAAGAACGTCCTGAACCGTTACGTTGCAAGTTTGATCCTGCAGCTTGCGAGATTTTCAAAGTGTCTGATGCAGTTCCAGGAGCAGCTACAAGAGTAGAAGCACCGAAAGCAGTGTTAACCGCAGTTACAAGTGCACCGATGTTAGCGTAAGCAGCTGCAGCGATAGTTGCAGTAGCTTCAGCTCCACCGTTCAGACGATATTTGATTTGATCGTTTGTAGCAAGTGTTACTGTGTAAGGGAAAGTGATTACTGAACCAGTTACGGTTGCAGGAGTTTCCGCAGTAAGAGTATTTTTGAAAGTAATTTGGTTACCAGAAGTTCCCCACTGGCGAGCACGCAAACGTCCGAAATCAGTTGTTCCTGCTTCAACAGGGTCCAACATCGCACGAACTGATGCGTTTGTTTTGTAGATGTAAAGAGCTTGTGCTCCACCAGGAATCGCACCGTCGGCGCCTGGAGCGAACAAGAAGCTTGCCGCATCTACGATATTACCGCGTCCGTATTTGTCTCTGATCTGTGTTAATTGATCTGGACCAAACACGTTGTTAGCGATATTTGTTTCCGCGGAGCCAGGAGCACCCGCATCTGCCTCTCCGAAGATAGCTACGATACCGGTCGGGCTAAGAGGAAATCCTCCGCCAAGATCGATTGTAGTCTTGGAGTAAGCACCTGGTTTGAAAATGGTTGCACCATTAAAGCTTACATTAATTGCCATGTGTCATGTCTCCTGAGTCAAGTTTCTGACCTAATTATAACATGGGTCCCAAGTTAGGTTAAACTAACTCGACCCCGTATTTTTTTAACGCTTCATCAAATTCAGCCATCGTAGCTAACATAGGAACCTTACGGCCCTTGAAATCAGCTTTCAAGATTTCTTTCTTGTGGATAGCAGGGATCCGTGCGCTTCGCAAAGCGTACCACCCGTCAAATTGAACCTTAGGCTCTTCAGCAGCAGCCTCTTGTTCAGGAGCCGCTTCAGCTTCGTCAGCCATTTCGGCCTCGTTCACTGCAAGCTCCATATCTTTTGCTTGTCTATTCTTTTTTCCCATACGGTACTCCTTAAGTATATTTTAACTGGCTAGGATGCTTAAATGTTTAAGTCCTCGTCCCCGTCATCATCTCCAACTCTGCTGGCTATAAGGCCATCATTAGCTGTAGTATCTACGTCCTCTATCTCAACGTCTAGGCCTGTTGCGATATCTGAGGCCGGTTCTAAGCCAACTGCAGGGTCTGTGTTAATTTCTTCAATATCAATGAACTTACCAGCATCCCAGAAATTCTGAGTAGTGCAGCGAAATCTAACCCAACGGGTCCAGATATTCTCTGTCTGCTTATTGCTGTCTTTATTGTAGTCAGATGCGCTAAAGGTGTGTAATTTCAAACCTAAGCGATGGGCCATCAATTTGTGCTTAAATAGAACATAGGCAACTATGTAATATAGCCACAATACATGGTCACCAGCTTTATTAGCATGGATACCAATGTCTACCATAGCAGTAAACACTCCAGTGCCGGTCTCACCGTCTGGATCAAAAGCACCAGCATAGTCACCCATACCTGCTTTACTCTCATCTTCGGTCTCGTTAGCCAAGTGAACACTTATGCAAGGAATAACTTGAGCATTAAATGACCAAGCCTTAACAACTGGAATCTTTGTAGTAGAGAACCATTTCCACAGTTCATCTAGATACTTAGGACCATAGTCCTGATTAAGTTCATCTTGTGTGAATTGGGCAAATAGGTCATAGAACTCGGCCTTATTGGTACGAAGTTGTTTAATGCCGTGGTCAAGCACTTTCTGCACTACAATTTCAGGCATTACGAATGACATTTAAAATCCCTCTTCATAAGATCTTATAATATCAAGTATTACGTTGTCGTAATCAACCGCGAGCATACTATTGATCTCGGCTAAATCCTCAGTGAAGTCTTTTTTCTTCTCTGGCAGAACCCATTGGGTCTGACGATTCTGTTTACTTGTCGCCGTTCTAAAATTTACTTTAGATTTCTTTGGCGCAACCTTATTATACTGAGCAATAGCATTTTCATACCTTTCGGCTGAAATTGCTTTCTGAGCATCGAATATGTTAGTGTGAACTGGTTGTTTAGGTTGTTGACTTTGGCCACCAACTGGAATAACCTTATAAACTCCAGATCCGTCCTTCATTGGCTTAGCACCCTTAGCAAGGAGCTTATCTAGCATAGGAAGTGGAGGATCTGAGAAGTCTGTAGATCCCGACTCAGTTTCAAGAATGAAAGCATCAGGTCTAGGTCTTAACTCGTTAATGAAGTCTGCTGAATCCTTTTGAACACCTGATTGTACAGCTACTTCCATAGCAGAATCAAGTCTTTCTCTAAGGGCAAGCGTAATCTCAAGATTGGCTTTTTCAGCAATATGTTCGACAGCACTCTCTTCGAGTCCGCGTCCGCGTAATGTCTGTTTTAATCTTTCGATTTCTAAGAAAAGATTAACCATTAGATTTCTCGCGCTTCACAGCTTTAGCTCGCATATCGTGCAAGAAATTCTGTTTCTCAAGGTCGGTCCAGTCTGAACCAAATGTGATCTTAATGGCACCGTTAGGTGCGATCACCACTTGAGGGCGCGGAAGATAAGGGTAGTTCTCATCGTGGATACGAGCTGGGTTCGCTCTTACTGAACTGTAAGCTGTAACAGTTTCAGGACCTTTTCCCATATCATCAATCTTGCTTTGAAGTTCTCTAAGTTTATTTTCGAGCTCATCAATTTCAGACCCTGCTAATTCAGCAAGATGATTATGTTTATCAGATACGGCATGAACTACGTCTTCGAGTTTATCAAAGAGTTTCATGATGCGAGCTTCTACTTGTTGCAAGTCTACGGCTACGCCATTACGAATTTGCTCGCGAATTGTTTCCATTTCCTGATATATGTTTCCAATATTGTGGCGCTTGTAGTTTTCAATCAGAGATTGAACTCCACCATGCACAACATCGTCATCTAAAGCATCATCATGAATGTCATTCATGAAGTCTTCGTCTTCAGGTAAATACCACTCAAATACAGACATTAAGGCTGCAGTGAGTTCAGGAAGTGATTTATTGGTCCATTGATAAACTACTTTGTGTCCGTCTTCTACGCGACCAGAATAGATATCGTTCATGTGCTTACGAATGGTAACCTTATATGTATCTAGATGAATATCTTTAAAATCTTCATCCGCCATGTCCTTAACTTCATCACGAAGTTTACGGAACATACCGTTACCAATTAATTTAAGAGCATCACCGTGAGTAACTTCTAAAGCAGCGTTACCTTTTGAACGAATAATGTTCTTTTCTAACTTTTCAAGTGCAACCATTCCTTGGAGTGATTTTCCAAGTTTAGTTCGTACAAACTCTTCTAGAGGTTCTTTGCAACAATCACGAAGATCGTCCCAAGGGATTTCAGAAGGTTCAAACCAACGTGGTTCTTTAATTTCATCAGTAGATTTTGGTTCGCCTGTATATGAACCAACTAGATAGACTTCACATTCATTTCCGTTCAGTTTACCTGACCAGATCTTTTGAGGACTACGTCCTGTGATTCCCATCTCTTCTTTTAGTTCGCGAAGTGCAGTGATAGCTTTGTCGCCATCTGATACATCGCAGTGACCGCCAGCAAAGGCCATTCCGCCAGTACTGTGTCTACCTAAAAGGATACGGTTATTGTCGTCCATCACGATACAAGCTGCAGCGTGACCGTGGTAATGTTCTTCAAAAGCTTTCTTAAGCTCTTTCTTAGACTTCTTACGCTTGATACGCTCTTCTTTGTTTTTCTCTTTATCTTTAGCGTGATGCTTGTCGCCCCACGTTCCACCACGGTTTTCGCCATGCTGTTCGGGAGCATCTTTACCGGGGGCTGAATACTTGGAGGCTACAGATTTAGGGGGAGTACCGCGACCGCTCGATTTAGACGAGTCCACCTTGCCATGTAAAATGGCCTGCATTAGGCGATACTGTTTGCGCGATACGGCTTGTGGCATAGTTCAATGAGCTCCCGTTAACTCGATAGGATCATTATAACTCATATCTGCAGTTAACTTAGGGGACAACGGGATTAACAATCTTCTCACCTGAACCTACCATGAAATCGCGTCTTACAAGGATCTGTTGCGGTAACCTACGGGCTGTTTTTACTCCGTTAACTAACTCCTGCGTGATTCTAAGTTCTCTGAGTGATTGCAAAACAACATATACTGGGTTGGCAAAATATGCCCAACCTACAACTTCGCCCCGCTCTAAACTAGCGTCATAGAATGGCTCTTTTCCCGGAATCCATTGGATAGCACCTTCAGGTGTGACGTTAAAATCAACCCCAGGCATGTAGAACTTCTGAACGCCGTCGGTGATTGATGAGGCATACTCGACCTTTTGAATTGGATAGCGGAGATCCTGGATGCCGTCGGGACGTGGTTCATAACCCTTAAGTTCCCAAAGGCGCACTGTAAAATCAGGCATTTCTAGTTTATCGTAAGTATTAAAGTCAGCTTGAGTACCATCTGGATATTCAGTAGGAAAAGTTACAACTGCGGTACCAACTTCCCAAACACCGTGTGCTTCGAAAGTTTTCTCAATACTATTTCCTTGAAAAATTCCCCACAATTCTTTTGATTCGTAGTAGATAATTCCACTGTCATCGCAGAAAGGGCAATCAGGTTGATGAGCTTGAAAAGTAGTCGCTTCAACGTTCATACAAGGGATTGCCTTGTGGTGAATAAAGCGAATACCGCGTTGATTCAATAGTTGATCAAAGCTAACTCCCTTGATCGAAGGATCTGGAAGATACATCGGCATAGGCGATGGTCCAGACGTAATCGACGTAGGAGGAGGGTTCGGGTACTGTTTGTTCGGCTTATCCATACTCATGCATAACTATTATACCTGAACACCGATTGGACATTCTAAGTTGTTATGCCTGTATAATAAACTATAGGATCCGAAACAAATGGGGATTATGAACGACATTCTGAAGAAAATCATCCAAGAAGACGGCAGTTGTACACTCTGGGCCAGCCCGAGTGTGTGTGCACAATGCCCCATGAGCAAACTGAAGCAAAAAGAAGATGGCCACTGGCTCAGTTGCGTTGAGGCTCTCGGAGTCAGCGAAATGTCTGAAGAAGAAGCCGATGCTAGGTATAAAGAAGTAGCAACTCGATTGTTGCTCGACGAGGCCATAGAAGAGATATTAGGAGAACCTGATGTCTCTGAGTAAAAACGACGCAGATGTCTTAGAACAAATAGTTCAGTTAGACGGCAAATGCATGGACTCAAAGAGGTGTATGTTATGTCCTTTCAGAGGATTATGTCTACCAGAATTCATCAACCCAAATCCGCCGACGCAGCATCAAAGATCTCAAATGGCTCTAAATGTCCTTGCTCATCATGCTCTTGTGGACGACGCGGAACTCCAAGCGGAAGAATACCGCCAGGACAAAAGGTAACCGACGAGTTATTCCTTAAACAGAAGCAAGAATTGGCCAAGTACAATCTTCTTGTCTTCATTATAAAACTTTTAGGCAGTCGACACAAGATCTAATACCTGTTATAATATAAGAAGCCAACCTTGGCAACATAGGAGGAACTCATGACTACTTATAGTCCGAATCAGAGACATCCTCTTGCATTATCAAACAAAGGAAGTATTTATGGAAAAGCGTCTAAAACGCCCAGTCCTAATTCGTTTCAACAGCCCTCAAGAAGCGATCGATTTGTATTACAAAATCGAGTTGAAGTACTTTCTGGCCAGATTACTCTATTCCCACCCAGGTCGCAGAGTATAATTATAGCTAATGACAAGGCGCGAGATCCCACCACTACACGAGATAGCTAAACTTGAATACAAGTTCAAGTTCCTATTCTTCTTGCGGGATCTCGGGATAAAGTCTGCTAAAGAGCCATCAATCGTGGTTTGGGAACGCTATATGAAAATTATAGCCGAACTATCGGTGGGTGGATGACTTTTGAATGCCTTACTGCTGAACAGGTAAATTCTGTTCACAAGCTATATAATTTTCTTCGAAAGCTGAAAGTTATCGGTGTTGTTTATACATCAACTAACCAGATGAGAAATACTGGCATAGGACACCCTATTCGCTACAAGCTGGAATTTAAGGGATACGATCACTCGATGAAGAATAAGCTTACTCCAGAAGAGAAGTTAGAGCAGCTATTTAGTTTGCGGACTTCCGGCGTTTATACTCAAGACTAATTGTAGCATCTCCAGCCCAGCTCATTGAGATCCTTACATCTTTAAAACCAACACCAAGCTTCATCAATAGTTCCAGTAGGCCGAAGGTAGCCATGGCCTGGTCTTCTTGATGGTTTAGATATTCATAGTGATTAGTCATTACCCTCAAGACTGGCAAGATCAGGAAGATCGATTCTTTGCTGTGGATCTATTCTTAGCCTTCTTAAGACACTAGTTATTCTAAGTGCATCAGTGGCTGACTTAATTCCTAATGTGGACAGGAAGATTAGTAATGATCGCTTGTGTTTATCAATGTACATTTTTAAATTATACCAATGCCACTTTTTGGTACTAAAAAGTTTTAAGTAAACAAGTTTATTACTATTGCTAATATAATGTATTTTTTCGGCTCTCTAAATAGCTGAAATCACGATGCCAAAAATGATAACATCGTTATAATGTACTTTATATACTTTTAAGGTTCGCGGGTTAGGGAAATGCCACCGTCATCGTGGTACCAATACTCATATTCGCCCTTCTTCCAACCGCTCTCTATACCGTTGCCATGGTATTTCCACCCCAACAATCTTAGAGTTAGGTCCATAAAGGCATAGACTTCTTTTGAGCCTCTTACCGGCCAGTATCTCTTGAATGGACCTTTGACTGGTAACGCCATCGCTGTCTATCCTCTTTGGTGGGCTGTAAGAAGTTCTTTTTCTTATCAACGAGTTTTAGTTTTGGTTTCGGAGGTTGTACAGTGCCTACTGTAAATGTAGTAGAGCTCTGTTGCCACCCGTTACCATTGACGTTTACTTGACCGCTTATTGTATATGTTCCGCCTGCCATAAAACTAGATGTGGTGAGGACATACATCGCGGTATCGGGAACGCTCTTGAGCTTGAAACTTTTTAGGAGTTTAAATAGCTTAACAGTAGCCTCATTGGCTGCATAAATCTTTCCGTTTAAGCCTATGTAAAAGGTCATCGTTGTTTCTTGCATAATTGTATTCTACAATTTACTGAAATACTTCTGTGCGAGCTCTACTTCAGCCCAAGGTCCCAAATGCTTCCTGAAGCGAGGATCTAGTTTAGTGAGGAATCTAATTAGATTGACACGCTTGATCTCTCCGCGCATCTTGGTCTCTGAATCGAAGAATGCCTCGATTACAGAACCAGCCTTAAGATCTTCAATAGAAGTCTTGGCCAGCGCTTGACCGATCATATCTGCCATGATCTGATTAAAGGATTTAGGTGAGGTCGGCAATCAAGCCTCCACAATAGATAGTAATAGCTAACAGGGCGCAACTAATCGTCAGACCTAAGCACAATAGGACCGCAAGAATTGTCAACAACATAATCTACTCCTTGGGCGTACTCTAATTTGACGCCGTCTAAATAAAACTGAACATGCTTGCCAGTAATAAATGGTGGAACACTTCTCTTCGCACTCTTTATTCCTAGCTTTGCTAGAAAGTCGAACAAGTTCAGCGTGATCTGATTTCTATCTTTAAATCTACCCACGGTACCGATACCTCATCATGATTCTGAAATGATCGTCGCGATTCAGAATTCCAATCTTAAATAAGAACCTCACCAGCTGGCGACGAGCACATTCATCTGGCTCCCACGAGTCCGGTCTATTTTCCATTGCTCTTCCTTGCACTTGTGCAATCGGAGGGGCCCCCGCCAGATGCAATAGGTTGACTCTGGGACTTAGTGTTCCATAGTTTCAAACTCTTATCTTCAAATGTAACTTGTTTAAGAATTGCGTCGAGACCCTCTATTTGTAGGGTTCCGCCGTATGTGAGACTGTTGTTGCGTTTAGCACTCTTGATACCGAGCTTGCTCAAGAAATCTTTCAGCTGATTGCTAACCTTGATTTCCTGTGGCGTCTCATACATTCCAGCTTCTAGAGCCTTCAGAAGAGATTTTATTTCTTTATCGATATCTTTTGGATCTTGCATTGGACGATTATACTTAATCGCCGACGCCTGGGTTTCTCTCGTTGTAGACTGAAGCTTCGTCTTTGCCAGGGCGGCCGACGTTCTTCCAGTTGATGGCTTTTGGGCGTTGCCCTCCGCCATGGTCGTGCAGCGTACCTTTTTGTCCGTGATCCTCGTGGAGGTCACCTCTCATAGCTGCACCGCGAAATACTTTGTATTGCTTACTACCTGGCTTGTAGTCTGACTTCGGTTCCTTATCGGTACCGTCATTAGCGTTCGTTGCTTTATGCAACTCCCACTGACCTGACTTGTTAAAAGTTAAATACTCAGACATGTAGATATTATATCACTTCTCTGCATGAGCAACGTAGTTCGTTCCATTACTTACTCTAAAACTCAGACGCCGCGAGTCTGAAAGGGCCCCCAGCACCTTCAATTTCCATAGTAACAAGAGTAACTTGTAAGTATGGTCATCGTGTGCTACACCCACTGGCTTTGGTTTCCTAGAATTGGTAGTAAGATCCACCTGGTCCCTCAAATCCCCTGTAGTATTTATAGTCAAGCTGAAGCCCGACCAAGCGTGCATCCTCCATGACGAGTATGTGATTCGCGAGCTCGATGTTATCGATCACGCGTAGCTTGTGTAAGAAGTCCACCATCTTGTAAATGCGAAAGTTATACTTATAGTCTGATTCGCTCATCATGCGTTCTTTGTAGATCATAAGTTATTAACCCTGAAAGAGACTTTATATTTGCCCGGCTCACAAGACAACGTCTTGTGCATCGACATGCTGGTATATGTTCGGCCACGCTTATTTAGACCAAGCTTCATAAGAAAGTAGATGAGGTCTCGCATCGCTCGACCTTGCTGTGGTGTAACCTGCATGTGGAAGTATTTAGTTGTAATCATTCGCTGTAACGAATCCTTACGCGGTACGTACACTTGACGCCAGGGCTACCCATATTGCTTTCAATCTCGTTGACGGCTACGTCCACAAGTTTCTTCGAAACTTTGAGACGCTTCATCATCTTGAGTAGGCCTTTAATACCTTTGATCTGGCCATAAGTAAGCTTACGCGTGTACGTTGTCGTTATTAAACCAATGTCTGATGTCATTCCGCGTGGCGGAAATGTTGCCCATCGAAAGTTGTTAGGTATACGTATTGCCATTTATACATTGTACTCGTCCCAATAACGGGAGGTCATTAGGTGAACGTCCGCCGGTAATACGTCGAGTTTAAGGAGTAGCATAGTGAGGCTGAAGTATGGCTCCATACCGATGAGGTCAGTGGGATGTTGTATCTCTGTGTTGATGTCACTCCGTTGAGCGACGTGAGCATCGGCGTAGGTGAGAGCGTCAACTAATTGTTTAGACATTAATAGACTCCTGGTTTGTGGATCACCATGCCGTTTAGGTTGATGTGAACGCCAGGTGATCTGGCAGATTTGATTCCGAGTTTCCAAAGGAAGTATTTGAGGTTGCGGATGTGGGCCTTATGTTCTTGGGCTTTTTTCACGCGGATACGAAGTTCTTCGTCAGTTTCGTGAGGAAGCCTAGTGAGATTCATTGTTTCTCCAAGTGGCTTTGAGTGGCACGAAGGTGTTGTCCGATAGGACAAAGTTATCGATGATGCCAAGGCTCATAAGGAATTTGAGCAAGTGGTATTGGGCGTTAGCGTTGGTCATTTGTGATAACCTTTAGTTTGCGAAGTAAGTGGTATAGGTTAACGGTAGCGGCAGGTGTTCTTTTTGTAATGTAAGCAAAGAGGATTGGGTGATCTAGCATGGTGTAGTTGGTTTTGTCGTGACCCCATTCAGCGATGGATGTGGTTTTATAAATCATATTTTTATATTATACGAAAAGAGGTACCGGTTAAGTTGTGCCTAATAGGTTTGAAGGGTGGCGGGGGCCTGTTTTAATAGAAAAAGCTTATGTACAGAAAGAGTTGGCCGCGGGTACCCGCCTGAAACAAGGGGTTCCCTTGTAAGCTGAGGCTAGCGGGCGCCTCAAAATGAGACGAGTCCTGAAACTAAAGAGTATTGTAACGAGGCAATAAAGAAAACGATCTGATTCTAAAGAATATCATAAGGAGACAATGCATGAAAATATATCGCTTCAATGATACCGAAAGACAATACATATCTGCAACTGGTAACGCCAAGCTGTGGAAGATGTTGCGCAAGCATTATGGGTTCAAGACATACGAGCAATTGTATGCCTTCATAGAAGAGCGCACGAGCTTGTTTACAGTCGAGGATGTCTTAGATCCTCAAGAGGTTGCATATCATGTATATGAAGATGGTAAGCTCGATATGAGTCAGATCATCCACTCAGATGCCTCTGTTAAGGAGACATTTGACGGCATAGTAGATTTCATGATCGGCTAGTTGTTCCTGATTCTAAACATTAATAACAAACGGGCAATAACGCCCGAATATACTGGGAGGTATAGAATGGCTAAGATGAATCAAAAAGAAGCGGTATTCCAAGCGGTTTGCAATGTCACTGGTCATAAGGGTGAAGGCAAGGTTGAGATCAGCAAGGAGCAACGTGCTCAGGTGAACATGATCTTGTTCGAGGGTTTCAGAGCTGGGACTATCGAACTTGACCGTGAGTATACTGACTCTGACCTGAAGAGCTATGTGTCTGGGTTGCAGAGCAACTGGCTTCGCAAGGACAAGCGCTTGAACGGTGGCATCGCATACACTGCGAAGAACCCTGGATCGCGCGCTGGATCTGGTGACCCGATGATCCAGAACCTCAAGAAGTTGTTGAGCACTCTGACTACTGATAGCGATAAGGCTGAAGTGCAAGGCTACATCGATGCGCGCCAAGCTGAGATCAACGCGACCAAGCAAGCAGCGACTGTTGACTTCTCTGCTCTGCCTGCTGATCTGCAAGCTAAGTATTCTAAGTAATGAATGAGCTGTAAGCCTCGCAAGGATGCGAGGCGAATGGCCTGGGCGAATAGGATTATCATGGATGATCCTGCCCAGGCTTTGTTACTGACACTGCTACGCACAGTGCTCCAAGTCGAGGCACGATCTGAAACTAAGAAGAGATATAACGAAAGCGAGCAACAGATGATAACTAAACAACTGAAACGATTGTGCATTGTTAAGAACTGCTTCATCTTTGAGAGCAGAGTATATGAGCTGTTGTATACTAGCGAAGCTGATCGCAAGCGCAACTTGAAGATGAACATGAAGCACAAGTATCGATTCATGATAAGTGATGATGACTATGACTACGTTACTGATTCTAAACTAAGAAAGCGATTAGATCGCTTCATAACAAAGGAGAGATAGTATGAACATTCTCAAGATAACTCAGTCTAATAAGGTTTTCATAGTGCAATTCCAAGGCAAGACTCTGTATTGCCTCAACAAGAAGGCTCTATGCTATCACCTCAAGCACCAAGCCAAGCTCAACACAACCGCTATCGCATCTATCACCCACATCTTTGAGTATCAATCCACCGTGGAAGTAGATTTAGCAAAGGTTGGGTAATGAGCAACCTAATCCTACCGTGGGAAGAAAGAGAAAAGACCAGGAAGGCTGGAATCCTAACCCTGGTCTCTGTAATCCTAACAGTCTCATATTTCCTAGTAGGGATAATCATACACATATAACCCGACAATCATCGCTCCTATCCTGATAACACCACGGGTAGGAGCTGACACTGCTACGCCAGGAGCTGATAGTCCTACTATCAAGGCTCAGGCTCTGCCGATACGATAGATATGCCCACCGATATAGGAGACAGGTAATGCCTGATCTTACCCACCCGTGCAACCCGACAAGACCATAAATAAATGTATAGGGAAAGCCGATGCGATGTGGGCGTCGCCCCACCCCTGGCCCTATTGACATTGGTGCTAATGAAATCAGCAGCTTAGATGTGCTCCTGAACCTATAAAGACCTGTTCGACAGGTATGGCATAGGTTATCACCCAGTTGTGTCCTATACGAGCTGGGAGGTGGGGACTAGACGTGGCTAGTAGGTTGTATCAAGATGAGATAGGTTGCCTATCCCGAGACTATAGACAGTTATATGGAGGAGGTTTGTATGAAAACGATATTTGGCTATGCTATTGCTATGGTATTTGCTGGTCTGTTAGTGATAAGTTTCTATACTCTATTTGTAGAGCTTGCTACTGTACAGACAAATGTTAAGCTGATTCTTTCTAAATAGGAGAGTGGTATGGGAATAATCAAGTTCAGAGGATTAGTGGTGTATGAAGGTCCACTAGCAGAGTTCGATACTCATCCTAACTGGAATGACTCTATGGCTGAGTATTACCCTTATGCCTCAATCCGCTATGTAGTTGGCGGTGAGGATATTAAGTGGACCACTATCAGAGTGGATGCATTCACTCAGCCTGAGCAGAATAAAGAGTTCGAGGTTGTGCTTGATGCTGACCAAGTTGCTGACATGAACCGCATTATAAAGGCGAAGAAAGATAAGGAAGAGGCAGCGACTATCCGAATGCATAAGATGGTAAGAGTTGTACGAGGTCGCAAAGTCCCTATAGGTACAGAAGGCGAGGTCTTCTGGATGGGTGATAGTGGCTATGGTATGAGTGTTGGGTTACGACTTATAGATGGCAAGAAGGTCTTTACCGCTATGAAGAATGTAGAGACAGTTCAGCTGGATAAGGTATTCGAGGACATAGTCCTAGGGAGGAAATAGATATGAAGCACACAATCACGATCACCTTTGAGACCAATGAGGATGTGAATCCGCTCTTGATCCAGGGTGTTGCCGAAGATATGAAGGTCCAGTTAGAAAGCTTGGATGACTATCGCAACGAGCATGCTATTCCTTACCGCAACGTGGTGATGGATGTAAAGCATAGTAGTTCTTTAAGTAGTCCTAGAATGGGCGATGCACTTAGAGAAGAGGTAGTAGAGTTTGTCACTGAATCTTTACGTAGCTGTATGTTTGGTGACGGACTTGAGGAAGACTATATCGTTGGTGGCATCAACTTTGTTGGTCTTGAGAACATGAGTGACCAAGAACTATATGAGGAACTTATGAGCTGTGTTTCTGAGGATCATGACTTAGCTATCCGTGTCCGAATCGACTTAGAGATAGATGAAGCACTTACTGAGGAGTAACTATGAATTTGCAAAGGTTAATTTACTTATGCCATTTAAAGAACGAACTTAATCGTAAGCGTCGTCGGTTCTACTATATCTGGTCTGACTTAGCTGGTCACGCATACAGACCAAAAGAGGGAGTGCGCAAGCATAAGTCCTTCACCATTAAGTCTGCTCGTGCTGGCTATGAGAAGGCAAGAGAGGATATGAAGGCAATGACTGCCGAGATGAGACAGATGAGGGTCGAAGTGGGTGCTAGGTTTATATGGAACGATGGTGGGTTGATCGAAGCCATTGAGTTCGATGGTCGACGCTTATCACAGAAGCATTTCAAGCGATTTCATGACAGTGAAGTATTTGAGTTGGAATTCTTTAAGGAGTGAATATGAACTTTAAAATAACCTCTCATGCTTATATGAGGGGTAAAGAAAGAATGGGTTGGACAGCAGAGCAAGTCCAATACTATGCCGATGCCTCTCTTACAAGAGGTAGGTGGATGATGGATAAGGTTTTATGGCGCAGAAAGTGTGCCAAGTATGGACAAGACTGTTTCGCTTACAAATATAGAGGCGCAGCTTTTATATTTAAGGATGATAGACTTATTACGATCCTATCTGCATCGAACTTAACACCTGAAACTATGAACAGATAACGGAGGTATTTATGTCTAACATATCAAAACAAAGTATTGATGTCGCTGGTCAATTAAGAACAGTTGGCATGACATGGCAAGATCTGAACGAACTTATGTTCCAGCAGGGACATGTGGACTCTAAAGGTAAGAAGATACACAATCAAGCATTATGTATCAAAGTTCTTGAAGATCCTCAGTGGGCTCATCTGAGAGAGAACAAGTTATTTTCTGTAAGCAAGCTTAATATCATAGCTAATGCTATGAGAAACGCTGGTATCTCAGAAGACAAGATCTCTACAGTTATCACTGTAATCGGTTCGTGAGTTTGAATCTGATCCTAGAATGAAGTAACAAAAAACTTGGCAATTACGCTAAGTAATAATTTAACCCGGGAGGTTAAAATGTCTCAGAAGCAGTCACAGAAAGAAGCAGTCTTCACAGCAGTTGTGAATGTTCTTGCTCAAGAAGGTATCTCTATCACTGAAGGCGAGCCAGTGAAGATGACCAAAGAATTCCGCGCGCAAGTGAACAACATCTTGTTCGAAGGTTTCCGCAATGGAACAATCGAACTTGACCGTGAGTTCAGCGACAGTGACCTGAAAGGTTATGTCTCTGGCTTGCAAAGCAACTGGCTCCGTAAAGACAAGCGTCTTAACGGTGGAACTCAGTACATCGCGAAGAACCCTGGTTCGCGAGCTGGTTCAGGCGATCCTGCTCTTAAGGCAATGCGCACATTGATGTCAACCTTGACTACTGACGCTGACAAAGCTGAAGTTCAAGCTCACATTGATCAACGCTTGTCTGAGATCCAAGCAAGCAAAGCAAAGACTGTGAGCATCGACTACTCAGTATTGCCTGCTGATCTTGCTGCTAAGTTCAGCAAGTAATCCCACCTCAAATCCCCACCGAAAGCCAAGACTTACCCCGGTCTTGGCTTTCTTCTTTTCCCCTTGCCCGACCCAACTGACACTGCTACGCCAGGAGCTCTAGTCCTGGCTACTAATCCCGAACCTATATAAGTATAGCGGAGGATCTATGTTTAGCCGATTATTTAAGAGGAATAAGCCACTGATACCTAAAGAGGTGGACATCAGCAAGCTGAACAGTAATGTAATTACATTGACTGGTAAACAGCAGTATCCCGCTAACTGTTGGAATGCAACGCAAGTATTCTTTGGATCTAAAGAGATCCGGCATACAACAGCTGAAGAGATGGAAGAATGGCTCAAAGCTAATACAATCACAGATAACATGCAGTTATGCTCTCCTGGAACTATATTGGTATTCAGGACTGGATCCGCTTTGATCCACACTGCAGTATATGTTGCGCCAGGGATCTTATGGCATAAGCGTGGTGTTAGCGGGATGTGGGAGTTCGTAACTCCTAAGCAAGCGAGAGAAATATACTTCGAGGCTGACAACTTTGAATACCGATTACTTAAATCCTGATACTAGATTACATTACTGGGAGGTACTTATGAACAAGTTTTGGGCATTAGTTATCATGAGTGATATGTCTTTGAAGCGCATGTGGCTTAGCAGTCAAGATTGCTTTAGCATCTTGAAGAGCGACAGCAAAGTGGCTAAGATCTATCGCTCTTCAAACGATCAAGAAGCGGTTCTAGGATTAGAAACAGTCACATGGCAAGATGTGAAACAGGAGGATTTTAAGCATGAATAAGCATTATTTGAAATCATTAGCTACTTATCAATGCATCAATATGACATTTTATGTTATTTTGAGTGCCATTGTTGGTAATGGGTCTTTGGGTGGAGCTTTGATATGCTTCGCTCTTGGTGTTGTCATCCATAAGTATTTTGCTTATAAGAATGTCAACTAAGAGAGAGAAACCTAGTACAAAAGCTAGACGCGATGGATACGCTCGACTTAATAAGTTGGGTGCATTCCTATTTAAGCTCTTATATCCTAACTATAAGAGACTATTCATGGAAGATGATGACCATTGGTTAGAGCAAGAATTAGATAAACCGGGCTGGAGAGATTATATGATACGACATACTCCTGCTCTGAAACGTGGAGGACCAAATGAACAGAAACCAAGCAAATCTAAGCGTAGACAGCAAAAGCGCAAAGATCGGCAATCAACTATTAGATAGGTAACAAATGTCTAAAAGTAGATTACTTTGGCTTGAGAATCAACTAGAACGTGATGACTTAACGGACCTACAATTCGATTGCTATAACCGTGAAGCCAATCTGATTCAAGCTGATATCAATGCTAGAAAAGCAGAATTAGACAAGATGCGCGAAGAACAGCGCAAAGAAGAGCAAGAAGAACTAGAACTTGCTAAAATCCTATCATTAACTGAAGATCAAGTCGAAAAGATGTATGAGGATTCATGCATTAAGTATGAAGACGTTAATGGAATGTCGTTTAGAGATTGGTATGCACAATCACTTAAGTATTACACAATAGACGAGAAGTTTAATGTTCATGCAAGAGCTCGTAGTGCGGATACAGTTGAGATTGTTGAGCATCCAACTCTAGCTCAAGCTAAACTAACGATATTAACTCGCATTAAATATAAGTTTTATGACCATGCGGTGAGAGGTAGAGACTTTGCATACGAAATCGAAGAGACTATATCGTCCACCTGATGGACCTGGTTGTCCCGATCCAAGACATGTAGGAGCTCATTTAACAATGAGACTACTTGCATTCCTATTTAAGCTCAAGATGAAAGCTCAAGGTGGCTTAAAAACATCTGACATATCTTTTTATATAGAGCGAATGAATGAAAAAACTAAGTAAACTCCAAAAGAAATGGTGCCAAGATCATGCTGGTGAAGACGATCACTTAGATTATCTAATGTCCTTCCTTTATAAGCTTAAAGTCTTTAATAAGAAGCAATATGTAGAGATAAAGACTGAAATACATAATACTGTCTATAAGTGGATGCAAATGGAACGAGATCGAAGAGCAAGACATCTAATGAGGCAAGAGGATAAGCAGACATATCAGCGAGTTCCACAATCTATTAAACCTACACGTGCTAGATCCCGATACTAATAATTAACAGGAGAAAACATGGAAGAAGAAAAGCTGGGTGCAGAATTTGAAGCGTGGTTGGACGAAATAGAACCAACACTTCCACCATTACCTGAGGAGGAACTATGGAACGAATAAGATTATTACAGAAGCTTTATGCTAGACTTGCTAATCTCGAGGATACTCGTGAAGAGCTTCGTATTAAAGGTGGATGCGATGAGCAGATCGCTCAGATCGATGATGAGATGAAAGCTCTTCGTCTTAAAGTTCAAGATGTTATGAATAGTCCATGCCCTATCTTCAAGGGAAATATGTAATGGCACTCATACTATTGATTTGCATGGCACTTTCAAGTACTACATTCCCTATGTGGATGTGGGTAATGGTTTGGCTCATGGTCTTTGGTGTTCACTAACAGGAGAGGGTTATGGGAGCGAAGAGAATTAACTATCAGTTGAAAAAGATGGACAAAGAGATTGAGAAACTCATTGCTCGTCATGGACGAGTGAGGGTTATCTTCGCTGGTTGTTATTACGATTCAGCCGAAAAGAAGTTGAAACATAACAATGATATGAGACGTAGAGTAATGACTAAAGATGGTAAGTCATCTGTGTCATATAAAGGTGCGGACTATGAAAAGTGGTCTGGATACTCTACATCTTGCTTCGTAGATAATGCTAGCAAGAAGCCTCAATCCCCTAAAGAAGTAATTAAACTCATGCGAAAACATGATGGCTCATGGCTTATGCCGATTGAAATACAATATGGATGGTTCTACAGGAAGAAGGTGAAGCTATATGAAGAATAAGTATCGCATGGAATTAAATGGTGTTGCTAACATACTATTATTACTTCAAACTGAAGCTGGTTATAATATGCCAACACATCTTTATAAGGGTATTGAAGAACAATCTATTCTTATTGAGCGCTATATGTTAGCATTCAGTGATTCAGTTAGTAAAGGAGAGCAACCGCCATTTTGGCACGAGGTAAAAGCAAATCCGAGCAAGTATCCTCGAAATAGAGATCGTTAACAAAAGTTCTGGGAGGGACGTATGTTAGATAAGATTGTGATTCATAGTAATAGAAAGCAGGCAACGATGGTCTTTACAGATCGATCTCCTGTGGGCATTAGCTCAGATGTGGATGTTGTTCCACTTCTAATGTGGTTCTTAGGTCATCCGAATGCAAAGCTAGTATTAGCTCACGATGGTGAGACTGTTCTTGGTATTGAAGTGCGCCGCGACTGTGGTGATGAAATCACTATGAAAATAGAGATAGATATTAAGGTGGCAGCATGAAATACCTACATTTAAACTAAATCCGAAACAAAAATTAAACATTCACAAGGGGAATATTATGAAATACATTTTTATGCTATCTTTAACGTGGTTATTGTGTTCTTGTTCTAATCAAGCCTCAGCTCCACCTGATGTTCCGCCACCGATACCTACAAATCCAATAGATGATTCTTCTTACTTGCAAGAAGTTTCTTCTATTAATGATTCTTTTTATTCTGATTGGAGTTATTATCACGATCTTTCAAGCGGAACTAATATAATTGGTTGGATTTTTGGTCCGACTAATGTCGCTACTAGATGGTCAAATTCACAAATACCACAATCTTTTGCAGATTTACAAGCTGCACCGTTAAGTTTTCCTACTGGAGTAGTTGGAGTTTGCTATTATAGAGTCAACGGAACTAGAGATATTATATACGATAGAGAGTGGTGGAGTCAACTTTCTTCTTCTCAAAAGAAAGAATTAGTGTATCACGAAAATGGACATTGTCAACTATCTAGAGCACATAGATGTGGCGATATTAATGGACTTAACTATAAAAGTATTATGTATCCCTCATTACACTCAAATGCTCAACTTACTATAAATATTCCAGCACTTCAACCTGGCTATTATGGTGATTCAACTATTCATTATCTAGAATTAGAGTTTTTTGCAAAAACTAGTCAAAATATCTCGGATTGTCCAACCTCTACTATTAGTAGTAAGTTAACTAATAGTAGAGGTGACATTGCTCAACCTGATACGTACGAAGAACTATTTACCCCTTAGATCTAAATTTGGGGTCTTTATTTAAACGCTTCATTCTTTCTGAACAGACCTTAGCATTCTTAGCTGATTTAGTTTTATCTGCCCTCATAGCTTTCATTCTCTCTGATGAGGCTTTACGACGCTCAAGACTATAAGTTCCAGTTTGGGCTTCACTTTGTTTCTTGATTCTTGCTGTTCTTTCTTCTGGTGATAATCCTTCCCATGTATTTCCACCATCTCCGCCATGTCTTATGTTATAACCGATAGCTGGATCTCTACTTTTAAAAAGCTCTATGAATTCTTTTTCTTTGCTGTTAAGCTCTTCAATGCTAGACGCCTCATAAAGAATCTCATAGCTAAAGCTTTCAGCACCATGTTTTTTCATAGCTCTGTATAATAGTTTTGCTCTATATTCATATTTAGGATCACTGTAATACTTATAATGGCTTTCTATTCTTGTGTTACCTTTTGAGCATTTACCTATGTAAGATTTTCCAGACTCTTTATGATACATTCTATATATAACTAGTTTATTCATGTAGCTATTATATCATGAACTAGGTCTATTTTGCTAAATAACTATATCTGAATCTAGAATTTGTCACAAGGAGAACGTGATATGAAAACAATTATTGTGATTTTAGTTTTAGGTCTGATGGTGACTGGTTGCGGACAAAAGGGAGACACTGGCGATAAAGGAGATACTGGAACACCCGGTATTCCTGGAGCGCCAGGCGAACCTGGTGCACCAGCACCGACGCCAACGCCTCCGCCACCTGTAGTTGATTCTGAACAAGAAGACATCGATGAGATGATTGAGCAGAAGAATGCTGACAGAGCAATCCTCGCTCAACCACCTCTGACCGCTGGATTGTCTTGTACGGTTGTTAAGGTAAGTGGTGGTCAGTGTTTGACTTACAATGCCGCTTATACTAACGGTTGTATTAACAACACTAATGCGATCACGACTACTGGTACGACATATACGTATCTGTATAAAGGATCGTTTAATCAAGCGAACTCTGGCGCAGCAGACCCAATCCTTCTATTACCTACAGCGTTGCGCTCAACGTTTGCTGGCAAGAACTTTAAGATCGTCTGTACTGGACAGATTGTTGTACGCGAGAGTAATTACTATGACTTCAGTACTAATAGCGACGATGGATCTCTCTTGTATGTTAATAACTCTCTGATTGTTAATAATGATAACAATCACGGTATGACCCTTAAGTCTGGATCTGCTCTCTTGTATCGCGGTGTTCAACCCTTTCAAGTACAGTATGCACAAACTGGCGGCGGTAACTACGGTCTAGTTATTCAAGCAGGTGGTGCAACGATCGATCCTAAGTATTACTTCCATTAAACTCCCAGATTCACGGATGATTCCTCTTAACGGACTGCAGCAATGCGGTCCGTTTCTTATTTCCCCTAACGCTGTTGCTACCTACCCTGGAGCAACTGACACTGCTACGC